>Ga0209476_10003412_pt1 | contig 10497 bp, 8 predicted proteins | sample KloWWTrecipitate_FD_187179 | JGI IMG/M metagenome (GOLD analysis project Ga0209476, IMG submission 187179) | Active sludge microbial communities from Klosterneuburg, Austria, studying microevolution and ecology of nitrifiers - Klosterneuburg... | ecosystem: Engineered > WWTP > Aerobic digester >...
GCCTGACGCCACGGTTCCCGAGAACCCGCGGAAATCGAGATCGGGGCGATTGACCCACTGCACCGGGAACCGCAGCGGCTTGTCCGTGCGGTCGGTCGCCACCTCGATCCCCTCGAGATAGGGCAGCAGCTGCGGCCCGGCGTACCACGGCGTATTGGCGCTCTTTGCGAGGATGTTGTCGCCCTTCAACGCCGAGATCGGGATCGCCTGCAAGGTATCGAAACCGAGGTCCTTGGCGAAGGCCCGGTACTCGGCCTCGATGGCGTCGAAGACGCCCTGATCAAAACCCACGAGGTCGATCTTGTTGACGACCAACACCACGTGCTTCACGCCGATCAGGCTCAGGATGAAACTGTGACGGCGCGTCTGCGTCAACAGGCCCTTGCGCGCATCGACCAGCACCAGCGCGAGGTCGGCGTTCGATGCACCGGTTGCCATGTTGCGCGTGTACTGCTCGTGGCCGGGCGTATCGGCAACGATGAACTTGCGCTTGTCGGTCGAAAAGAACCGGTAGGCGACATCGATGGTGATCCCCTGCTCGCGCTCGGCGGCAAGGCCGTCGACCAGCAGCGAAAAATCGATGCCCTCATCCCCGACATGCCGGTTGCGGCTGTCACGGCGCAGCGTCGCCAGCTGGTCGTCGAGAATGAGCTGGCTGTCATAGAGCAGCCGCCCGATCAGTGTGGACTTTCCGTCATCGACGGAGCCGCAGGTGAGGAAGCGCAGCAGCCCCTTGTCGGTCTGCTGGGCGAGCCAGAGGTCGAGATCGGTGTCGGCGGTGGCCACGGCAGTCGCGGAGGCGGTCATCAGAAATACCCCTCCTGCTTCTTCTTCTCCATCGAGCCCGCCTGGTCGGAATCGATCAGCCGCCCCTCCCGCTCGGAGGTGCGCGAGGCCTGCATTTCCATGATGATCGAGGGGAGATCATCAGCCGCCGAGCGGATCGCGCCAGTCAGCGGATAGCAGCCGAGCGTTCTGAACCGCACCATCTCCTCGCGCGGCGTCTCGCCGTCGAGCAGCGGATAGCGCGCGTCATCGACCATGATGAGCGTACCAAGCCGCTCGACCACCGGTCGCGGCCGGGCAAAATACAGCGGCACGATGTCGATGCCCTCGGAATAGATGTAGGTCCAGATGTCGAGTTCGGTCCAGTTGGAGAGCGGGAACACCCGCATGCTCTCGCCGGGCGCCAGCCGCGTATTGAACACGCGCCACAGCTCCGGCCGCTGGTTCTTCGGATCCCAGGCATGCTGCGCGTTGCGGTGCGAGAAAATCCGCTCCTTGGCGCGGGACTTCTCCTCGTCGCGCCGCGCGCCGCCGATCGCGGCGTCGTACTTGCCGGCGCTGAGCGCCTGCCGCAGCGCCTGCGTCTTCATGATGTCCGTGTAGCGCGACGAGCCGTGATCGAACGGGTTGATCCCCTGCTCGATCCCCTCCGGATTGGTGTGCACCAGCAGGTCAAAGCCATGCTCCGCCGCCATCTTGTCGCGGAACGTGATCATCTCCCCGAACTTCCAGGTCGTATCGATATGCAGCAGCGGGAACGGGATGCGGCTCGGAAAGAAGGCCTTCCGCGCCAGATGCAGCAGGACCGAGGAGTCCTTGCCGATCGAGTACATCATCACCGGCCGCTCGAAGCTCGCCGCGACCTCCCGGAAGATCTCGATGCTCTCGGATTCGAGGGCTTTGAGGTGGGTCAGCTTGCGCGGCGCGTCGGACATGAATGCACTGGTGGCTTGAGGTTCCGCTTGACGAAATACGCCCGAACCCCCTGCCGGACAAGGCGCTGCCCCCGCCACGCCGGAATGCAGACCGTCCGCTTTGCGCGCCCGCCGCGACTTGGACACCGGCCCGGACGCCGGACGCTCCGCCCGCAGGATTCGGTGCGCCCCGGAACGCCAAAGTCAGAAAACTATTTCAACGTCAGGCCGACGTCAGCGAGCAACCAGCACTGCGTGGCGCGCCACTTCGGAAACGCCTTGCTCTTCCGGACCTTGTCCCTTGGCATGCCGCAGCCAGCGCCCTAGGTTTAGGCAACTTCTGGCTCAGGCGATCAATGACCAAGCATAACGACGTAATCTCCGCCATCGGCAACACGCCGCTCATTCGCCTCAACCGCGTGTCCGAACTCACCGGATGCGAGATCTGGGGCAAGGCGGAATTCCTCAACCCCGGCCAATCGGTGAAAGACCGCGCGGCGCTGTGGATCATCCGCGACGCTGAGCGCAAGGGTCTGCTGCGCAAGGGCGGCACCATCGTCGAAGGCACTGCCGGCAATACCGGCATCGGCCTGACCATGGTTGCGGACGCCCTCGGCTACCGCTCGGTGATCGTCATCCCCGAGACCCAGAGCCAGGAAAAGAAGGATGCGCTGCGCCTGCTCGGCGCCGAGCTGATCGAGGTTCCGGCCAAGCCCTACAAGAACCCCAACAACTACATCAAGATTTCCGGGCGGCTCGCCGAAAAGCTCGGCCGCGAACTGCCGGGCGGCGCCATCTGGGCCAACCAGTTCGACAACGTGGCGAACCGGCAGGCCCATATCGACAGCACCGGCCCCGAAATCTGGGAACAGACCGGCGGCAAGGTGGACGGCTTCATCTCCTCGGTCGGCTCCGGCGGCACGCTGGGCGGCGTCGCCATCGCGCTGAAGCAGCGCAACCCGAACGTCAGCATCGGGCTCGCCGATCCCGAGGGCGCCAACCTCTATTCCTACTACACGACCGGCGAGCTCAAGGGACACGGCAACTCGATCACCGAGGGCATCGGCCAGGGCCGCATCACGGAGAACCTCAAGGACCTCAAGGTCGACCACGCCTACGAGATCCCCGACGCCGAGGCCCTGCCCTACGTCTTCGACCTGCTCCAGCACGAGGGCCTGTGCATGGGCGGCTCCACCGCCATCAACATCGCCGGCGCAGTTCGCCTCGCGCGCGATCTCGGCCCCGGCAAGACCATCGTGACCATGCTCTGCGACTACGGCAACCGCTACCAGAGCAAGCTGTTCAATCCGGAGTTCCTGAAGGCCAAGGGCCTGCCGGTCCCCGGCTGGCTCGACAGCGGCGCCCCGCTCGACTGGAAGTCCGTCCTCGAGCCCGATCCCGCCTGATGGCAACCGCGTTGAGCTGGCTCGAATTCATCTTTCAGAACCGGCTCATCGTCGCAGCGTTCTTCGCATTCTTCTACGTCGCGGCCGTGATTTGCGCCGTCCGCGAGATAATGTACTCGCGCACCTCGCAGGGCTCGATCGCCTGGCTCATCTGCCTCGCGCTCGTGCCCTTCCCGGCCGTGATCCTCTACGCCATCTTCGGCTGGAAGCTGTTCGATGACTACGCCGCCGTGCAGTCGCATTCCGGCCGGGCAAGCCGCATCGCACGGGCGCACGATCTGGCGCTGATAGATGACGCCGCAAATGAGGACTGGAAGGTGCTCGCGGCCGTCTCGCAGATGCCGTTCATTGCGGGCAACTCAACCGAACTGCTGATCGACGGCAAGGCCACGTTCGCCTCGATCTTCGATGGCATCTCCCGCGCAGAGAGGGTCGTCTACGCGCAGTTCTACATCATCCGCGACGATCGCCTCGGCCAGGAGTTCGCCGAACGGCTGATCGAGCGCGCCACCGCCGGCGTCGATGTTTACCTGCTCTACGACGACGTCGGCTGCTTCCGCACGCCAAAGGCCTATTTCAAGCGGCTGACCGACGCTGGCGTGCGCGTCTCCTCGTTCAACGAACGGCACAAGATGCTGCGCCTGTTCGGCCCCGCCCGCCTGAACTACCGCAACCACCGGAAACTCGTGCTGATCGATGGCACGGAGGCCTGGATCGGCGGACACAATGTGGGCGTCGAGTATCTCGGCGAGGACACGCGCTTCGGGCCTTGGCGCGACACCCACGTGCACCTGATTGGCGCCGCCGCGGTCAGCTGTGCCCTGATGTTCCGCGAGGACTGGGAATGGGCGACCGGCGAGCGCCTGAACCACCCGATCACCGAGGCCCCCAAACGCGCCGGCGATGAGACCGTCCTCATCATGCCGAGCGGGCCGGCAGACCGGATCGAGGAGTGCTCGATCGCCTTCTCCGAGGTGATCAGCCGGGCGAGGAAGCGCCTGTGGCTGGTCAGTCCCTACTTCGTGCCCGACACGGACATGCAGACCGCTCTCTATGCCGCCGCCCTGCGCGGCGTCGACGTGCGGGTGCTCATTCCCGAACAGCCCGACCACCTGATCGTGTGGATGGCCAGCATCTCCCACGCCGGGCACATGCTGTCGCACGGTATCGCCGTCTACCGCTACCCTGCGGGGTTCCTGCACGAGAAGGTCATCCTCGTCGACGATGAGATCGCCGGGGTCGGAACCGTCAACTTCGACAACCGCAGCTTCGCCATCAATTTCGAGGTGACGATGTGGTTCACCGGCGAAAAGATGATCGCCGACGTGGCTCAGATGCTCGAAACCGACTTCGACGTCGCAACGCCCTTCACCGCCGAAAACCGCAAGATGGTGGCGCCCTGGCGGCGCTTCATCAGCGAGACGGCGCGGCTGTTCTCCCCCATTCTCTAGACGGGCCGGTGTCCATGACCGAATTTCTCTTCCGCGACGACAGCTATCTGCAGTCCCTTGATGCAACGGTGACCGAGGTGACGCCGGAAGGCGGCATCGTCCTTGACCGCACCATCTTCTACGCGGCCTCCGGCGGCCAGCCCGGCGATACCGGCACGATCGGCGGCGTGACCATCGCCGGCACGATCCATCCCGAAGGTGACAAGACCAGGATCGTGCACGTCCCCGCCGAGGGCCAGCCTGCCGTCGCACCCGGTCGGCAGGTCACGGCAACCCTCGACTGGGACCGTCGCTACCGGCTGATGCGCATGCACACGGCCCTGCACCTGCTATCGGTCGTCTTCCCCTTCCCCGTCACAGGCGGGTCGGTGGGAGAGGACAAGGGCCGCCTTGATTTCGACATGCCCGAAGTGCCGCAGAACCTGCCCGAACTCGAAGCGACGCTGAATGCGATGGTGTCCGCCGCGCACCCGGTTACGGCCGAGTGGATCACCGACGAGGAGATGGCCGCCAACGCGAATCTCATCAAGACCATGAAAGTGAAGCCGCCGATGGGTCAGGGCCGTGTCCGACTCATCCGGATTGGCGATGTCGACCTGCAGCCCTGCGGCGGCACCCATGTCCGCAACACGTCGGAAATCGGCCCGCTGAAGCTGGGCAAGATCGAAAAGAAGGGCGCCATCAACCGGCGCGTCTCGCTGCTGTTTGGCTGAAGCTATTCCACCGGCGGCGCGTAAAGCAGCCCGCCATTGATCCACAGCGCATTCTGTCCGCGCACGACCGGCGCCACGCTCGCCGGTCCGAAATGTCGGTCGAAGATCTCGCCGTAATTGCCCACCGCCGCGATGACGTTCGGAATGAAGTCCGGCATCAGGCCGATCCCCGGTCCAAAACTACCCTCGAGCCCCAGCAGCCGTCGGATCTTGTGCGTCTTGGCGGCGCTGAGCGAGTCGATGTTACGCGAGGTGACGCCGGCTTCCTCGGCGCCGATCAGCGCGTACAGCGTCCATCGCACGATCTGGAACCACTGGTCGTCGCCCGCGCGCACCACCGGGCCGAACGCCCCCTTGCTGATGCGCTCGGGAAGAATCCGGTGCGTCGCCGGTTCTGGCAGGCCGAGGCGGATGGCGTTGAGCCAGCTCGCGGGCGCGGACACGGCGTTGCACAGCCCCGCCCGATAGGCGACCGACAGGTCCTCGCGGTCCTCGTACAGAACCTCGGTATAGGCCGCCTGCGTCGTGAAGAAGAACTCGCGGATATTGGCCAGCTCGTCGCCGCCATCGAGCACGCAGACCTTTACGTCATCGAGTTCATAGGCGGACACGAAGCCGAGGGACTGGGGCACCATGAAGGCCTGCCCGTCGAAGAACGAAGTCCCGACATAGTTCGCGCCGTAACCGGTGTCACGCCGCATGGTCCAGGGCGCGTTACGGGCAATGAGGTCCACCGCGCCAATCTGCAATTGCGCAAACCGCGTGTCGCCGGTCAGCGGAACCAGTTCCATCTTGCTGGGATCGTTGAAGATGGCCACCGCCACCGCGCGGCAGAAGTCGACGTCAAAGCCGGTCCAGCGCCCTTCCCCGTCAGTCTGGGCGAAGCCCGGCAGCGGATCGCTCGTCGCACAGATGACGTGGCCACGGTCCTTGACCGCCTGCAGCGTCGGCCCCGGCGCGGCAACGACCATCTGCTGGGCCATGCCAGACGTGACGGCAAAGCCGGCAAGGAGCGCCACACAGGCAGCGAGCCAACGTCTCACCCAGGATTGTCCCACGCGTCGCCGCTCCTTCTGCCTGTCGCGGCATAGGACAAGGGCATGCGCCGGGTCAAGCGGGCCCGGCGTCACGCATTAGTGCAGGATCTGGCTGAGGAACAGCTTGGTGCGCTCATGCTGCGGGTTCGAGAAGAACTCCTCGGGCTCGTTCTGCTCGATGATCTGGCCCTGATCCATGAAGATCACGCGATTGGCAACCTGCCGTGCAAAGCCCATTTCATGCGTCACGCAGATCATGGTCATCCCGCCCTCGGCGAGGCTCACCATCACTTCGAGCACTTCCTTGACCATTTCGGGGTCGAGTGCCGAGGTCGGCTCATCGAACAGCATGATCTGCGGGTTCATGCACAGCGACCGTGCGATTGCCACGCGCTGCTGCTGGCCGCCCGAAAGCTGGCCGGGATACTTGGCGGCCTGCTCGGGGATCTTCACGCGTTCGAGATACATCATCGCGGTCTGCTCGGCCTGCGCCTTCGGGATGCCGCGCACCCAGATCGGCGCGAGCGTCAGATTCTGCAGGATGGTCAGGTGCGGGAACAGGTTGAAGTGCTGGAACACCATGCCGACTTCGCGCCGCACTTCGTCGATGCGCTTGAGGTCGTTGGTCAGTTCCGTCCCGTTGACGATGATCTGGCCCTTCTGGTGCTCTTCCAGCCGGTTGATGCAGCGGATCAGCGTCGACTTGCCCGACCCTGACGGCCCGGCAATGACGATGCGTTCCCCGCGCATGACTCTGAGGTTGATGTCGCGCAGCACATGGAAATCGCCGAACCACTTGTTCATGTTGACGATCTCGATGGCGACGTCGGTCTGGCTGACCGACATCTGGGAACGATCGACTTCCCGATCGACGATGACAGGCTCGGTGGTCATGCGGTCCTACCTCTTGTGGCCGGTATTCAACCGGCGCTCCATGAACATTGAGTAGCGCGACATTGAGAAACAGAAAACCCAGAATACGGCGGCGGCAAAGATGTAGCCAGTCGTGGATTGGGTTGGAGACGACCACTCGATGGCGTCGTTCTTGGTCTTCACCGCCTCCAGCAGGTCTTTCATACCCACAATGTAGACGAGAGAAGTATCCTTAAAGAGCGAGATAAAGATGTTCACGATCCCGGGGATCACGTGTTTCAGCGCCTGCGGCAGCACGATGAAACCCATGCGCTTCCAGTAGCCGAGGCCAAGCGCGGAGGCCGCCTCGTACTGGCCGCGGCCGATCGCCTGCATGCCGCCTCGCACCACTTCGGCGATATAGGCCGACGAGAACAGCGTCACGGCGACGAGGGCGCGGAGCAGTTTGTCCACCGTCACGCCCTGCGGCATGAACAGCGGCAGCATGATCGACGCCATGAACAGCACTGTGATCAGCGGCACGGCGCGGATCAGTTCGATGAAGCACACGCACAGCGTCTTGATCACTGGCATCTTCGATTGCCGGCCCAGCGCCAGCATGATTCCCAGCGGCAGCGACAGGCAGATGCCAACCACCGAGATGATCAGCGTAACCAGCAGGCCGCCCCACATCTCCGTCGGGATGAAGCGCAGGCCGAACATGCCGCCGGAGAGCAGGATGATGCTCACCACCGGAAACACGACAAAGAACAGGACGGCATTGAGGGCCTTGAAGGGAGCCCGCGGCCAGAGCAGCGGAACAACCAGCAGCGCCAGCATCGCGAACACGATGTTGACGCGCCAGTGCTCGGCCATCGGGTAGAAGCCGTAGATGAAGAACTCGATCTCGCTGCCGATATAGGCCCAGCAGGCGCCGACATTCTCGACCCGGCACTCCTCGACCGTACCGCCGGGAAACACTGCGTTGCCAATGAGGAAGCCGTAGAGCGGCGGGATCACCCACATCAGGAAAACGGCCGCCAGCAGCGTCAGCAGCGTATCGCCGAACGTTGCGAACAGGTTCTTGCGCAGCCATGCGAGAACGCCGGAGGTGCGGCGGGGCGCGGGCTGCTCGCTCAGCATCTCTGAGCGGACGAAGTGGCGGGAAGCGGTCATGTCGGTCATCGCCCGCCCCCTACCGCTCAACCAACGCCACACGGGCGTTGTACCAGTTCATGATCGCTGACGTCGCCAGCGAGAAGATTAGGTAGACGAGCATCGTGAGCGCGATGCATTCGATGGCGCGGCCGGTCTGGTTCAGCGTCGTTCCGGTGAAGACGTTCACCAGCTCCGGGTAACCGATCGCCGCGCCAAGCGACGAGTTCTTCAGCAGGTTGAGATACTGACTGGTCAGCGGCGGCACGATCACCCGCATCGCCTGCGGTACGATCACCAGCCGAAGCCGGTCGCCTTCCTTGAGGCCCAGCGACTCCGCCGCCTCCGTCTGCCCGTGGTTGACGGCAAGGATACCGCCGCGCACCGTCTCGGCGATGAAGGCGCCAGCGTAGATCGACAGGCCCCAGGCTAGCGCCACGAACTCCGGCGGCAGTTCAAGCCCGCCCTTGAAATTGAAGCGGTTGAGAACCGGCGGATCGAACGCCACAGTCGCGCCGCTGACGATCCAGACAGCCGCCGTCACCAGTGCCACGATGGCAACGCCGGTGATGAACACCGGAAACCGCTGCCCTGTCGCCTCGAGCCGGCGTTTCGCCCAGTCCCGGACCACGAGCGCGATCGCGATGCCGACGAGAAAGCCGATGACGACATAGAGCAGCCTGTCATCGAAGATCGGCCGGGGCACGAACAGGCCGCGCTGGTTGATGAACGTGTCGAACGGCAACGCGATGGAGTTGCGCACCGCCGGCATCGTCTTCAGCACCGCGAAGTACCAGAAGAACAGTTGCAGCAGCAGCGGCACGTTGCGGATCGTCTCGATGTAGACCGTGGCGATCCGCGACACGAGAAAGTTGGACGACAGCCGCGCTACGCCGATCGTGAACCCGATGAGCGTTGCTGCGATGATGCCGATGACCGAAACCAGCAGCGTGTTGGTCAGGCCAACGAGAAACGCCTGCCAATAGTAGGACGTGCGGTCCCAGGGAAAGAGCGTGAAGCTGATGTCGAACCCAGCCGTCTTCCATAGGAAGTCGAAGCCGGTGGTCTTGTTCTGCGCGGCAAGGTTGGCTGCGGTATTCTGGATGATCCAGACAAAGAACAGGACGACGAGGATGCCTACGACGAGCTGGTAGATGATGCCCCGAACGACCGGGTCATTGAGAAAGAAGGTCCGTGGCGGCTCCTGCCGCGTTTCGATGGTAGTCATGGCTTAGCCCGTCCTCTGCCCAGGGGGCGGCAATCCCGGCGAGCCGGGTCGCCATTGATCCAACGATCGAAGTCCCGGCGCCTCATGACGAGGCGCCGGGTGCAGTCAACTACCGGATCGGGGGCGAGTACTGGATGCCGCCGTCGCGCCACAGCGCATTCAGGCCGCGGGCGAGGCCGATCGGCGTGCTCGGGCCGACATTGCGCTCGTAGGTCTCTGCGTAGTTGCCGACGTGCTTGATGATCTGGTAGGCCCAGTCCTTCGTCAGGCCGATCGGTGTGCCGAAGTCGCCTTCGACGCCAAGCAGGCGCTTGATCGCCGGATTGTCCGAACCCAGCATCTCGTCGACGTTGGCAGAGGTCACGCCCAGTTCTTCCGCTTCGAGCAAAGCGAAGTAGGTCCAGCGCGCGATGTTGAACCAGCCATCATCGCCCTGGCGAACCACGGGGCCAAGCGGCTCCTTGGAGATGATCTCGGGAAGGATGATGTGGTCGGCCGGATTGGCGAACTTCGAACGCTCGGCGGCGAGCGCCGAGGAGTCCGTCGTGTATACGTCGCAGCGGCCGTCTTCATAGGCCTTCACGACTTCGTCCTGGTCGACGAACACGACGGTCTTGAACTCGAGCTTGTTGGCGGCGAAGAAGTCGGCGGCGTTGAGTTCGGTCGTCGTGCCGGACTCGATGCACACCGCCGCGCCGCTCAGGTCGAGCGCCGACGCGATGCCGTCGGCCTTGCGGACCATGAAGCCCTGGCCGTCATAGAACATCGTGCCGATGAACTTGATGCCGAGCTGGGTGTCGCGGCTCATCGTCCACGTCGTCGTACGCGACAGGACATCGATTTCACCAGCCGACAGCGCGGTAAAGCGCTCCTGCGAGGTGAGCGGGGTGTAGCGAACGGCCTGCGGATCGTTGAAGATCGCTGCGGCCATGGCGCGGCAGAAGTCGACTTCGAT
>Ga0209476_10003413_pt1 | contig 10496 bp, 8 predicted proteins | sample KloWWTrecipitate_FD_187179 | JGI IMG/M metagenome (GOLD analysis project Ga0209476, IMG submission 187179) | Active sludge microbial communities from Klosterneuburg, Austria, studying microevolution and ecology of nitrifiers - Klosterneuburg... | ecosystem: Engineered > WWTP > Aerobic digester >...
GGTCGAGGGTCAAGCCGCCGCCCGAACGATACCACTGCACCGTCCAGTTGAGCGCGCCGAAGAGCAGCAAGCGCGCCACCTTGCCGTCGTCGCCGAGGCGGCCGGCCTTCTTCAGGTCGCGCAACACAGGTTGCCAGACCGCCTCGTAGCGGTCCTTGACGGCGATCACCTCGGCGCGCGATTCCTCCGACAGCGCGCGCCATTCGTAGAGCAGCACCGGGAACTCGGTGTGGTCCTCGAGGATGATGCGCAGGTGGCTTTTCACCAGGGCGCGGAATCTCTCCTCGGGCGTTTTCAGGCCCAGCACGGCCGCCTGCTGGGCGTCGAGTGCCGCCTGCAGGCCCTCGATCATCACCGCCTTGAGCATGTCCTGCTTGCTCTTGAAGTGGTAGAACGGGCTGCCCGAGCGCATGCCGACGGCGTCGGCGATGTCGCGGATGGTGGTGGCGTCGAAGCCTTTATCGACGAACAGCCTGCCGGCCGCGCGAATCAGTTCCGCGCGCCGGTTGCCTTCGTCCGCCGCCACCGCCTTGCGCGGCGCCGGTTTTTTCTCAGTACGCGCCATGCTTTCCTTCCCCCTTGCCGAAGCGGGCGGCGCCCGCGAGCCACTCGCCGCTTTCCAGTGTTTTCAGTCCGTGCGTGAATTCGTTCGCCATCGCCTGCGGCAGCGGCTGGCCCCATTGTTCGTAGCTAGAGAGCCGGTCGTGGCGCAGGCAGGCCTGCGGCAGGCGCGCCAGTTCCGCCGCCAGCGCCTCGGCCGCCTCGCGTGCCGTGTCGTCGGCGACGACGCGGTTGGCCAGCCCCATCGCCAGCGCCTCCGTGGCGCCGACCGGGCGGCCGGTGAGGATCAGGTCGAGCGCGCGCGACTGCCCGATCAACCGCGGCAGGCGCAGCGTGCCGCCGTCGATCAGCGGCACGCCGAAGCGGCGGCAGAAGACGCCGAAGGTCGCGCTCTCCTCCGCCACGCGCAGATCGCACCAGCAGGCCAGCTCCAGCCCGCCGGCGACGCAGTAGCCGGAGACGGCGGCGATCACCGGCTTGGAGAGCTGCATGCGCGTCGGCCCCATCGGCCCGTCGCCCTCCGGCGTGAGGCTGTTGCGCCGCGTCTCCTCGGAAAACGCGCCGAGGTCGGCGCCGGCGCAGAAGTGCCCGCCCGCGCCCCACAGCACGGCGACGTCCGACGCCGGGTCGGCATCGAAGGCGCGGAAGGCCGCGGCCAGCGCCGTGGCCGTCGACCGGTCGACGGCGTTGCGCTTCTCCGGGCGATCGAGAATCACCGTGGTGACGCAGCCGTTTTTTTCTACGCGAACGCTCATGCCATTATTCCCGCGTGATCCCGTCATTCCGGGGCCGCGAAGCGGAACCCGGAATCCAGGTTGTTGCTGGATTCCCGCTGAAGCCTGCCCTCGACTCCGATCGGGGGCGGGAATGACGAGCTAAATTAGCGAATCGTACAAGTCCCGCCATTCCGGGTTGTCCTTCTCAATCAAATCGATCTTCCAATCGCGATTCCACTTCTTCAGCTGCTTTTCGCGCTGGATGGCTGCCTCCATATCCTCAAGCATCTCGTAGTACACAAGCCGATGCACAGCGTACTTCTTCGTGAACCCTTCAACCAGATCGTTCTGATGCTCCCAGACTCGCTTTACGAGGTCACTGGTCACGCCGATGTAAAGCGTGCCGTTTTTCTTGCTTGCCAGAATATAGACGCAAGGCGATCTCTCACGCATTTTTCTGGATTCCCGCTTTCGCGGGAATGACGAGATCAGGCGGTGTCTCGATCTCCATCCGCAGCAGCGCGGCGGCGGCGCATTTTCCCAGATTGTCGCTGCGCAGGGAACGCGCCGCGCCGCCCGAGAGGGCGCCGTTGAGGACGATCTTCAGCGCCAGCAGGTTGTCGAGCGGGTACAACTCGACCGGGCCCGAGGCCATGCCGGCGAAGTGGCGCGCGATCCGCTCCGGCGTGACTTCGCGCTTCAGCACGGCGTAGGTCGCCGCATCCGGCGCGAACAGGCCGAGGTCGCAACGGTCGCCCTTGTCGCCGCTGCGGGCGTGGGCGATGTCGACCAGTTTAGTTTTCATCTCGCCGTCTCCTGGAGACTGACTTTTACTTCCGGCTCGACGAGGTCGCGCCGCACCAGCGTCGGCCACAGGCCGAGGAGCTGCCGCGCCGGTTCGATGCCGGAGAAGCCGCTCGCCGTCGGCGGACCGGACAGCGCGAGCCAGGGGAACTGGCGCGGGAAGGCCTCGGCCAGGCGACGGTCCTTGGCGCGCACCGACATCTTCAGGTACACCTCGTTGAGTTCTTCGATATGTGCATCGTCGGCGAGCGCGCCGAGCAGGGAGTCGTAGCCGAGAAACTCGGTATGGATTTCGTCGTACCTGAGCTTCAGTTCCGCAAGCTGCCGGCGCACGATGGCCTCGGTGGCGCGCGCCTTCTTCATGGCGCCGGGCCAGGAATAGCCGATGGTGGCGGTGCCGGCCCAGCCGTCCTCAAAGCCGGCGACGATCTTCAGCTTCTCGGGGCGCGGCCGCCCCGTGGCGCCGCTCACGCGCACGCGGTCGCCGCCGAGGTCGTCGAGCCTGAGCGTGCCCATGTCGAGCACGACGTCGGGCGAGAAGTAGGCATTCGGGTTGTGCACTTCGTAAAGCAGCTGCTGGCGCACCGTGTCGAAGTCCACCCGGCCGCCGGTGCCTGGCGCCTTGGTGAGGATCGCCGTGCCGTCGGGACTGACTTCCGCGATCGGGTAACCGATGTGGCCGAGGTCGGGCACCGACTCCCAACCATTGCCCAGATACGAATTGAAATTGCCGCCGCTGCCCTGGCCGGAGCATTCCAGCAGGTGGCCGACGGTGAGTCCTTGCGCAAGTCGGTTCCAGTCGTCCGCCGCCCAGCCGAACTCGTGAATCAGCGGCGCGAGGAACAGCGCGGCGTCGGCCACGCGGCCGGTGAGCACGATGTCGGCGCCGGCCTCCAGCGCCCGCACCAGCGGCTGCGCGCCGAGGTAGGCGTTGGCGAAGAGCAGCCGCTCGCGCACGCCATCGATGGAGGCGCCGGTGTCGAGGTGGGCTAGCGGTTCGCCCGCCGCGCGCAGCGCGTCGATGCGCCCGATCACGGCGTCGCCGGTGACGGTGGCGATCTTCGCCTTCCAGCCACGCTTGTTGAATTCCGCGACGAGAGCGTCGCGCGCGCCCTCGGGATTCAGGCCGCCGGCATTCAGCAGGAACTTCACGCCGTGCTGCTGCGCCAGCGGCCACAAGCTGGTCAGCATCGGCAGCAAGTCGCGCGTGTAGCCCGCCGCCGGATCCTTCTGGCGGTCCTTCTGCAGGATCGCCAGGGTCAGCTCGGCCAGGTGGTCCGAGCCGATGTACTGCACCTCGCCGCGCTCGATGCTCGCCGCCACCGGCCGCCACGAATCGCCGTAGAAGCCGAGGCCGGCACCGATGCGAACGGTTTTCATAGCAGGAACGCTACCTCTTTTGACACAGAGGACACGGAGACACAGAGTGCACAGAGAAAGAGCAATTTTTTGAAATGCATTTCTCTGTGTCCTCTGTGCCTCTGCGCTCTCTGTGTTGAATGCGGGAATCTATTCCGGCCAGGCGCGCTGCAGGAGGGTCTCGAAGTCGGTGTTCTTCGCCAGCGTGCCGAGTACATGGCCCCATTCACCGGCCAGGCGCGAGGCGCAGAAGGCCTCGCTCACCGCCGCCGGGGCGAAGCGCAGCAGCAGCGCGCCCTGCATGGCCAGGGCGATGTCCTGCGTCAGGCTGCGCCCGCGCACCTCGATGCCGTCGGCGTCGCGCAGCGCCGATTGCAGGTGCGCGACGTGACGGTCGAAGGCGGCGTTCTTCCCCAGCGCCGGCGCGATCTCCGCGGCCAACACCTCGGCGCTCTTCGGCTGTTTGGCCAGCGCGCGCAGGGTGTCGAGGCACATGACGTTGCCGGAGCCTTCCCAGATGGAGTTGAGCGGGCTCTGGCGGAACAGGCGCGGCATCGGCCCCTCTTCGACGTAGCCGTTGCCGCCGTGCGCTTCCATCGCCTCGGCCACCAGCGTCGGGCAGCGCTTGCAGATCCACAGTTTGGCCACCGGCGTGAGCAGACGGCGCAGCAGGCCCTCCGCTTCGTCTTCCTGCGCGTCGAAGGCGCGCGCCAGGCGCAGCGACAGCGCGGTGGCGGCCTCGACTTCGAGCGCCATGTCGGCCAGCACGTTCCGCATCAGCGGCTGATCGCGCAGGCGCTTGCCGAAGGCGGCGCGCAGCGAGGTGTGGTGCATCGCTTGCGACAGCGCGGCGCGCATGATGCCCGTGCTGCCGATGGCGCAGTCGAGGCGGGTGTACACGCCCATTTCCAGCACGGTCGGGATGCCGCGCCCCTCCTCGCCGACCAGCCAGCCGGTCGAACCCCAGAACTCGGCCTCGGTGCCGGCGTTGGAGCGGTCGCCCATCTTGTCCTTGAAGCGCTGGATGCGGATCTCGTTCAGGCGCCCGTCCGGCGTCCAGCGCGGCACGAAGAAGCACGACAGGCCTTTCGGCGACTGCGCCGTGACGAGGAAGGCATCGCACATCGGGGCGGAGAGGAACCACTTGTGGCCGACGATGCGCCAGGAGCCGTCGCCACCGCTCTCGGCGCGCGTCGCCGAGCCGACTCGTTCGGCTCTCGTAGTATTGGCGCGCACGTCGGAGCCGCCCTGCTTCTCGGTCAGCCCCATGCCGATCAGCACGCCCTTCTTCTGCTTCGCCGGGATGAAGCGCGGGTCGTACTCGCGCGAGAGCATCAGCGGCATCCAGTCGCGGGCGATCTCCGGCACCTGCTTCAGCACCGGCACGGCGCCGTAGGTCATGGTGGTCGGGCAGAGCGAGCCGTCCTCGATCTCGGCGAACATGACGTAGGCGGCGGCGCGGGCGACGTGGGCGCCCGGCTTCGGCTCGGCCCACGGCCCGGTGTCGCAGCCGTGGCCCTTCAGCCAGGTCAGGCAGGCGTGCCAGGAGGGATGGAACTCGACCTCGTCGCGGCGGTTGCCGTAGCGGTCGAACAGGCGCAACTGCGGCGTGTTCACATTGGCCAGGCGGCCGTGCTCGATCCATTCCGCGCTGCCGACCTCGGCGCCGCGCGCCGTCAGCCAGTCGCGCGCCCAGCCGGCGCCTTCGCGCGCGGCGGCTTCCTGCAGGGGAATGTTGCGGCTGTAGACGTTGTAGTTTTCCAGGGCATGGGCCTGGTTGATGACTTCATGCGTCGCCATCAAAGGCGGATGCTTGGCTTCCATAAAGGCCTCCGGAATGGTACAAAGCAATTGCTTGCTTGACAGAGTTTTTGCACTTTACTACCCTTCACCGCTCATCGCAACCGGAGGCCCCCATGTTCGAGCGAACCCTGTTCACAGAGGAACACACGCTGTTCCGCGACGCCGCGCGGCGCTTCATGGAAACCGGGGTGCAGCCGAACCGCGAGCGCTGGGAGGAACAGGGCTACGTCGACCGCGAGGTATGGCTGAAGGCCGGCGCGGCCGGCTTCCTCTGCCCCTCGATGCCCGAGCAGTACGGCGGCGCCGGCGCCGACAAGCTCTACAGCACGGTGCTGATCGAGGAGCAGTACCGCATCGGCGACTCCGGCCTCGGCTTCAGCCTGCACTCGGAGATCGTTGCCCCCTACCTGCTGCACTACGGCAGCGAGCACATCAAGCAGACCTACCTGCCGAAGATGGCGAGCGGCGAGATGATCGGCGCCATCGCCATGACCGAGCCGGCCGCCGGCAGCGACCTGCAGGGCATCAAGACCACGGCGGTGAAGGATGGCGACCACTGGCTGCTGAACGGCTCGAAGACCTTCATCACCAACGGCTGGCACGCGGACCTCGTCATCGTCGTCGCCAAGACCGACGCGGCGAAGGGCTACAAGGGCATCAGCCTGTTCGTCGTCGACACCTCGATGGCCGGCTTCTCGAAAGGCAAGCGCCTGAAGAAGATCGGCATGAAAGCGCAGGACACGGCGGAGTTGTTCTTCGACAACGTCAAGGTGCCGGCGACGAACCTGCTCGGCGACGAGGGCTCAGGTTTCGTGTACCTGATGCAGGAGCTGCCCTGGGAGCGCATGCAGATCGCCCTCGGCGCGGTGGCGGCGGCCGAGGCGGCGCTGGGATGGACCGTCGCCTACTGCCACGAGCGCAAGGCCTTCGGCAAGGAGGTGATGGACTTCCAGCACACCCGCTTCACCCTGGCCGAGCTGAAGACCGAGATCCAGATCGCCCGCGTCTTCGTCGACCGCTGCATGGAGTTGCTGCTCGCCGACAAGCTCGACGCCGTCGACGCCTCGATGGCGAAATACTGGACCACCGACCTGCAGTGCAAGGTGATCGACGCCTGCCTGCAGTTGCACGGCGGCTACGGCTACATGTGGGAATACCCGATCGCGCGCGCCTACGCCGATGCCCGCGTGCAGCGCATCTACGGCGGCACCAACGAAATCATGAAAGAAATCATCTCCAGGACATTGTGACCACCATGACCGAAGCCTACATCTACGATGCCGTGCGCACGCCGCGCGGCAAGGGAAGGAAAGACGGCGCGCTGCACGGCGTCACGCCGATCGAGCTGGCCGCCACCGCCCTGCGTGCGGTTCGCGACCGCAACAGCCTCGACACCTCGCTGGTGGACGACGTCGTCCTCGGCTGCGTCGAGCCGGTCGCCGAGCAGGGCGCCGACATCGCCCGCGTCGCCGCGCTCTACGCCGACTATGCGCTGACCGCCGCCGGCGTCACCGTCAGCCGCTTCTGCGCTTCCGGGCTGGAGGCCTGCAACCAGGCGGCGGCGCAGATCATGTCCGGCCAGTCCGACCTCGTCGTCGGCGGCGGCGTCGAATCGATGTCGCGCGTGCCGATGTTCTCCTCCGGCGGCGCCTGGCCGACCGATCCGCAGGTGGCGGCGAAGACCTTTTTCGTGCCGCAGGGCATCTCCGCCGACCTGATCGCCACCAAGTGGGGCTACTCGCGCGAGGAACTCGACGCCTACGCCGCCGAATCGCAGCGCCGCGCCAGGCAGGCCTGGGACGAAGGCCGTTTCAAAAAATCCATCGTGCCGGTGAAGGACGTGAATGGCCTGACCATCCTCGACCGCGACGAATACATGCGGCCCGAGACCACGCGCGAATCGCTGGCGCAATTGAAGCCCGCATTCGCCGAGCAGGGCGAGCAGTACGGCTTCGACTCGGTGATCCTGCAGCGCTACCCGGAGGTCGAGCGCGTCAACCACGTGCACCACGCCGGCAACAGTTCCGGCATCGTCGACGGCGCCGCTGCCATCCTCTTCGGCACGAAGGAGATGGGCGAACGCCTGGAGCTGAAACCGCGCGCCCGCATCCGCGCCTTCGCCTCGACCGGCTCGGAGCCCTCGATCATGCTGACCGGCCCGGCGCCGGCCACCGAGAAGGCACTGAAGCGGGTCGGCATGAAGCCCTCCGACATCGACCTCTACGAACTCAACGAGGCCTTCGCCGCCGTGGTGGTGCACTACATGCGCCTGCTCGACATCGCGCACGACAGGATGAACGTGAACGGCGGCTCCATCGCCATGGGCCATCCGCTCGGCGCCACCGGCGCCATGATCCTCGGCACGCTGCTCGACGAACTCGAGCGGCGCAACCTGTCCACCGGCCTGGCCACGCTCTGCGTCGGCGCCGGCATGGGAACCGCCACCATCATCGAAAGAGTGTGAGAGTGGATCTGTCATTCCGGGCAAGCGAAGCGCGACCCGGAATCCACGCAGCCTCTGGATTCCCGCTTTAGTTACGGCATAACCTAAAGGTTAGCCTTCACTGAAACTTCGTTTTCGCGGGAATGACGAACAATCGCATCGAATATCTGGAGTTTTCAATGATCAACTACAACGTCGATTCCGAAGGCATCGCCACCCTCGAGTGGGACCTGCCGGGCCGCTCGCAGAACGTCCTCAACGAACAGACCATGGCGGCCTTCGCCGAGGCCGCGCAGAAGGCGCTCGCCGACCCCGCCGTAAAGGGCATCCTCGTCGCCTCGGCGAAAGCCGACTTCATCGCCGGCGGCGACCTCGACATGCTGCTCAAGGCCACCGACGCCCAGGCCATGAGCGACAACCTGAAACAGTGGCACAAGCTGTTCCGCACACTGGAAACCACTGGCAAGCCGGTGGCGGCGGCGTTGAACGGCACCACCCTCGGCGGCGGCCTGGAAGTCGCGCTGGCCTGCCACTACCGTGTCGCTGCCGACAATCCGAAGTCACGCTTCGGCTTCCCCGAAGTCACGCTCGGCCTCTTGCCCGGCGCCGGCGGCACGCAGCGCGCGCCGCGCCTGATGGGCATCCAGCCGGCGCTGCTGTTCCTCACCGAAGGCAAGCGCATCAAGGCGGCCGAGGCGCAGAAGCAGGGCCTCATCCACGCCGTCGTCCCCGCGGGAAAGGAGCGCGAAGCCGCGCGCGCCTGGCTGCTGGAGGCCGCGGCCAAGGGCGGCAAGACCCTGCAACCGTGGGACCAGAAGGGCTTCAGGATCCCCGGCGGCGACGTCATGACACCCTCCGGCATGCAGACCTTCATGGCCGGCAACGCCATGCTGCGCGAGAAGACGCAGGGCAACTACCCGGCGCCGAAACACATCCTCTCCTGCGTCTTCGAAGGCCTGCAGACCGACATCGACACCGGGCTGGCCATCGAGACGCGCTATTTCGTGAACCTGGTGCGCAGCCCCGAGGCGAAGAACATGATCCGCAGCCTGTTCTTCTTCATGCAGGAGGCGAACAAGCTGGCGCGCTGGCCGCAGGACGTGCCGACGCAGAAGTACGCGAAGATCGGCATGCTCGGCGCCGGCATGATGGGCGCCGGCATCGCCCACGCCGCCGCAACCGCCGGCATCGAGGTGGTGCTGCTCGACAGCACGCAGGAAGGTGCCGGGAAGGGCAAGGCCTATTCGGCGAAACTGCTGGAGAAGCGCGTCGCCAAAAGTCAGTTGCCGCAGGACGGCGCTACGGCCGTGCTGGCGCGCATCAAGCCGACGACGGACTACCAGGATTTCGCCGGCTGCGAGATGGTGATCGAGGCGGTGTTCGAGGACCGCGCCCTCAAGGCCGAGGTGACGAAAAAGACCGAGGCGGTGATCGGCAAGGACGCGATCTTCGCCTCCAACACCTCGACCCTGCCGATCACCGGGCTGGCCGAGGCGAGCAGCCGTCCGGCCAACTTCATCGGCCTGCACTTCTTCTCGCCGGCCGAGAAAATGCCACTGGTGGAGATCATCCTGGGCAAGCAGACCTCGCCGGCGACGCTGGCGCGCGCGATGGACTTCGTCCGCGCCATCGGCAAGACGCCGATCGTAGTGAACGATGCGCGCGGCTTCTACACCAGCCGCGTCTTCGGCACCTACCTGTCGGAAGGCATGGCGCTGCTGCAGGAAGGCGTCGCGCCCGCCCTGATCGACAACGCCGGCCGCATCGCCGGCATGCCGGTGGGGCCGCTGGCGCTCGCCGACGAGGTCTCCATCGAACTGGTGCACAAGATTGCCAGGCAGACCAAGGCCGATCTCGGCGACCAGTACGCGCCGCGCGCCGCCGACCAGGTCGCAGCGCTGATGGTCGACAAACTCGGCCGCCTCGGCAAGAAAAGCGGCCACGGCTTCTACGAGTATCCGGCTGACGCCAGGAAGCATCTGTGGCCGGGCCTCGCCGAGCATTTTCCAGCCAGGTCGGAACAACCGAGCCTCGAAGCGGTGATTGAACGCCTGATGCTGATCCAGTCGATCGAGACGGTGCGCTGCATGGAGGAAGGCGTGCTCACCTCGCCCGCCGACGCCGACGTCGGCGCCATCCTCGGCTGGGGCTATCCGCCTTTCCGCGGCGGCCCGATCGGCCAGATCCACACCATGGGCCTGGCCAAATTCGTCGCCGCCTGCGACCGCCTGGCAGAACAATGCGGCGAGCGTTTCCGGCCCACCGAAGGCCTGCGCAAAAAATCCGCAGAGGGTTCACAATACTTTCCGATTTAGGTCATAATCGCCGCGCATGGCAATAGCGAAAGGCTGTTCTGCATAGCGGAACAGCCTGACAAAGAAGACTTGTCGGGGGAGGACGGGGCTTGCTGCAGTTCCTGCAACTGATCGCGAGTGGCATAGCGCAAGGCTGCATCTACGGCCTGATCGCGCTCGGCTTCGTGCTCATCTACAAGGCCACCGAGACCGTCAACTTCGCCCAGGGCGACCTGATGATGATCGGCGGCTTCCTCGGTCTCACCGGCACGCTGGCGCTGGGCCTGCCTTTCTGGGCCGCCTTTGTCGCCAGCCTGATCGTCATGATGTTCTTCGGCATGGCGCTGGAACGCGTCGTGCTGCGGCCGCTGCTCGGCCAGCCCGCTTTTACCGTGGTGATGGTGACCATCGGCATCGGCTACCTGGCGCGCGGCCTCGTCACCATGATTCCCGAGTGGGGCACCGACACCCACGTCCTGCCGGTGCCCTACAAGGATCAGATCGTCAGCATCGGCG
>Ga0209476_10003415_pt1 | contig 10495 bp, 10 predicted proteins | sample KloWWTrecipitate_FD_187179 | JGI IMG/M metagenome (GOLD analysis project Ga0209476, IMG submission 187179) | Active sludge microbial communities from Klosterneuburg, Austria, studying microevolution and ecology of nitrifiers - Klosterneuburg... | ecosystem: Engineered > WWTP > Aerobic digester...
CGCATCGAGGACCGGCGTTGCCTCGCCGGGATCGACAACCAGGGCATTGCCGAGATCATCGTGGAGCATCCAGATGTAATTGTCGGCCAGCGCTGGAATTGGCCTCAGGTGCAGATGCGTGGTCGCGTTCATGGACGCAACTATAACGGCTTGGAGGTGCCGATCCCGCGGCCGGCGTGGATGAGTGGGTTAGACTTCGCCTTTGCTTGTTGACCCTGTGGAGCCGAGATTTCCGTGCACGCACCGATTGGCGATGTTTTCAATCTCGCCGAAATCGAGAATCTGCTGGCGCTCGAATGGAGCTGGGTGAGCAACGCCCCGCTGACGGTCCCGGCCGGGCCGGCGCTTTCACTTGCCCCGGCACGCTGGCCGGCCAGACCGATGCATTCCGGCCATCAGTCCGTCACCCGCTTGCATCTTGCCGACGACGGTCTGGGGGGCGACTTGAACTGCTCGATGTCGGCACTGCCACTGGAAACGGATGGCGTGCAGCTGATCGTGGTTCGCCATGTGTTCGATGTGCTTGGTCCGCACGAGGAACTGGAATCGGAATTGATGCGCGTCCTCGCGCCGGGTGGCGTGCTGTGCCTGTTTGGTTTCAATCCGGCCAGTACCTGGCGGCTGTGGTGGCTGCAACATGCCCTGCATGGAATGCCCATGCCACGCTGGAATTCAGCTGCGCAAGCGCGCCGGCGCCTTGCTGCCCTCGACGCGGTGCAGAGCCGGCATGGCTACCTCGGAGGCAGTTGGCCGTCGTCGTCGGCGATGGATGCGCGTGGCACTGGCCAGCGCTGGCATGGTGTGTGGTCGCTGGTCGCACGCAAGCAGCGCATCGCGGCGCGAGCAGTCGATTCACACTTGCCTCGCAAGCGCGTCGTGCTCGCGCCGGGACTTGCGCGACTGTCGAGCCGGAGGGCCGGCATGTGAGCGAGGTGGATTTGTTTACCGACGGTGCCTGTCTTGGCAATCCCGGCCCCGGCGGCTGGGCTGCCCTGCTGCGCCACGGCAAGCACGAGCGCGAGCTTTGTGGAGGCGAGACGGATACCACCAACAATCGGATGGAGCTGCTTGCCGTGATCAGCGGTCTGGAGGCCTTGCGCAAGTCCTGCTCAGTCAGTCTGACAACCGATTCGCAATACGTGATGAAGGGAATCAAGGAATGGATGCCGGCGTGGATTGCCAGGAATTGGCGCACTGCGGGCGGCGATCCGGTGAAGAATCGAGATCTCTGGGAACGCTTGAACGCGGCACTCGTCGGCCACCAGACCCGTTGGCACTGGGTGCGCGGGCATGCCGGGCATGCGGAGAACGAGCGCGTGGATAGACTCGCGCGGCTGGCAGCGGAAGCGGTCCGCGATGCAGCAAGGGAGATGGGATGAGACAGGTTGTACTGGATACCGAAACGACCGGTCTCGAGGTCAGGAAAGGCCATCGGGTCATCGAGATTGGTTGTGTCGAATTGCTGGAGCGGCGCCCAAGCGGACGCACCTGGCACGCGTACCTCAACCCGGATCGCACGGTCGATGAAGGGGCGCGTGCGGTGCATGGCATCGAAGACAGCTTTCTCCTCGACAAGCCGCGCTTCGGCGACGTCGTCGAGGCATTCCTCGACTTTGTTTCCGGCGCGGAAATCATTGCCCACAATGCCAGCTTCGATGTCGGCTTCCTCGATGCGGAACTGCGCCTTGTCAATCCCGCGCTCGGCACACTTGGCGAGCACGCACGCATCCTCGATACCCTGCAACTGGCGCGCGAGAAGTTTCCGGGGCAGCAGAACAACCTGAATGCCTTGTGCCGGCGCCTTGGTGTGGACAACCAGCATCGCGAATTGCACGGCGCTCTGGTAGATGCGTACCTGCTGGCGGATGTGTATCTGGCCATGACCGCGGGGCAGGGCGATCTCGGGCTGGCCCTCGAAGCCATTGAACAATCGCCAGGGGCGAGCATCACCTTGCCGGTTTCCGGGGCAGGCTTGCGCGTCCTGCGCGCCAACCAGGTCGAACTGGCGGCGCACCGGCAGCGGCTCAAGGGACTCGACGCCGCCAGTGCCGAAGGCAGCATCTGGAATCGCGCTGCTGCGGAATCCATCTGAGCGGGAGCAAGGCTCGCCTGCCTTGGCATGAGTGCTTCCAGCTGCATAATCGAGTGGATTTCGCGGCAGTGCGGTACAGGTGAGATGTGGCGGCAATGTGAGGCATAATCCGCGCGGGGAAATGCTCGAACGTGAGTCCGGTTGACAGGCTCGGGGAGAAGACCATGAAGCGCGGCGGCCTTTTATTGATTGTCATCCTGTTGGCATTGGGCCCGGCGATTGCCCTTGCCGCCAATTCAGCGGTCAATGCGATTGAATCGCACAAGCACCTTGGCGTGGCAAGTTGCAGCAACAGCGTCTGCCACGGCGCTTCGCAAGCATTCCGCGATTCCAGTATCCAGCAGAACGAGTTTGCCATCTGGCAGGAATTCGATCCGCATGCCAGGGCCTGGCAAACGCTGGGCAGCGATGCGTCGAAGGCGATCGCGCGGAAACTCGGCATCGGCGACCCGGCAGCAGCCAAGGTCTGCCTGGATTGCCATGCCGACTCGATTGCAGACGGCATGCGCGGCGAGCGCTTCCAGCTTTCCGATGGCGTGGGTTGCGAATCCTGCCATGGTGGTTCGGAATCGTGGCTCAACGCGCACGCGGACAAGGGCGTTACGCACAAGGACAACCTCAAGAACGGAATGTACCCGACCGATCAGCCGATTGCGCGGGCGCGCCTGTGCCTGACCTGTCACATGGGCACGGCCGATCGCATGATCACCCATCGCATCATGGGTGCCGGCCATCCGCGTCTTTCCTTCGAGCTCGACACATTCACCTGGCTGCATCCGCATTACAAGATCGACGAGTCATGGACGCGGCGCAAGGGCGAATGGAACGGCGTGCGCGACTGGGCGGTCGGTCAGGGTGTCGCCGCGGAAAACCTGCTTGAGCTGGTGACGGATGAAAAGGCCGGCTGGCAGGGCATCTTCCCCGAACTGGTGCTGTTTGATTGCCACGCCTGCCACCAGTTGATGTCCGGAAGGACCTGGGGCCCGCGGCAGGGCACCGGCCTTGGCCCGGGCGTGGTTCGCCTGAACGACGCGAACATCCTCATGTTCCGCCATGTGCTGGCGCCGGTGGACAAGGCCGCTGCATCACGACTGCTGGAGCAGACCCGCGCCTTGCACCAGGCCACCACGAAGAGCCGGGAGGCGACGTTCGCCGCCGCACGCAAGCTGCATGCAAGCATCGAAGGCTTGTTGCCGACGGTGGCGGCCTTCAACTATGGTCCGGAGAGCCTTGATGCCATTCTGTCCAGCATTGAGGCGGATGCGGCGCGCGGCGAGTATCGCGATTACGCGGCGGCCGAACAGGTGGCCATGGCGGCGCAATCGGTGGTGGTCGCGTTCGAGAATGACGGCAAGGTGGATGCCGACAAGGCGACCCTGTTGCGCAGTCGCCTCGATGCGCTTTACGCGACGATCAAGAACGAGGATTCCTGGTCACGCGAGAAATTCCGCTCGGCCCTGGCCGCCCTGCGCGCAGCCGCACCTTGACCGCAACTGCCCTGCAGCGTCGTCACAGCGGTGGCGACGCTTTTCGTTGGCGAGGTTTGATCGAATGCGCCGATCGTCGCGCAGGCCGCTGACCCTCAGCGGTTGCGGACAAGGATGACGGTGACGTTGTCCGAACCGCCGCCATCGAGGGCGGCGACGATCAGGTGATCGACGCACTCCTGGGCCGACAGCTCGGGGCGACTCAGCAAGGCGGCAATCTCGGCATCGCTGACTTCTTCGGTGAGGCCGTCGCTGCAGAGCAGGATCTGCATGCCCGGGCCGAACTCGCCGCGGACCAGTTCCACGCGCAGGGATTGCGGGTCGGTCACGCCAAGCGCCTGGGTGACGACATTGCGGTGCGGATGGGTGCGCGCCTGTTCGCTGGTGATTGCGCCCTGGTCGATCAGCTCCTGCACATAGGAGTGATCCTGCGAAATCTGCTTGAGATCGCCGTTCCACAGGTAGATCCGGCTGTCACCGACCCAGGCAATCTCGAATTCATTGCCGCCAATCAGGCGCATCGCGGCGATCGTCGTGCCCATGGGCAGGGCTTCGCTGCGGCGGTTGGAATGGCGGATGATTTCCTCGTCGGCGAGCTGCACGGCTCGCACCAGGGGCGTGCCCTTGCCGATTTCGGCAATCAGCGTATCGCGGGCGATCGCACTGGCGACCTCGCCATGTTCATGCCCGCCCATGCCGTCGGCAACCAGCCAGACGCCCATGTCGGCATCGGCGTAATAGGTATCTTCGTTGTGCTCGCGGCGCAAGCCGACATGTGAGCAGTGGCCGAATTCGATCATGCGCAGTCGACAAGCCTGTTCAGAGAGACCCAAGGAGTATCGTCTGTGCGGATTGAATCCTGCATCCCCCCCGGACGATACGGCATGATGCCGCGCTCCGGATGCCGGGCGCAAGCGTATCGGGGGAGAAACATGGATTTGGTGCCGAAGGCGAGAATCGAACTCGCACTCTGTCGCCAGAACCGGATTTTGAGTCCGGCGCGTCTACCAGTTCCGCCACTTCGGCGCGGGGCGCGGAGTATACGCCAGATCAAGGTGCTCTTATCAAGCCCCGGGCAACTTTCCGTCGATTCGATCCAGAGCCAGTTGCCGTTGATCGCGGGCGTGCCAGTCGCCGTCGACGCGGCGGAACACCGAACAGGAGTTCATCGGGCCGCGATAGATGTGCAGGGAAACGGCGATGGCATCGTCGCTCGGGTTGCGGATGGTGTGGTATTCGTGGGGCGGGATCAGTGAGCCTGCCGAGCCGGGGCCGGCGAGCATGGTGCCACGTGATTCGAAGCGGAACAGGTCATCCCTGCGCTCGACAAGTTCATGGGGGCTGACTTCGATCTGTCCGTGCCAGACACCTTCGACGCACCACATGCCGCAATGATCGTGGATGAGCGTGCCCTGGCCAGGCCCCCAGGTCATGGCCATGACGCTGTAGCCGAGTTCCTCGCTGTTGTAGAGCTCGCGCCGGGCATAGTGATCGGCTTTCGCCTGGAAGACGCATTCGGGCAGTTCGACTTCCTTGTTGTGCATCAACCGGCACAGGCCCAGGCGCAGCGCATCGGTGATCGCAGCCTCGCACTCTTTGCGCACGGCGCAATCGAGCATATCGATGAGGCGGCGGGAACCGGGGAAATCAATGGCGAGCATGGTCGGGATGCCTGTTCGATCGGAATGCCGCACACTGCCTGTGCACAGGCAGGGTTCTAAAGTCGGCCAAGAAACGGCGCGATTGCGCCACCGAATCCCTCGATATCGACGAGGAAGGCATCATGTCCTTGCGGGCTGTCGAGGGCGACGAATTCGACCTCGGCACCAGCCGTGCGCAGGCCTTCGGCGATTTCCTCCTGTTGCGACAAGGGAAACAGGATATCGGTGCTGACGCCGACGACCAGGGCGCGCTCGACGTCGATCCGTGCAAGCGCGTCGGCGGCACGGCCGTGGCCATGTTCGGCAATGTCGAACCAATCGCTGGCGCGCGAAAGGAAAAGGTAGGAGTTCGGATCGAAGCTGCGCACGAAGCGGCGCGCGTGGTTGTCCAGATAGGATTCGATCTGGAACTCCGCCGAAAACGGTTCGTCCTCGCGCTGCTCGGAATCAAGCCGGATGCGCGCGAAGCGGCCCGACCATTCCATGGCCGAGCGATAGGTGATCACGCCGAGCTTGCGCGCAATGCTCATGCCGGCCTCGGGATAGTGCTCGTCGTCGTAGCGACCCAGGTTCCAGTTGGGATCGAGGCGGATGGCCTCGCGTTGCAGCGAGCGGATGGCGATGGCGAAGGGCTGCGCCTGTGGCGCCGTCGAGATGCTGATATGCGAGCGCGCCGATCCGGCATGCAGGGAAAGATAGGCCAACGCAGTCATGCCGCCCATCGAGTTGCCGACCAGGCAGGCCAGTCGATCGATGCCGAGAGCGGCGACCAGTTCATGCGCGGCATTGGCGGCGTCCTCGAGGCTCAGCTCGGGGAAGTCGAGGCGGTAGGTTTCGCCGGTTTCCGGGTTGATCGACGCCGGTCCGGTCGATCCCTTGCAGCTTCCCAGCGTGTTGACGCAGATGACGAACCAGCGATCGGTGTCGATCGGCTTGCCCGCCCCGAGCATGGCCTGCCACCAACCCGGTGTCGGATCCTCGGCATTCGACGCCGCGTGCGCGCTGGGCGACAGACCGGTGAGGATGAGGATGGCGTTGTCGCGTCCGGGCGCCAACGTGCCCCAGGTTTCATAGGCCAGCCGCGCGCCGTGCACGAGGCCACCGCGCTTCATCGAGAAAGGTGAAGAAAGCGCGAAATACTTGCGCGCGTCCGGCACGGCTGCGGTCGCATCCGTCCCGTTCACTTCAAGGCACCACGCTGTCGATGACCAGTTCGACCGGTTCCTTGCGCTGGACATCGATGGCAGGCGATACCACCTGCAGGTCGCCGGATTGCACCGTGGCGTCGCCACTTCTGGAGATGCGCGCAGCGATCACGACCTTCGGGAACATCGACAGTTTCATGCTTGGCATCATGCCCATCGAGTCGTCGAGGACTACCGTGAGGGGCAATCCGCTGGCCGGACCACGCTGGATTGCCAAGGGCATCGGCGGGCCACTCTCGGCGCGGGCGTACACGAACAAGGTCGCGGCGGGGTCGACTTTGTCGGCCAGATCCGGCGCCAGGCTGACATGCACGGTCAGCTTTGCGCCCGTGCCACCGGCGGCCGGCATTGCCGGATCGGCACCTGGTGCCGGCGATGCCACTGCGGCCATGGCCACGGTACCGCCTTGCTGCTGCGCATCGATGATTTGCGTGCGCACGCTTTCGGCAATATCGCTGCCGGGCGGGAGGCCCGGCAACAAGCGGTTCCACGCCGTGATCGCGGCATTGAAATCACCCGCCTGATAATCGCTGATGCCGATCAGCCAGAGCGCGCGCTGATGATCCGGATCGGCCTTGAGCACGTCTTCGATCAGCGCTCTCGATTCGCCATCGATGCGCCGCCCGTCTTTCGCGAGGGCCAGTGCCTGCGCGTATTCGACGGTCAGGTCGTGGTTGTCCGGCATCAATTCCCGCGCTTTTTTCAGGGCGTCCCGGGATTCTCCAAACTTGCCCATCGACTGGTAGGCGCGGCCAAGCAGGGCCCAGCCTTCGGCGTTGTCCGGATTTTCCTTGAGTTTGGCGACAAGTCCGGCAACGGCCTGATCCATGTCGACACCGTGGTCTTCGGCAGAGGCAGCGGTCGACGCGGCCATGCGCGCTGGATCGAGCGCGCCCGGTTCGCCCTTGAACTGATAGAGCGTGATCGCGCCGAGCGGAACCAGCACGGCCACGAACAGGGAAGCCAGCACCGCCGGACGACGTGATTGCCGATCTCCGCTCGGGAGGGTTGTCGAGCCCAGTGCCGCCAGCTTGGTCTGGTATTCCCTTTCATCGATGACGCCGGCGTTGCGCGCGTCCTCGAACGCCTTCAGGCGCCCGCGATCCACGCCGTGCGCAACTGCCACAGGCTCGCGCTTGCGCAACAACGGCAACAGCAGGAAGGCCAGGGCGAGGCCGAGCATCGTCGCCGCAAGAACAATGAACAGGGTCATTACCAATCTTCCTCGGAGCTTGCCGCAGATGGTGTGGCTGGCGACACCTTGGCGCGTCGGCGGACGATGCGGTAGACGATGCCGGCGCCGATCAGCAACACCAGCAGCGGGCCGAACCAGAGCAGGACCGTGCCGCCACGCAGCGGCGGGTTGTACAGGACGAAATCGCCATAGCGTGCCGTCAGGTATTGCTTGATCTCGATGTCGCTCTTGCCCTGCTTCATCTGCCCGAAGACTTCCTCGCGCAGGTCCTTGGCCAGGTCGGCACTGGAGTCGGCGAGGCTCTCGTTCTGGCAGACCAGGCAGCGCAACTGCCGGGTCAGGTTCTGGAAGCGCTGCTCTTCGGCGCGATCCTTGAACGGCAGCGCATCGATGGCCTGGGCGAGCACTGGCAGCAACAGGGCAACCACGAGCAGGGTGGTGAAGATGCCGCGGAAAGGCCGGGCGTGACTCATGGATTCTCTTCCTGCATGGCGGCCAGGCGCGGTTTCAGCTCGAAGGCCAGGATCTCCGGCGTGATGGCGCCGATGCGCTTGTAGCGGATGATGCCCTTGCCATCGACGAGGAAACTCTCGGGCGCGCCATACACGCCAAAATCAATGGCGATGCGACCATCGCGATCGGCAATCACCACCGAATACGGATCGCCGAACTGTTGCAGCCAGCGCGTGGCATCAGCAGCCTCGTCCTTGTAGTTGAAGCCGATGATGGGGATGCCGAGTTTCCTGCCTTCACTCATCAGGATCGGATGTTCGTCGCGACAGGCGAAACACCAGCTGGCAAACACATTGAGCAGGTACGGCTGGCCGGCAAGATCGGCATTGCTCAGACGCTTGCCCGGATCATTCAGCAAGGGCAGGTCGAACGCCGGCGCGGCCTTGCCGATCAGCGGCGAGGGCACCTCGTTCATCGAGTTGTTGCGCATGTAATGGATGCCGAAGGCGAGCAGGGCGGCAACCAGGCCGAAGCCGACCAGCGGAAGATATCGCGTGTTCATGCATTGGCCCCGGCGGCGATTCCCGCAGCAGCAGGTTGCGGTGCCGGCTGCGGCTTGGCATCGCTGAGCAGCACGCGGAAGCGCCGGTCGGTGGCAACGACAAAGGCACCCAGCATCATCAGCAAGGCACCCAGCCAGATCCAGCGGACATAGGGCTTCAGGTAGACGCGAACCGACCAGGCACCGCTGTCGCCAAGGGGTTCACCCAGTGCGACATAGAGATCCCGCGTGAATCCGGGGTTGATGTCGGACTCGGTCTGGATCATGGCATTGCGCGAGTACTGGCGTTTCTGTGGATGCAAAACGGCGACCGGGCCGTCATTGCGCGTGATCGTGATCGTGCCCTGGTCGGCCTTGAAGTTCGGACCCTCGGTATGCGCGACGCCGTCGAAGCGGAAGGTGTAGGCACCCAGGGTGACGCTTTCGCCATGGTCGAGGCGCACGTCCTTTTCAATGCTGGTGGCTTCGGTGACGAGCACACCGCAGACAAAAACGGCGACACCGAAATGGGCGAGCACCATGCCAAGCATTTCCGGCGTGAAGCGTCGACCGGCGGGCGCATTGCGCCAGCGCTGGGTGGCGAAGGCAAGCGTGCCGAGGCCAACCCACAACGCCCCGGCAATGCCGGCCACGCCTTTCCACGGCAGATCGTCGGCAATCAGCCAGGCGGCCAGGCTGGCGACGACGGCCAGCAGCAGGGCCGGACGCAACGTGCGCAATGCCGTCGTGACATTGCCCTTGCGCCATTTGAGCAAGGGCCCGAATGGCATCAGGACGACGACCGGAGTCATCAGCAGGACGAACAGGACCCCGAAGTAAGGCGGTCCGACCGAGATCCGGCCGAGGTTGAACGCTTCGGCAAACAACGGATACAGGGTGCCGAGAAAAACCATCGCGGCGGCACAGGTGAACAGCAGGTTGTTGATCAGCAGCAGGGTTTCCCGCGAGCTTGCGGCAAACGGCTCGCCACCGGCAACCTTGGGCGCACGCAGGGCGTAGACCAGCAGTGAGCCGCCGACCGTGGCGGTGAGGAACGCAAGGATGAACAGGCCGCGATCGGGATCACTGGCAAACGAATGCACCGAGGTGAGTACGCCTGACCTGACGACGAACGAACCCAGCAGCGAAAGCGAAAAGGCGGAAATGGCCAGCAGCAAGGTCCAGGCGCGGAAGCTGCCACGTTTTTCCGTCACGGCTTGCGAATGGATCAGGGCGGTGCCGACCAGCCAAGGCATGAACGAGGCATTCTCGACCGGGTCCCAGAACCACCAGCCACCCCAGCCGAGTTCGTAATAGGCCCACCAGCTGCCGAGCGCGATGCCGAGCGTCAGCACGCCCCAGGCCGCATTCGTCCACGGCCGCGACCAGCGCACCCATTGTTGATCGAGCTTGCCGCCCAGCAAGGCCGCGATGGCGAAGGCAAATGCCACCGAGAATCCGACATAGCCCATGTAGAGCATCGGCGGATGCATGATCAGGCCGATATCCTGCAACACCGGGTTGAGGTCGTTGCCATCGGCCAGTGCCGGCAGGTGGCGGGCAAACGGATTCGAGGTCAACACGGTGAACAGCAGAAAACCGAGGCTGACGAAACCCAGCACGCCGAGCACGCGTGCCATGAAATCCTCCGGCAGCTTGTGGCTGAAGACAGCCACCGCGATCGTCCAGATATTGAGGATCAGGATCCACAGCAGCAAGGATCCTTCGTGCGCACCCCACACCGCCGAGAACCGGTAGTACCAGGGCAGCAGGAGGTTCGAGTTCTGCGCAACATAGGCGACCGAGAAATCCTGGCCGAGGAAGGCCCAGGTCAGCACGCCGAACGCGAAGGCGACGAAGA
>Ga0209476_10003417_pt1 | contig 10493 bp, 9 predicted proteins | sample KloWWTrecipitate_FD_187179 | JGI IMG/M metagenome (GOLD analysis project Ga0209476, IMG submission 187179) | Active sludge microbial communities from Klosterneuburg, Austria, studying microevolution and ecology of nitrifiers - Klosterneuburg... | ecosystem: Engineered > WWTP > Aerobic digester >...
CATTCTGCTGATCACGTCTGATCGTGGATTGTGCGGGGCGTTCAATACCAATGTCTCCCGAGCGGCCTTTCTGTTCGGCAAGGAGCAGACCGCCAACGTCAGCTACATCGCCGTTGGCCGCAAGGGCCTCAACTTCTTGTATCGGCGCGGCGCGCATGTGCACTCCGACTTTTCCGGCTTGCCGCAGAAGCCAACCCTGCTCGACACAACGGCGATCACCAAGATTTGCGTCGATGATTTCCTCGCCGGCAAGGCCGATGAGGTCTACATCGTTTACACCGACTTTGTGACGATGGCCACCCAGCGGCCGGTGGTGAAGAAGCTGCTGCCGCTTGCGACTGCCGACCATTTGCCAGAGGGCGCTTCGGCGACCGGCCCGCGACCCGCTTACGATTTCGAGCCTGATCCCGGCCAGATCCTGGACAGCCTGCTCCCGCGGCTGACCGAAATGCAGGTATACCAGGCCATTCTCGAATCGCTGGCCAGCGAACACGCGGCCCGGATGGTGGCGATGAAGAACGCCACCGACAATGCCAGCGAGCTTGTGACGGGTCTGACCTTGACCTACAACAAGGCCCGCCAGGCTGGCATCACGAATGAGCTGCTGGACATCGCCGGTGGCGCGGAAGCGCTGCGCCAGGTTCTGGCGTCCAACCCGGTCGAAGTCGCGTTTTCCGACGAGGAATAGACTGAAGAAGTGGCCCTGGCTTGCGGTCGCCGCCGCGCTGGCGCTTTTCCTCAGCGTCGCCCTGCGCCAGCTTGACCTGCCCGGCTTCTATTACGACGAGGGGTTTGACCTCACCCCGATGCTGGCGCTCATGCGAGGGGAGACGCCCGAGTTGCTGCGCGGGATCGGGCTGGGCGTGGGCGGGATGACCCTCCCGCTCATGCGGATGGATTATCTCGGCTCGATTACCGGCTATCTCACTCTGCCGTTTATGGCCGTATTTGGGCCTGGCGTTGCCGCCGCCCGTCTGCAGCCCATCGTTTTCTCCTGCGTCACGCTGGTATTGGCCTTTCTCGCCGGCCGGCGCTGGTTTGGAGATCGGGTGGCGGCGTTGGGCGTGCTGCTGCTGGCGGCCAACCCGTCCTTCATCTGGTTCTCGCGCCAGGGCATCACCGTGACCTCGATCATGACGGTGTTTTCGCTGGCGAGCTTCATCGCCCTGGATGCTGCCCGTCTGCGCCTGGGCGCGGGCCGCAGCGCGCGCCTTGCGCTGCTGGCCGCGGGCGTGCTCGCCGGTCTCGGGCTGTGGGCCAAGTTCGTCTTTCTGTGGTGGCTGGCCCTGCTGGCGGTCATCGCCTGTGTCTGGGTGCTCGCATCGCGCCAGGGCGCCTTACGCGGGCGCCTGCGGACAGGGTTGCGCGCGCTGCCCTGGCTGGCCGCCGGTTTCGTCCTTGGCAATGCGCCCATGCTGCTTTTCAACCTGCTTGGCCTGGCAGGGGGCGCGGGCGCCCCGACCCTGAACCTGTTGCTGGGGTCGCTCGCGGCCCCGACCCAGTACGGCGTCGTGAACACGGACTTCCTGGGGAATCTGAGCAAGCGCCTGGCTGATTTTGAGGTGTTCCTCAACGGCAGCTACTTCTGGTACAACGGCGCGCCGTTTGGCAACACCCTGGCGATGCCCTGGTTTCTCGGCAGCATCCTGGTCGGGAGCGCCTTGGCGATCCGGCGCCCGGAATGGCGCAAGTGGCTGGCCGTGCTTGCCTGTATTGCGGTGTATCTGCCGATCAGTTCCTTTACCGTGTCGGGCCTGTGGGCCACCCATATCTTTATTCTGCTGCCGCTCCCGCAGTGGGTGATGGCCTGCGCGGCGGTGTGGGCGGCCGAGGCCATCCTGACGCTCCCGTCGCTTGCGCGGTTGACTGGCGAGGCGCGGGCGCCGCTCGCCACGTTCGCCCTGGCCGCGATCTGCGTCGCCCTGCCGCTCTCGCGCGACCTGTGGGTGAGCGAGCAGCAGCACGCCTCCCTGGCCCGGACGGGCGGCTCGGGGCGCTTCTCCGACGCGGTGTATGCCATGTCTGGCTGGCTGGATGGCCAGCGCATCGGCGAGCCCATCGCCCTCGATTGGGGGATCAAGTCCAACATCGAGGTGGTGACCGCAGGGCGGGTCCGCCCGCTGGAAATCCACTACTTCACCGGCGATGCGGTTGAGCCCTTCAAGCAGCAGGCGCGCGCCTTGCTGACCGACCCGAGCCGGGTCTATATCGTGCTGTGGGCGGGCGACCAGACCGCGCCGGGGTTTGCCGTCTTTGATCATCGCGCCCAGTTCGAGCAGCTCGCCCGCGAGCAGGGCAAGCAGGTCCGCGAGGTGTTTGTCGCCTCCGAGCGGAGCGGGTTGCCGGTTTACGTTGCGCTCATGGCGAGATAACGTCAAAGTCGATATGCCCCGGCGAAGCCGGGGCATATCGACTTTGACAAAATGCATAATGCATCGCAATGCCAGACCTGTTTGACCACGCCGCCGCCGAGCAAATCGCCGGCGAGTCGCCGCTGGCGGCTCGGATGCGCCCGCGCACGCTCGACGACTTCATTGGCCAGGAGGAGATGGTCGGGCCGGGCAAGCTCCTGCGCCGGGCGATCGAGGCCGACCGGCTGTTCTCCTCGCTGATCCTGTGGGGGCCGCCCGGCACGGGCAAGACCACCCTGGCCCGGATCATCGCCAATAAGACCCAGAGCCACTTTGAAACGCTCAACGCCGTCATGGCCGGGGTGGCCGACATCCGCCGGGTCGTGGCCGAGTCGAAGGAGCGCCGCCGGTTGTATCGCCGGCGGACCATCCTGCTGGTCGACGAGATTCACCGCTTCAGCAAGAGCCAGCAGGATGCGTTGCTCCCCCACGTCGAGGATGGCACCCTCACCTTGATCGGCGCGACAACGGAGAATCCCTACTTCGAAGTCAACAGCGCCCTGATCTCGCGCTCGCGGCTGTTTCATCTCAACACGCTCACCGACGGCCAGGTCATCACCCTGATGCGGCGGGCTCTGGCCGACGCCGAGCGCGGCTATGGCCGGCGCCGCACCCGGGTCGATGACGATGCCCTCCAGCACATTGCCCATGTCTCGGGCGGGGACGCCCGGAATGCCCTCAACGCCCTCGAGCTGGCAGTCGAGTCGACCCCGCCCGGCCCTGACGGCGTGATCGCCGTCAGCCTCGCCGTGGCCCAGGATTCCATCCAGCGCCGGGCCGTGCTCTACGACAAGGAAGGCGACGCCCACTACGACACGATCAGCGCCTTCATCAAGAGCGTGCGTGGCAGCGATCCGGACGCGGCCCTGTACTGGCTGGCCAAGATGCTTTATGCCGGCGAGGATCCGCGCTTTCTCATGCGCCGCCTGCTCATCCTGGCCAGCGAGGATATCGGGCTGGGCGATCCCATGGGCCTGGTCGTGGCCGCGGCGGCCTCGGCCTCACTCGACTACATCGGGATGCCCGAAGGAATGTATCCCCTGGTTGAGGCAACGCTCTTCCTGGCCACCGCGCCCAAGAGCAACAGCGCGGGCTCGTACTTCCGGGCCCGGGCTCAGATCGAGGCCGAAGGCGCGGGCGAAGTGCCCGATCATCTGCGCGATGCCAGCCGGGATGCCGAGGGGCTCGGGCATGGCAAAGGCTATGTCTACCCGCACGACCAGCCTGGCCATTGGGCGCCCCAGAACTACCTCCCGCGCGAGATCGCCGGCATGTCGTTCTACGCCCCGTCCGGCGTGGGCTACGAGCAGGCGGTCGAGGAACGCCTTGCCCGCTGGCGCGAGGCCCAACGAAAAGCGCTGGGGGTCGAGGGTCGCGAAGGCCCGCTGCTGTCGCAGGCCGAGATTGATCGGATGAAGCGGGAGCGCTAGCCGGCCGCGTTCGGTCTACAATTCACCTCGTATGGACACTCCTCCGCCCCCGGTTTCGGCTGCGCTGACGTCACTCCGGATTCCGCATCGCACCTTTGTCCATTCCGATTCCGTGCGCTCGCTCGAGCAGGCGGCTGCCGAGCGCGGGCATCGCCCGGCCCAGGTCGTGCGCAGCATTGTCTTTCGCCTCGGCTTGGAACGTTTTGCAATGGTCCTCGTCGCCGGGCCGGATCAGATCGGCTGGAAGACGCTCCGCCAGCAGACTGGCCAGTCCCGCCTAAGCATGGCTTCCGAGCCTGAAGTCCTGGCGGCGACCGGATACCGCCTGGGCGCAGTGGCGCCGTTCGGGCTGCCGCGGCCGGTCCAGATCTACATCGATACGAGTGTCCTGGCCGAGGCCGAAATCTCGATTGGCAGCGGCCTGCGCGGGACCGCCGTCATTTTGGCCAGCGCCGATCTGGCGCGGGCGCTTCCGGATGCCGTTATTGGCAACTTCCGCGGCGCGCCGGGGGAACCTGGCCCATAGCACGAAACTGACGCGTGACGTTGCCCAAGTGTCATGAATACTCCTCCCCTTTCACCCCTGGCCGCCCGCCGGCCGCGCGGCGCCCGCCCGGCCGACGTGCAACGGCATGTGCGCGAGTTCTGGGTCGGCGGCTACGCCGCGGCCGGCACGCCTGGCATTCAGCGCATGCGCTGGAACGCGGTAACGCGCGAGCTCACTGCCCTGCCGGCAACGGTCGATCTGGTCAATCCCGCGTTTTTGGCCGCCCGGGCCGATCGCTCGATGCTCTACGCCGTGAGCGAATCCGAGTCGGGTGAGGGCGCGGTTGCCTGGTTTGGCCCGAGCCCCGACGGCGGGCTCCACCTGCTTGGCCAAGTGCCCTCCGGCGGCACCCAACCCTGCCACCTCGCCCTTTCGCCCGACGAAAAGTCGCTGCTGGTTGCCAACTATGGCAGCGGCAGCGTAGCCGTATTTCCGCTTGCCGACAGCGGCGCTATCCGCGCCCGCGTAAACGCCGTCGTGTTTTCCGGCAGCGGTCCCGTGCATGGGCGCCAGGCCGGTCCACATGCGCATCAGGTCATCTTCGACGGTCCAAATCGGGTGCTGGTGTGTGATCTTGGCTCGGATCGGGTCCTTCGTTTCGTATGGTCGGCTGGGGAGCGGACGCTCACGCCCGACACGCCTGCGGCCCTGAACCTGTTGCCGGGCGCCGGTCCGCGGCACGCCTGTCTTCACCCGGCCGGAGAACTTCTGTTTATCGCAAACGAGCTCAACAGCACCCTGGCCGTCTTCGACCGAACTGGCCGGATGAACCAGATTCTCGCCACCTCGCGCGGCGACGGGGCAGGGGTCAACTATCCCGCTCATGTTGCTGTGACGCCTGATGGCCGCTTTGTCCTGGTGTCCAATCGCGGCGATGATGCCTTGGCGGTGTTTGGAATCGACGAGGAATCCTGGACGGTCAGGCACGTTGGCTACGCCGCGGCGGGCGGCGCCTGGCCGCGCCACTTTGCCATTCTCGATGCGGACGGACAGGGCGGTCTGCCCTGGCATCTCGCCGTTGCCTGTCAGCGCAGTGGCGGTGTGACGATCCTGCCGCTTGATCCGGTGACGGGCCTGCCCGGCCCCGTCGTTGCGACCGCAACCGCGCATTCGCCGGCTTGCGTGCTCCCCATCTAGCAAACCATGTCAAACCCAGTTCTGGATCTGATCGCCCGGACCCGCATCATCGCCATCGTGCGATTGCCTGCTCTGGAGGACGCCGTGGCGCTATCACGGGCGCTCCTCGACGGCGGTGTGCGCGTTTTCGAATTCACCCTGACGACGCCTGGCGCGACTGAGGCCATCACCCAGGTCTCGCATCGACTGCCTGAAGTTGCGGCCGGCGCCGCCGCCGTCGGGGTCGGAAGTGTCCTCACGCCGGAGGATGCCCATTCCGCCATTGACGCGGGCGCCACCTTCGTGGTCTCCCCCGTGTTCAAGCCGGATGTTGTTGACGTGTGCGCGCTGCGGCAGACCCCGATCTTCCCGGGCGCCTATTCGCCCACCGAGATCGAGGCGGCCTGGACGGCCGGCGCGGCCGCAGTCAAGGTCTTTCCAATCCGGGGGTTGGGGCCGGGCTACATCAAGGACATTCGCGAGCCCATGCCATTCCTGAAGCTCGTGCCCACCGGGGGCATCGACGCGTCCAACATCGCCATCTACCTGAAAGCGGGCGCGTTCGCGGTCGGGGTGGGGGGCGCGTTGGTCGATCGTGACATCGTGGCCCGCCGCGATTGGGCGGCCCTGACCGCGCGCGCGCGCGCGCTGGTGGATGCATGCCCGGCAATATGACCTCGCGTTTTGATGTCGTCACCCTGGGCGAGACCATGCTGCGCCTGACGCCGCCAGCTTTGCGCCGGATCGAGCAGACCCAGACCTTCGATCTGGAAATTGGCGGAAGCGAGTCGAATACGAGCGTTGGACTTGCCCGGATGGGACTGAAGGTGGCCTGGGTGTCGCGCCTGACCGACAACGCCCTTGGGCGGCTGATTGCGCGGGGCATCGCGACACATGGGGTGGACGTCTCGCAGGTTGTGTGGACACGCGAGCATCGGGTGGGGGTGTATTTTCTCGAAGAGGGCCGCCCGCCCCGGCCCAGCCGGGTGATCTATGACCGGGCTGACAGCGCATTCAGTCACATGACCGCAGCCGACCTGCCGCTGAGCGTCTTTGCGCCCGGTGGCGCGCGGATGCTGCACGTCACGGGCATTACGCCGGCGCTCGGACCGACCACCGCCGAGACAGCCTGGGCGGCCGTGGATCGGGCCAAGCAGGCCGGTTGGCAGGTCAGCGTCGACTTGAACTACCGCAGCCAGCTCTGGTCACCGGCGGAAGCCAGCGCCGGTCTGGCCCGATTTGTCAATGCCGCCGATATCGTGTTTGCGCCGCTCAATGACGCCCAAACGATCTTTGGGTTGGCAGGATCGCCCGAGATGGTGCTGGCCGCAATGCGCGAACGCAATCCGCGGGCGGTCATGGTGATGACACTGGGCGCAAGCGGTTCATTGGCCCATGCGCCAGGCATGGACGCCCCCATCCGACAGGCGACCTATGAAGCAGTTGAGGTGGGTCGGGTGGGCGGAGGCGACGCGTTCTCGGCTGGCTTTTTGTACGGTTGGTTGAGCGCAGATGGGACTGAGCCGCGCCTGCCTCGCGCGTTGCGCTATGGGGCCGCCGTGGCAGCGCTGAAGTACACGGTGCTCGGCGATTTGCCGTTGGTCGATGCCGCCGAGGTCCACCAGCTCGCCGAGACCGGCCGGACCGCCCGCCTCATCCGGTAGACGAAAAAGCAATTCTCCCCGGCGAAGCCGGGGAGAATTGCTTTTCGGGCTTACAGCGCCGCGATCAGGATGGCCACGCCGGTCTGGGCGACAGCCGATACCGCGGCTTTGATCTGCACCTGCCGGGCTTGCTTCGCCAGGGTGCGCTTCACGGCCTCGTCAGTCACGGCGACGTTGCCGTCGTCCATGTTGGTGACGCCCATGTAGACGTTGGCGATGCAGGTTTTCTCAAGCCACTGAAAGAAGCCGATGCCCGCTGCGATGAAGAATGGCAGGGTAATTGCGGCCGTCCAGCCTGAAAGCTTGAGGATCTTGACCGCAGCCAGCACCGCGAGCGCCATTATTTCGGCAGCGATGCCGATACTCAAGCGCTTGCGCCGTTCACGGGGTCCGATGTTCGAGCAAACGAGGGAGGGTTCTTCTGGGGAGAGGGCTGGGTTCATCATGTCTGTATAAGTGCGCGTCCACGACACAACCGATTCAGAAACGATATCCCCGGCTTCGCCGGGGATATCGTTTCTGTGAACCGGTCGTGTGAGTGGTCCTACTAAAATAACTCTATACAAACATTAGACAACCGAACCCTGAGTATCCTCATTACTCGACCTGAGAAAGCCATGAGCATGTCTCCGGAAGCGAACGCCCCGCGAAGCGGGGCGTTCGCTTCCGAGATAACCCCTAGGAATGGCCTTGCACCGCGTGCGGCTGGTAGTGCGTTTCGAGGGCCTGGATTTCTTCGGACGACAGGCGCAGGGCCGTGGCCGCGATGGCGTCCTGCAGGTGCTGGGGCTTGCTCGCCCCGATGATCGGCGCCGTGACACCGGGCTTGTGCAGCAACCAGGCCAGCCCGATCTGGGCGTTGTTCACCCCGCGCTGGTGGGCCAGCTCACTGACTTTGTCCACGATGGCGAAATCATTCTCGGTGTAGTACATCCGATGGGCGAAGTCGTCGCTCTTGGCCCGGGCCGTCTCGCCGCCCTTGTCGCGTGAGCGATTTCCGGCCAGGAAGCCGCGCGCAAGCGGGCTCCACGGGATCAATCCCACCCCGTCCGCGCGGCAAAGCGGGATCATCTCGCGCTCTTCCTCGCGATAGACCAGGTTGTAGTGGTTTTGCATCGACACAAAGCGCGTCCAACCGTATTTCTCGGCCGCGTGCTGCATTTTTGCGAACTGCCAGGCATACATGCTGCTGGCCCCGATGTAGCGCGCCTTGCCGGCTCGGACGATGTCATGCAGGGCCTCCATCGTCTCCTCGATCGGCGTTGCCGGATCGAAGCGATGGATCTGATACAGGTCGATGTAGTCGGTGCCGAGGCGCCGCAGCGACGCGTCGATGGCCTGCAGGATGTGCTTGCGCGACAGACCGCGGTCATTTGGCCCGGGACCCATGGCCCCGTTGACCTTGGTGGCGATGACGACGCTGTCGCGTTTGGCGAAATCGCGCAGCGCGCGCCCGGTGATCTCCTCGCTGACGCCGATGGAATACACGTCAGCGGTGTCGAAGAAGTTGATGCCAGCGTCCAGCGCGGCCTGAATAAACGGCCGGCTGGCGTCTTCCTCGAGCACCCAGTCGCGCCACTTGGGCGTGCCGTAGGTCATCATGCCCAGACAGATCCGCGATACGTTGAGGCCGGTGTTGCCGAGTCGTAGATATTCCATGCGTGCACTATATACACGAACTACCCTGCCGAGCCCTGGACCGTAGTTCTCCCCAATCGGCATCCCCGGCGACGCCGGGGATGCCGATTGGGGGCCTAGAATACGCACTACAAACATGATCACCCCTGAAAAATACGCCGAACTCGAACGCCGCATCCTCGATGCCGTCGCTCGTGACGCCGAAGAGCTCATTCAGGTCAGCCTGACCATTCACGCCAACCCCGAACTGCAATACGAAGAGCGCAAGGCCGCCGCGCTGTTAACCGACAAGCTGGCCGCGCGCGGGTTCGAGGTCGAACGCGGTGTGGCCGGAATTGAGACCGCCTTTGTCGGCCATGCCGGCGACAACGATGGCCCCACCGTCGCCATCGTCGCCGAGTATGACGCGCTGCGCGGGCTGGGTCATGCCTGCGGCCACAACCTGATCGGCACGGCCGCCCTGGGCGCGGCCTGGGCGTTGAATGAGGTGATCGCCGAGTTGCCCGGCCGGATCCGGATGATCGGCACGCCGGCGGAAGAGGGCGGCGGCGGCAAAGTCCTGATGGTCAACCGGGGCGTGTTCAAGGGCATCGATGCGGCCATGATGTTTCACCCGCTCGATGAGAACGCCCTGGGCAGCGCCACGCTCGCCTCGAACCGGATCAGACTCGAGTTTCACGGCAAGGCGAGCCACGCCGCGGCCGCGCCCGAAGCGGGGATCAACGCCCTGGACGCCGTCATCCAGACCTACAACGCCGTCAACGCCCTGCGCCAGCATCTGCGCTCGGATGTCCGCATCCACGGGGTGATCACCAACGGCGGCCAGGCGGCCAACATCGTGCCCGAATACGCCAGCGCCGAATTCAGCGTGCGGGCGGCCGACCGGCCCTATGCCGACGAAACGCTTGCCAAGTTCATCCGTTGCGCAGAAGCGGCGGCGCTGGCTACCGGCGCACGACTGGTCTACGAGGTGCGCGAGGCTTCGAAATACGACAACATGCGCAACAATTCGACCATGGCGCGGACCTTTGGCGAGCGCCTGACCGGGCTGGGTGTCGTCGCGAATCCCCGGCCGAGCGGCGGGTTTGGGAGCACGGATATGGGGAATGTCTCGCTGGTCGTGCCGTCCATCCATCCGTATCTCAAGATCGCCGAAGCGGGCATCCAGTGCCATACCAACGGCTTCCGCGAGGCGGCCGCCTCGCCCGAAGGTCAGATTGCCATGCTCAACGCCGCCCGGGCCATGGCCCTGACCACCCTTGACCTGCTTGTTCGGCCGGAGCTGCTGGCCGAGGCCAAGCGCGAATTCGCTGCTGCTTGATTATTGGACGACACAGTCCCCGGCTTCGCCGGGGACTCGATCGTCCGCTTTCTATTGACTAGCGGGGGCGCGTCTCTACGTGGCACTGCTCGCAGCGTTGGGCAACCTGGGCTCGATCCAAATATACTTCCGTCTCGAGCGCGCGATGGCCGGTGTGGCAGCTCGCGCATTGCAGGGTCGTGGCATACGGCGTGAGGCCGCGCGCCAGCAGGGCCTGCGGGTCTTTGCTCCCGGCCGGGGCCAGCAATCGATTGCCGGCCGTCCACAGCTTGTAGGCCGCGGGCAGCATGTTGTGGGTGTGGTTGTCGATTCCGGCCGTTAGCAACGTCTGCTTGTGGCAGCCCGCGCAGCCGTCGTTGGAGAGGG
>Ga0209476_10003420_pt1 | contig 10489 bp, 10 predicted proteins | sample KloWWTrecipitate_FD_187179 | JGI IMG/M metagenome (GOLD analysis project Ga0209476, IMG submission 187179) | Active sludge microbial communities from Klosterneuburg, Austria, studying microevolution and ecology of nitrifiers - Klosterneuburg... | ecosystem: Engineered > WWTP > Aerobic digester...
GCACGCTGGCCGTCGCCCAGCCACAGCGAGCCGTCGTCGGTGCCACCGAAGGCGAACGCGGCATGCCCAAGGCGCCATCGCATGCCATCGACCACGCCCTCGATGCCGGCGCCGGCGTGCACGGTCACTGCCTGCGCGCGCGCCGCGCCGTCGACACCGGCAAAGGCCTTCGCCAGCGGATGGGTGCTTTCGCGCTCGAGTGCGGCGGCGATGCGTTGCGCGGCGTCGGCATCCAGTGTTCCGAAGGTGCGGGTGGCATCCAGCTGCGGCGCGCCGTCGCCGAGGGTGCCGGTCTTGTCGAACACCACGGTATCGACCGCGGCCAGCCGTTCCAGCCCGCCGGCGCGCACCGGCAGCACGCCAAGCCTGGCCAGGGTGCTGCTGGCGGCGGCGTAGGCGGCCGGGATCGCCAGCGACAGCGCGCACGGGCAGCTGATCACCAGCCACGCCAGGGTCACCTCGAACGCGCGCTCCGGCGCATGCACGCGCCATGCCGCGTACAGCACGAGCGCGCCGGCGAGTTGCGCAACCACGAACGCGCGGGCGATCCGGTCCGCGCGCTGCGCGGCGGGCGGGCGTTGCGCCTGCGCGCGTTCGACCAGCGCCGCCAGCTGCGCCAGCCGGGTGTCGGCGCCGGTCCGGTGGATGCGGATGCGCGCGGTGCGGCCGTCGCACAGCGAGCCGGCATACACCGTGTCCCCGGCGCGCTTGGGTTGCGGCTGCGATTCGCCGGTCAGCAGCGCTTCGCCGAAACGCGCCCCGGCATCGAGCAGCACGCCGTCGGCCGGTGCCGCCTCGCCGGCGGCCACGCGCACGATGTCGCCGACCGCCAGTTGCGCCAGGGGTACGGTTTCGCAGCCGCCATCGGCGTTTTCGCGCAGTGCCAGCACCGGCCGCGCGCGCGCCAGTGCATCGACCTGGGCGTTGGCGGTGGTGCGCACGCGCTGTTCCAGCATGCGCGCGACCAGCAGCAGGAACACGAACATCACCGCGGCGTCGTACCAGACGTGCGGGCCACCGCGCACGGTTTCGGCCACGCTGGCGAGGTAGGCGAGCAGGGTCGATGCGGTGACCAGCGTGTCCATCCCTGGCGCGCGTTCGCGCAACTCCCGCCAGGCGCCGGCGAGGAACGGCCAGCCGGCGTAGAACACCACCGGGGTCGCGACCAGGAAGGTGATCCAGCGCAGGAAGTCGCGCATCGGCAGCGACATCTGGTTGGCGGTGTCCAGGTACAGCGCCTCGGCGAACATCATCGCCTGCATGCTGCCCAGCCCGGCGATGCCGACCCGCAGCAGCCAGCGGTTGCGCTCGCGCCGGCGGCCGCGCTCCTGCGCGTCGCCGGCGGCCAGGTAGGGCTGGTAGCCCAGCGCCTGCAGCCGCCGCAGCGGCCGTGACAGCGGGGTACGCGCCGGGTCCCAGGCGATCCGGATGCGGCCGGTGACCGCGTTGGCGGCGATCTCGAGGACGCCTTCCTCGCGTGCCAGCGCGCGGTCGATCAGCCACGCGCAGGCGGCGCAGCGCATGCCGTCGGTGACCACCACCAGCTCGCGGCCACCGTCGATGGCGCGCGCATGCCCGGCCAGCACGTCCTCGCGGTCCCAGTGCGCCAGCGCGGCTGCATCCACGTCGATCCGCCGGCCCGGCTGTTCGCGCAGGCGGTAGTAGTCGTCGAGGTCGGCGTCGCGGATCCATTGCGCGGCGGCTGCGCAGCCGTTGCAGCAGAACCGGCGCAACTGCCCGTCGAGCTGCAGGGAAGCCGGCGCGGCGGGCAGCGCCTCGCCGCAATGGAAGCATCCACTGGCCGCGGGAAGCGTCGCTCCGACGCCCGCCGCGACGGCATTCACGGCGCCACCAGCGCGGGCTGCAGGCGGACCTCGCGCTGGCCGCGCGGAAGCCGTCCCTGCAGGCGCCAGCTGCGGTCGATCGCGCCGACGGTCAGCGTCCAATCGTGTTCCAGCGGCAGCGCCTGGCGCGCCTGCCAACCACCGGTGGCCGGTTGCAGCAGCATGGACAGGTCGTCCCGCGCGCGCGCCGGATGCTGCAGGTCCAGGCGCAGCGCGGCATCGCGCGGGAACACGCCTGCCAGCGGCAGCAACTCGATCCGTTCGCCGTCGATCCGCAGCACCGCGACCAGCCCGCGTTCACGCGCGGCGATGTCCGGGGCAAGGTCGGCGACCTGGATCTGCGCGGTGCGCCGCACCGGGTCCGCGACCACGTCGTTGTTGCCGCTGGAGCGCGCCGCGGTGACCAGCAGCGCCACCGAGGCCAGCACCGACGCCGCCGGGATCGCGACCACCAGCCACACCATCGGCTCCTTCCAGGGCGGGCGGCCACCGGCGCCGCGGGGCGCGTCCATCACAACGGCCCGAAGAAGCTGCTCTCGACGGTTTCGCTGGCGTCGCCACCGATCGCGCTGACCTCGAAGCGCAGCGGGTGGCGGCCGCGGATGCCGGCCGGCGCGACCATGGTCAGCGGCACCGAGGCCACCGAACCGGCGGCGACGTCGACCGTCGGTGCCTCGCGCAGGGCCAGGCCCTTGCTGTCGCTGGTGAACTCGATCCGGTAGCGCTGCGCGTGGTCGGTCTTGTTGACGATCTTCAGGGTGTAGCCGTTCTCGATGCCGGCCGAAGTTTCGCGGTACAGCGCGTTGCGGTCGCGCAGGACCTCCGCGATCAGCGGCGCGCGGTTGGCCACGCCCCAGCCCCAGGCCAGCACCAGCCCGAGCAGGATGGTCCCGTACAGCAGGATGCGCGGGCGCAGCACGCGGGTCGGCTTGCCCTCGATCGCGTTCTGGGTGGCGTAGCGGATCAACCCCTTCGGGTAGCCCATCTTGTCCATCACCGCGTCGCAGGCATCGATGCAGGCGCCGCAGGCGATGCACTCGTACTGCAGGCCGTTGCGGATGTCGATGCCGGTCGGGCAGACCTGCACGCACAGGGTGCAGTCGATGCAGTCGCCGAGTTCCTCCGGCGCGAATTTCGGCAGCGGCGCGGCCTCGGTGCCGCCGTCGAAGGTGATCGTGCCGTGCGCGTGCGCCTGTTGCGCGGCGGCGCTGGGGTGGCGGCTGGCGCGGAACACGTAGTCGTACGCAGCGGCGGGGTCGAGCAGGCCGCGCGCGCGCTGCAGCACGCCGGGCAGGCCGCGCTTGCGCTGGCCGCGCGGCTCGCCGCGCATCGGGTCGTAGGCGATGATCAGGGTGTTGCGGTCGAACATCGCGCTCTGGAATCGCGCGTACGGGCACATGTACTTGCACACCTGCTCGCGCAGGAAGCCGGCGTTGCCCCAGGTGGCCAGCGCGTAGAAGAACACCCAGAAGGCCTCCCAGCCGCCCCACTGGAACGGCCACGCGCGCGCGGCGAGGTCGCGGATCGGGGTGAAGAAGCCGACGAAGGTGAACCCGGTCCACAGCGCGAACAGCAGCCACACCGCGTGCTTGCCGCCCTTGCGCAGCAGCTTCTGCCGCGTCCACGGGCCGGCGTCGAGCTTCATGCGCTTGTGGCGGTCGCCCTCGATCGCGCTTTCCATCCACAGGAACACTTCGGTCCACACCGTCTGCGGACAGGCGTAGCCGCACCACAGGCGCCCGGCCAGCGCGGTGAAGAAGAACAGCGCCAGCGCGGCGATCATCAGCAGCATCGCCAGGAACAGGAAGTCCTGCGGCCAGAAGGTCAGTGCGAAGACGTGGAACTTGCGCGCCGGCAGGTCGAACAGCACCGCCTGGCGCCCGTCCCACGACAGCCACGGGAACAGGTAGTACATCCCGAGCAGCCAGAACACCGCGGCCACCCGCAGCCGGTTGAGCGGGCCGGAGACGTCGCGCGGGTAGACCTTGCGCTCGCTGACGTAGGCGGCGCCGCCGGCGTCCAGGACTTCCAGGGGGATCTGCTTGTTGCCCATGGGCTTCAGTGCGGTGGCAGCGGGCGGTTGAAGCGGCTGGCCGGGCGCAGCAGGATCCATGTGAACAGGCTGGATGCCGCGGTGGCCATCCAGAACATGAAGAAGCCGATGCTGTAGCCGAGGCCGCGGCTGATCTCGATGTGCGGGAAGGTCATGTCGCGCAGCGCCAGCGGGTCGACGAAGGCGAAGAACACCATCGTCGCCACCCCCGCGGCGAAGAAGCTCGGCCACAGGATCGCGCCGATCCTCTGCGCCATCGGGCGTGGCGGGTGGTCGAACTGCGGCGCGGTATGGTCAGCCATTGGCGGTCGCGGTCATCAGGGGGTCGCCGCGGCCTGCGCCTTGCCGTTGGACAGCGACCACGCGTAGGCCGCGACCAGGCGCGCGCGGGTCTCGCCCAGCAGCTCGCCGTGCGCCGGCATCACCCCGTGGCGGCCGTTGATGATGGTCTCGCGCAGCGCCGCGGTGCTGTCGCCGTACAGCCAGTAGCCGTCGGTCAGGTTGGGCGCGCCGAGCGCCTGGTTGCCCTTGGCGTCCACGCCGTGGCAGGCCACGCAGACCGCATCGAAATGCTTCTTGCCCTGCGCCGCCATGTAGTTGTTCTGCAGGCCCTTTTCCGGGCTGGAGAGCGTGCGCACGTAGGCGACCACGTTGTCCACCGCGTTGTCGCCGCCCATCCCGGCCAGCACCTGGCCCCACGGCGCCATCACGCCCTCGCGGCCTTCCAGCACGGTCTGCAGCACCTGTTCCGGGCTGCCGCCCCAGTGCCAGATGTCGTCGGTGAGGTTCGGGTAGCCGATCGCACCCTGGCCGGCGGAGCCGTGGCAGGTCGCGCAGGTGTTGCCGAAGATCGAGCGGCCCAGCTTCAATGCCGCCGGATCGCGCGCCAGCACGTCGATCGGCTGCCCGCGGTAGGGGGCGAAGGTGGCCTCGAGCTTCGCGTTGTAGGTCGCCTTGTCGCGCGCGTGCTCGCCCTTGGAGGTCCACTTGCCGTAGCCGGCGAACGCGCCCAGTCCTGGGTACCAGGCCAGGTAGCCGATGCCGAACAGGATGGTCAGGTAGAACCCGTTGATCCACCAGCGCGGCAGCGGCTTGTTGTACTCGGTGATGTCGCCGTCCCAGACGTGGCTGGTGTCCTCCGGCTTCGGGTCACCGGGGCGGCGGCGCGCGGTCCACCACAGCAGCCAGGCGCAACCGGCGATGTTGAGCGCGACCAGCGCGATCACGTACCACGACCAGCCCTGGGTCATCGCGCGTCCTCCACCGGGTTTTCGGACAGCGCCAGGCGCGCGGCCTCGTCGAAGGCCGGCTTGCGGCGCGGGCTCCAGGCCCAGGCCCAGCCGGCGATGAACACCACCAGCAGGATCGCGGTGACGATTCCGGACACCATCTCAACCTCCCTTCGGGGCGTGCTTGCCCAGGCCTTGCAGATAGGCCACCACGGCATCCAGCTCGGTCTTGCCCTGCACGTCGGCCGCGGCATCCGCGACCTCGGCATCGGTGTACGGGTCGCCGAGGCGCTGCAGCGTGCGCATGTGCTGCTGCACGGTCGCCCCGTCCAGCGCGTTTTCGGCCAGCCACGGGAAGCTGGGCATGTTGGATTCCGGTACCACCGCGCGCGGGTCGAGCAGGTGCACGCGGTGCCAGTCGTCGGAGTAGCGGCCGCCGACCCGGGCCAGGTCCGGCCCGGTGCGCTTGCTGCCCCACTGGAACGGGCGGTCGTACACGGATTCGCCGGCGAGCGAATAGTGGCCGTAGCGCTCGGTCTCGAAGCGCAGGGTGCGCACCATCTGCGAATGGCAGTTGTAGCAGCCTTCGCGCACGTACACGTCGCGCCCCGCCAGTTCCAGCGCCGGGTACGGCTTGACCCCGGGCAGCGGCTGGATCGCCTCGGCCTGGTACATCAGCGGGACGATCTCGGCGAGGCCGCCGAACGAGACCGCGACCGCGATCAGCACCGCCAGCAGGCCGACGTTCTTTTCGATCTTCTCGTGCGGATTGTGTTGTTCGCTCATGGGATCCTCAGGCGCGCGCTTCGGAGGCGTCGGGCGGCAGCAGCGGCTGCGGGACGATGGCGCCGGCCTGCTGGTAGGTGCGCAGCACGTTCCAGGCCATCACCAGCATGCCCGCCAGCACCAGCAACCCGCCGAACAGGCGGCCGAGGTAGTACGGGTAGGTGGCGTTGAGCGCCTCGACGAAGGTGTAGGTGAGGGTGCCGTCGTCGTTGGTGGCGCGCCACATCAGGCCCTGCATGACCCCGGCGATCCACATCGAGGCGATGTAGAACACCACGCCCAGCGTGTGCACCCAGAAATGGGCGTCGACCAGCTTGACCGAATGCATCTGCTCGCGGCCCAGCAGGCGCGGCAGCATCGAGTAGATCGAGCCGATCGAGATCATCGCCACCCAGCCGAGCGCGCCCGCATGCACGTGGCCGACCGTCCAGTCGGTGTAGTGCGACAGTGAGTTGACCGTCTTGATCGACATCATCGGCCCCTCGAAGGTGGCGATCATGTAGAAGCTCAGGGCCACGATCAGGAACTTCAGGATCGGGTCGGTGCGCAGCTTGTGCCACACGCCGGACAGGGTCAGCACGCCGTTGATCGCGCCGCCCCACGACGGCGCCAGCAGGATCAGCGAGAACACCATGCCCACCGACTGCGCCCAGTCCGGCAGCGCGGTGTACTGCAGGTGGTGCGGACCGGCCCACATGTACACCGCGATCAGCGCCCAGAAGTGCACGATCGAAAGCCGGTACGAGTAGATCGGGCGGCCGGCCTGCTTGGGCACGAAGTAGTACATCATCCCGAGGAAGCCGGCGGTCAGGAAGAAACCGACCGCGTTGTGGCCGTACCACCACTGCGCCATCGCATCCACCGCGCCGGTGTACACCGAGTACGACTTGGTCAGGCTGGCCGGCAGCACCGCGTTGTTGACGATGTGCAGCAGCGCCACCGCGATGATGAAGCTGCCGTAGAACCAGTTGGCCACGTAGATGTGCTGGACCCGGCGCCTGGCGATGGTGCCGAAGAACAGCCAGCCGTAGGCGACCCAGACGATGGTGATCAGGATGTCGATCGGCCATTCCAGTTCGGCGTATTCCTTGCCCTGGCTGAGGCCCAGCGGCAGGGTGATCGCGGCGGCCACGATCACCAGCTGCCAACCCCAGAACACGAAGCTGGCGAGGCCGTCGCTGAGCAGGCGCACGTGGCAGGTGCGCTGGACCACGTGCAGGCTGGTGGCGAACAGGGCGCTGCCGCCGAACGCGAAGATCACCGCATTGGTGTGCAGCGGGCGCAGGCGGCCGTAGCCCAGCCACGAAATCCCCTCGAACAGGGTCGGCCAGTACAGCTGGGCGGCGATGATCACGCCCACCAGCATGCCGACGATGCCCCAGACCACGGTGGCGACGGCGAACTGGCGCACGACCTTGTCGTTGTAGGTTGCGGTGATGGCCTGCATGGACGACTCCGTTTTCCAGTGCGTCATTTTAGGCGAGCCGGGGCTGGCGCGCACTTGATCTGGCGCAAATCGCGGCGGCGGACGCGTTGGCACGGGCATGCGCCGCGAAGATCGCGGATAATCCGCGGCATGGCCGCCAATGACCGTGCTGCGATCCCGTTGGACCTGGTGAGGCTGCGGCGCAGCTGTGCCGAGTGTTCGCTGCAGCAGCTGTGCCTTCCAGCCGGGATCGAAGGGGCCGACCTCGGCCGCTTGGAAGCGCTGGTGCAGCGCCCGCGATCGTTGCAGCCCGGGGATGCACTGTTCCGGCTGCACGATCCGCTCGGTTCGGTGTACGTGACCAGCGAGGGCGCGTTCAAGACCATCGGCATCAACGAAGCCGGCGAGGAACACGTGCTGGGCTTCCACCTGCCGGGTGAATTGTTCGGCCTGGATGCGATCGGCAGCGGTCGCCATCGCTGCAGCGCGATCGCGCTGACCCAGGCGCGGGTATGCGAGTTGCCGTTCGCGACCCTGGCCACCGCGGCCACCCAGCTGCCCAGCCTGCAACACCAGTTGCTGCGGGTGATGGGGCAGAGCGCCGACCTCGACCACGACCACGTCGACCTGCTGTCGCGGCGCCAGGCCAGCGAGCGGATCGCGCTGTTCCTGCAGGGCATGGGCGAGCGCTACCGGCGGATCGGCCGCTCCGGCGAGGATTTCCAGTTGCCGATGAGCCGCGACGAGATCGCGCGCTACCTCGGGCTGGCGCTGGAGACCGTCAGCCGCAGCTTCAGCCGCCTGCACGAGGATGGCGTGCTCGACGTGCGCGGGCGGCGGGTGCGGGTGCTGGACGCCAAGCGGCTGCACGCGACCGCCAGCGGCTGCGAGGCCGACATCGCCCGCGCCGCGGCGCGTCCGCGCCGGGCCTGAGCGCGCGTCCCGCCCGGGCATCGCGGGGTGGCGTGATCGTGCGGGCAATTGAGCCATGTCAAGGCAGGCCGCGCGCGACCGCGCACACTTCGCTGGCCGGAGCCACCGGCATGCGCAGGAGCTGGCCATGCACGACATCCTCGTCCATGCGGTTCGCTACCGTGACCGCGACCCCACGGCGTCCTATGCGGCGCGGCTGGCGGCCTCCCTGCGCGCCTCGCTGACGGCGGTGTTCGTGCCGCCGGCGATGCCCGCGATCCCCGAATACGACGTGGCGGCGGTGATCGCCGAATACGCGGCGTGGATCGAGCGCGAGACCCGCCAGGCGCGCGCCGCCGGACCCGGCTTCGAGGCGTGGTCGGCGTCGCTGGGGGTTGCGCACGCGCGCTGGGAGGTGGCGGACGGACAGGTCGCGGCGGTGCTTCGCCATGCCGGCCGCTGGCACGACCTGCTGGTGCTCGGCACCGGCAGCGAGGACGCCTGGCAGTCCGAGGCGGGGGTGTCCGAACTGGTGCTGGCCACCGGCCTGCCGTGCCTGGTGGTGCCACCTGCGGCCAACGATTGCGCGCTGCCGCACGCCTGCGTCGCGGTGGCGTGGAATGGCGCGGCCGAGGCAATCGCCGCCCTGCACGCGGCGCTGCCTCTGCTGCAGTCAGCGCGGCGGGTGGTCGTGCTGTCCGGCGAGGCCGCGCCTGCGGCGCCGGGGCTGGTGCCATTCGACATCGATGCCTGGGCCAGGTGCCACCAGGTGGAGGTCGAATACCTGGCGATGGACCGCGACGAGGACGTCGGCGCGGCCCTGCTTGCCGCCGCCGGCGAGGTGTCGGCGGACTTGCTGGTCGCCGGTGCCTACGGGCGTTCGCGGTTGGCCGAATGGGCGCTGGGCGGGGTCACCCGCCACCTGATCCGGCACGCCACGATCCCGCTGCTGTTGCGGCACTGACGCCGGGGGTCAGCGCGCGGTGTAGCCGCCGTCGATCACCAGTTCGCTGCCGGTGACGAACTTGGATTCGTCCGAGGCCAGGTAGACCACGCCCCAGGCGATGTCGTCCGGGTCGCCCATGTGGCCCAGCGGGTGCGCCAGGCCGACCTCGCGGCAGGCCGCCTCGACGTCGGCGGCGCCGCTGTCGCGCAGGTGGTGCTCGACCATCGGCGTGCGGATGAAGCCCGGGTGCACCGAGTTCACCCGGATCCGGTCGGGCGCGTAATACAGGGCATCGGTCTTGGTCATCAGCCGCACCGCGCCCTTGGACGCGTGGTACGGCGGCACGTCGGCGGCGCCGACCAGGCCGTAGATCGAGGACAGGTTGATGATGCTGCCGTGGCCGGCGCGCTGCATGTGCGGGATCGCGTGCTTGTTGCAGAAGAACACGCCCTTTACGTTGACCGCCTGCACCCGGTCCCACTCGGCTTCGGTCAGCTCATGGGTGGGCTTGTTGGTGCCGGCGATGCCGGCGTTGTTGACCAGCACGTGGACCCCGCCGAATCGCTCCGCCACCGCGTTGATGGCGTCGCGCACCGCGGCCTCGTCGGCGACGTCCACGTGCCAGTACCCGGCTTCGTGGCCGGCGGCCTGCAATTCGGCAAGCAGGGCGTGGCCTTCCTCGTCGAGCATGTCGAACAGGGCGACGCTGGCGCCTTCCCCGGCCAGCCGCAGCGCGCAGGCGCGGCCGATGCCGAGCGCCGCGCCGGTGACGATGCAGGTTTTTCCGTTGACGCGTTGCATGACCAGGACCTCCGGTGTGTTGTTGCGATGGACGTGCGACCGGTCCCAGTTGAGCGCAGCCGCGCGGCTGCGTCCTTGACCCCGGTCAACCAGCGGTGGCGGGAACCCCGGCGTCCGGGGCGGCGGGTTCGCGGCGGCCGGCCTTGAGCAGCGCGGCAACGGCCAGCGGCAGGCACACCGCCAGCAGCCACGGTGCCAGCGGTGGCGGTTCGAAGCCGAACCAGCCCGCCGCAAGCGGCCAGCGGGTCACCAGCAGCAACACCGCCAGCGCCAGCGCCGAGACCACCGCGAACGCGCGGTTGCGGGCGCGCAGGGTCTGCCACAACGAGTCACCGGCGCGGTAGACCACGATCAGGCCGAGGTTGCCGGTGACCAGCGCGGTGAACGCCAGTGCGCCAACCTGCGCCGCCGGCAGCGCCTGCGCCAGTCCCAGCGCATACACCGCGGCCACCGCGGCGAACATCGCCGTGCCGCGCAGCAGGTTGGCGAACA
>Ga0209476_10003422_pt1 | contig 10487 bp, 8 predicted proteins | sample KloWWTrecipitate_FD_187179 | JGI IMG/M metagenome (GOLD analysis project Ga0209476, IMG submission 187179) | Active sludge microbial communities from Klosterneuburg, Austria, studying microevolution and ecology of nitrifiers - Klosterneuburg... | ecosystem: Engineered > WWTP > Aerobic digester >...
CGACGCCATGCGCGGCGCGCATCCGCGGGTTGACGAAGCGCCAGCCCATGGTGGTGTCCTCGAGCCGCTGTTCGCGCCCGAAGGCTGACTCGGCCTTGCCCATGACGTAGGGCGCGCGCGACATGCTCTCGACCCCGCCCGCGAGCACCAGATCGGCGTCGCCCGCGACGATCGCGCGCGCGGCCAGGCCCACGGCATCGAGGCCCGAGGCGCACAGCCGGTTGACGGTCAGCGCCGGGACCGTCTCCGGCAATCCGGCGAGCAGCGCGGCCATGCGCGCGACGTTGCGGTTGTCCTCGCCGGCCTGGTTGGCGCAACCCAGCAGCACCTCGTCCAGCGCGGCCCAGTCCAGCGCCGGGTGGCGCGCCATGAGCGCGCTGATCGGCAGCGCGGCGAGGTCGTCGGCGCGGATCGCGGACAGCGCGCCGCGATGGCGCCCGAAGGGCGTGCGCAGGCCATCGACGATCCAGGCGTTGCGGCCGCTCACGGGCGCACCGCCGGCAACCAGGTCGAGGGCGTGTCGCGCTCGATCGCGGCGGCGGTTTCGCGCAGCGCCGGCAGGAACTCGCGCAGCGCGCGCGCCACCGCGCCGGGCTCGTACCGCATGCCGATGTTGAGCGCCGCGGCGACCCGGCCCTCGCGGTTGCGCAGCGGCACCGCCAGCGAGCACAGGCCCAGTTCCAGCTCCTGCTCGACCACGGCATGGCCCTGCGCGCGGACCTCGGCGATGAGCCGGCGCAGCTTGCGCGGCTCGACCACGGTGTGGCGGGTGTGGCGGACCGGCGCCAGGCCCTCGAACCAGGCGTCGAGCTCGGGCTCGGACAGGCCGGCCAGCAGCACCCGCCCCATCGAGGAGGAGAACGCGGGCAGGCGCGCGCCGACGCCCAGCGCCACCATCATCAGCTTGCGCACCGGCACCCGCGCCACGTACACGATCGACTGGCTGTCGAGCACTGCCATGGAGCAGCTCTCGTGCACGCGCTGCGAAAGCGCCTCCAGGCGCGGTTGCACCAGTTCGGTCAGCGCCACCGAATCGAGGTAGCTGAAGCCGAGTTCCAGTACCCGCGGGGTCAGCGACACGTCGCGCTCGACCAGGCGCACGTAGCCCAGGTGCTGCAGGGTGAGCGCGAGGCGCCGCACCGCGGCGCGCGAGAGCCCGGCGCGGGCGGAGATCTCGGCCAGGGTCATCGCCGGATGTTCGCGGTCGAAGGTGCGCAGCACGGCGAGGCCGCGCGCCAGCGACTGCACGTAGTCGCGGCTGCGTTCGAAGCGTCGGGCAGGGGCGAGGGCTCGGCTGCTGGGCATGGCGTGCGGCCGCCGGCGCGGCGATTGACGCGGAGGTTACGAGTTCCTAGCATTGTACGCAATGCGGACACGCGTGCGGTAATCGCACACCCGCGTGATCCCCGGAGGGCCGCGCGTGATCCCCGAGCGCCAGGTCGTGCTGCACAGCTGGTGCGTCCAGGCCGAGTGGGACGCGCCCGCCGTGGTCGGCGGCGCCGGCGCGCGATTGCACCTGGCCGATGGCCGCGAGGTGCTGGACTTCAGCAGCCTCGCCGAGTGCTGCAACCTCGGGCACCAGCACCCGAAACTGGTGGCGGCGATCCGCGCGCAGGCGCAGCAGCTGTGCTTCGTCACCAGCAGCTGGGGCGCGGCGCCGCGTGCCGAACTGGCGCAGCGCCTGCTCGAGTTGTCGGGCTTCGAGGGCGGGCGGGTGTTCTTCACCGTCGGCGGCGCCGACGCCAACGAGCAGGCGGTCAAGATCGCGCGCCTCGCCGCGCGCAAGCCGCGCGGCCTGGTCATCGCCCGCGACCGTTCGTACCACGGCGCCACCCACCTGGCGATGGCGCTCTCGGGAGATTCCCGCACCCAGGCACAGGTCGACGCGCACGCCCTCGGCGTGCGCCACGTGCCGCCGCCCTACGCCTATCGCTGCCCCTTCGGCAGCCGCAACGAATCGGAGTGCGGCGTGCGCGCCGCGGCGGCGGTCCGCGACTGCATCGACGCGGTAGGCGCCGAGGCCGTGGCGGCGGTGCTGATGGAGCCCAACGCCGGCACCAACGGCATCGTGGCGCCACCCAACTACTGGCAGGAGCTGCGCTGGCATGCCGCGGAGCAGGGCGTCTACCTCATCGCCGACGAGGTCATGAGCGGCTTCGGCCGCTGCGGCGAGTGGTTTGCGTGGCAGCGCCACGGCGAGGCCGGGCGTCCGGACCTCATGACCCTGGCCAAGGGCCTGACCGGCGCGTCGGTACCGCTGGGCGCGGTGGTGGTCTCGGCCGAGGTCGCCGCGCGCATCGAGCACGAGATGCTGCAGACCGGGCTCACCTACTGCGGTCATCCGCTGGCCTGCGCGGCCGGCCTCGCCGCGATCGAGGCCTACCGCAGCGAGAACCTGATCGCGCGCTCGCGCACGCTGGGGGCATCGATGTACACCGAGCTGCGCGCGCTGGCGCAGCGCCATGCCGTGATCGGCGAGGTGCGCGGCGGCGACGGCCTGTTCGCCGTGCTGGAGCTGGTGCGCGACCGCGCCACGCGCGAGCCGCTCGCGCCGTGGCCGCAGCAGGCGCCGGCGCTGCGCGCGCTGCTGGCCGATGCCCTGGCGCAGGGCGTTTCCTACGCTGCCCGCGGCAACCTGCTGCTGCTGGCGCCGCCGCTGGTGATCGGCGAGCAGGACCTGGCCGATGCGCTGGCGCTGCTCGACACCCTGCTGGCGCGTCATTTTCCCGATCCTCATCCCGGGTGAAGCCATGTCGTTCCGCCTGACCTACGCCTCGATGTACAACCCGCCCTCGGAACTGCACGAACGCTTCGAGGCGGCATTGGCCTCCGTGCGCGCCGGCCTCGGCCAGCGCCACGCGCTGCACATCGACGGCGTGGACCGCCACGCCGAGGCCGAGGTCGAGCGCCACAGTCCGATCGATGCCGCGCTCGCGCTCGGTCGCTTCCCACTGGCCAGCGCCGCCGACGTCGACGAGGCGATGCGCGCCGCGCAGGCGGCCTACCCGGCTTGGCGCGAGACCCCGGCCGCCGAGCGCGCGCGCCTGGTGCGCCGGGTCGGCGAGATCATGGAACAGCGCGTATACGAGCTCGCGGCCGCCTTGAGCCTGGAAGTGGGCAAGAACCGCATGGAGGCGCTGGGCGAAGCCCAGGAGACGGTCGAGTTCTACACCGGCTACGCCGACGAGTTCGAGCGCAACCAGGGCTACGACCGCCCGCTGCCCGACGATCCGCTCGAAGGCGCGGTCTCGCACAACCGCAGCGTGATGCGGCCCCACGGCGTGTGGGCGGTGATCGCGCCCTTCAACTTCCCGCTCGCGCTCGCGGGCGGGCCAGCCGCGGCGGCGATGGTCACCGGCAACACCGTGGTGCTCAAGGGCGCGAGCGACACGCCGTGGGCCGGGCGCCTGCTGGCCGACTGCGTGCGCGACGCCGGGCTGCCCCCGGGCGTTTTCAATTACCTTTCGGGTTCCGGCGCGCAGGCCGGCGAGGCGCTGGTCGCGCATCGCCAGGTCGCCGGCATCACCTTCACCGGCTCGGTCGCGGTCGGCATGCGCCTGGTGCGGCAGATGGCTTCGGGCGCGTACCCGCGTCCCTGCATCGCGGAAATGGGCGGCAAGAATCCCTGCATCGTCACCGAGCATGCCGACCTCGATCGCGCCGCGGCCGGCATCCTGCGCTCGGCCTACGGCATGGGCGGGCAGAAGTGCTCGGCGCTGTCGCGGCTCTACGTGCATGAGCGCGTCGCCGACGCCCTGATCGTCAAGCTCAAGCAGCAGATGGCCGCGGTCCGGATCGGCGACCCCACGAAGCGCGAGCACTGGCTCGGGCCGGTGGTCAACCGCCATGCCTACGAGCAGTACGCGCGTTACGTCGATGCGCTGCGCGGCAACGGCGCCGATGTCATCGCGGGCGGAAGACAGTTGCGCGAGGACGGTCTCGAGCGCGGCTGGTACGTCGAGCCGGTGCTGGCCGAAGCGCCACTCGAGCATCCGCTGTGGAAGCAGGAGATGTTCCTGCCGATCCTGACCCTGCATCGCTATCGCGAGCGTGACACCGCGATGCGGCTCGCCAACGACTCCGACATGGGCCTCACCGCCGGCGTGTTCGGCTCCGACGAGGACGTGCGCTGGTTCCAGCGCCACATCGAGGCCGGCGTGACCTACGCCAACCGCCAGTTCGGCGCCACCACCGGCGCGTGGCCGGGCTACCAGCCCTTCGGTGGCTGGAAGGGCTCGGGTTCCAGCGGCAAGGCGATCGCCTCGTTCTACTACCTGCCGCAGTACCTGCGCGAGCAGTCGCGCACGGTGGTCGAGTAGACCCATGGCGCTGCTCACGCTGGCCGAGGCGATGCGGCGCCACGTGCCTGACGGTGCGTGCGTGGCGCTGGAGGGCTTCACCCACCTGATTCCCTTTGCCGCCGGCCACGAGCTGATCCGCCAAGGGCGGCGCGAACTGCACCTGGTGCGCATGACGCCGGATCTCATCTATGACCAGATGATCGGCATGGGCTGCGCGCGCAAGCTCACGTTCTCGTGGGGCGGCAATCCGGGCGTGGGCTCGCTGCACCGGCTGCGCGACGCGGTCGAGCACGGCTGGCCCGGGCCGCTGGAACTCGACGAGCACAGCCACGCCGGCATGGCCGCGGCCTATTGCGCGGGCGCGGCGCGCCTGCCCTTCGGCGTGCTGCGCGGCTACCTCGGCACCGACCTGCCCGGGGTCAATCCGGCAATCCGCAGCGTGACCTGTCCCTACACCGGCGAGGCCCTGGCCACCGTCCCGGCGATCAATCCTGACGTCACCATCCTGCACGCGCAGCGCGCCGACCGGCGCGGCAACGTGGCGCTGCACGGCATCGTCGGCGCGGCGCGCGAGGCGGCGCTTGCCGCGCGCACGCTGGTGGTCACGGTCGAGGAGCTCGTCGATGAGCTGCCGCCGGCCATGAACGGCATCGTGCTGCCGCACTGGGTGGTCAGCGCGGTCGTGCATTGCCCCGGCGGCGCCTACCCCTCCTACGCCCAGGGCCACTACGCGCGCGACAATGCCTTCTACCAGCGCTGGGACGCCATCGCGCGCGAACGCGGCGCCTTCAGCGCATGGATGCAACGGCACGTGATGGGTAGTCCAGACCACCGCGCCTTCCTCGCCAGCCTGCGCGCCGCCGCATGAGCGACCACACGCGCGACGAGATGATGACCATCGCCGCGGCGCGCATGCTGTGGGACCGTTGCGTGTGCTTCGTCGGCATCGGCCTGCCCAGCGCGGCCTGCAACCTCGCGCGCCTGACCCACGCGCCGGAGATCGTGCTGATCTACGAGTCCGGCACCATCGGCACGCGGCCCGAGGTGCTGCCCCTGTCGATCGGCGATGGCGAACTGGCCGACACCGCGGCCTGCGTGGTGCCGCTGCCGGAAGTGTTCAGCCATTACCTGCAGGCCGGGCGCGTCGACGTCGGCTTCCTGGGTGCCGCGCAGATCGACCGCCACGGCAACCTCAACAGCACCGTGATCGGGCCCTACGACCGACCCTCCACGCGCCTGCCGGGCGCGGGTGGGGCCCCGGAGATCGCGAGCCATGCGCGCCAGACCTTCGTGGCGATGAAGGCCACGCCGCGCAGCTTCGTCGAGCGGCTGGCGTTCCGCACCAGCGCCGGTTTCCTGGGCGGACACGGCGAGCGCGCGGCCAGCGGTGTGCGCGGCGGCGGGCCGCGCGCGGTGATCACGGACTTCGGGATCCTGGCGCCGGCCGCGGGATCCGAGGAGCTGGCGCTGGCGGCGCTCTACGCCGACGCCAGCGTCGAGGAAGCGCGCGCTGCGGTCGGCTGGCCGCTCGCCGTCGCTGCGCAACTCGAACGCATCGCACCACCCACGCCCCTCGAACTCGACACCCTGCGCGCGCTGCACGCCCGCACTGCGATGGCGCACCAACGCCCGGTGGAGCTGCCGCTGTGAGCGCCTTCGGGATTGCCCCGGCCGCCAGTCCAAGTGAGAGGCGTCATTCCCGCGAAAGCGGGAATCCATCTTGCTCCTCGCGAAAACCCGCGCTAATGGCGTCATCCCGGCGCACGCCGGGACCCAGTAGCGTTGCCGTGAGGTACCCCGCGACACTCGGCCTTGCACCACTGGATCCCCGCCCGCGCCGGGAAGACGCCAAGGGTAGGCGAGGCTTGCAACGTCAACATGGATTCCCGCTTGCGCGGGAATGACGTCACTGGAGAGGATCGGGCGCTTGGCGTTCGATCGGGCGATTACCCGGAACCGTAGCGAGACTCCGCCATGCAGACCCCCCACATCCGCACCGAACTGCCCGGCCCCAAGGCCCGCGCCCTGATCGCGCGCGACGCCGCCGTGATCTCGCCTTCGTATCCGCGCGAGTACCCCTTCGCGATGTCGCATGGGCGCGGCACCGAGGTCTGGGACGTGGATGGCAACCGCTTCCTCGACTTCGCGGCCGGTATTGCGGTCTGTGCAACAGGGCACTCGCACCCGCAGGTGGTGGCGGCGGTAAAGGACGCCGCCGAGCAATTCCTGCACATCTCCAGCGACTACTGGCACGAGCGCATGGTGCGGCTGGGCGAGCGCCTGGGCGAGGTCGCGCCCTTCGGCGAAGCGGCGATGACCTTCATCTGCCAGTCCGGCACCGAGGCGGTGGAGGGCGCGCTCAAGCTCGCGCGCTACGTCAGCGGGCGGCCGCGCTTCCTCGGTTTCATCGGCGGATTCCACGGCCGCACGATGGGCTCGCTCAGCTTCACCTCGAGCAAATACACCCAGCAGAAGGGTTTCTTCCCGACCATGCCGGGCGTCACCCACGTGCCGTACCCGAACCCGTTGCGCCCGCTCCTCGCCGGCGCCGACCAGGGCCGCGCGGTGCTCGACTACATCGAGCACGTGCTGTTCCAGGGCCCGGTCCCCGCGAGCGAAGTCGCGGCGGTGCTGGTCGAGCCGATCCAGGGCGAGGGCGGTTACCTGGTGCCGCCCGAGGGATTCCTCGCCGGCCTGCGCGCGCTGTGCGACCGGCACGGGATCCTGCTGATCTTCGACGAAGTGCAAAGCGGCATCGGCCGCACCGGCCGCATGTTCGCCAGCGAGCACTGGGGCGTGGTGCCCGACATCATCTCGCTGGCCAAGGGGCTGGGCTCGGGCCTGCCGATCGGCGCGGTCGTGGCCAGGCGCGCGTTGATGCAACGCTGGTCGCGCGGCGCGCATGGCAACACCTATGGCGGCAACCCGGTGACCTGCGCCGCCGCCATCGCGACGCTCGACCTGGTCGAGCACGAGTACGCCGCCAACGCGGCGGCGATGGGCGAGTACTTCATCGGCCGCCTGCGCGATCTGGCCGCGCGCCACGACTGCATCGCCGAGGTGCGCGGTCGCGGCCTCATGATCGGCATGGAGCTGGTCGAGGATCGCCGCACGATGGCGCCGGCGCGCGAACTGGTCGAGGCGCTGACCACGCGCGCCTTCCACAACGGCCTGCTGCTGCTGTCCTGCGGCCGCAGCACCATCCGCTTCATGCCGCCGCTGTGCGTCACCCGCGCCGAGATCGACGATGCCCTCGCGATCCTCTCGGCCAGCCTCGACGAGGCCGTGGCCGCGACCCGCCCCGGCGCCGTCCCCGCGTGACGCGGCGCGAGGATCCGGGCGCACCGTGGACCGCTTCCCTCTCCCCCCGGGAGAGGGGTAGGGGTGAGGGTTCGCTCATGCCGAATCGTGACGCACTGGTCCGTCCCCTCATCCGGCGCGATTCGCCGACCCGCCCGGTCGCGCCGCCCCTGCAGGGCGCGGGGCCGGTCTGCGCCCTACCAAGGGCTATCATCGGCTGCTGCGGCGCGTTCGCCGCGTATCCATTTCACCGGGACCCGCCTCCATGAACCCATCCCGCGCGGCCGAAGCCCCCGGCACGCCGCTGGACCAGGCGCGCGCCCTGGCCGTGCGCTACTACACCGATCCGCAGTGCCTGGCCAACGAGCGCGAGCTGGTGTTCGGGCGCAGCTGGCAGCTGGCCGCGCATCGCGGCGAGCTGGCCGACGCCGGCGACCACGTGGTGACCGAGATCGCCGGCCGCCCGATCCTGATCCTGCGCCATCCCGACGGCGCCCTGCGCGCCTTCCACAACGTCTGCCGCCATCGCGCCGGCCCGCTGGCCTGGTGCAATGGCCACGGCGCGCGCGCCCTGACCTGCAAGTACCACGGCTGGACTTACAACCTCGATGGCCAGCTGCGCAGCGCGCCGGAGATGCAGGGCGCCAGCGATTTCGATCCCGCGGGCATCCGCCTGCACGACGTGCGCGTGCACGAATGGCAGGGCCTGGTGTTCGTGGCGCTGTCCGGCCACGTTCCGGACTTTGATACGGTTTATGCCGGCATCACCGAGCGCATCCAGCCGGTGGACCTTGCCGCCTTCCGCTTCTTGCGCCGCGTGAGCTACGAGGTCGCCTGCCACTGGAAGGTCTACGTCGACAACTTCCTCGAGGGCTATCACCTGCCGCACGTGCATCCGGGGCTGTCGCGGATCCTCGACTATCGCGCCTACGACATCGAGCTGTTCCCTTGGTATTCGCTGCAGCACTCGCCGCTGCGCAACAACGACGGCATCTACGGCGATGGCGAGGCCTGGTATTACTTCGTTTACCCCAATGTGATGCTCAACGTGATGCCCGGGCGCCTGCAGTCCAATCGCGTGCTGCCCCTGGGCGCGGACCGCTGCCGGGTCGAGTTCGACTACTACTACGCCGACGATCCGGCGGTGCTGGGTCGCATCGACAACGACCAGCGCTTCTCCGACGAGATCCAGGCCGAGGACATCCGCATCTGCGAGGCGGTGCAGCGCGGGCTGTCCTCGGGCGTGTACGAGGCCGGGCGCCTGTGCCCGCGGCGCGAGGGCGGGGTGTGGCATTTCCACGAACTTTTGCGCGCGGCCTACGCCGCGGACGCCGGGAGCGCGCCTTGAGGCTGGCATCGGAACGGCTTCGGGCCGCGGTCCTGGCGCTGGGCGGACTGCTGGCGACGCCGGTGGGCGCCGAGTCCTTGCTGCTGCGCGCGGGCCAGCTGCTCGATGTCGAGCGCGGCACGCTGCTGGCCGACCAGGCCATCCGCATCGAGGACGGCCGCATCACGGCGATCGGTCCATGGCGCGAGGCGGCCGCCGCCGGCACGCAGGGGCTGGATTGGTCGGCCTACACCGTGCTGCCCGGCCTCATGGACATGCATTCGCATCTCATCGGCGACATCCAGTCGGCCAATATCGCGGCGCCACTCCTGAGTTCCGCGGCACGGGACGCGCTCGCGGGCGCGGCCAACGCGCGCGCCACGCTCGAGGCCGGCTTCACCACCGTGCGCGACGTGGGTTGCTATCGCGCCTTCACCGACGTGGCGCTGCGCGACGCCATCGCCAGCGGCCAGGTCCCGGGCCCGCGCATGTTCGTGGCCGGGGCCTACCTCACCGTCACCCACGGCGGCGGCGAGGTCACCGGCTTCGCGCCCGACGTGGTGGTGCCGGCCGAGATGCGCCGCGGCGTGGCCGATTCCATCGCCGAGATCCGCCAGCGCGTGCGCGAGCTGCTCGGCGGCGGCGCCGATTTCATCAAGATCATCGCGACCGGCGCCGTGCTCACCGCCGGCACCAACCCGTCGGCTTCCGAGTACAACGAGGAGGAGATCCGCGCCGCGGTCGAGGAAGCGGCCAATGCCGGGACCTTCGTGACCGCGCACGCGCACGGCGTCGAAGGCATCAAGCGCGCGGTGCGCGCCGGCGTGCGCTCGATCGAGCATGCCTCGTACCTCGACGACGAGGGCATCGCTTTGATGGTCAAGCATGGCACCTGGCTGGTGGCCGACATCTACAACGGCGACTACATCGCCGAGATCGGCAAGCGCGACGGCTGGCCGGCGGAGATCCTGCGCAAGAACCGCGAGACCACCGACACCCAGCGCGCCGCCTTCGAAAAGGCCGTGCGCGCCGGCGTGCGCATCGCCTACGGCACCGACAGCGGCGTCTACCCGCACGGCCGCAACGCCAACCAGTTTCGCTACATGGTCCGCTACGGCATGACGCCCCTGCAGGCGATCCGCTCCGCCACGCTGGATTCCGCGCGCTTGCTTGGCCACGAGAAGGACTTCGGCAGCATCGCGGTCGGGCGCAGCGCCGACCTCATCGCAGTGGCGGGCGATCCACTGGTCGACGTGCGCGTCCTGGAGGACGTGCGTGGCGTGATCCAGGCTGGCCGCGTGGTGCGCAGCGTAGGTTTGCGCGAGCCACGGACCCTCACCCCCGACCCCTCTCCCGGGGGGAGAGGGGAGATCTCCGCAGCCGATGCCAGGAGTCCTTCTCTCGCCGGTAGAAGAGCCTGCCCCGGACTTGATCCGGGGTGGCGCGAAGCGCCGGATGAGGGTACGGAATCGCCATGACCCAACCCGTGCCTCAAGCAAGTCACGACTCGCGCGGCGCACCCCAGCGCGCGCTGGGCTTCTGGATGTGCACCGCGCTGG
>Ga0209476_10003426_pt1 | contig 10486 bp, 10 predicted proteins | sample KloWWTrecipitate_FD_187179 | JGI IMG/M metagenome (GOLD analysis project Ga0209476, IMG submission 187179) | Active sludge microbial communities from Klosterneuburg, Austria, studying microevolution and ecology of nitrifiers - Klosterneuburg... | ecosystem: Engineered > WWTP > Aerobic digester...
CCAGATCGGCATCCTTCAGGATTACCTCCCAAGCCAGATGGACGAAGCCAGCGCGCGCGAAATCGTGGCCCGTGTTGCGAGTGAGCTGGGGGTTCATGGCCCTCGCGACATGGGACGGCTGATGCCAGAATTGATGAAGGCGACTGCGGGCCGAGTCGAGGGGCGCACCTTGTCGATGCTGGCCCGGGAGGAGCTCGACAGGCGGTCGGCCGGCGCGTAGATAGGTTCGTTCGGGATCGGCGCGAGAGTCGGAGGCACGATGCCCCTTCGCTGGATATATCGGCACGCTAACGCAACCGAGACATCCTGGCGAGACCTGACGCGACTCCTGTTGTTCAGTGTTTCGCTCCTGGCGCTGTCGGTGGTCAGTGTGGCCATTGACTGGCGTCCGAATGACGCGACGCTGCAGACCGGCAGCATCGCCGATCGCACGATCAAAGCCCCTGAGAGCCTGTCGTTCACGAGCGCGCTTCGAACTGCTGAGCGTCGCAAAGAGGCGTATGACGATCAGCGTAACGTCATCACCGTCCATGATGAAAACGTACGCACCGAACAGTTGGCCGCCTTGCGGCAGTTCCTTGATGCCGCCGACGAGCTGCGCGTCAAGCGTGACGTGTCGCGCGAAGAGGCCGCCGCGGATCTTCAGGCGAAATTGGGAGACCTCCCCGTATCGGACGCGACCCGCATCCTCGGACTTTCCAGCGCCAGTTGGGAGCGCGTTCGAGCTGAGAGTATCCGCCTTGTTGGCCTGACTCTCGCCGACCCTATTAAGCAGGATGAGGTGCGCCCTCGCAAGGACAGCCTGGCTGATCGGCTGGCGCCGCAACTGTCGTCGGAAGAGCAATCGCTGGTGCTTGCGATTTCCCGGCCATTCATCCGCGCGAATGTGCACATCGACGACGATCGCACGCACGCGAACCGTGAAGCCGCCGCGTCCGCCGTGGAGCCAGTAACAGTCAATGTCCTTGCCGGCCAGGCCATCGTTCGTGATGGCGACATCGTGTCAGCCTACGACATCGAGAAGCTCGAGAAGTTCGGGCTACTGAACCGAGCGATCGATCTCTCGACTCGGCTCGGGCGCTCAGCCCTCATGGTAATACTGACGATGGTGACAATTGGCTACCTCTTGAGATTCCAGCCGCAACTCTGGCGAGGAAGACAACTGCTCCTCTTATCGATCGTCATGCTGATGCCGATGATGGTTGCCCGGTTGGTGCTCCCGCATGCGAACATCCAGTACATATTTCCGATCGCAGCGTCGGCGATGCTTCTTGCCATGCTGCTGGATTACCAGATCGCGCTGACGATCGGCACTTTGCTGTCGTTCTACGTTGCCATCATCGCTGATATGTCGATGGAACTGATCTTTCTCTATGCTGTCGCGTCGGTTGCGGGGGTGCTGGTCGTCTGGAACGCCGAACGAACCATCAGGTTCGTTTGGGCAGGTGTTGCGGTCTCCGCTTCAATGTTCGTGGTCGCGCTCGCCTTCAATGCGCTCACGATGACAGTGACCTGGAGTATCGTCGGCGAGCGCGCAATTGAGGTGGCTGTTGCTGGCGCGCTCGCCTCCTCAATGACGTTTTTGTCGTTCAGTGTGATTGGATCGGCGCTCGGCATTACGACGCACCTTCAGTTGATGGAATTGGCGCATCCCAGCCGGCCGTTGCTCTACCGGCTTGCCCGGGAGGCCCCCGGGACGTACCACCACTCGATCGTTGTCAGTAATCTGGCCGAGAGCGGAGTCGAGGCGGTCGGTGGGGACCCGTTGTTTGCGCGGGTTGCCGTGCTCTACCACGACATTGGCAAGCTCGAGCGACCGACATTCTTCATCGAAAACCAGGGCCACATCGAAAATCCGCACGATCTGCTCGATCCGCAGACAAGTGCCAGGGTGATTCTGGACCACGTGAGTGATGGCGTTCGTCTCGCCCGTAAGGCGCACCTGCCGGCGGCAATTGTCTCGATTATCGCGCAACATCACGGCACCTCGCTCATCCGTTACTTCTATCAACGCGCGTTGGATATTGATGGCACGGTCTCTGAGGCTGATTTTCGGTATCCCGGCCCGAAGCCGCAGACCAAGGAAGCCGGAGTGATCATGCTCTCCGATGCCGTCGAGGCAACCGTTCGAGCGGCGGCCGGCAGCGGCCGCCTGGTGCGCTCGAAGGAACATGCCGGCGAAGGCAAGGACACGCTGGACGCGATCGTGACCCAAGTCATCCGGGAGCGCGTCGACGATGGTCAGCTCGACGAATGTGACCTCACCCTCCGAGAGATCGAGCTCATCCGGCGTACGTTCGTTCAGATGCTCGAAGGTGTCTACCACCCGCGTGTTGAGTACCCCGCCACTGTCGAGCCAACAGCATCCCCGGTTACGCCAGTAACGAGCTCAGCGAGTGAGTGATCGCTGCTTTCTGCTCGATCTCCTCGTCGACCCGGATGTGGCAACGCCACCGATTGAGATGCTTCGGCGCCTGGTGGCGTTTGCCGGCGACGTTGAGCCAACACTGCCCGCCGGTGACTGGACGGTCACGCTGCGTCTCACCAACGACGAGCAAATCGCCGAGATCCACGACCGCTTCTTCGGTGACCCTACCCCGACGGATGTGATCACGTTTCCGTCGGGCGACTCGTTGACATCGGAGGGAGGGTATTTCGGTGACATCGTCATATCGGTCATGACCGCCGCTGAGAACGCGGCTGCGATGCAGCATTCGGCCAATCGGGAGATTGCGTTCTTACTGTTACACGGATTGCTGCATCTCTCTGGCTACGACGACGCCACAGACGGCGATCGCGAAATCATGCTCGCGCGACAATCACTGATCCTTGATCTGTTCGAGCAGGCCGAGGAACCGGATTGGTGAGTCGGCCATTGTCGGTCGCGCTGATCGCGACGGTTCTGAACGAGCAACCACGACTCGCGACATGGTTGGCCGCGCTGGACGCGCAGACACGTGTGCCGGACGAAATCGCCATCATCGACGGCGGGTCGGTTGATGGAACCTGGGAATGCCTTCAGGACTGGGCCAGTCGAAGTGGCGCTGTCGTTCGTCGCTGTCCCGGCGCGGGAATCCCCGAGGGTCGGAACCTGGCCATCTCGCTCGTGACATCAGAGATTGTGGCGGTAACCGATGCTGGGACCAGGGCGGATCCCCGGTGGCTGACGAAACTCGTCGCTGCGTTCGAGGGCGGCGATGTCGATGTGGCCTCGGGCTTCTTTCAGCCTGAGCTGACAGACCGCTGGAGTCGAGCGCTCGCGGCGGCGACCCTGCCAGATGTTGGAGATATTGATCCCGGTCGATTCCAGCCGTCGAGCCGGTCGCTCGCCTTCCGCCGTTCGTGGTGGGAGGCTGGCCTCCGGTATCCGGAATGGCTGGATTACTGCGAGGATCTGGTTTGGGATTTCGCAATGCGAAGGGCCGGCGCGCGGTTCTGTTTCGTTCCCACCGCGACGGTTGAGTTCACGGTTCGGCCGTCACCGCGAGAGTTCGCCGTTCAGTACTATCGTTATGCGCGCGGCGACGGCAAGGCAGGTCTCTTTCCTCGGCGCCACCTCCTGCGCTATGCGACGTACGGAGGCGCTGCTGCAGTGGTTGCGCTTCGTCACCGAGGCGCGCTATTCGTTGCGGGCGGTCTCGGCGTGGCCTATATCTGGTCGTCGACTCGCCGGCTGTGGCGTCGTGACCGCGCGCGAGGCGTGCCCCGGCGCGAGACGGTCGCGCTGTTTCCTCTTGTCGCGGCGCTTCGGGCGATCGGCGATATCGCGAAAATGATCGGCTATCCGGCCGGGCTTCTCTGGCGAATTCGGCGGTTCGGAGGCCTTGGCTGGCGGACGAGTTGGCAGCGGATCAGCCCGGCCGGTGTCGTGTGGTCTCCCGCAGAGTTGACCAGAGGAAGTCGGCCGCCCACATCGTTGCCCGACGACGGATCTCGTGCGGCACGGCAGTGATTTCATGGCGACGGCTCGTGATGCCACCCGGGTGCGCCAGCGCGATTCCTACCTGGCCGGTCGAGCGGTCGGCATCCGCGCCGGCGGCGAGCTGCACGACCACCGATATCCCGTACGCGACATCCAACTCGTTGGCTGACGCGCGAGCGCACCAGGCGGCGGTCCCCTGCACGTCCGGGTCGTCAGTTCGCTGAAGCGCGAGCGCGAAGCTGGTGGAACGAGCGCCTGCGATAACCTCGTCGGCGAGAATCGACTCTTCGACCAGGCTTGCTAATCTCCCGGCGTTGCCGGCTTCCCAGATTGCGATGTGCCCGCCACTCATCTGTATGGGTCGGAGGAGCGCGTCCGCGAGCTCGTCGCTGAGCTCACCGTAGATGAATGCATCGAGCTCCCCCCGGATTGATTCGATTGTCGCGGCGACTGCGCTCTCAGCTTCGTCACGATCGCTGGCCATTGCGGTAATCCGGATGTGGACACCATCGTCCTTCGCGTAGGTCGCGACCGTTGGATATCCGCGCCGAACGAGATCGATCAATCGCTGCTCGACAGCCGACTCGCCGATGCCGATTGTCTTGAGAGTCCGTGAGACGATTGCGGATTGATCGAGTCGATCGACGATGCGTGGCAGCGCCTGTTCTCGCCACATCCTGAACATCTCACGTGGCACGCCTGGCATCGAAACGATGACCTTGTCGTGCCGCCGCACGAACCAGCCTGGCGCCGTCCCCATCGGGTTGGCGAGAAACTCCGATGAGGGGATGCGCCACGCCTGTTTGACGTTCTGCTCCGGCATCGGCGCTCCACGCAGCGCGAAATAATCGCGGATCTGCCGCTCCGCATCCGGGTCGACCGCGACCTGCTCGTTTTGGACAGCGGAAACTGCCTCGCGGGTCAGATCGTCATCAGTCGGGCCGATGCCGCCCGTTGTAATGACGATGTCGGCGTCACCGAGTGCGCGATCCAACGCCGTAACGAGGCGGTCCAGTGAGTCTCCCACCTGGGCCACACCGATGAGCTCGATACCCAGCGCGTTCAGCTCCTGTGCGAGGAACGTCGCGTTCGTGTCGGTCAGGAAGCCCTGCATAAGCTCTGACCCTATCGACAGGACTACCGCCCGCATGTGCCACCCCTTGCTCCCACGACTCGACGCCGCCATTATCGCACGCATGGCGGCCTCGCCCGCTGGATTCGGGAACGTGGATAGGCTGTGATGGCGGAAGAGGTACCCTCGGAGGGATTCGAACCCCCAACCCCTGGTTCCGAAGACCAGTGCTCTGTCCATTGAGCTACGAGGGCGTGAACCCGCAGCGGATTGTACATGGTATCGCCACTGAAGGAGAAGTCGGGTTGATTCTTCGGGGTTGGGAGATCATCGGGCAAGGCGTCACCAGATATCATGAAGCCAGAAGATAGCGCGTTAACTTCCTTTGTTGCGTTAGGAGGGGCCATGACGACAACAACCGCCGTGAATGCGTTTCGCATCCCGTTGGATCACGAGTCCGACACATCCGGGCTTGCTGCCCTGGTTACCGAGGGGAAGCTTGACGCATCGGCCGTTATCGGTGTGACCGGCAAGGTGGAGGGCAACTGGCCGGGCGAGCAGACGCGAATCGCGGCGGACACGGCAGTGCGTCGATATCTCACCGGGGCCGGCGCGACTGCAGAGTCTGTTGCTCGTATTCCGATGATCTTCTCGAGTGGTGGCGTCGGCATCATGACACCTCATATCGTGGTGTATGCGCGAGTCCCCTGGAATGGCGTAATCGATAGCCAGCCCCGGCTTGTTGTTGGCTCAGGACGCACACAGCCACTCGATGCGCGCTGGCTTGGAAGCTCGCGAATGGTTTCCGAGTGCGCCAATGCCGTCAGAAGCGCAATGGAGGATGGCGACATGACGCGCGATGAGGCGCGGTTTGTGATCGCGAAGAGTCCGTCGCCATCCGAAGAACAGCTGGATGAGGCCGGTGTCTCGCCTGCCATACGGAGGGCGTTGCTTCCACTCGTGAGTGGCGCGACTGCCCTGGGGATTGGTGTTGCGCTCGGTGAGTTCGAGCTGCCAGATGAATCGCGGATTGGCGTTGACCAGTCGCTGTGGACCGGACGCGCGTCGTGTTCGGTTGGGCGGGAGCGCCCTTTCTCCCAGATACTGGCCCTTGGCAATTCAACGCGCGCGGGTGGCACGCTGACGGTTGGCGCGAGCGTGATGCACGATGTTATCGATGTCACAGCACTCGACCGAGCGCTTGCTGACGCCGGCCTGGAAATTGGCGCCAGTGGAATCACTGACGAAATACTCCAGCGAATCGTCGCGGTCTATCTGAAGATCGGCGAGCCGGACGGCACGATCCGCGGCCGGCGGCAAGTGCAGGATGCCCGCAACAGTCGCTACGGCAGCGAACTGAAGGCCGCAGTTGGCGGAGCGTTCGCCGGACGCCTGGGAGACACCGCGCTCTACATCTCGTCGGCCGCGGTTCACCAGGGGCCGCCCAACGGCGGCACCGTCGCCGTGGTTGTCGATCATAGTTGATCGACGATGGCGACAAACGAAAACACCCTGCCTCCGGGCAGGGTGTTCGGCCTGAACAATCGCGTAGGGGGATCGTGTCGACGGAGTGATGACTGAGCGGGATGAAGGGGGGTGCCCCACGGGGCTCGAACCCGTAACCACTGGTTCCACAGACCAGTGCTCTGCCTATTGAGCTAGAGGCACCATGACGTTGGTGGCACTGACAATACCGGACTGTAAGCCGAGTTCTGTTTCTGACGGCCATCTATCTCAGCCGTAATGGCTGGACGCGAATCGCGTCTGCTCTCACCTCGGGCCTCGGCGAGCAACCTGGTAACGGCCCAGTCGGAGATTGCTGCGGGGAGGATTGCCCTTTTCACCCGCGAACGACTAGCGCCCGCGGTCTTGTTTCTGTTGCTCTCGCGCCGGCCTGAGCCAACGCGCCTGTCTGGACTGTCAACGCACACCGACATGCGTTTCCCCGACTTTCGCCGGGCACCCGCGCTCTGTGCAGCTCGGACTTTCCTCTGGCAATGCCAGCGACCGTCCGTCCGGTATCGTTCAGTTATTAAGGCACGATCCAGTTTCCTGGGTCATGATCGGTGGTGCCGAAGGGGAGATTTGAACTCCCACGCCCTTACGGGCACTACGCCCTGAACGTAGCGCGTCTGCCGGTTCCGCCACTTCGGCAAGTAACTCTCACGAGCGGGCGACAGTATATCATCACCCTGAAAATCGGCGCAATGTTCTGGATTTGAGAAAGCATCCGATCCAGAGTGTAAGGGCATCAGAGTGTTGACGCAGCTTCGATCGATGTTGATCGGTCGAGAACTTGACGTAACGTTATATAGCAAGCCCGGTTGTGAGCTTTGTCGGGAAGCGGAGCGGGTCATCGATCGTGTCTTTGGCAAGCGGCGTGTCAACGTCGTCAACATTCTCGACGATCGTGCGCTCGAAGATCTGTACGTGTTCCGCATTCCGGTCCTCGTCGTTGACGGGATCGAGGTCGCAGAAGGGTTGATCACCGGCGAGCAGGCACGCGGAGCAAGGCAAGCGGCGATTGGGGCGCGGGCAGGTCGATGAACAAGCGAGCGCCACGTGGACGCCGTGGCTCACACGTCGCGTTCATCATTCTGGCGGTAGTGGTGGTGACGCTGATGATCGGTGGCACTCTGGTGGCAGTCCTGCCGCTCGGCGGCTCATCTGACTCTACGTCTTCAGCCGATCGTCCAGCCGTTCAGGTGACTCCTGGCGCGGAAATCGCCCGACTCCAAACGCAGGTTACGGAAGACCCGAGCGACTCTGCTGGGGTGGTGGTTCTCGCCGAGGTACTCGCCAACAGTGGACGACTGAGTGAATCCTACGTCTGGTACCAGAAGGCAACTGCTCTTCGACCGGACGACGCCTCGTTGCGGCTGGCGTTTGGCCGCGCATTGCTGCGCGGCCAACAATGGTTCGATGCAGAGCTGCAGCTGACTATGGGCAACGACCTCGATGTATCGAGCGCCGCGATCGCATTTTCGCTCGGTCAGCTGGCCGACCAGCGGCCAGGCGGCGACCCGGCCACTGCAAGAGCCTGGTATCAGCAAGCCATCGATCGCGACCCGACGTCTCTATTCGCTCAGCAGGCACGGACGCGACTTGCCGAGCTTGGCGGCAGTCCCGCGACGCCATCAGTCACGACTGGCCCGTAAGGATGCGTCTACTCCACATCAACCATCGGTATGCCCCCTACAGCGGTGGATCGGAAGTAGTCATCCAGCGTATCTCCGAGGCGTTTGCCCGCGATGGCCATGACGTGACAGTCGTGACATCTGACGCGTTTGACCTTGAGTACTTCTGGGATCGCCGCCAGCGGAAGATCGATGCCCCACCGACGGAAGACCTCGGCGGGGTTCGCGTCATTCGGGTTCCAGTTCGACATCTCCCAGCTAGCCCGATCGTCTTCCAGGGTTCGCGGCGGCTGATGGGGGAGCTGTCGCGGGTTCTGCGCCCGGCCTGCCCGTTCGAGTATGTGTCTCGTATCCAGCCGTGGATTCCGGGGCTGCGAGATGCGATGCGATCAGCCGGCCAGGTGGATGTGGTGCTGGCGACGAACCTTGGGCTGGAGAGCCTCGCGGTCGTCGCCCACGAGCATGCCCGTAGAATCGGGGCAGCGTTCGCGCTGATGCCGTTTCTGCACCTCGGTCCTGACGATAGTCCGGTGGCCCGGCGCTACGTCACCATGCCGCACCAGCTGAAGCTGCTCCGAGACGCCGATGTCGTCATGACGATGACGGAGCGCGAGCGTGAGTTCATCACCGGCCTGGGTGTTCCTCCCGGCCGCGTCGTTGTCACTGGCGCGGGCGTGGACGTCGATGCGGTGACTGGTGGCGACGGAGTCGGATTTCGCAACCGCCATCAACTGGACGGCTTCGTAGTTGGATCGCTTGGGCCTCCATCGGCTGAGAAAGGCACGCCGGATCTTGTGCGAGCCATCGCCAGCTTGCGACGGGCCGGCCGCGACGTTAGCCTCGTAATCGCCGGCCCGCCGCTCTCGGGCTTCACGCGCTGGTTCGAGTCGCTGACGCCTGATGAGCGCGCTGGTGTCCGGATGCTTGGCTACATCGATACTGCCGAACGACGCGACTTGCTTGCCGCGATCGACACCTTTGCCCTGACGTCCCGAACGGAGTCCTTTGGTATCGTCTATCTTGAAGCTTGGGTGAATCGGATGCCTGTTATTGCGGCGAGAGCCGGGGCTGTGCCAGAGCTCGTCCGCGATGGTGAGACTGGCCTGTTGGTCCCGTATGGCAATCCAGATGCTCTTGCCAGAACGATCGGGCTGTTGATGGACGACGAGGGTCTACGGCAGTCGCTCGGGGAACACGGACGGCAGCTCTCTGAGTCGCGATACACGTGGCCAGACGTGTTGCGGCGTGTCGAGCGCGGCTATCTGATCGCCACGGAGCGAATGCCACCATTGCCGGAGGGGGCAGAGTGACGACATTACGCCGGCCGTTGGAGGAGCAGATCGAAGCGATTCGCCATGCCATCGCCGAGCGGCACGGCGTCGAGCCAGGCGGGCGCGCGGACACGACGGCTGCTGCGGCGATCGAGCGCGCCCAACGTCATGCGACCGTCAGCGGACATTGGGGATTGACATCTTCGGCGCCAGTCGTTGGTCGGTTCATCGTGCTCGGCCAGCGTGTCCTCCGGATTGGGCTCCGCTGGTATATCAACCCGATCGTCGAGCAACAGAACGCGTTCAACGACGCGGCGGTCGCAGCATTGTTCGAGCTTGAGCTCGAGAATCAACGACTTCGTCGCGTTGTGGCCCAGTCATCGCGCGACGGTGATGGAGAGCCAACCCCATCGTGAATATCCTGATTCTTCACAGCCAGGTGCCGTTCGTTCGCGGTGGGGCTGAAGTGCTCGTAGAGGGTCTGCGCGACGCGTTGATCGAGTACGGGCATACCGCAGACATTGTCGCGCTCCCGCTTGGCTGGAATCCTCCTGAGAAGCTGCTTACCACGGCGCTTGCCTGGCGGTTGCTCGATGCCACGTCGTTCAACGCTCGCGCGGTGGACCGTGTCATCTGCACGAAATATCCGACATGGGCCGTCGAGCATCCGAACAAAGCGCTCTGGCTGATCCATCAACACCGTCAGGCATATGATCTGTTCGGCGCTCAATTCAGTGAATTCGGCGTCGACACCCGGTCGCGGGCGCTGCGCGAGAGGGTTGTTGATATCGATCGCGCTGGCATCGGAGAATGTCGACCGCGATACGCGATCAGCCGCAACGTGGCCGGTCGTCTTCGTCGCTACTGTGGCATCGACGCCCAGCCACTCTACCCGCCAGTCCCGCGAAGCGGTTTGCGAGCCGAGCGCTACGATCCGTTTGTACTGAGCGTTGCGCGCCTGGATGCCAGCAAGCGTATCGACCTCGCGATCCAGGCGCTGGCTGAGTCACGATCGGCGTTGCGCCTCGTTGTTGTCGGCGACGGACCGGATGCGGCATCACTGCGAATGCTCGCCGAGAGGACA
>Ga0209476_10003427_pt1 | contig 10485 bp, 7 predicted proteins | sample KloWWTrecipitate_FD_187179 | JGI IMG/M metagenome (GOLD analysis project Ga0209476, IMG submission 187179) | Active sludge microbial communities from Klosterneuburg, Austria, studying microevolution and ecology of nitrifiers - Klosterneuburg... | ecosystem: Engineered > WWTP > Aerobic digester >...
CGGCCCGATGGTGGGCCACGACATGCCCCATATCGTCCATCACATCCTGCAGTGACGCAATGGCACGGCCCAGGCGTGTTGGCGCCGGTATCGGCGAACACAGGTGGGCACGCGGGTCGTCCAGCGCTGCATGGTCGATGGTGATGCCGTGGCGGGCCAGCTTGGCTGACAGGCCGGTCTTGTTCGAGCGCAGCATCTGGCGTGTCTGCTGGTATGCGTGTTCGGCCAGATGGCGACGCTGGCGATAGCTGAAGGTGTTGGCCAGGTACAACTCGGGGTCGCGGTGGTCAGGCTCGATCAGCACGATATCGGTGTCGGGGTAGGCCCGCTCGTAGTGCTTCATGCCCAGCGCCATGCGCGAGTGGATCATGGAGCGGAAGGTCTGGCTCAGCACCGAGGGCAGGCCACCTTCGACGATGCGCGGAATGCGGCGCTTCTCGGGCGCCAGCGCACGCTGCATGACGCGTGGCAGCAACGGGGTGCTGGCGTCAAAGGGCACCAGCGGGTTCAGGCACAGCATCAGGTCGACACCCTGGTCCATGGCTACCGAGGCGTGCAGGGTCTTCTTGAGGGCGCCGTCGACGTAGTACTGGTCATCGATTTCCACCGGCGGATACATGCCGGGCAAGGCGGAACTGGCCTGTACCGCCTGCGAGATCGGAATATGGTCCCAGCCGGGGCTGCCAAACGGGGTCGCCTCTCCGGTGTCCAGGTTGGTGGCCACCAGTGTGAGTCGCGTCTTGAGTTTGCGGAAGTCGTTGGTGAAGCCGTCGCGGCTGAACAGGGCGGCGAGCTGCGTATCGATGCTGCGGTTCGAGAAAACGCCGGTGGGCAGACCGGAGCCCAGGTGCTCGAGTACCCGGGTCAGCGACTTGCGCCCGACGGTGAGTTGCCACGCAGCGCCAACCAGCAGACCTGGCCACATGATGCCGCGGCGCAGGAACTCGTCGAACGCCGGCTTCATCAGCCAGGATGGGTCGAAAGCGTCGACGTCTTGCGGGGTGTTTTCGATGAAGGCCGCAGACAGTTGGCGCGCTGAAATGCCATTGGCAAGCCCGGCCGCGATGAAGCCGCCAGCGGATACCCCGACATAGTGGGACAGGCGGTTGAGCTCCAGCCCGATCAGCGACTCTTCCAGCGCGCACAAGGCGCCGATCTCGTAGATCGCCCCCAGTGGCCCGCCGCCGGCCAGTGCGAGCGCTATACGCGGCGGTGGCAGTCGCCGGGTCAAATCAGGCGGCTGCCGGCTTGCCGGCAGCGCTGCGTTTGGCCGTAGCCCGACGGGTCGTCTTGGCCGCAGCCTTTACCGCGGGCTTCCTGGACGACGCCTTCTTGACCGGGCTCGGCGCAACAGTCACCTTTGCCACCGGTCGTGTCTTGGCTTTGGTCTTCGTCTTGGCTGCGACGCCTTTGGCTGCTGGAACTTTGCCTGCGGAGAGCTCTTGCACGCTCAGGTTCAAGGCGTCGATACGCGCAATCAACGCGCTGACATCCTTGGCCGAGGGCACGCCCAGCTTGTTCAGGGCCTTGGCAACGCGTTCTTCAAAGATGTTTTCCAGCTTGTCCCAATGGCCGGACGCCTTGGACGAGATGTCGGTGGCCATGTTGGTCATGCGGTTGGTAGCCTCTGTGATGCGCTCTTCCGCAGCAGCCTGGGTCTTGCGTTGCAGCGTCGTACCCTCCTTGACCAGGGCCTCGAAAGCCCGGCCGCCTTCGGCCTGGGCCTTGGCGAATGCGCCCAATCCGGCTTGCCAGATCTGCTGGGCAGAATCCTTGACCGAACTGGCCAGGGCTTCGCGGTCGGGTTTGGCGTTGCCGGCGGGGCCGGACGATTTGCCGGATTTGTGCAGTTTTGTGACCATGGCGGTTTGTCTCCTTGCCCGGGGGCGGATGGCGGTGTCGCCGGACGGCGATCAGGCCCGACTGTACGAATCTGGCACGCCAGCGTGTAGACGTGCGCCACTAATCGGCAACCATGCGGGTGTCGGACAGGCGGGGGTTATTGCTGAATGTGGGCATGGGCTTTTTCGGCAAGAATGTCACGGGTGCCAGTTCAACAGAATCAAGAGGGGAAATCCATGCAGTACTTCGTGACCGGTGCGACCGGATTCATTGGCAAGCGACTGGTCAGCAAGCTGCTGGCGCGCAAAGGCGCGGTTGTGCACTTCCTGATCCGTAAAGAGAGCGAATCCAAGGTCAAGGCCTTGCGCGAGTTCTGGGGCGTCAGCGCTGCAAGAGCGGTACCGGTGTTCGGTGACCTGACGGAGAAAAAGCTGGGCGTGGCAGCGGACATGGTGAAGTCGCTCAAGGGCAAGATCGACCATTTCTACCATCTGGCTGCGGTCTACGACCTGGCGGCCGACGAAGAAACCCAGGTGGCGGTCAACATCGATGGCACGCGCAACACGGTCGAATTTGCCAAGGCGATCGACGCCGGGCATTTTCACCATGTCAGCTCGATCGCCGCCGCCGGCCTTTACGAGGGCGTGTTCCGCGAGGACATGTTCGAGGAGGCCGAGAACTACGAACATCCGTATTTCATGACCAAGCACGAGAGCGAGAAGATCGTGCGCCAGGAGTGCAAAGTGCCATGGTCGGTGTTCCGGCCGGCGATGGTGGTGGGCGACAGCAGCACCGGCGAGATGGACAAGATCGACGGCCCTTACTATTTCTTCAAGCTGATCCAGCGCATGCGCCAGTTGCTGCCGCCTTGGATGCCGTCGGTCGGTCTGGAGGGCGGGCGCATCAACATCGTGCCGGTCGATTTCGTTGTCGATGCATTGGACACGATCAGCCACAGGAGTGGTATCACCAAGAAGTGCTTCCACCTGGTGGACCCGGTCGGGTACCGCGTTGGCGATGTGCTCGACATCTTCAGCAAGGCGGCCCATGCGCCCAAGATGAACCTGTTCGTCAACGCCGCGTTGCTGGGCTTCATTCCGCGCAGCGTGACCAAGGGCCTGATGGCGCTGGCGCCGGTGCGCCGGGTGCGTAATGCCGTCATGAAGGATCTCGGCCTGCCCGAGGACATGCTGACCTTTGTCAACTACCCGACCCGCTTTGACTGCCGCGAGACGCTGGCCGCACTCAAGGGAAGCGGTATCGAATGCCCGAACCTGAAAGACTACGCGTGGCGCATCTGGGACTATTGGGAGCGGCATCTCGACCCTGACCTGCACATCGACCGCTCGCTGCGCGGCACCGTGGCCGGCAAGGTGGTACTGGTCACCGGTGGCTCATCGGGCATCGGCCTGGCCGCTGCGCACAAGTTTGCCGAAGCCGGCGCCACGACCCTGATCTGCGGCCGTGACAGCGACAAGCTCGACGAAGCCTGCAAGGAGGCCAAGTCGCGCGGTTATGCCTTCGTGGCCTACCCGGTGGATATCGCCGACATGGCCGACTGCGACCGCTTCGTGAAGCTGTTGCATGACAAACACGGAGGTGTCGACTTCCTGATCAACAACGCCGGGCGCTCGATCCGCCGGGCGATCGAATCGAGCTACGATCGATTTCACGATTACGAACGCACGATGCAGCTCAACTATTTCGGTTGCCTGCGTGTGACCATGGGCATCCTGCCGGCGATGGTGGCCAGGAAGAAGGGCCATGTGGTCAATATCAGCTCGATCGGCGTGCTGACCAATGCGCCGCGTTTCTCGGCCTACGTCGCCTCCAAGGCCGCGCTCGACGCCTGGACGCGTTGCGCGTCGAGCGAATTCGCCGACCAGGGCATCTCGTTCACGACCATCAACATGCCGCTGGTGCGCACCCCGATGATCGCCCCTACCGGCCTTTACAACAACGTGCCCACGCTGTCGCCGGAAGAAGCGGGCGACATGGTGGCCCAGGCCTGCATCTTCAAGCCGGTGCGGATCGCGACCCGGCTCGGCATTACCGGGCAGATCCTGCACGCGTTGCTGCCGCGGGTGGCGCAGATTGCGATGAACACCAGTTTTCGCATGTTCCCGGACTCGACCGCGTCCAAGGGCGCGAAACCGGGCGATAAACCGGCAAAGCAACAGTTGTCGGCCGAGGCGGTGGCGATGCAGCAGATGATGCGGGGGATACACTTTTAATGGGCAACGGCCGCCGATCGGCGAGGCCCCCGCAGGGGGTGCGCGCCGGAGGGGGCAAAAATTGATGGGATAATTGCCCCACTCCGAAATCAGGGCTCTCACACCCGGCGGCACACCACTTGCGTGGTGTCATGCGCCATTGGATGTGCCTGCACGGCAACCCCATCTGTCTGAACATGCGCCACTTTCCAGCCCCGATACTCGATCGCAAGATCCGCTTTGCCCTGGTGGGCTGCGGTCGTATTGCCAAAAATCACTTTGCATCGTTGCGCAAGCATCAGGATCGAGCCGAGTTGGTGGACGTCTGCGATGTCGATCCCGTGGCACTGGCGGCCGCTGTGGCCGAGACCGGCGCCAAAGGCCATTCCAACCTGACGGCGTTGTTGGCGCAAACGACGGCCGACATCGTGGTTCTCACGACCCCCAGCGGCCTGCACCCGGAGCAGGCGATCGAAATTGCCGCCAGCAACCGCCATGTGATGACAGAAAAGCCGATGGCAACACGGTGGCATGACGGCTTGCGCATGGTCAAGGCCTGCGACGAGGCCGCGGTGCGCATGTTTGTCGTCAAGCAGAACCGGCGCAACGACACCTTGCAGCTGCTCAAGCGGGCAGTGGACCAGAACCGGTTTGGCCGCATCTATATGGTCAACATCAATGTGTTCTGGACCCGGCCGCAGGAGTATTACGACAGCGCTGCATGGCGCGGCACCTGGGAGTTCGACGGTGGTGCGTTCATGAACCAGGCCAGCCACTATGTCGACCTGCTCGACTGGATCGTCGGCCCGATCGAGAGTCTGCAGGCGTACACCGGCACGCTGGCGCGCAACATCGAGGTGGAGGATACCGGCGTGGTGAGCGTCAAGTGGCGTTCCGGCGCCCTTGGCTCGATGAACGTCACCATGCTGACCTATCCGAAGAATCTGGAAGGCAGCATCACGATTCTGGGCGAAAAGGGTACCGTTCGGGTCGGCGGTGTTGCGGTGAACGAGATCCAGCACTGGGAGTTTGCCGAGCCGCATGCGGACGATGAAACCATCAAGAGTGCCAATTACGCCACCACTTCGGTATACGGTTTTGGCCATCCGCTGTACTACAACAACGTGATCCAGGTTTTGCGCGGCGAGGCCGAGCCCGAGACCGATGGCCGCGAAGGCCTCAAGTCGCTGGAGACGCTCATCGCCATGTACCTGTCGGCACGCGATGGCAAGCGTATCGCGCTGCCGCTGGACTACTGAGCATGGCAGCCGCAATTCATGCCACGGCCATCGTGGATGCCGGGGCGCAGATCGGTGAGGGTTCGCGCGTCTGGCACTGGGTTCACGTCAGCGCAGAGGCGCGTATCGGAGCGCATTGCTCGCTGGGGCAGGGAGTGTATGTCGGCAATGACGTGTACATTGGCGACAACGTCAAGATCCAGAACAATGTGTCGGTATACGATGCCGTGACGCTGGAAGACGATGTGTTTTGCGGTCCCAGCATGGTGTTCACCAATGTCTATAACCCGCGCTCTGCGGTCACCCGCAAAGACGAATACCGGCGCACGCTGGTGCGACGCGGCGCCACGCTGGGGGCGAACTGCACCATCGTGTGTGGCACGACGATCGGCGCGTATGCTTTTGTCGGTGCTGGCGCGGTCATCAACAAGGATGTGCCTGACTATGCGCTGATGGTCGGGGTTCCGGCCCGCCAAGTGGGCTGGATGAGCCGGTTCGGCGAGCGCCTGGCGCTGCCGCTACAGGGCAATGGCGAGGCGCGTTGTCCGCACACCGCAGACATCTACAGGCTTGAGGACGGCGTTTGTACGCTGCAACAACAAGGGAAAACTTCATGAGTGCTGTTTTGAACGTGGCGGCGAGCCTGCCCAAACTCGATTTCATCGATCTCAAGACCCAGTACCGGGCATTGAAACCCAGTGTGGATGCGCGCATCCAGAAAGTGCTCGATCACGGGCAGTACATCATGGGCCCGGAGGTCGTGGAGCTGGAGCAGCAACTGGCCGCGTACGTAGGTGCGCGCCATTGCATCACCTGCGCATCGGGGACCGAGGCTTTGCTGATCGCGCTGATGGCGCTTGGAATTGGCCCGGGTGACGAAGTGATCACCTCGCCGTTCACCTTCGTGGCCACGGCCGAAATGATCGTGCTTGCTGGCGCAAAGCCGGTGTATGTGGACATCGATCGTGAGACTTGTCTGATGGATGCCGCATTGATCGAAGCCAAGATAACACCACGCACCAAGGCCATCATGCCGGTGTCGCTGTATGGGCAGGTCTGTGACATGGCGTCCATCAACGCGCTGGCGGCACGCCATGGAAATATTGCTGTCATCGAGGATGCGGCCCAGAGTTTCGGGGCCAGCTACTGGGGCGGTGACGGCAGTCGGCGCAAGAGCTGCAACCTGTCCACCATCGGGTGTACCAGCTTCTTTCCGAGCAAGCCACTAGGTTGTTATGGAGATGGTGGTGCCATGTTCACCAACGACGACGCGCTGGCAAAAGTCATGCGTGAAGTGCGCACGCACGGGCAGGAGCGCCGTTATTACCATACCCGTATCGGTGTGGGCGGGCGCATGGATACGCTTCAGTGTGCAGTAGTGCTGGCGAAAATGGAGCGTTTTGAATGGGAGGTCGAGCGCCGTCTTGAACTTGGGCAACAGTACCGCGAACGGATCCACGCAGAGGGCATTCCGGTAGGGCTGGTGCAGATTCGACCTGACCGGGACAGCGTGTTCGCGCAATACACGGTGTACGTTGAACATCGGGCCGAGGTCCAGAAATATTTGCAGGAGCTAGGCGTGCCGACCGCGGTGCACTACCCGCTTTCGCTCAATCGACAGCCGGCTTATCTGGACGATGTATCGGCCGCCGAAACCGTGCACAGTCACTGGGCTGCGGACCGTGTCATGAGTCTTCCGTTCAGTCCAGATCTGACGCTGGGCCAGATGGATCGTGTGGTTGCTGCGCTGGGTACAGCGATGGCCCGCGTGGCCTGACAACTCCGACGCGGGTTTTGATTGGGTTCGGATCAATATCGCCCGGATATTGACGGGTTGCGGGCACTGGCGGTCTTGCCAGTGGTGTTGTTCCACATTGACCCAGGCCTCATGCCTGGCGGGTTCCTTGGCGTCGATGTTTTCTTCGTCATATCTGGATACCTGATCTCGACCATCCTGTATCGCGAGCAGGCACAGGGCAATTTCAGCCTCAGCTCGTTTTATGGCCGTCGCGTGCGGCGCCTGTTCCCCGCGCTATTGCTCGTGCTCGCCGTGGTGCTGGGGTTCGGCTACTTTGCATTGTTTGCCGACGAATACCAGCGCGTGGGCAAGGACGCGTTTTTCGCCATTTTGTTTTTGCTCGACTTTCGTTTGATGCGAGAGACGGGCTACTTCGACGTGGCGACTTACGGCAAACCATTGCTGCACTTGTGGTCGCTCTCTGTTGAGGAGCAGTTCTACCTGGTGTGGCCGGTGCTGTTGCTGTTGCTGGGCCGAATGGGCTTTCGTTTGCGGCCGTTGCTGATGCTCGGTGCGGCCGGATCGCTTGCCTTAGCGCAGTTTTACGGCGAGATTGCCCCGGAGGCGGTTTATTACCATCCTGGAGCCAGATTCTGGGAGTTGCTGATCGGAGCGGTGATCGCACACTGGCAGTTCGGAGCGGGCAGGCCGGCATGTTTTGTTCGCGTGCGAAATGGCTTGGTTGTTCATGGACTTTCCCTCGCCGGTCTGGTGCTGGTCGTGTCGTCGCTGGTGCTTTTCGATCGCTCGTTTCGGCATCCCGGCCTCATCACGCTGTGGCCTATTGTCGGGGTGGCACTGCTGATCGGCAGTGATCGGCAGGCCTTGGCCAACCGGTTGCTGGCATGGCGTCCACTGGTTGGTATTGGCTTGATCAGTTATCCCCTGTACCTCTGGCATTGGCCAATGCTTGCTTATGTGCGGATCATCGACTCCGGGAGGCCCGCTGCATGGAGTCTTTGGGGGACGGCGGGCTTGTCGGTGCTGTTTGCATGGTTGACCTATCGGTTTTGTGAACGGCCGATCCGCGAAGCGCGCACGCAACCAGTGGTTGTCTGGGCACTATCGAGTGCAATGGTCGGCCTCGCCTTGGTGCCGATTGCGATCGACGTCGGCCTGGGTTGGCCGGACCGGCCGGCATTGCAATACGTGAAGCCGTTTGCATCCGATTTGGTGAGGCAACCGGCGCAGGATCCGGTCTGCTTGCGCCGGTTCCCTTCCAGCCCAGCCCCTGTGTATTGTCGCGAGCACGCGACCGGAGCGCGGATGTTGGCCATCATTGGAGATTCCCATGCGCATGTGCTTTTTCCTGGCGTTTCGGTGCTGGCGGAGCAGCGCGGCCTCGGCACACTGCTGCTTGCGAATTCCGGGTGCCCGCCCATGCTCGGAACGACGTTGGGTCGCACCGATGCACTACGCGCCGAATGTGTGAGGGACATTGGCCGGGTAATTCAGCCGGTCCTGACTGACCCGCGCATCTCCGACGTTTTGATTGCCACGCGTGGGCCGATCTATATGGATGGCACCGGTTACGGTGTCGCTGAAGACAAAGTGGCGTTGCTGCCGATCGCACAGGAAAATCCTTCGCGAGATCTCGGCAATGTGTCGCTGGACGACATCTTTGGGCGGGGCCTTCTGGAGACCGCCTATCTGTTGAACAAGGCCGGCAAGCGCGTGTACTACCTGCTGCAGGTTCCCGAGTTGTCCCTCACGGCGAGAGATTGTCTGGGACGGCCGCTGACATGGACCTATGCAGTCGATGACTGCGTCACCGCGCGTGCTGCGTATGAGACACGGATGAGACGCTATCGGGCGATAGTGGCGGAGGTCGCCAAGCAAGCGCCTTACCTGGGTGTGATCGATGTCCAGGATCAGTTTTGTGACGCGTTTGTGTGTTCTGCAAGACGGCAGCGAGAGCTGCTGTATTTCGACAATAACCATCTCAGCATCAGCGGCTCGCGGCTTGTTGCGCCGGCCATCGTGGAACAGATTCTGGGCACCGCGGTGATCCGCTGAGGCCAGCCACGGTCGGTCCCGATCATCCGGCATATCCATCGCCGGATGAAGCAAACCGGCCTCTGCCGGGCTCCCGTGCTGGATGCACGAGTTGCTTTCCTCCATTTTCGGTGGGTCGCGACAGGTCTGTCGTGCAGGATTCAACAGAACATGAAGCCAGGCGTTGTGGTTACACTTGCTCTGCAATTTTGCTCCCTGGAATGGTTTCATAGACAAGAACAGGGCAAACCACATTGCTCAAGTGACGTGTCAAATGACTTCTCGTGGAAGTCTCAAGAAATGACGAACTGGCGTAATCAATTCGCAGACGCCATTCAAAAATGGCTTTTCAGGCCGGGTGGCAAGTACAACATCGCAATTTGCCGTGTCGTCATTGCGACCGCCTTGTACCTGACGCTTTCGGACGGCAATTTCTCCTGGCTGGCTCTGGACTGGCAGTATTGGGTCTCAGGCCGTTCGGACTGGGCCCCTAAAGGCATCGTGAAATTGCTGGCGCTTTTTCACGAAGGCCCGCCTGCGCCCTGGCTGCCAAAGACAGCGTACTACCTTGGTATGGGAGCAATCGCAGCCATGGCGGTTGGTTTCCTTGGCCGCATCAGCCAGGTAGTGGCAACCATTTGTGCCGTATCAGTAGTGTCCCAACGTTTTCACATCAGGACGTCGTAAGTTAATGATTTGCTTGCCAATTCCGGCGCTTGTGTCTGGTCTCGATTTGAACGTCGAGCGTCAGACTTGCGATCTTTTGCGTTGTTACGCGAAGGACCGCCATGCACCAGGGCACGCTCGTGTTTTCGCAGCTCATGGCGTATCTGCCTCTGAGCACATTTCGCCGTTGCGTGGCCGCCCATCGGGGCGAACACAAAGTGAAGGACTTCAGTTGTCTGGACCAGTTCTTCTCGATGGCCTTCGCCCAGTTGACGTATCGCGAGTCGTTGCGCGATATCGAGGTCAACCTGCGTGCCCAGACCAAGCGGCTGTATCACATGGGCTTTCGTTGCCAGACGATTTCTCGCAATACGTTGGCCAACGCGAATGCCACTCGACCTTGGCAGATCTACGCCGAATTTGCGCAGCACTTGATTGGTATGGCACGTCCGCTGTACGTCGACGAGCCACTGGGCATCGATCTGGACGCGACCGTTTACGCGTTCGACGCCACCACCATCGACCTGTGTCTGTCGGTTTATCCGTGGGCTCCGTTTCGCCGTGCCAAGGCAGCCATCAAGTTGCACACGCTGCTCGACCTGCGTGGCTCCATTCCCAGCTTCATCCACATCACCGACGGCAAGACGCACGAAGTCAATGTGATGGACGACTTGCTTATCGAGCCCGGCGCGTTCTATTTGTTGGATCGCGGGTATCTGGATTTCTCCCGGCT
>Ga0209476_10003431_pt1 | contig 10479 bp, 7 predicted proteins | sample KloWWTrecipitate_FD_187179 | JGI IMG/M metagenome (GOLD analysis project Ga0209476, IMG submission 187179) | Active sludge microbial communities from Klosterneuburg, Austria, studying microevolution and ecology of nitrifiers - Klosterneuburg... | ecosystem: Engineered > WWTP > Aerobic digester >...
GAAGGTGAGCGCGTCGACCTCGAGCGCGCGGAGCGTGCCCGCCGGCGCCTTGCGCAGCCCGGCCAGCCAGCGCGACGGCCAGCCCAGGGTATGGGCGGGCGCGCCGCTCAGCAAGGGTGTCATGCGCTCGACGGCCACCCGCGATTCCTGGAGCTGCGACATCGAGTTGCCGAGGTAGAAGCCAAAATCCGTTACGCGGTTCGCGGCGTAGGAGAACAGCACAAAATCGCCCACGCTGAAGGTCCCCGCCCGGAGCGACTGCGCTGCCAGGAGCAGAATCGCCGCCGTCGTCACCAGGGCCAGATCGGTCACGAAGCTTTCGAGCACCAGCTTGTGGAGGAACTGATCGAGCACAGCATAGCGCTTGCGCTGCGTGTTGAGCCGGTCGAGCTGCTCAACGGCCCGGGCCTCGGCGCCGGCAATTTGAAGCGCTTGCACCGAGCCGAAGGCGTCGCCCAGCAGCGCCCCGATCCGGCCCTCCATGTTGCGCAGGTTGCGCAGCACGCGCAGGCGGCGCAGGTTGATCAGCGCAACGGCGATCGGGCTGACCAGGAGCGGCAGGAGGGCCACCGTGGCCAGGGGCACGCTAACCGCGGCCATGGCCGCGAAAGCAAGGCCGGCGCCTACGCCCGAGCCAAAGACGTTCTCAAGTTGGGAGAGATAGTTGGGCAGTCGCCCGCCGTCGAGGCCCATTCGGCTCACCACTTCACCCGGCGGAAAGGGCATCAAGTGGGCCATGGGCCGGCGCATGAAGCGCTCGAACAGGTTCATCCGGATGACATTGGCGCTGCGGAAGAAGACCGTATTCTCCAGGTAGATTGCGCCCAGCAGCGCGCCAACCCGGCCCAGCGCGACGGCCACGAGCGAGCCGATCAGCAGCCACAGGTCCGGGCCGAGCGGCCGGCCGGCAGACAGATGATCAAACACCGCCCGCGCGATCAGACCCGGCGCCAGCACGAGCGTCAGCCGGAGCGCCTGGGGAATCAGCGTGGCGGCGTAATGCCACGGTGAATAACGGACCAGATTCAGCAACAGGCGGAAGATGTCGCGCATTCGCGGCGCTGGCGCGGAGGTCATGCCTCGTCCTCCTCGATCAGGCCCGTCCGCAGCATGGCGGCGAAGCGCGAGGCTGGATCGTGCTGCAGGGTCAGACGGGGTCCGTGCTCGACCACCCGCCCGCGCTCGAGGACGAGGATGTCGTCGGCCTTCATCGCGGTCGAGAGGCGGTGGGCGATGATGATGGCCGTCCGCCCGGCCAGCAGGCGTTCGATCGCGACCTCGATCAGCCGCTCAGTGGTTGGGTCGAGCCGGGCCGAGGCCTCGTCGAGGATCACCAGGCCCGGGTTTTGCAGGAAGGCCCGGCCCAGGGCAAGGAGTTGGGCCTCGCCGGCCGACAGGCTGCTGGATCCGGCGATGGGAGTGTCCAGGCCGTGGGACAGGCGCCCCAGCCACGTGCCGAGCCCAAGGCTGGCCAGCGCCTTGCGGATCTGCTCGTCGCCGATGCGGCCGCCCTGGGCGGCGTTGTCCCAGAAGGTCAGGTTGTCGCGGACGGTGCCATGGAAGAGTTGGACCTCCTGGGTGACGACGCTCACCCGCGCCCGCACGCTGGGCACCTGGACTTCGCGCAGGTCCAACCCGCCCAGGGTCACTCGGCCGGCCACGGGATCATAGAAGCGCGACAGCAGGCGGGCGATGGTGGTCTTGCCGCTCCCGGTCCGGCCGAGCAGGCCGAGCTTGCGCCCGGCCTCGAGCCGAAAGGACACCTCGCGCAGCACGGGCGTGTCGCCGGCGTACTCGAAGCCGACCGATTCAAAGCCGACCGCCAGCGCGCCGCCGGGAAGCGACTGCGGACCGCCGGCGATACGGCTCTTGGTGTTGAGAAGTTCGGCTGTGCGTTCTATGTTGGCTGAGGCGCGCTGGAAATCGTCGAGCTGCTCGGTAATCTGCATGAGATTGGCCGAGATCAGGCTGGTGTAGGCGAAGACCAGATAAAGCGCGCCGAGCGTCATCGTGCCGGCGGTGATGAAGAGGGCGCCAAGGGTGAAGGCGAGGGCGAGCCCGCCGGCCAGGAGCAACTCCCACGAGCCCTGGGTCACCCGGGCGACGGTGTTCGCTTTGCGCCGGGCGTTGCCGTCAGCGGTGGTCAACGTCCGCATCTGGCCCAGGGTGAAGGGCAGCCCGCCGTTGCCGCGCAGGTCTTCGGTCCCGGCGATGCGCTCTTCGATAAAGGCGATGGTCTGGGCGACCGCCCGCCGGCCGGCCTTGAAATAGGGCACGCCGATGCGATGCAGGCGGGCGAGCACCACCAGGCTGATCGTGGCGAAGCCAGTGAGTGCGGCACCCAGGCGGGCGTCCTGCAGCCACAGCACAATCAGCGCGCCGGCCATCAGGAGAATGTTTCCGGCCACCCGCACCACAAACTGCGAGAAGAAGTTGGCCATCGTCGAGATGTCCCCGTCGGTCCGCTCGATCAGTTCGCCCGGAGTCTTGCTGTTGTGAAAGCCGAGGTCAAGCCGGAGCAGGTGCAGGGTCAGGTCAGCCCGCAGCGCATTCATTGCCGACCAGCCCACGTTGTCGCTGATCCAGGTGGTGATTGGGGTGACGATCTGTTTGGCCAGCACCGCCGCCAGGAACGCCGCCGCCAGCACGGTCAGCGCGTCGCCCTCCGTCCCCGCCCGCGAGGCGTCAATCAGCGACTGCATCAGGCGCGGCGCGCCCAACTGCAGCCCGATCCCGGTCAGCACAAGCGCGGCCAGCACAACGGCCTTGCCGCGTTGCGGTTTGAGATAGGTGATGAGGAGCGAGACGGTCGTGGACATGGGGAAGCGCCAGGGCGGGAGACAAGGATACTCCTGAAGTCATTGCGTAGCGCTATACGAGATGCTGGCTGGCGGCGAAGCGGGCTAGGGCGAGGGTGTGCTGAGAACGAATCGGTTGGCGTCGAAAGTCGGGATGATGGGCGAGCTCTCCGTGGTCATAAACCCGTCACTGCCGCAGCGCCCGCTCTGATTCGTGGTAAACGATGGGCAGTTGGGTTGGATCCAGCCCAGGATGCCCGCGATCAGGCCAATGGCAAGGGCCGCCCCAATGCCCGAGATGATCAGGGCCAGGATCAGCGTCAGCGTGTGATCGTTTTGCTCGGTCGCCGGCTCGTCAAGTGGATCCATCGGTTTCGCGCCCCTCTTCAGCCGTGATTGTATTGTATTGCGAGATCACACTGCCCGCGCGAAGCGCGGGCAGTGTGATCTCGCAACATTATGGGTTAAAGTTGGGCCGTCATGAGTCTGTCCACAGGTATCGTCGGCTTGCCTAATGTCGGCAAATCCACCATCTTCAACGCCCTGACCGCCGCCGGCGCGGTCGCCGCCAACTATCCATTCGCCACCATCGAGCCCAACAACGGCATCGTCGCCGTGCCGGATCCCCGGCTGGCCGAAATCAACCAGTTCATCAAGACTGACAAGATCATCCCGGCCGCGCTCGAGGTCGTCGACATCGCCGGCCTGGTCAAGGGCGCCTCGCAGGGCGAGGGCCTGGGCAATCAGTTCCTCGGCCACATCCGCAGTGTCGACGCCATTCTGCATGTGGTGCGCTGCTTCGATAACGGCGATGTCGTCCACGTCAGCGGCGCGGTCGATCCGATCGCCGACCTCGAGATCATCGACCTTGAACTGGTCCTGGCCGACCTCGACAGCGCCGAGCGCCAGCTCCAGAAGAATGCCCGCGCGGCCGCCCAGCGCGATGTCGATGCCGCGCTGCGGGCCAAGCTGCTCGAGCCCATCGTGGCCGCCCTGAAGGAGGGCAAACCCGCCCGGGCCGTCATGACGACGTGGGACGCCGCGGAGAAGCGCATGGCCGCGGGCTTTGGGCTGATCACCACCAAGCCCCAGATGATCGTCGGCAACGTCGACGAGAACGACCCCTTGGGCGAGCACAACCCGCACTATGCCAAGCTCAAGGCCCGGGCCGAGGCCGACGGGGCCGAAATTGTCGCGATTTCCGGCGCGATCGAAGCCGACATCGCGGCCTTGAGCGACCCGGCCGAGAAGCGCGAGTTCCTGGAGAGCGTCGGGCTGACCGAGTCCGGGCTCGCCCGCCTTGGGCGGGCCGCCTACCACCTGCTCGGCCTGCAGTCCTATTTCACCGCCGGCCCCAAGGAGATTCGAGCCTGGACGATCCATGTCGGCGATCGCGCACCCCAGGCTGCCGGTGTCATCCACAGCGACTTCGAGCGCGGCTTCATCCGGGCCGAGGTCTACACCATCCCCGACCTGCGCCAGTACAAGACTGAGGCCGCCATCCGCCAGGCCGGCAAGCTCCGCAGCGAAGGTAAAGATTACGTTGTGCAGGATGGTGACATTCTGCACTTCCTGTTCAATGTCTAGAAGTCATTGCGAGAACAACTGGCGAGATGAGCATCCCCGCGCGAAGCGCGGGGATGCTCATCTCGCCAAGGATTCTTAATCCGCAGGCCGTATGACACCGGTAGATGAGGTCAAGCGCCGCGTCGATATCGTCGAGGTGATCGGCGCGTATACCAAGCTGCAGCGGGCAGGCAAGCTCTTCAAGGGCATGTCACCCTTCAAGGCCGAGCGCACGGCCTCCTTTTTCATCTACCCCGACTCGCAGATCTTCGTCGACTTTTCGAGCGGTGAGAAGGGCGACGTCTTCAGCTTCCTCATGAAAAAGGAGGGCTGGACGTTCGCCGAGACGCTGCGCGAGTTGGCTCGCCGGACGGGGGTCGTGCTCGAAGAGCGCACGCCCGAGCAGAAGCAAAGCGAGGATCACCTGGGCCGGCTGCGCGAGGCCAGCGCCGCGGCGGCCGATTACTTCCATACCCTCTTGCTCAGCGCGCCACAGGCCGGGCCCTGTCGCGAGTATGTGCGCCAGAAGCGCCAACTAACCGATACAACGATCGCCACCTGGAAACTGGGCTACAGCCTGCCCGATGGCCAGGCGCTGAACACGCATTTGGCGGCAAAGGGCTTCAAGCCTCAGGAGCTGATCGACGCGGGTTTGATGATCGAGAACGATGAGGGCCGGCGCTACGACCGCTTTCGCGGCCGGCTGATGATTCCGATCAACGACGACCGCGGGCGGACCATCGGCTTTGGCTCGCGCTCGCTGGATGGCAGCGAACCGAAGTACATGAACTCGCCCCAGACCGGGCTCTTTGACAAGGGCCGGACCCTGTTTGGCCTGGACCGGGCCCGGGCCGCCATTCGGAACGATGGGGTGGCGGTGCTGGTCGAGGGCTACATGGATGTGATCGGCCCGCAGCAGGCCGGTTTCTCGAACGTCGTCTCGGGGATGGGCACCGCCCTGACCGAGGATCAGTTCCGCGTGCTCAAGCGCCTGACAGACAAGATTGTCTTCGCCCTGGATCCGGACGCCGCCGGCAACCGGGCCGTGATGCGCGGGGTAGACGTCGCCCGCGAGACCCTCGACCGCGAGGAGCGGATCGTCTTCGACCCGCGCGGCACAATCAAGCATGAGACCCGGCTCAAGGCCGATATCCGGGTGGCGGTCATGCCGGACGGCAAGGACCCGGACGAGATCGCGCTCAGCGATCCCGCCCAGTGGCGCGACTTGATCGCCAACGCGCGCCCGGTCATCGCCCACGTCATCGACACGATCCTGGCCGAATATGACATCGCCGACCCGACCGGCAAGTCAAAGGCCGTCCAGGCGGTTGCGCCAATCATCAAGGATCTGACTGATCCCACCCAGGCCGACCACTACACCCAGCTCATCGCCCGGCGTTTGCAGCTCACCCCGCGCGCGGTCGGGCAGGCGATTGGGCTGGCTCAGGCCGAGGCGGCCCGCAAGGCCCAAACCCAGCAGCGCCCGCCGCCGCGCTCCGCCATGGATGGCATGCCGCCCGATCCGACCCTCGACATGGACGCGCCCGAAGGCGCCCTTGAGCGCCCGGCCGCCACGGCCAGCCGTCGCAAAACGGTTGATCTCGAGGCGCATCTGCTGGCGATCCTGGCCGCCGAGCCGGCATTGCTGATGGATGCCAATGTCGCGCTGTCGCGGGCCAATCTCGAGCCGTTGGGCGCGGAGGATTTCCTCAGTCCGATGCTGCGCACGGGGTTCATCCAGCTCGACCGGGCGGCCAAGGGTCAGCCCCTGCCCGAATCGTCCGAGGCGGACGAGTGGCTGTCGATCATCGCCGAGGTCCCGCCGCTGGAGATCGACCCGAAGGAAGATGTTGAGACGCGCCAACGGGAGGAGATTATCCGGATGGCGCTGCGGCTGCGCGAGGACAACCTGAGGCGCGAGCAGACCGCCCTCAAGTATCTGATCGATGAGGCCCAGGAGGCTGGAGATGCCTTAGTCCTGGCCCGCCACTCAACCCGCCTTGCCGACCTCACCCTCCGCCATTTCCGGGCTCAGAAGGCCCTCCGCCTGCGCAGCGCCATCAGCGGTGCGTGATTTTTTCCGCAGATTCACGCAGATTCTGTTCCGGATAGTTGCCGCGCCACTTAATAAAGAAATCTGCGTCAATCTGCGTCAATCTGCGGAAAAATCCTGCTTCCTTCAGTCATCCCGCGGCAATCGCTCCAGCAACCCGCGCTGGGCGACCTTGAGTGAGCCGGCCCGCGTGGCGAAGCGCAACGCCGGCGCGATCGGCCAATCGCGAAGCAGGGCGTGGATCATCGCCGCGGAGAAGGCCGCACCGGCGCCCTGCGCGTCTCGGACGGCAACATCCAACGCAGGCGCCACCGTCTCGCGCGACCCGTCCCAGGCCAGCGCCCCATCCCGCCCGCGGGTGACGATGACCGCCCGCGGCCCGAGCGCCTGCGCGTCGTGGGCAGCGTCCAGCGCGGCCCTGGTCTCGTGTGACCCATCGGCCGACATCTGGGCCCACGTCGCGTCGCCAATCAAATTGCGTTGGGCGGGATCCGCGTCGACGTTGAGATAGGCAGGCACGCCGGCCGCCCGGGCCGCCGCCATCACCCGCGCTGCGCCGGCATAGGCATACCAATCGACGTAGACCAGATCGGCGCCGGCGAGCGGCGCCAGATCGGCTTCGGCCGCAGTGTCCCAAATCGGACTCTGCTCGACAAAAAAGGTGCGGTGCCCGGCCCTGTCCACAATGTCGACTTCTTCCGGTGTGCGCAGGCCGGCCCGCAGCGGGAGGTGGGGATGGATGCCCTCGCTCGCCAGCGTCTCGATCACCGCCCGCCCAGCCGCGTCATCGCCCAGGGCGTTGCCGATGACATGGACCTCGGCGCTGCCCCAGCCCGCCAGGGTGCGGGCGACCATCACGCTGTCTGCGCCGATGAAAGGCCACTTCGCGCTGACATAGGCGCCTGTGTTCGCGGCGGGATAGGTCTCGACGGCGAACACCTGGCCGGGGTTCACCAGCCCGAAGCACACGACTTTTTTCATGGCCGAAGGATACTCTCGGAGACGTCATCAACCAGCGGGGACCGTCATCCAGAACGTGCTGCCCCGCCCGAGCGTGCTCTCGACCCAGATCTGCCCGCCGTGGCGTTCGATGATGTGCTTGGCGATGGCCAGGCCGAGCCCGGTCCCAGATTTGCCTCGGGCGCGATCGGCCTTGTAGAAACGCTCAAAGATGCGCGGCTGCTCCTCGCGTGAAATGCCCGCCCCGGTATCGCGCACGCCGAGGGTGATGAAGTCGCCCTCGCGCGGCGCTCCGGGCGGGCGGGCATCCGAGACCAGCACCGAGATGCCGCCGCGCTCGGTGAACTTGATCGCGTTGTGGATCAGGTTCGAGAGCACCCGCTTCAGTTGGGCCGCGTCGACCAGGGCCAGTGACGCGTCGGGGATGAGGTTCTCCAGGCGCAGGCCGGCCCGTTCGGCCTGGGGCGCGAGTGTCTCGATCACGCTCGCGGCCAGATCACGCAGGGCCTCCGGTCGCAACATCATCGGCAACTGGCCCGACTCGATCTGCGACAGGTCGTAGAGTTCTTGCGTAAGCTGGGTGAGCGCGGCGACCTGGCCGTCGAAGCGCTCGATCCAGGTTGCCCGGTCGGCGGGCGCGGCCAGATGCTCCGGGCGCGCCCGCGCGCCGTCGAGCAGCAGGCGCATCGCCTGCAGCGGCGTGCGCAGCTCATGCGAGATATTGGCCACAAAATCGCGCCGGGCGCGGCCAAGGCGCTGCAACTCGCTGACATCCCGGAGCAGCAGCATCGCGTAGAGTGGGACCGCCGGTCCGGCGGCCTGCGGGTAGGCCACCTGGGCCGCATGCACCCGGAACAGCCGGCCGTTCAGGGTGATCTCGGTCGTGAATTCGTACTCGTCGCGCAGCACATCCGTGGCGATGGCGTCGAGCTCGGCCGAACGGCTCGCCACGATCAGGCTCACCCCCGGTTTGGCCTCGGGATAGAGCTGTTCGCCGGCCGGGTTTGTCAACGCGATGCGTCCTTGAGCGTCCAGGAGATAGATCGGATCGACCGACGCGCCGGCCAGCGAGCGCAGCATGGTCTCGGCCAGAGCGGCCTGCTGCTCGCGCTCTGCCTCGGCAGCGCGGGCGCGCCGCAGGGCGTTCTCGGCGGCATCGCGCGCCGCCCGGGTGCGGGCGAGGTGCCAGGCCAGCCCGCCGCAAAGCCCAAGCAGCCCAAATGCGACGACCCAGCCAATATCCACGGGCGGATTGTATGCCGAGGGCCAGGCGCCGCCAACAAGAACCTTTTCAGAGGCGATATGCCCCGGCGAAGCCGGGGCATATCGCCTCTGAAAAGGAATGGCGTTACGAAGGCTAGGTCTTGGCCGCTTTGCGCTTGGCTAGCGCGGCCAGCGTCTGCTCGTGGTGGGCCTTGGTGATCGGAAAGCGCAGGGCGAGCACAATCCCGATCACCAGCAGAAATGCCGGAATCGGCCCGATCATCAACCGGATGGCCAGCAGCGCGCTCTCGGGTTGGGCGATCGGGGTGGTGATGTTCTCGGGCGGGGTGATGTAGCCTGTCGCCGCCAACGCCAGGCCGATGAGTCCCGACCCAACCGCCGCCCCGAACTTCTGAAGCAGGGCGAAGTAGCCATAGAACGCCCCCTCGCGCCGGCGTCCGGTCTTGAGCTCGTCCTCTTCGATCACATCCGGCAGCATCGACCACGGGATCAGATATGCGACCGCCACCCCGACCCCGGCCAGCGCGCCGAGCAGCATCGGCACGATGTCGGCCGCGTTGGCCGGCACCGCAAACAGGGCGAACGAGATCACGATCCAGAAGCCCATCCCGATCACGTACACCCGCTGCTTGCCGATCTTCTGCGAGACCTTCGACCAGATGAAGACGAAGAGCAGGGCGGTGACCTGCACGCCCAGCACAACTGGCAATTGCAAGTCGGGCCGGCGCAGCCAGTAGTTGAGAAAGTAGACCAGCACGGTCTGGACCGTCATGAGCGAGAGCCAGGAGGCCAGATAGATCCCGGCCACGTAGCGAAAGGGGATGCTGGCGAACGTTGTTTTGATCCCCTCGAGCACCGACATGGGCGGCTCAGCCTGGTAGGCGGCCGCGACCTCGGGCCGCTCGTAGGTGCCGAGAAAGGCCAGGATGTAGGGCACGCCCGAGACGGCTGCCAGCACCGAGACCGCAACGAGGATCGCCCCGGCCTGTCCCAGGCTGTCGCGAAGGGCGCCCGAGATCGCGGTGTAGCCGATCACTGCGAGCAGGCTGCCGATGATGGAGAACCCAAAACGGAACGAGTTCATGCTCGTGCGCTCGTCATAGTCCGACGTCATCTCGGCGGTCAGGGCGGTGTACGGCACGTTGACGATGGTGTAGAACGTGTCGAACAGCAACCCGGCCACGATGTAGTAGATGAACTTGCCGGTCTGGTCGAAGGGGGGCGCGTAGAAGACCAGGATGAAGGTCAGGGCGAAGGGCAGCGCGCCGAACAGGAACATCGGCCGGCGCCGCCCCCAGCGCGTTTTGAGCCGGTCCGAGATCGTCCCGATGATCGGGTCATTGACCGCGTCCCACACCCGTCCGATCAGCAGGACCGCCCCCGCCAGGGCCGGGTTGAGCCCGGCCACATCCGTCATGAAGATCAAGCGGAAGAACCCCAGCACGCCGGCGGTGATGGCGGTGCCGAGGTCGCCCGAGCCAAAGGCGAGCTTGGAGAGGAAGGGGACTTTCTGGGTGAGGGCGGGGGCTTTCATGGTTGTGTTGAAACAACTTCGGCGAGATCACGCTCCCCCGCGCCTCGCGCGGGGGAGCGTGATCTCGCCAGAGGTTTTGGGATGACTTCTAGGCATTGTGCCAGGTCACTTTCTCAGAGATCGGGCTGCGCTTGCCGGCTGGCCATTCGAGGCCGGGCTTCGGGTTGCCGAGGTAGAGGAAGCCATACAGCTCCGAGGGCGGGGTCAGGCCGACAAACTGGGCGGTATGGGCGTGCAGCGAGGTGTTGCCGCTCGACCAGCGCATGGCCAGCCCGAGCGAGGCGGCGATGACATGCATGTTCTGGACCGCCATGCCGACCGACATGATCTCCTCCCAGACCGGG
>Ga0209476_10003432_pt1 | contig 10479 bp, 9 predicted proteins | sample KloWWTrecipitate_FD_187179 | JGI IMG/M metagenome (GOLD analysis project Ga0209476, IMG submission 187179) | Active sludge microbial communities from Klosterneuburg, Austria, studying microevolution and ecology of nitrifiers - Klosterneuburg... | ecosystem: Engineered > WWTP > Aerobic digester >...
TCGCCACCCTGATCCCGCCGCCGGTGCTGCCATGGGCCACCGGGCTGCTCTTCGTCGGCTTCGGCCTGTGGACGCTGCACCCGGATTCCCTCGATGACGACCCCAAGCTGCATCGGGCGGGCATCTTCGTCACCGCGACCGTTGCCTTCTTCATCGCCGAGATGGGCGACAAGACGCAATTGGCCACGGTGGCATTGGGGGCGCGTTTCGATGCCCTCGCCGCGGTAGTGATCGGCACCACGCTGGGCATGCTGATCGCCAACATTCCAGCCGTCCTCGTGGGCGAGGCGCTGGCGCAGAAACTGCCGATGAAAACGATCCGGATTGTTGCGGCGGGGGTATTCATCGCCACCGGCATCGTGACGATGTTCGGCATTCCCGGAATAGTTCAGTAGCCGAGCATCTCCGTCGCGTGCTGGCGGGTGGTCGGCGTGATTTTCACGCCACCCAGCATGCGGGCAATTTCCTCGACGCGGCCCTCCCGATCCAGCGGCGTGACGCGACTGACAACGCCATTCCCCGCCCCTTCCTTGGCGATCGACCACTGCCAGTCGGCCTGCGCCGCCACCTGCGGCAGGTGCGTCACGCAGAGCACCTGGCGCTCGGCGCCGAGTTGTTTGAGCAGGCGCCCGACGATCTCGGCGACGCCGCCGCCAATGCCGACATCGACCTCGTCGAAGACCAGCGTCGGCACATTGCCCGCCGCCGAAGCGATGACCTGGATGGCCAGACCGATGCGGGAAAGCTCGCCGCCGGAGGCCACTTTCGACAGCGGTCCAGCCGGCTGGCCGGGATGCGCGCTGACGCGGAACTCCACATTCTCCAGCCCGTACGCCGCGCCTTCCGGCAATTTATCGAGCGCCGCCTCGAAGCGGCCGCCCGGCATGGCCAATTGCTGCATGCCCTCGGTCACCGCCTTGCCGAGATTTGCCGCCGCCTTCCGGCGACCCTTGCTCAGGATTTCCGCGCGGCCCAGATAGTCCCGCCACGCCTGCGCCTCGCGTTCGGCCAGGGCGGCGGCATCCTGCAGGGTTTCCAGCTCGATCAGCCGCGCGCCCCAGCTGGCCAGCAGTTGCGGCAACTCTTCCGGCGGAACGCGGTACTTGCGTGCAGCATCATGCACCGCCTGGATGCGACCCTCCATCTCGGCCAGGCGCGCCGGATCGAGTTCGATGCGATCGCGATAATGGCGCAGGGTATGGGCGGCCTCCTGCAACTGGATCTGCGCGCCCTCGATAGCTTCCAGTGCGCCCTTCAGGGACGGGTCGTAATCGATCAGCTGGCGCAGCCGGGCGCCCATCCGCTCGACCTGCCACATGACCGCCAGTTCGCCCTCGGACAGCCCTTCCAGCGCCTCATCCACCCCCTCCAGCAGTGAGGCGGCATGCGCCAGCCGCTTGTGCTCCAAGGTGGTCTCGGCCCAGCCGGCGGCATCGAAGCCGAGCCCCGCGACCTCCTTCACCTGCCAGGCCAGCATTTCGCGTTCGCGGATATTCGCCTCGGCATTCTTTTCCGCCGCCAGGCGCGCCTCCTTTGCCTTGCGCCAGGCTAAGTACAGCGCCGCCACCTCGTCGGCCAGCGGGCGCTGGCCGGCCAACCCGTCGAGCAGCTGGCGCTGCGCATCGGCCCGCAACAGGCTGTGATGGGCGTGCTGGCCATGGATGTCGGCGAGAAAATCGGCGGCTTCGCGCAACTGGGTCAGTGTCGCCGGCACGCCGTTGAGGTAGCCGCGCGAACGGCCGGTCGCATCGATCACGCGCCGCAGCAGGCAGGCATCGTCGTCGAAATCGTTGGCGCGCAGCCAGGCGGCCAGCGGGCTGCCCGCGGACACGGCAAATTCAGCCGATATCTCGGCCTTCTCGCACCCGCTGCGCACCGAGGTCGCATCCGCCCGTTCGCCCAGCGCCAGGGACAAAGCGTCAACCAGGATGGACTTCCCCGCGCCCGTCTCGCCGGTCAGCGCGCCGAAGCCGGATGCGAACTCCAGCTCGAGCTGATCGACAATGACGTAGTCGCGGATGTAAAGACGGCGCAGCATCGGGCGGCGGATCAATAGCTGCGCGGCGTTTCGCTCCAGTGCAGCTTCTCGCGCAGCATGGCGAAGTAGCTGTAGCCGAGCGGATGCAGGAAGCGGATCGAACGGTTCGAACGGGCCACATCGACGCGATCCCCTGCCTCGATCTCGAATTTCTCCTGCCCGTCGGCGTGCACGCGGGCGCGGTGGGGCGCGTGCAGGACGATTTCGATGCGGCTGTCGTCGCTCACGGTGATCGGTCGGTTCGACAACGCATGCGGACAGAGCGGCACCAGGGCGATGCCGGGCACCGCCGGATGGAGGATCGGGCCGTTGGCGGAAAGCGCATAGGCGGTAGACCCGGTCGGCGTGGCGATGATGAGGCCGTCGGAGCGCTGGTTGTAGATGAATTCGCCATCGATGGACACGGCAAACTCGATCATGCGGCCAAGGTCGCCCTTGTTCACCACCACATCGTTGAGCGCCTGCGTCTGAAAGACGATGGTACCGCCGCGCCGGACAGTGGCCTCCAACAGAATGCGCTGTTCGCTCTTGAACTTTCCTTCCAGCAGATCGGCCACGCCGTCCAGCATGTCGTCCCTGGCAAGATCGGTCATGAAACCGAGGCGTCCCTGATTCACCCCCACCAGCGGCACGCCGGATTCGGCCAACTGGCGTGCCGCGGTCAGCATGGAGCCATCGCCGCCAAGGACGATGGCCAGGTTGGCGCGCGTTCCGATGCTGGCGTAGGAGGCAATGGGAAAGCCATCGGCTCCCACCAGGGCGGCGGTGCCCTCCTCGACCAGCACGTCGATGCCGCGGCTCTTGAGGAACTCCGCCAGCATCATCAGCGATTCGGCGATCTCCGGGCTTTTGTACTTGCCGATCAGGGCGATAGTGCGGAAGGCAGGACTCATGGGCGGAATTTAACCACAAAACGGCGCCTCCATTTTTGTACAATGGGCCCGATGCTGGACCAACGCTCCAAAATTCTTCTCAAGACGCTGATCGAACGCTACGTGGCGGAAGGCCAGCCGGTGGGTTCGCGCGCCCTGTCGAAATACTCCGGGCTGGAGCTGTCCCCGGCCACGGTGCGCAACGTCATGTCCGACCTGGAGGAAATGGGCTTCATCGCCAGCCCGCACACCTCGGCCGGGCGCGTGCCGACGCCTCGCGGCTACCGTTTCTTTGTGGACAGCCTGCTCACCGTGCAGCCCCTCGGCGAAGCGCAGATCCACGAACTCGAGGAACAACTGCAGCCCAACCAGCCGCAGCGCCTGATCAGCTCCGCCTCGCAACTGCTCTCCGACCTGACACGCTTCGCCAGCGTGGTGGTGGCACCCCGCCGCATCACGCCGAAAATCCGCCAGATCGAGTTCCTCAGCCTGTCGGAAAAACGCATCCTGCTCATCATCGTGACGGTCGAAGGCGACGTGCAGAACCGCATCCTGTTCACTCAGCGCGCCTATTCGCCGGCCGAACTGGTCAGCGCCGCCAATTTCCTCAACCAGAATTTCGCCGGACTGGATTTCGGCGAAATCCGCAGCCGCGTGCACGATGAACTGCGCCAGTTGCGCGCCGACATGACCGAGCTGATGACCGCCGCCATGGAGGCCGGCAACCAGGCCGTCGCGGACACCTCGGCGCAATACGTCATTACCGGCGAGATGAACCTGCTGGCGGTGGAGGACATTTCCTCCAACATGAGCCGCCTGCGCGAACTGTTCGCCCTCTTCGAGCAACGCACCGGGCTGGTACAGTTGCTCGACATCAGCAATCGCGCCGAGGGCGTGCAGGTATTCATCGGCGGCGAATCGGGCCTGGCGCCGCTCGACGAATGCAGCGTCATCACCGCCCCCTACGAGGTCGACGGCCGCATCGTCGGCTCGGTCTGCGTCATCGGCCCGACGCGCATGGCCTACGAGCGCGTCATTCCTATTGTCGATATCACCGCCAAGCTCCTCTCGAGCGCCCTCTCGGCGCCATGACCCGATCGGCGGTCCTCCTCATCAACCTTGGCACCCCCGAGGCGCCGACGGCGCCCGCCCTGCGCAAGTACCTGAAGCAATTCCTCTGGGATCCGCGTGTCGTCGAACTGCCGCGGCCGCTCTGGTGGCTGGTGCTCAATCTGGTCATTCTCAACACCCGCCCGAAGAAATCCGCGGAAAAGTACGCGAAGATCTGGCTGCCGGAAGGTTCGCCCCTCAAGGTGCATACCGAGCGCCAGGCCAAGCTGCTGCGCGGCTACCTGGGCCAGTCCGGCCGGGGCGATATCGTCATCGAGTGGGCCATGCGCTACGGCGAACCCTCCGTGGCGAGTGCGCTGGACCGGCTGAAGTCAGCCGGCTGCAAGCGGATACTGATCTTGCCGCTCTATCCGCAGTTTTCCGTGAGCACCACAGCCAGCGCCATGGATGCCGTACACGATTGGGCCCGGCGCAATCCCCAGACTGCCGAGATCGGCTCGATTGAAAGCTTCCACGACGACCACCGCTATATTTCCGCGCTGGCCGCCAGCATCAACGCCCACCGGATGGACTATGGACGTCCCGACAAACTGGTGATGAGCTTTCACGGCCTGCCCAAGGTCAGCATCGAACGCGGCGATCCCTATTACGCGCAGTGCCTCGAAAGCGGCCGGCTGCTGGCCGCCGAACTCGGGCTGGCGGAGGCGGACTACGCGATCACCTTCCAGTCCCGTTTCGGTCCGGCCGAATGGCTGCAGCCTTACACCCAGACGACCCTCGAGGCCCTGGCGCGGGACGGCGTGCGACGGGTGGACGTGGTCTGTCCGGGCTTCGTCTCGGATTGCCTGGAAACGCTTGAGGAAGTTGCTCTCGAATGCAAGTCAGCCTTCCTTGCCGCCGGCGGGAAGGAGTTCCGCTATATCCCCTGCCTGAACGAGCGCCACGAGTGGATCGAAGCACTGGCCGGGATGGCAGACACGCAACTGTCCGCCTGAGCTACCCGTCCCTCAGGTGCGTGACAGACGCTTTTTTCGCCTCGTCGCGCCGGGGTCGAAATCGCCCGCCATCTGCCTGAGCGCACCGCGACGCGCCTTGACGGCCAGCTTGAAGGCCTCTTCCTCGCCGTATTTTCTCACTGAGAACTTGATGCGCTTGGCGCGGCCATCGGGCAGTACCCAGGAGGCGACCCAGAACCAGCGCTTTTCCGCGTTCGGTTTCTGGCTCGTTTCGGATGCACAGTAACGGCACACGCCGACCACCCCTGACTTGTTGTTCTTCTTCACAATCTCGGCGTGCTCGCGCTTGGTCAACGGCGGGTATTTCGCCACGATTTCATCGCGATACGCCTTGGCCGCCGTTAGCGATCTTGATTTGCCGCCCAACACGCCATCGCTGAACTGCCTGCGGAAAATAACGCCTCGCCGCTGGATCGTTACCAGCCAGCCATGGGTGCGACTAACTTCATTATCGACGCGTGTAACACCGTATATAGGGGCCTTGTTCTTCACTTCTCTCTCCAAATTGGGCATTCGAAGTGATTTGTCGGCAGATCGTGGCAAAACTTTAATGCCGCTTGAATTCTCCGGCGAGTGCCACCATTTAAGCAGTAACCTATTGCCGGAGCAAGGAAATGTCCGATCCCCTCATGATCGTCTGTCCTCATTGCAGCACCGCCAACCGTGTACCGGCCGACCGCTTGGCCGACCAGCCCACCTGTGGCAAGTGCGGGAAATTCCTATTTACCGGCCATCCCGTAGAACTCGGTGCGGCCAACTTCGAAAGTCATGTCGGCCGCAGCGATATCCCGGTTGTCGTGGATTGCTGGGCGCCGTGGTGCGGTCCCTGTCGCATGATGGCGCCGGCTTTTGCCCAGGCCGCCCATCAGCTCGAGCCGCACTATCGCCTTGCCAAACTGAACACCGAGGAAGCCCAGGAGATCGCCGCCCGTCTCGGCATCCGCAGCATTCCGACTCTGATCATTTTCCGCAACGGAAGGGAAATCGCGCGCCAATCCGGCGCCGTGGACACCGGCAACCTGGTGCGCTGGATCACCGCCCAGACCTGAGAAATCACCGCTCGTCACACCGGCGATTTACCGCTCAAGTTTCGGCAAGCAGTGCCGATACAGTTTCCTGAGACGCCCTGACGCTCGAACCGCGCCGCGAACATTTACTTTCTGCGAAAGCGTCGTTCCCGGGCCAGCTTCTTTCGGCGCGTCAGGCGCGTCTCACCATCCCTGCTGCGGCTGCCCACTGCGATGCCGACGCCGTCTTGCGGAGACTGACTTTTTCTGCAGCCTTTTGCGGCACGCACATTCACGAAGCCGCTTTAAAGCCCCCCTACGGTGGAGCAACCAACCGTCTAGGAATCCTTCTTCGGCTGCGCTTCGTCCGGTTCCAGCTCCAGTTCGATTTCCAGCCTGTCCGTTGCTGCCGGCTTGTGGGCTTGCTCACCCAGACTGGCCAGGTTGTGGTCCGCCGCGGCCAGGCGCCTGACCGCAGTGGCCACCAGTTTCTTCTGGAAACGCTGAAAGCACTCCTCGGTCGCCAACGCCAAGGCAGAATAGTTAACGTCAAGGTAGACGATCGGCGTCAGCGTGACGATGGAAGCTGAACGGCGCGGCTCATCCGGATTGAGGTAAGCCATTTCACCCACTACTTCGCCCGCTCCCAGCCGGCAGATGACGCGATTCTCCACCGACACCTCGACCTCCCCTTCGACGATGATGCCGAAGCCCGATTCTTCATCTCCCTCGCGCATGAGCAGGACATCGGCCGGGATCTCGCGCCAGGTGCTGATGCGCAGCACCTCCCACAGCTCGACCTCCTCGAAGCCGCGAAAGAATTCCAGTTTCTTGAGGACATCCAGCCGCGAGGTGTCGAGCGCCACCCAGTTGTCGTCGACGACCTGAAAGCGCACGGCCGACAGATCCTGCGCCATTTCCGCGCCGTTGCGGTAGCGCGAATAGAGATCCTTCTCCAGCGCCCGCCGGATGATGTTGTCCATCGAGGCGGGCACGTTCGGGTTGATCTGGCTCGGCATCGGCGGGTCGGCATTGACAATCTTGTAGACCAGTTGGGCCGTGTTGGCGGCGCGGAAGGGCAGCCGCCCGGTCAGCAGGTGAAACAGCACCACGCCCAGCGAATAGAGGTCGGTCTTCTGGTTGAGCGGATAGCCCTTGATCTGCTCCGGCGACATATAGGCCGGCGAGCCGACGCCCATGATGAAGGTGGAATCGGATTCGCTCTTCTTGGCGGTGTTCAGCGCCAGGCCAAAATCCATGATTTTCACATTGTCGTCGTCGCCGATCAGGATGTTGGCCGGCTTGATGTCGCGGTGGATGACGCCCTGCTTGAAGGCGTAGTCCAACGCCAGGCAGCACTTGAAGACGATGCCGACGACACGGTACAGGGGCAGCAGCTTGTTGAAGGAGCAGAAGTTCGACAATTCCCGGCCCGTGACATATTCCATCACGATGTAGGCCTGATCCTCTTCGAGGACGGTGTCGTGGATACGGATGATGTTGGGATGATCGAGCTTCTTGGCCATCGCCCCTTCCGTGGCGAACAGTTTCTTCAGCCGTCGCGTCCACTGCGCCTCCTCCGCCCCCCCGGCGAAACGCACCAGCTTGATCGCCACCGGATCGGGCCGACCCGGATCCTCGGCCAGGTATACGGTGGCCGTGGCGCCCCGCCCCAGCTCCCGTATGACGCGATACTTGCCGATGGTCTCGATGCTGTCCGCCTTGTTCATCGGGCCTATGCTAGGCCCGCCGGGGTCGGGCGGCAAGGGCACAAACCGCAAACGAACGTCTTGAATTACAATCCGCCCCCTTGAAAAAGCCGAATCCGCCTCAAATTCGCAAAGATCGTTCCAGGGAGAAGAAGCATGCAAGACACCTTACCCCCCTCGTCCAATGTCGAGCCGCCGGCATCGGGCGAACCGACGCCGGCCGCAGGCGGGGAGAAAAGCCAGGTCGATACCCTGCCGGGGCCGGAAGGACTGTTGCGTGAAGCGGAGCTGAAGGCCGCCGAACACCACGATGCCTGGCTGCGCGCCAAGGCCGAGACCGAGAATCTGCGCCGGCGCGCCCAGGAGGATATCGCCAGGGCGCACAAGTACGCCGCCGAGAAGTTCGCCACTGAAATGCTGCCGGTCAAGGACAGCCTGGAGGCGGCGCTTGCTACCGAGAACGCCTCGGCCGAGAACCTGAAAAACGGCGTCGAGCTGACCCTCAAGCAGCTCGTTGCCGCCTTCGAGAAGTCCGGCCTGGCGGAGATCAACCCGATCGGCGAGAAATTCGATCCACACCGGCACCAGGCGATCAGCGCCCTCGAGGACGATGGCGAGCCCAACCGGGTGCTCAATGTCCTGCAGAAGGGCTATGCCCTGAGCGACAGGGTGATTCGGCCGGCCCTGGTAATCGTCTCCAAGGTCAAAGACGCTTGAAAAGCGCCATGAAAACCCCATATCGGACACAGGGTTAACAACCAAACCAACGTATTCAAGGAACCATCATGGGAAAGATTATCGGCATCGATCTGGGCACCACCAACTCCTGCGTGGCCATCATGGAGGGCGGCAAGCCCAAGGTCATCGAAAACTCCGAGGGCGCGCGCACGACGCCTTCCATCGTCGCCTATACCGAGGATGGCGAGATTCTGGTCGGCGCCTCGGCCAAGCGCCAAGCGGTAACCAATGCCAAAAATACCCTCTTCGCGGTCAAGCGCCTGATCGGCCGCCGCTTCGAGGAAAAGGAAGTGCAGAAGGACATCGACCTGATGCCCTTCAGGATCGTCAAGGCCGACAACAACGACGCCTGGGTCGAGGCGCGCGGCCAGAAAATGGCGCCGCCCCAGGTCTCCGCCGAGGTGCTGCGCAAGATGAAGAAAACGGCGGAAGACTACCTCGGCGAGGAAGTCACCGAAGCCGTCATCACCGTGCCGGCCTACTTCAACGACAGCCAGCGCCAGGCCACCAAGGACGCCGGCAGGATCGCCGGCCTGGAGGTCAAGCGCATCATCAACGAGCCGACCGCGGCGGCCATTTCCTTCGGCCTCGACAAGAAGGAAGGCGACCGCAAGATCGCGGTGTATGACCTGGGCGGTGGCACGTTCGACATCTCCATCATCGACATCGCCGAGATCGAGGGTGAGCACCAGTTCGAGGTGCTGTCGACCAACGGCGACACTTTCCTCGGCGGCGAGGACTTCGACCAGCGCCTGATCGACTACATCGTCACCGAGTTCAAGAAGGATCAGGGCGTCGACCTCAAGGCCGACGTGCTGGCGCTGCAGCGCCTGAAGGAGGCGGCGGAAAAGGCCAAGATCGAGCTGTCTTCCAACCAGCAGACCGAGATCAACCTGCCCTACGTCACTGCCGATGCTTCGGGCCCGAAGCATCTGACCATGAAAATCACCCGCGCCAAGTTCGAGGCGCTGGTCGAGGAACTGATCGCCCGCACCATCGAGCCCTGCCGCATGGCCATCAAGGATGCCGGCGTCAAAGTCGGCGACATCGCCGACGTGATCCTGGTCGGCGGCATGACGCGCATGCCCAAGGTGCAGGACACGGTCAAAGAATTCTTCGGCAAGGAGCCGCGCAAGGACGTTAACCCGGACGAGGCCGTCGCCATCGGCGCCGCCATCCAGGGCGGCGTGCTGCAGGGCGAGGTGAAGGATGTGCTGCTGCTCGACGTCACGCCGCTGTCGCTCGGCATCGAGACGCTGGGCGGCGTGATGACTAAGCTGATCGGCAAGAACACCACCATCCCGACCAAGCAAAGCCAGGTGTTCTCCACCGCCGACGACAACCAGTCGGCCGTGACCATCCATGTGCTGCAGGGCGAGCGCGACGTGGCCTCCGGCAACAAGAGCCTGGGCCAGTTCAACCTGACGGACATCCCGCCGGCGCCGCGCGGCATGCCGCAGATCGAGGTCACTTTCGACATCGACGCCAACGGCATCCTGCACGTCTCGGCCAAGGACAAGGCCACCGGCAAGGAGAACAAGATCAAGATCCAGGCGAGCTCGGGCCTCAGCGAGGATGAGATCAACCGCATGGTGAAGGATGCCGAGTCGCATGCCGAGGAAGACAAGAAGGCGCTTGAGATCGTCACCGCGCGCAATGCCTGCGACGCCATGATCCACTCGGTGAAGAAGGCTTTGACCGACTACGGCGACAAGGTCGACGCCGACGAGAAGGGCAAGATCGAAGCCGCCCTGAAGGAGGCCGAGGAGGCACTCAAGGGCAACGACAAGGATGTCATCGAGGCGAAGACTACCGCCCTGGCCCAGGCCAGCCAGAAACTCGGCGAAAAGATCTACGCCGAGCAGCAGGCGGCTGCGGGTGCGGCAGGCGCTGCGCCCGGCGCCGATGCCGGCGGCAAGAAAGACGAAGGCGACGTGGTAGACGCCGAGTTTACGGAAGTCAAAGACAAGAAATAACTTCTTGAACCACCAAGGCACCAAGACACCAAGAAAAATTCTCCTTGGTGTT
>Ga0209476_10003433_pt1 | contig 10471 bp, 9 predicted proteins | sample KloWWTrecipitate_FD_187179 | JGI IMG/M metagenome (GOLD analysis project Ga0209476, IMG submission 187179) | Active sludge microbial communities from Klosterneuburg, Austria, studying microevolution and ecology of nitrifiers - Klosterneuburg... | ecosystem: Engineered > WWTP > Aerobic digester >...
AAGCGGCGGCAGCGCAGGCGTTGGGTGGTGGTGGTGCAACGGGCGGGGCTAGTGGTGCAACAGCACCAAAGCAAGTTCCGATTGTACCGACAATTGACACGAGCAAGTTACCCACCACGCCGATTAGCGTGAAAGGTGAGATTTCATCAGTTACGGTTTCGTCGTCTCTCACAACCTACACGCTATCAATCAAAAGCGAGATTACATCTGTCACCATTGCCGACACGGTGACGAATCCGCAGATTGCATCAACGGCGGCTATCGGCGAGCTAGTGATTGCCGAAGGTGCGAAAGTGCCGACGCCTGTCATTACTGGTGGCTTATCGATTGACGTGGTATCTGTGCGCAGTGATGCCGCAATGCCAACCGTGATACTTCCGGCGACGGTGACAACGGTAACGCTAGGCGACAACGTAACCAATCCACAGATAGCCAGTACCGCAGCCATTGGCAACATTGTGATCGCAGAAGGCGTTACGCCACCCGTGCCAGTGCTGACGGGTGGACTGTACATCGATGCCGTGGCTTTGCGTAGCGATGTGGTATTGCCAACTATTACGCTAGGCGCAACCATTACCGCCTACTCTATTTCAAGTAGCGCCACAACAGAAAAGCCGTTAGCTTTGTCGGCACGAGTGACGCCATTTATCGATACCGCTAGTATCACAGATGAGCAGTTTGTCAGTGCGGCTACATTTATTACTGAGAGTATGCCAGTACTTGTCACGCCACAGATTACCGTAACGGGCATTGACACAAGTACGGCACTTACCTATTTAGAATCAGAGCTAGCGCCGATTGTGACACCGTATATCAACTATCTTGGCATCCCACCAGAGGATTTACAGGCAGGCGGGCTTGTGATTGGCGACGGTTTGAAGCTTGGCATTGTGGCAAGCAACATCGGCGGCGCAATTGTCACCGAGATTAATAAGGCGCAAGAGCTTATCCGTTCGTCTGGTAAAACAAGCGGGACAAATTGGGGCGCAGGCTTTTTGGAAACAGTTGGTCAAAACGTACCGAGCGCATTGGTTAATCTACTTGTTACACTCGTTACACCTGGCGTATTGGAAAGCATCGGCAACGCAGGCACACGAACCGGAGCGCAGAACTAATGGCAACGCAACCAGTGTTAGGCGGTACAACACTCACCTATGTGAGCGAATACGAAGAGGAACGCTTTTTGAAAGGTGCGTCGGCTGAAATGGCAGACGGTTCGATTGTCGTTGATGTGTTGGGTGCAGGTGCGGCATACCGTAAGCGTTTTAAACTTGGTTGGAAAGCGATTAGTAGCGCCAACGCCGACACCATCCAGACGCAGTATTGGGCAATGGTGGCGGCTGGAAGTGCGGCATTTACATCACCAAAAAACACAACGCACACTGTGCAACCAACCAAGGATGTGTCGTGTAAACAGACTGCTATTAAGAAAAATAGCACTACGTTACTCTATGACATTGATTTCACCGTTGAAGAGGTGACGTAATGGCAAGGCAAGTATTGTGGCAACTCTTCATCGCTTGGGATTTTTCGACATACACAAACGAAAGCACTCGCCTGATGCGTGCAAGTGGTGAGTATTCGCTTACGCCACCTGGCGACGGATTCTCTAGCGGTAGAGGCATCATCTCGTCTATGTCAATGACGCTGAATAACAATGATGGCAGATATTCACCGCTCAACACGTCGAGTGCCATTTATAGCAGCATTCAGAACGGTAAAGCATATCATGCACCGTGTTACCTAAATGTTTCTATCGACAACGGTGGCAGCTACACACGTATTTTTACGGGCGTCATCAAGTACCCAAAGCCGAGCGGGGCAAACACGAAAGAGATAAGCACTGTCGAGCTTGAATGCCGCAGCATGGAAGAAAAGTACTTGCAAGACAAGCTATCTACCACGCTAGAGGATTTTCAGGCGCTACACGATACCGCAGCGAACGAAGGTTTTATCATTGACAACTGGTTGACGGGGCTGGGTGTGTCAACGGGTGATATGCAATTCGATGCGGGTATTACAGTCGTTCCGTGGGTGTGGCTGGATGACGAATCGGCAATTGAGGAAGCATGGAAATTAGCAGCGGCTACAGGTGGCAGGTTCTACGCCAACCCCAACGGCTATTTCGTCTACGAGTCGGCTACGCACTGGCTTACTAACTCGGCTAGCGTATATAGCCAAGAGACAATCGATACCAACGATTTTGAAAAGTTGGATATGGCATACGAGGACAAAGATTTATTCTCGTCTGTACTGGTGGAAGCCGCACCGAGAGAGATTTTACAGCCTGATATTTTGTGGGAGCCTGACGAAAACATTGTTGTTCCAGCCAACACGACACGAGTCTATACGGCTAAACTGAGACAGCCAGCCTACACGATTGACAACGCATCGTATACGGCGACAACCGCAGGCGGCACAAATATCACCGCCAGCGTGAGCATTACACAGGCGAATTTTGCACAACGAGTGGTGCTAACAATCGTCAACGCACACACTACGCACGCCGCTTATTTGCGTCCATTTAGCATTACAGGTAGAGCGGTATCAGGTGGCGCAACGATTGAGGAGGAACGCAATTCGACAACGCACGGTGCAAACGGTTCTTATTTCACCAGTCGAGGCGATAGACAAAAGTCTATCCGTGGCAATGTCTATGTGCAAAGTCGAAGTCATGCCGCCATGATTGCAGAGTACCTAATGCGACAGTCTGAGTATCCGAGAATTACATACAAAGTTGGTGGCGCTTTGGGTGTACCTGGACGCAGATTAAGCGACAAAGTAACGCTCAATGACGCATCGCTGATGTCTGGCAGCACTACCGCTATCATCACTGGCATCCGTTGGCGATTGGATAATAAAGGATTCAAGCAGGATTTAACGTTGATTGACAGCGCAAATCTGTATCCATATCAGTCAACGTCACCTGGCTATTTTATCGTGAATACGAATAAATTGGGTAGTGCGGATAGCTTGCGAGGGAGATTGTTTTTCTAATGGCATGGACAACACCACCAACGTTTTCAGACGGTGCAATTTTGAGCGCATCGCAACTTAATATTTTAAGCGCCGATTTAGAGTATCTTTACGCACTTTTGCAAGCACCGCAGCCAGCGTCATCGACGTTATACGCTAATCGTGATCTAAACTCTACCAATAATTCGTGGCGTATTCGCTACAAAAATCGTTATCTACACTATCGAGCAACAGTGGCGGCGGGGACTGTCAATAATTTCGCAATTGTCGTCAATGGTACGTCATACACGCTAGATAGCACAGCCAGAACAATCGGATATGTGTATAGCAGCTATATCGATGTCAATGCGCAAGGTTTGACGGTTGGCACGATTTACAACGTGTATTTCACTACCGCACTAGCAACGCAGAACATAAGCGCAATCTTGATTCAGGATTTAATCATGGCAGAAGGGACTTCGCTCTAATGGCTTACACCGTACCGAAAGTGTGGGCGCACGGTGATGTACCAACGGCTGCACTAATGAACGCATACAGCACTAGCTTGACCGAGATTTACAACAAGCTCGTAGGCAAGCGTCATAGCCGAGGGGTAAAGTGTCGGCAATGGTTGAGTCGCACGGCTGACACGTTGTTTGACGGCATGGTAGATACAAACAACTCATATCAGGCAGAAACGCATCTATTACGCTGGCTATTCTATGGCGGTGAGGGTGCAATTGTCAGCATTGACGGTACGCAGTCAACGCCATTATCCAACGATGGCACTGTCAATATCTATGATTTGGATAGCGTGGATTGGCTGAACTATGGACAGGCGTATCACATTACAGGCGTGGATTGGGCGATGGAAGATTGGGAGCCATAGACGATGCCGAAACAAGCGACAGAACGAGCAATTGATACACCATTCAGCAAGCGAAGCAGCGGCTCCGGCACGATTGTCAGCGCATCCGGTACAGCTACATCTATACCCGTGCATGGACTAGAAAGCATCTATCACACTGGTAACCTAGATAGCCGATACTATACAGAATCAGAACTAAACGCTGGACAGCTAAACAGCCTGTACTACACAGAAGCGGAGTTAAACGCCGGACAGCTTGATAGCCGCTATTACACCGAGGCAGAAAGCGATGCCAAGTATGCGCTACTAACTACCACTGTCACGGGCACGGGTGCATTAGGTGGCGGCGGGACACTGGCAGCTAACCGCACTGTTACGCTAAACACGCCTGGTTCACTGACAGCTACCACAACTAATAGCAGCGCAACCAATCATACACACGCCATTGACAGCACAATTGCACGGTCAGCCATCAACATTACTGGCAGCGGTGCGTTAGGTGGCGGTGGCAATCTAACAGCGGACAGAGCCGTCACACTGAATACGCCTGGTTCGTTAACCGCAATATCTACCAACAGTAGTGCAACCAACCATACGCACGCTGTCACGGCTAGCGCAGATGTTGGCACGACTCCGGCTGAATCGTTGCTGAAATCAACATCTAGCGGCGGCTTGACACTGGCGACGCTGACAAGCAAAGGCAGCGTCAATGTCACGAGCGGCGGCGATTTAACGGTTGGTGCGAACATCTTTTTCGTGGATGCCAGCGGTACGAATGTCGGTATCAACTGTGCGCCAGATGCACAGTTTGATTTGGATGTAGCTGGCAACCTTCGTGCGCAAGGGTGGATTGTCGGAAAACATGCGGTTCAGTTGAAGGATGCCGTTGCCATCTTCCACTATGACGGTGCAACGGAATCCATTGATGGCGAACCAAACGACCATATGGGGCATGTTCCGACAGCATGGGCGAATAGTCCAGTGTTTGTGCGTGGAAAGTTTGGCAAGGCACTAAGTTTAAGTCCAGCAGCAACAACGCTGATTTCTAACAATTCGTTTGAGTCAAACGTCACGGGTTGGACAAACTCAAATTGCACACTGACGCAAGTTGCGTATGAGCCATACCACGGGCGCTACTGTGCCAAGATGACAACCACTGTCAGTGCAGGCAATACACGCACGACAACCAGCAGCAACACGGCTATCAGTTCGTCCTACACATTCTCAGTTGCTTTACGTGGTGAAAGCAGCAGCACGGCAGCAATAATCGCATTACAGAACAATGGCGGCACGGCGAACTACGCCTTCTCCAGCATTACCATCACCAACGAATGGCAGGTATTCACCATCACCGGCACAGCGACGGAGGCGAATGCGGCGCGATGTGTGGTTATTGTAGATGCGATAGCTACCGTTTATGTGGATGCGGCACAGTGCTACGCATGGGGTTCTGCACTGGGCTTTTCGCCATCGACTAGAGCAGGTGATGCGTACGCCAGCTATTCCACCACAAACGGAATGCGAGCCGACAGAGGTACAGTGATGGCGTGGGTGCGTCCAACCGTTATATCTGGCTCCGACATTTACATTATGGATTGTCAAACCAGTTCATCAAATAGAATTTTGCTTTATCTGGACTCTGCCACGTCGAAACTTCGTGCAGTTGTGGCAGGTGGCACGCAATACGCAAATTCCGCAGCGGTAGCGAATACGTGGTATCACGTGGCGTTAACGTGGGAAAACGGAATAGGAAAGCTATACGTCAACGGTGTGCAACAAGGTGCAAACTTTTCGTTTACTGCATTTAACACGTTGCACTCAACTTATACGATTGGTTCTGCATCTTCTGGCACGTGGCGTGGTGACATTGACGAGTTCGTGATCGTGTCACGAGCATTGCCAGCCGCCGAAATTCTTACCATCTATCAGAGCGATGCGCCAGTGTTTGCAGAGACGAGCGTGTTCCATTTTCGCAGTGGTAACGGTTTGGTGTGGGGCGATGCCGAGGGCTTGTGGATGTACGACACGGCAGGGGCAGCGGTGCTGGGCGCAAGTGGCGTAGATGGCAAAAGCTGGGGCGGCTCCACGTTGGACTCTGGCGACATTCAATTCGGGCAGTACGGTTCAAGTAACGGTGGCTGGCTGAAATTCGACAGAAACGGTGTGAGCAGCAAGCCACTTATTTCGCTTGGTTACGGCACATCGACGGTTGCTGAGTTTGACAGCGGTGGTAGTCGTATCAGCGGTGTGCTGGATGTGACAGGCACGATACGCACTAAGGTAAGCGGTACAGTTTATACGACTCTGAATAGTAGCGGCTTAACGCTGACTGAGCAAACAGATACAGTTGGCTTTGGCTATCACGCAGCAGCAGCATTTCACCAGGGCTATCTGACAATGTATAGCGGTGCGTATGATGGCTATCTACCAAGTTCAATCGCACGTAGAACATTGATTGAGCAGGAGTACAGCGGCGGCAGTGGCGAGTATACGCAGATTGTTCTGCGCACTCATGCACCTGATTTCAGCAGTAATGTCAATCAAAGCACGCTGACGATTCAGTCGTCACCAGATGGCGACAATTTCTTCGAGTTTAGGTCGGCGGCGACCGATCTGAGTTACAAAGCGTACATCAAATTCGAGTCGCTGAAATTTAGCACGGCGGCGCTTGGTGCATATTACGGCAAGATTCTTTGCCGTATCGATGGCAGTTCAACAAGCAGAGCAATACCGATTTACACATGGTAAGGGACTATGGATATTCACTTTTTAAAGCAGCAGCACGAACAGTTGCAGCGTGGAATGCAACAAATCGAAGACAATTTAGGTGAATTGCTACGCCAGAAGCAGCGGCAAATCGGCGCAATTCAGATGGTAGAGGTACTGATTAAAGCGGAAGGAGAGCGGGTTGAAGAGCAAACTAATAGCGATATTGATGGCGTTGTGGTTGATAGCAATACCAGTGCAGTCACTAGCGCAGACACCAACGCTGACAGCTGAAATTCAGGCTATCCACATTCGTGATGACGGATCGAGGTCGCCGTATTCGACATTGACATTTACGGTTAACGAGCCAAAAGCCGTCTACATCTACGCATCGTTTACTGGTTTCGGGGATGGCAAACAGGTTGACTTTCAGCCGAGTGGCATCGGGTGGCGTACAGTGTTGATGTGCTGCAACCTTGACGAACCGATTGTTTACGTGTGGACGCAAGACGGAGATGGCAACGTGCTATCAACGTGGACAAATGCGCCACCAGCGAATCAAGTGTTTTTACCTGTGGTAGTTAGCGAGTGATTTTACAAGGATTGACATGCGAAAACTAGGATTGTTGATTGTGTTATTTGTTCTGGCTGGCTGCTCGGAGAAACCGCAACCGGCTGTATTGCCAATGCCGATGGCTGCCCCATCCATTGCCAACGTATCAATGCTGAATGGGGATGAGCTGGGCGTTACATGCGATGGGGCGGCTACGTTGGCAGGTGCTTCGCCGAATTACACATTGTCGTGTGCGGCTCCGATTGCGGTCGATACACCGACTGCAACCGAAATCCCTACAGCGGTCGCTACAGCCACGGAAACGGCTACCAGTACTGCCACGGCTACAGCCACGGACACGGCGACTGCTACGCAGACTCCTAGCGATACACCAACCAAAACGCCAACGGTGATGCCAACGGTGACATCGACGGCAACACCACAACTGACCCCAGTAGCGAGTGCTCCACTGTGTGTAGCGCATGACGATAGGTTCTGGCATGGGCTGTGGGACGCTGCGCGAGGATGCCATTACGACCATGTGCATGGAACAGATCCGAATCATGCCGTAATCAGCAGCTATGTGATTACTGGTGTTGGAGCGATGGGTGACATGCGAACGTTGCAGGGTGGCGTTGATTTCGGCTATGTCTGGCAGACCACATTAGAGAACTACAACAAGCATCGCGGGTATGTTGGGCAGTCGGCAATTGTGCCCTGTGAGCAGCAGAACTATCAGTACATGGCGCTCAGTCTGCGCAACTGTATTACAGCCTTTGACATCGTTTTTCATCACGACCATGGTGTACGCGAAGGCGTCAGTCGCTTTCACTCGGCGAGTGTTCATGTAGCGGGCTGCGCTCGCGATGGGTCAGGATGCGGCGATATTTTTACGGGCGGGTTGAGTGATACAGGCGACTTGCACAGCCCCTATAAGACGACCTGCCGGGATGCGCTGGGTAGTAATCGCCCATTGTGCCCAACTGACAACGCTGTCTGGCTCAACCAATTGAATAACCCACCATACTGGGCATATGTCACCATTACCGACGCTTTGAAAGTTCTGAACAATGGCGACCTTGCGCGGAATGACCCTAGCAAACTGAACCTGCCATCAAATCGGCTGACATGGGAGAATTATTCAAGTGACCGAACGCTCTTGTCTGGAAACCGATTGGGGCAGGCAAACCGGATATTCCATATCAATGCCAGAGACTACAACAGTTCAAGTTACTACGATCCAGTTAGTCGCACCTTTGGCTACGTGTGCCCAGATAGCTCATGTTTGGCGACAAGTGACGCTGTGTACATTTACACGGTTGTTGTCGAAGTGCCAAGCAATTTGCCAAAGGTCAATGGGCTGGTTTGGTTCACTGGCTACACCGATCGGACTGGACGAATTTCAACAAGCTGCACTGTGCCTGGCGTTGAGTGTGTGCCCTTGCGCATCAGGAATATGAAGCCCGGGCTTTACATTTATGACATGGCGGCACCATTTACGCCCGGCACTCGAACGTGGGGCGATGGGGTGGTGACGACCGGGGCAAGATATTTCGATGTCACGCCGCCGAATGTGTCCTGTGAAGGCAATCCGGCAAAGTCATGCAGTTGGATTAGACTGCCAAGCACTTTAGGGCAATAGGAAGGGTGAACTATGACAGTTGAAAAATGGAGTGCGGCGGCAATCGCAACGCTGGCAAGCACTGAATTGAATTCGCTGGCAAGTGCGGCGGGTGCGCTGGGTGTGGAATACGACAATGCGACCAATGACTACCCGTTTGGCATCTTTGAACTGACCGTAACTTTTGGGTCTGCGCCAACGGCGGGAAAGACGGTAGATCTGTACCTGATTCCTGCCACGGATGGCACAAACTACAGCACGACCATTAATGGTGCTGGCGGCTATGCTCAGTCAACGTCGTATGTCGGTTCGTTTCCGCTGCAAGCCGTGACGACATTGCAGCGGCTGAATGTAGGTGGCATCGGCGCGCGTGGAACGTTGTTCCTGCCACCGACGAAGTTCAAGGCGTACATCTTAAATACGTCTGGCGTGGCATTCCCTGCCAGTGGTAGCACATTAAAGATGGTTGCATATCAGAGACAGAGTGTATAGCTAAATGGCTTACAGATTCAATAGTTCATCGCTGAGCAGAACAACGAATTTACCCAACGTCTTCAATTTTACGATGATGGGTTGGTTCAGGTTGGCTGCGACTCCGGCCGCGAATAGTGCCTTTTTCAGCTTCGGCAACGTGAGCGGGGCGTACATTGAGCTATACACAAACACCTCGTTGAATTTTAGAGTCTTTTCGTCTGGCAGCGCAGGCGCAGCATTTAATCTTGTCGTTGGTCGCTGGTACCACATGGCGCTAGTGTGTCGTGGTACCAGCGCCGGGCAGATGGAAGGTTGGCTTGATGGCAGGTTGGTCGTCACTGGCAACCCGTCTGCGGGCACGCTATCCGAAAAGCTTTTTATCGGTAACACGAACGATGGGGAGAACGTCAACGCCTACGGTGAAGCCTTCAAGATTTTCAACCGTGCCCTGAATGGCGACGAGATAGCGGCCGAAATGCAGTGCGTGGTGCCGCTCAATGTTGCAAACTGCGTATCCTGGCACGCGGGAGATCCTGGCAATCATCTAATTGACTCCGCAACGGGGAATTCATGGACCGCGGCGGGGACGATTAACTGGGAAGAGTCCAGTCCGCCCATTCCATTCTCGCAATATCTATTCCCGATGATGGAGGGTGGTGGCAGTACTAGCATTTCCGTTGCAGACAGTGGCAGCGCATCTGATGCAACTGGAATCTCAGTAGGGCTGGCATTAGTGGAGTCCGGTAGTGGGTCGGACTCATTCGGCAGTAGCACGGCTGCCAGCACAGCAGACAGCGGCACTGGGTCGGATTCGCTGACGCCTGCAACTGTTTCTGCTCCCATCATAGATAGTGCAGTCGGTGTAGATGTGCCGCCTCAGATTCTGGCGATTCTGTCAGCATTGGATAGTGGTGTTGGCGTCGATGTCGCTGTTCAGTCTGCGATTGCAATCGTTTCGGACGGTGGAAGCAGCGCAGATCTACTTGCGCAGATATTGGCAGCCTTACCCATTACGGATAGTGTGGGCGGGGTTGATGCCATTGCTCAGGTTTCAGCGTTGCTTGCCGCGGTCGATAACGGCAGCGGCACCGACGTGCTGTTGCCAGCCATTGTATCCGCACCAATCGCTGATGTAGCAACTGGTGCGGATGTGCTCGCTCAGGTGGCTGCAACGCTGGCGGTGCTGGACAGTGCTACTGGCAATGATGCACCTTCAGTTGCAGTTAACCTGAGCGTGTCTGATCTGGGCAGCGCGAGCGAAGCAATCAGTATCCTGTCGGAGTTGCTGAAAACT
>Ga0209476_10003434_pt1 | contig 10470 bp, 12 predicted proteins | sample KloWWTrecipitate_FD_187179 | JGI IMG/M metagenome (GOLD analysis project Ga0209476, IMG submission 187179) | Active sludge microbial communities from Klosterneuburg, Austria, studying microevolution and ecology of nitrifiers - Klosterneuburg... | ecosystem: Engineered > WWTP > Aerobic digester...
TCCCGACACCCAGTACGTGGTGAAGGGCATCAAGGGTGATGTCACCTTCCATCTGGCCATTGGCGTGGTGCCGTTCACCCTGCTGGTGTTCGTGCTGGGTTTCTTCATGTCGCTGGGCAAGGCGGCGGTGTACAAGCACATCCCCGTGTACTACCCGCAGTACGTCGGCTCGGTGGGCGGCGTGGTGGGGATGATCGGCGGACTGGGCGGGTTCCTGCTGCCGATCGCGTTCGGGGCGCTCAACGACCTGACCGGCATCTGGACCAGCTGTTTCATGCTGCTGTTCGTCGTGGTGGGCAGCGCGCTGGCGTGGATGCACTTCGCCATCCGCCGGATGGAGCGCCGCCACTTCCCGCAGATCGACCGCGAAACCGACCTGCCGGAAATCATCGACGCCAAGGCGGCAAACCGCTGACCGGCGTTGACAGGCTCAGGGCAGTCGCCGTTCGAAAGAGCGGCGATTGTCTATCCGGGATTGTCACGTCCAGTTTCATGCCACTGCCGATACAGCGCCCGCAACTGCCCGGTAAACAGCAGTGCCCAAGCGCACAGGCCGATGCCGAAGATCACGTGCGGCAGCAGGCCAAGGAAATGCAGTTCCATCGCTTCCATCATGCGCAAGGTGCTGACGGCGTACATGCCCAGCGGGAACACCGCGCCCCAGTACATCGGGTCGTAGGTGAACGGGAAGTGGCGTACACCGTGCCGCCAAATCGCCAAGACAATCAGCATCGGGATCCACCAGGTGCCGGTGGCCCAATAGAACACGGTGAAGCCTTTCAGGAACGGCAGCATCGAGTTCAGGAACGGGGCGTGTGGGGTGTTGAGAATCAGCAGTGAGCCGGCCAGGGTGGAGATGGCCATCGCGCCCATGTTGATCCAGTAGGGCGGTGACAGATCGGCCGGGGAAAACGCAAAAAACGTGTAGCGATAGAAAATCAGCGACATCATCCAGATGTAGAGCATGCCGCCCCACAGCCACATCGACAGGGCAAAGAAATTGAGCTCCATCCGCAGCGGTTGATCCACGTGCTGTGAAATCAGCGCCGCAATCACCGCCATCGACTGCGTGGCCACCACCGCCAGCAGCCAGCCGCCATTGATGCCACGCGCAAGTTCCGGCTTGTCTTGCTTGACCGTGAGCACAGTGAAGATGGTGTAGGTGAACAGCACCCAAGCCAGCAGGCCAATACCCCCCAGGAGTGCGGCCAATGGCAGGTTGCTGCCGATCAGCAGGCTTTGGCTGGCAAGGATCGAACAGGCAGCGACGAAGGTGAAAAACCCCGGTGCGTTGAGATGGTTGAACAGATCATCACGCACGCGCTTGGGGTGCCAGTACAGGTGCATCAACGCCAGTGCGCCGATGACCACGAACAAGCACCAATTCAGCCCGAACAGGCCGATGGCAAGGTGCGGCAGGCCCATCAGATGTGCCGCAAGTGACAGGATGCCGGTGGCCATCACCATGCTGAAATAGCCGGGTGAGAGGGTTTCGGTGGAGGTGCGAACGTGGCGCAGCAGGCGTGGCATCGGCGCACTTCCTTTTTCAAACAAACCGCATCCGAGACTAATCAGCGCAGGCTTGCATGCACTTGATCGAAATCAACTGCGTGCGATTACACCAGCAGGGCCACTGCCTTGATTTGCACCCACAGTGCCATGCCGGGTTGCAATTGAAGGCGATCCAGGGAGCGATGCGAAATCCGCGCCAGCAGCGGCGTGCCGTTGGCCAGCAAGCGCACCTGGACTTGTCCGCCGGGCAGTGCATCCCATGCCACCAACGCGGCGGGCAGCAGGTTCAGCAGACTGGAGTCGTCGTGATGATGCAGGGCCAGACTGACATCGCGGGCTTGGATGCGCACCCGCAATGGCGTGCCAGGTAAATGCGCAGGGCCGTGTGCGTATAGCGTGCCGGCGCCGGTATGCAGGGCCAGCAGGCCATGGGGATCACATTCGATGACCTGTGCGTCCAGCACCACGCCGGCATCGTCTCGCAGCGCCAGCGGCAAATCGCTGCGGTTGAGTACATCCAGCGCCGGACCGGCAGCAGTGATGCGGCCGGCGTCCATCAACACCAGATGGTCGGCCAGTCGCGCCACTTCTTCCACTGCATGGGTGACATACACGATGGGGATGCCGGCATCGCGACGCACGGTTTCCAGAAACGGCAGGATCTCGCTGCGGCGCTGCGCATCCAGCGCGCTCAATGGCTCATCCAGCAACAAAACCTTGGGGGCCGTCACCAGCGCACGCGCCAGCGCCACGCGCTGGCGTTCACCGCCCGAGAGCGAATGTGGGCGGCGTGCCAGTAGCGGCGCAAGTTGCAGGCGCTCGATCCATTGCGCAAGCAGCGCCATGCTGGCACCTGCGCGCTTCCAGCCATAGCGCAAATTGCCTTCCACACTGAGGTGAGGAAGTAGGGCGCTGTGCTGGAACACCATGCCCACGGCACGGCGGTGCGCGGGCAGGCGAAATTGCGGGGCTTGCCAGCGTTCGCCGGCAATCTGCACCTGCCCACTGGCCGCCGGCTCCAACCCGGCGATGGCGCGCAGCAAGGTGCTTTTGCCGCAACCCGAGGGGCCAAACACCACCGTGGTGCCTTGCATGGGCAGGTGCAGGTCGGCGTGCAGTTGGAACGCGCCGCGTACCAGCCGCAGGGAAATTTCCAGCGTGTTTGCGGGCTCAGCCATGCAGCACCGCCGTGCGCCGTCCCAGCCACTGCATCACCAGCAGCAGCGCAAACGAAAACGCCAACAAGCAGGCCGCCAGCACATGTGCGTCGGCATACGCCATTGCTTCCACTTGGTCGTACAGCAACACCGAGAGCACGCGGGTCTGGCCTTCGATATTGCCGCCCACCATCAACACCACGCCAAATTCGCCCACCGTATGCGCAAAGCCGAGCAGGCTGGCGGTGAGCAGCGAGGGCCGCGACAGTGGCAACACCACGCTGAAAAACCGGTCCAGCGGGCCGGCGCGCAAACTGGCGGCGGCGTCCAACGTGTCCGTTGCAATGGCGGCAAACCCGGCCTGCAGTGGATGCACCACAAACGGCATCGAATACAGCACCGAGGCCAGCAATAGCCCATTGAAGGTGAACGCCAGACTGCCCAGCCCCAGTGCCTGCGTGAGCTGCCCAATCGGGCCAGCAGGCGCCAGCCCGATCAGCAGATAAAACCCCAGCACGGTCGGTGGCAGCACCATCGGCAATGCCACCACTGCACCTACCGGCGCACGCCAGAATGAGCGGCTACGCGCCAGCCACCACGCCAGCGGCATGCCCACAATCAGCAAAATCACGGTGGTGAACCCCGACAGTTTCAGGGTCACCCAGACCGCGGCGATCCAGGCGGGGGTGTCGGCCTGCATGGGTGATCAGTCGTAACCCAGCGCGTGGATCTGTTTTTGCGCGGCCGGGCTTTGCAGGTATTTCATGAAGCCGCGTGCCGCCGGATTCCTGTTGCCATGCTGGAGCAACACTGCGCTTTGCACGATGGGCGAATGCCAGTTGGCGGGCACATCCCAGCCCGAACCGGGCTTGCCCTGCTTGCCTGCCTGCACTACCAGCGAGCGCGGCAACAGGCCCAGCGGTGCGGCACCGCTGATCACAAACTGCGTCGCCTGGCCCACGTTTTCACCCAACACCAGTTTGGGCTCCAGTTCCACCCAGCGGCGTACGTAGTTCAAGGTTTCGCGGGCGGCTTCGCCATAGGGTGCCAGCGCCGGGTTGGCAATGGCCAAACGTTCGATATGACCTTTGCGCAGCAAGGCCTCGCCATCGGTCACGGCGTCGCGATCGCGGCTCCACAACACCAGCCGGCCGATGGCGTAGTCGTACACGGTGTTGCCATCGGCCATGCCTTCATCGGCCAAGCGCCGTGGTGTGGCGGCATCGGCTGACAGCAACACGTCGAACGGTGCGCCATTGTGAATCTGCGCATACAGCTTGCCGGTGGAGGCGGCACTGACTTCGATGCGATGCCCTGTCTGCTTGGAATACGCGCGGCCCAGTTGGCGGGCGGCATCGGCAAAATTGGAGGCCACTGCCAAGCGGGCCAGCGGCGGCGGTGGCGGTTTGGGTTTGCTGGTGAGCGGCGCGGCCGCGGGCGTTGTCGCAGCCGCAGCGGGCGTTGCCGCTGTCGGCTTGGCGGCGGTCGCTTGTGGCTTGGCCGGCGGGCTGGCTTGTGCGGCGGCCGCCAGTGTCGTGCAAGGCAGCGCCAAGGCTGCCGAAACCAACCATCCCAGAATCCATCCACGCTTCATGTTCAGCATCCGGTTGCGACGTTGCGTGAAGTCTATCCGGTTGCTTCGATGCCGGTGCTGGCGAGGCCCGGCTATAATCCCCGATTCGTCAATTTCTGGTGCGTCCGCGTGTTCGAATCCCTGACCCAGCGCCTGTCCGGCACGATTGAACGCCTGCGTGGCCGTGGCCGCCTGAGCGAATCCAATATCAGCGAAGCCGTGCGCGAGGTGCGAATCGCCCTGCTGGAAGCCGACGTGGCGCTGCCGGTGGTGCAAGCCTTGATCCAGCGCATCAAGGTGCGCGCGGTGGGGCAGGAAGTGTTGCGCTCGCTGTCGCCGGGCCAGGTGCTGGTCAGGATCGTGCGTGACGAATTGGCCATGGTGATGGGCGCGCAGGCGTCCGACCTGAACCTCAATGTGCCGGCCCCCGCGGTGATTTTGATGGCCGGTCTGCAAGGCGCGGGCAAGACCACCACGGTGGCCAAGCTGGCCAAGCACCTGAAGGAAAAGCGCAAGAAGAAGGTGATGGTGGTGTCCGCCGACGTCTATCGGCCGGCCGCCATCGAGCAGCTGCAAACGCTGGCCGGACAGGTGGGCGCGATCTTTTTCCCGTCCGACGTTTCGCAAAAACCCGAGGCCATCGTCAAAGCCGCGATTGACGAGGCGCGCAAGACGTTTGCCGATGTACTGATTGTCGATACCGCCGGCCGCACCAGCATTGACGCCGCGATGATGGCCGAAATCAAGGCGCTGCATGGCGCGGTGAACCCGGTTGAAACCTTGTTCGTGGTCGATTCGATGACCGGCCAGGATGCTGCCGTCACCGCCAAGCACTTTGGCGAGGCATTGCCGTTGACCGGCGTGGTGCTGACCAAGACCGATGGCGATGCGCGCGGTGGCGCGGCGCTCTCGGTGCGCTACATCACCGGCAAACCGATCAAATTTGTCGGCGTGGGCGAGAAGCCCGACGGCCTGGACGTGTTCCATCCCGAGCGCGCCGCCGGCCGCATCCTCGACATGGGCGACGTGTTGTCGCTGGTCGAGCAAGTGGAATCGCAGGTCGATCAAGACAAAGCCAAAAAACTGGCCGAGAAAGTGGCCAAGGGCAAGAAATTCGATCTCAACGACATGCGCGACCAGCTTGAACAAATGCAGAACATGGGCGGCCTGTCCGGCTTGATGGACAAGCTGCCGGGCATGGGTCAGGTGCCGGAGTCGGTCAAGCAGCAAGTGACCGGCAAGGAAGTGCCGCGAATGATCGCCATCATCAATTCGATGACCAAAAAAGAACGCCGCAACCCGGATTTGCTCAACGGCTCGCGGCGCGCACGGGTGGCACGCGGCAGCGGGCTCACCCCGGCCGACGTCAACAAAGTGCTCAAGCAATACCAGCAGATGGAAAAAATGATGGGCAAGCTGGGCCGCGGCGGCATGAAGGGCATGATGCGCGGCCTGTCCGGCATGATGGGTGGACGTGGCGGCATGCCGCCGATGCGCTGATGCACGCCGGCGGCGCTTAGCAAGGAGAGTGACTATGTCCCAGCGTCTTGCTTATCAAACCGCCTCGCCGGAAGCCTACAGGGCCATGCTGCAATTGGAGCAGCATGTGCACGGCTTGGGTTTGGAGCATGCGTTGCTGGAGCTGGTCAAATCCCGCGCCTCGCAGCTCAATGGCTGCGCATGGTGTCTGGAAATGCACACCAAGGATGCCCGCGCACTGGGCGAAACCGAGCAGCGCCTGTACCTGCTGGCCGCGTGGCGCGATGCGCACTGCTATACAGCCAAGGAACGCGCCGCACTGGCGTGGACCGAAGAGGTGACCCGGCTTGCCAGCGCGCAGGATGTGTCAGATGCCACCTTTGCAGAGGCGCGCCAACACTTCAGCGAAAAGGAACTGGTGGACTTGACCCTGGCCATCATCGCCATCAACGGCTGGAACCGCTTCAACGTGGCCTTCAGAACCACGGTGAAGGATTACACCAGCCCGCATATGCGCAAGGATTGACCTGCGCGGGCAGACTTGCGCTTGGACGGGCTTTGAAATCCCGCTATACTTGCCGGCTTACCCGGCCATCCCGGCCGCTGGGCAACACCGAGAAACTGCAATGGTCAAGATTCGCCTTACCCGTGGCGGCGCCAAGAAGCGTCCCTTCTACCACATCATCGTCACCGACGGCCGCAGCGCCCGTGATGGCCGCAACATCGAGCGCGTGGGTTTCTACAACCCGGTTGCGCAAGGCGGCGAAAAGCGCGTTGAGCTGAACCTCGACCGCGTCAAGCATTGGCTGGACAACGGCGCGCAGCTGACCGACAAGGTGGCTGACCTGTACAAGACCGCCGTCAAGGCTGCCTAATTCACCTTGCATGGCGCCTGTTCGCAGGCGCCGTGACAGCGAGAGTCCTCCATGAACGCGCCGGACAGCTCCCAGCGGATGATTGCCGTGGGTCGCCTGCACGGTGCGTTTGGCGTGCGTGGCGAGGTCAAGCTGGAAAGCTTCACCGACCCTGAAAAAGCCATTGCCCGCTATCAGCCGTGGACGCTGCGTGATGCACGCGGCAACCAGCGGGTGTGCGAAGGCGCAAGCGTGCGCGTGGGTGGCAAGAGTCTGGTCGCCACGCTGCCCGGGATTGATGATCGCGATACCGCCGAAGCCCTGCGCGGGGCTGAGATTTGGGTGCCGCGTTCTGCAATGCCACCACCGCCGCCCGGCGAGTATTACTGGGTGGATTTGGAAGGGCTGCGCGTGGTCAATGCCGATGGCGCAGACTTTGGCCGCGTGTCGCATATTTTCAATAATGGTGCCAACGATGTGCTGGTGGCGCAGGGCGAGCGCGAGCGCATGATCCCGTTTGTGCTGCCTACGTACATCGTCTCGGTGGATTTCGATGCCGGCGTTGTGACAGCCGATTGGGACGCGGATTTTTGAGCGTCATGCGCTTCGACATCCTCAGCCTGTTTCCCGAATTCGTCGAACAAATCAGCGCGCACGGCGTGGTGGGGCGTGCGGGTGAGCGCGGGTTGTTGTCGGTTCATGGCTGGAATCCACGCGATTACGCCGAAGGCAACTACCGCCGAGTGGACGACCGCCCGTTTGGCGGCGGCCCCGGCATGGTGATGTTGATCGAGCCTTTGCGCGCCGCGTTGGCGGCGATGCGCGCTGCCGATCCCGCACCTGCGCATGTGATTTATCTCAGCCCGCAGGGCCGGCCGTTGACCCAGGCCACGGTGCGCGAATTGGCGGCCCGTCCCCGTATTGCGTTGCTGTGCGGGCGCTACGAGGGTGTGGATGAACGCCTGCTGCAAGCCGAGGTGGATGAGGAAATCTCGATTGGTGATTACGTGCTGTCCGGCGGCGAGTTGGCGGCCGCGGTGCTGATTGATGCGGTGGCGCGCTTGCAGGAAGGCGCGTTGAACGCTGCCGAATCAGCAGTGCAGGACAGCTTTGAAGGCGATGGCCTGCTGGACTGCCCGCATTTCACGCGGCCGGTGGAGCACGCGCTGGGCGCGGTGCCGGAGGTGCTGCTATCGGGCAATCATGCGGCCATTGCGCGCTGGCGACGCCAGCAATCGCTCGGCAGAACATGGCTTCGCCGGCCGGAGCTGTTGCACGAAGCGGGGCTGTCCAAAGCCGATCGCACATTGCTGGACGACTTTCGCAGTCGCTGGTTGCAAGCAGTGGATGAGCCGGACGATGACGGCCCGGATGGGGTATGAGGCTGCCATCGGAACCTTGCGCTGATTCGCGCCAAGTATTTGCCGCAAAACGGAAAACCCCGCTATAATGCGCGGCTGGGCCAATCGCCCGTGTTGTACCGATGTCTGCTTTATCAGTGCCATGACGCGGGTCCACGTGCACTCGCGCAACAACGACTCCAACAGGCGCGTGCACAAGCACGCAACAAAAACTCAATCAGGTTGATCCCATGAACAAGCCCTCGATCCATACCCTGCTGCAAGACTTCGAAAGCGCGCAAACTTCGCGCAAGCTGCCCGACTTCGGCCCCGGTGACACCGTTGTTGTCAACGTGAAGGTGAAGGAAGGCAACCGTGAGCGCGTGCAGGCTTACGAAGGTGTGGTGATCGGCAAGAAGAACGCTGGCCTGAACTCCGCGTTCACCGTGCGCAAGATCTCGCATGGCTTCGGCGTCGAGCGCGTGTTCCAGACCCACAGCGCCATCATCGACTCGGTGGAAGTCAAGCGCCGTGGCGCGGTGCGCGCCAGCAAGCTTTACTACTTGCGTGGTTTGGAAGGCAAGAAGGCCCGCATCAAGGAAGACTTGGCTGGCAATGCCAAGGCCCGCGCCAAGGCTGCCGCGGCCGCCGCTGCCGAATAAGGCATGTCGCAGGTTCGCACAGCGGCCACCTTCGGGTGGCCGTTTGCGTTTGCATCTCCGGGAATTTGCAGATGACATTGGTGGATGACAGCGGCAGCGTTCGTCTTGATCTGTGGCTCTGGGCCGCCCGTTTCTTCAAGACCCGCGCATTGGCCAAGCACGCGATTGAAACCGGCAAGGTGGAGGTGGATGGGCAGCGTGCCAAACCTGCGCGTGGCGTGCGGGTGGGGGATGCACTGCGCGTGCAACGCATGGAAGAGGTTTTCGAACTCGACGTGCTCATGCTGTCGGTGGTGCGTGGCCCGGCTGCTATTGCGCAGACGCTGTATCGTGAATCCGAAGCCTCACGTGCGGCGCGTGAACTTGCTCGCGCCCAGCGCGCCGCCGAACGCGCCGGCTACCATCCACCCGAGACCAAACCCGACAAGCGCGCACGCCGCTTGATCCGGGCGCTGGGGGATATCGACGCGCTGTAGGCTAATGTTAGCGCCTGCCCAATGCCGTCGTTTCCGCCACGCCCATGTCCACACGCGCCACTCGGTTGTTGAAATTGCTGGATGCGCTGCGCCAGCGCCGGCAGCCGGTATCCGGTGCGCAACTGGCTGAGACGTTTAGCGTCAGCCTGCGCACCCTGTATCGCGATATCGACACCTTGCGCGGGCAGGGCGCGGATATTGCCGGCGACCCCGGTATTGGCTACCAATTACGCCCCGGCTTCCTGCTGCCACCGATGATGTTTTCGGAAGAGGAACTCGAGGCGATGGTGCTGGGCACGCGCTGGGTGGCGTCGCATGCCGACCCGGAGCTGGCGACGGCGGCACGCGGCGCAATGGACCGCATTCTTGGCATCCTGCCCGATGGTCTGCGCTTGCAGGTGGAAACCGGTGGCTTGTTCGCGCCGGAGTGGTGTCCTTCGGCCCCGGAGCCTTGGCTGCCGACGCTGCGCCGCGCCATCCGTGGTCAGCGGGCCCTGCATCTGGCCTATGCCGATGCCGGTAACCGCGTCTCGCAGCGCACGATCTGGCCGTTTGCGATGGCCTTCCTCGATGATCGCCGCTTGCTGGCCGCGTGGTGCGAACTGCGCGGGGAGTTTCGTCATTTCCGCGCCGATCGCGTGCTGGGGCTGGAAGATGCCGGACGCGGCTACCCGGAGACACGGCATGGTCTGCTGCGACGCTGGCGCGAGCAGGAGCAGCTGCGCCAGTCAGAGCGGCTGCGCCAGCGTGAGCGCACCACTGCTGACAGAAACTGACAGCAGGACCGGCGCACACTGCGGGCTCACCCCAATTCAACCAAGGAACGGCCATGAGCACGCAATTGCGCTTCTACACCCACCCGATGTCGCGCGCCCGCATTACCCGCTGGATGCTGGAAGAAACCGGTCTGCCTTACGAAGAGGTCGTGCTGGAGTACGGCACCACGATGAAGGCGCCGGAGTTTCTCGCCATCAATCCGATGGGCAAGGTGCCGGCATTGCTGCACAACGGCGTGGCGATCACCGAGAACGCCGCCATCTGCCTGCATCTGGCCGATCTGGTGCCGGAGCTGGGCCTGCTGCCGCCACCGGGCACGCCGGAACGTGGCGCTTGCTACCGTTGGATGCTGTTCGCCAGCCCGCTGGAGTTCTTCATCACCGCACGCCGCCATGGCAGCATCGCACCGTCGATGGAGTCCGGTTACGGCAACGAGGCCGACCTGCTGCGCACGCTGGAAGGCGCAGTGGCCGGCAAGCGTTTTCTGGTGGGCGACCGTTTCACCGTGGCCGACCTCTACCTGTCCGCCTTCATCGGCTACTACATCCAGATTGGTGAGCTTGAGCCCAAACCGGCGTTCCTGGACTATGCAACGCCGCATTTGCAGCGTCCGGCATCACAGCGTGCGACTGCGCGCGAT
>Ga0209476_10003436_pt1 | contig 10469 bp, 8 predicted proteins | sample KloWWTrecipitate_FD_187179 | JGI IMG/M metagenome (GOLD analysis project Ga0209476, IMG submission 187179) | Active sludge microbial communities from Klosterneuburg, Austria, studying microevolution and ecology of nitrifiers - Klosterneuburg... | ecosystem: Engineered > WWTP > Aerobic digester >...
ATCCGGGCGATAATCTCGCCGCCATCAATCATGTTTCCCATGGATTCGTATTCCTTGCCGGTTCTGTTGTTTGTGCGGCGAGTATAGCGGCGGTGGGCATACCCGTCCCCGCGCACTCCGCCAACGCCCGGTGCGCTCCCGGCGAGGCTACAACCTTGCCCGCAGCCACTCCTCGGCCAACCGGATAACGTCCGGACCGATTTCGAAGTGCCCCCCGGGCAGCCAGCGGATGTCCTTCTCGCCGGGGATGGCGTTGTACAGCGCCTCGGTCCGCTCCCGCGGGATGAGCTCGTCCTGGAGCTTGCCTACCACCCGCACCGCAACGCTCCCAAGGTTCGGTACGTCCGCCTCTGGTCCTTCGACGTGCCCCACCAGCCCTCCTTCGCCCACCAGGCAGAAGGCCGCGGCCTTGAACCGGCCGTCGCGCGCGACCGCCGGGATCCCCAGCATGCTGCCCAGCGAGTAGCCCACAAAGCCGAGCCGCGCCAGGTCCACCGGCAGCCTCTCCGCCAGGAGGTCGATCGCCGCGCTCACCTCGGCCGCGAACTGCGCCCGGATCGCCGGGTGCCGCTCGGGCTGCCGGAACAGCGACATCGGGTCGTGCAAGGCGCGCTCGCCGTGCAGCGGCGCATCCAGCCCCACGCAGATCCATCCCCGCTTCGCCCACCCTCGCCCAACTTCCGCGACGAAGTAGTCTTCCTTGCTACCCATCCCGGGGTGCTGGATCAGGACCAGTGGCATCGGCTCGCTCGCGCCGGTCGGCAGGTAGGCGAGGCCCGGCACCGTCTCCCCATCGTGGTCGAAGCTGAAAGCGATCTCCCGCAGGTCGCCCAGTATCGATTCGCGAATGTGTAATGCACTGTTCATCCCGGCCCCAATCTACAGTCCGCGGCGTCTACCCGCCCGCCCTCTTGACGCTTGGCCGGAACAGGCGAAGATCCTGCCAGCGATGTGAATCGCGACGCCTAGTCCGTTTCGACGGAACGGGGGATCCAGTTCACGGGGCGAATCCGCCTTGGCAGCCTCCGCGGGGGGCATGCGACAGCGGAGCGGCTATCTCCGGCCGTAGCCCGTCAGCTAACCTCGGCGGCGTTGGAAGACCCATTACGAGGCCTACTTTTATGGCTCTCAGGGCTCGCCTTTCCCCAGAGGCGAAGATTCAGGCTGTCCGGCCGCTCGAGCTACCGGTGTACGCAACATCCATGCTCCGCGAGCGGCTCTGGAACCTCATACCACTTTCACTCTCCGTGCTGCTTGTCAGCTTCATCTTCTGGGGCCCCTTTTATGCCCCTGTGGCCTTTGCTGTCCTCAGCATGGCCTTCTTCACCTACTGGTTCGTCCGGTCGTATTCCGTCGCGGCCGCCTGTGTCGTCGGGCTCTGGCGTCTTCGCAGGTGGGAACGCATCGATTGGCGAATCCGCTACGCCGCCTGGCTTCCAGATCACCCCGATACCGAGGCCTGGCACTGGCCCCGCCACATGGTCGTCATCCCCAATTACAAAGAGAGCGAATCCGGCCTGTCACGCACGCTCGATTCCCTCGCCGCACAGGCCAACGCGAACCAGCTCGTCGTCGTCATGGCCATGGAAGCGCGCGAACCCGGCGCCAGCGAAAAGGCCGCCCGCCTCATCGCCCGATACCGCGCCAGCTTCGCCGGGATGTTCCCCACCTTCCACCCCGAAGGCCTCCCCAACGAGACCCCCGGCAAAGGCTCCAACGAAGCTTGGGCCGCCCGCGAAGCCTACATCTACCTCATCGAAGATGGCGGCGATGATATCCGCCGCTACACCATCACCAGCTGCGATGCCGACGCCGTCTTCCATCGCAACCACTTCAGCGCCCTCAACCACCTCTTCCTCACCGCCCGCGACCGCTACCGCACCTTCTGGCAGCCCACCATCTTCAACAGCAACAACATCTGGGATATCCCGGCGCCGCTTCGCATCCCTGATGGCCTTTCCGGTATCAACCGCCTTTCCAATCTTCTCCTCCCCGGCAGCGTCAAGTTCCCCACCAGCTGCTATTCCCTCAGCTGGCAGATGCTCAACGAAGTCGACTACTGGGACGAGGAAGTCATCCCCGAAGACTGGCACCTCTTCCTGAAGTGCTCCTACACCCTGGGCGACCGCGTCCACGTCGAGTCCATCTTCCTCCCCCTCGGCAATGACTGTGTCCTCACCGATGGCTACTGGAAGACACTCAAAGCCCACTACGCCCAGAGCGTCCGCCACGCCTGGGGCGCCAGCGACATCCCCTACGCCTGGCGCTCTGCCCTCAACCGGCGCTCCCCCCTCGGCTGGCCGCGAAAGCTCCTTCTCGCCGGGGCCGTCACCAAGGTCCACGTCCTCTGGGTCGCCCAGTGGTACATCGTCACGCTCGGCCTCCTCCTCCCGTCCAAGATGGCCGGCAGCATGGGTGCGCCGCTGCCTTTCTGGTGGACCCATCGCTATGCAGTCCCCGGTCCCGGCTGGCACCCGGAACACCTCTTCGAACCCTCGACCTGGAACAACTTCGACAAGACCGGCGTCGTTGAGCCCACCATGTGGATCAACCTGCCCGGCGTCCTCATCGCCCTCTGCATCGTTCCGCTACTCACCATGATCGTCCTCGAGCTCGTCCAGCGCGGCAAACGCCCGGCGTACGTCTCCCGCTGGACCTACCTCACCGGCCTGCTGATGTGGCCGCTCATGGCCGTCATCACCTTTTTCTTCGCCAGCCTTCCCGCCCTCAGCGCGCAGTGGAAGCTCGCCAGCGGCCGCGGCCTCGTCTACCGCGTCGCCGAAAAAGGCAGCCGCACCATCCCCTCTATCGCCTCCATACCCGCCAGCCACGCGGTCGAGGCCGATGCAATCCGGGTCGCGGGCGGCCAGTAATACGCTCAGCCCCGCCGGAAGCAAGTGTGCAGGTCCTACCGCTCGCCTGGTAGGACCTGCGCCTTCTCTATCCGGATCGCGATTTCCGCCCCTTCCTCGATCCCCTCGGGCAGTACCGAAAACGGGAATTCCATGCGCCCCGCTCCCGTGTCGATCACCAGCCGTGTGAATCCGCCAAGAAACACCCGCGCAACAACCGTTCCTCGCACCGTGTTCGCCCCCCCACCCCCACCCAGCGCGGCGCCTTCACTGCGCAGCAGCAGCCGGACGCGCCCTGGCTCCCCCGCGGTCGGCCCGAACACCCCCGCCCCGGTCTTCACCATTCCGTTGCCGTCCCTCACCCCGTCCACGATGTTCTCCAGCCCCAGGAAGGCCGCCACGAACTCCGTTCCCGGTTCGGCGTAAATACCGTCTGGCCGCCCGGCACGGATAACCACCCCGTCCCTCATGATCGCCAGCCGGTCTGCCACCGCAAATGCCTCGAACTGATCGTGAGTGACATAAATAGCAGGGATTCCAAGCGACCTCAGGATCCCCCGCACTTCAACCACCAGCCTTTCGCGGAGCCCCCGGTCCAGCGAACCAAGCGGCTCATCCAGCATCAAGAGCCGTGGCTCCGGCGCCAGGGCACGCGCCAGCGCCACCCGCTGGCGCTCTCCCCCGGAAAGCCCCTCCAGGGTCCGCCGGCCAAATCCACTGAGCCCGGCCAGGTCGAGCAGCTCGGACACCCGCCGTTCTCGCCGCCCCCGTTCCCATCCCGCCCGCCGCAGGCCGAAATCGATGTTGCGCTCCACGTCCAGGTGCGGGAACAGTGCGTGGTCCTGGAACATCAACCCGAACCCGCGCCGGTGCGCCGGCGTCTGCATCATCTCCTGGCCATCGAAGAGCACCCGTCCCGCCGCTGGCCGCTCCAGCCCCGCAATCACCCGCAGGAGCGTCGTCTTGCCGCACCCGCTTGGCCCCAGGAGCGCCACCGTTTCTCCCGGAGCCACTGCCAGTGAAGCGCCCCGCAAAATGCGCGCCTTCGCCGCGCGAAACTCGATCGCCTCTGCCGCCAGGCCACTCCCGGCGCCATTCCCCCCGGCTGTCCTGTTCACCGCCTAAAACCCCCCGTACTCGCGGAAGCGCAGCCGATCGATAGCGAAGAATCCCGCGCCCGTCACCGCCATCAGGATCGTCGCCATGGCCATTGCCTGCCCGTAATTCAGCGCCCCCGGCTGGCCGAGATACCGGAAGATGGCCAGCGGGATGGTCGGGTACTCCGGCCGGGCGATGAGCAGCGTTGCGCCGAATTCGCCCATCGAAACCGCGAAGGCAAATACTCCCCCGGCCAGCATCGATCGCCAGGTCAGGGGCAGGTCGATCGCCAGGAACACGCGGAGCGGGCCCGCTCCGAGCATTGCGCCCGCTTCCCGCAACCGGGGATCCAGCGAACGCAGCTGTGCCGCTACCGCCCGCGCCACAAACGGCATCGCAATCAGCCCGTGAGCAATCACCACCATGGCCGGGCTCGCTCGCAGATCGAGCGGCGGCCGGTCCAGGGTGACCAAGAATCCCAGCCCCAGGGTCACCGCCGAAACCCCGAGGGGCAGCTGAACCACCGCCTCTGCCAGTGTCGAACGCAGCCGCATCGCGCCATGGGCCGCCGCGGTCCCGAGGGGGACTGCCACCGCCGCCGTCAGCATGGCGAAAACCAGCGAGTTCCGGACTGCTTCGATTGGCGCCACAAACAACACCTGCTGGCGCACGTTGTCATCCAACCGCCGGTAATACTCCAGGGTGTAGCCGGCGCTTCCGTGCACCGAACGCTCCGCGAGCGCCGCCAGTGGCAGAATGGTGACCAGTGCCATAACCGCCACGATCGTGCCGGCTGCCAGCCGTCTCCTGCCCGTCCACGGAAGCGGACGCCGCCGCGCCGCTCCCGGGCGCGCCGCCCGCTGCTGGAGGGCAGCATTCGCCCACATCGCCGCGAAAGTCGCCGCCAGCTGGATGAGCGCCAGCGTCGCCGCCACCGGCAACCGGAAAAGGAAGAGCGTCTCCCGGTAGATCTCGGTCTCCAGCGTTCCAAACTGCGGTCCGCCAAGGATCAGCACCACGCCGAAACTGGTAAAGCAAAAGAGGAACACCAGCGACCCCGCCGCCAGCAGCGGCGTTCGTAGCAAAGGCAGCGTCACCCGCATGAAGGTCGTCGCCTTCCCCGCACCGAGCATCGCTGCCGCATCTTCCATTCGCGTATCGAGCCGGCTCCACGAAACCGAGATGATCCTCGCTGCCATCGCAACGTTGTAGAACACGTGCGCGAGAAGGATCGCCCAGATGCTGTGCAGCAGTTGAACCGGGGAATCGCCACCCCCCGGCAGCGCGCGAATCCCGTCGTTGGCCAGCCCGTCTGGCCCCAGCAGCGCGGTGAACGCCACCGCCACCACGATCGTCGGCAGGACAAACGGCACGGTAATCAGTGCCTCAAGCGCCGCCTTGCCCCGGAATTCGTAGCATGCCAGCACGTACGCCACCGGCACTGCCAGGATCAGCGTGAGCATGGTCGAAACCGCCGCCTGCCACGTGGTGAACCACGCCCGCTCCAGGAAGTAGGTATCCTCCACCAGCGGCCCGAACCCGCCCCCCTGCGCGAACGACTCGTTCAGGATGCCCCAGAGGGGGTATCCCACGAAAAGCGTCAGGAATGCCAGGGCCGGCGCCAGCAGCGCCAGCCCTCCGCGGCGCTCCCCGAACCAGGTCCTCAGCGCAGCACCACCCTGGTCCACTCATCGATCCACTTCTGCCGGTTCGCCGCGATTTCGCCCGCCCCGACCTCCGCCACCGCAACCTTCACTTCCGAGAACCTGGAAAACGCCTCTGGCACTTTCGCCTCGGGGTTCACCGGGTAGACCGCCATCTGCGCCGGGATGTCTTCCTGGACCGGCACGCTCAACAGGAAGTCGATGAACTCCCTCGCCAGCTCCCGCTGCTTCGTCCCCTTGATCACCCCGGCGTACTCGATCTGCCGGAAAACCCCCTTTGCCGGGAGGATGTTTGCCGTCGGCGCGTCATCCCGCGGCGGGTCGGCGAAGAGCTGCTCGAAGGCGGGGCTCGTCGCATAGCTCAACACGATCGGCTGCTCGCCCCCGTTCAGCGAAAAGTTCGTGTAGTACGCCGTTTCCCAGCCATCCACCACGACCAGCCCGTTCTCCCGCATCGATCGCCACCACTCCCGGTACCTGGACTCGCCGAAATAGGCCACCGTTGCCACCAGGAAGGCCAGCCCCGGCGATGACGATGCCGGGTTTTCCACCACCGTAAGTCCCCGGTAGCGAGCCTCTGCCAGGTCCTCCAGCGTGCGGGGCGGCTCCAGCCCCCGCTCTTTCAGCTCGGCGATGTCGTAGTTGAAGTTCACAAACCCGTAGTCGATTGGAGTGACGAACCCTCCGCCTTCTCCTCGAATCTCCGCCGGCACGCCCTTCAGCAGTGGCGGCTCGTACTGTTCGAAGACCCCCGCATCCAGCGCCCGCGAGAGGAACGTGTTGTCCACCCCGAATACCACATCGCCTTCTGGCCGGTCCTTCGTCAGTACCAGGCTTGTGGTCATCGCCCCCGCATCGCCCTTTGCGAGCAGCTTCACCGTCACATCGTGCTCGGCTTCGAACTCCCTTATCAGCTCTTCGTTTAGCGCGAAGGAGTCATGCGTGATGACCGTCAGCGTCTTCTTCTCGTCCCCGCCGCAGGCCGCCATGGCCAGCCCGGCGATCGCGAGCAACCCCGCGAATAGCCCAACCCGGATGCTCATCTCTCCCAGTTCCTTTCGCCGCCGGGTCTCGTTGGGCGCATCCCGGGCAACGAAAAAGGAGCCCGGAAAGCCCGGACTCCTCGCAAACGTGTGCGGGGCCTCCGGATCGCTTTCCTCCGCACGTATAAACGTGGTCAGGTTCAAGGGGTCTGATCTCAGCCCACGAGGGCACCCCCAGCGATCCCGAACAGCAATGTTCTATCGCCGTAAACGCTACACCCGCGCTCCGCGCACCGCAATCGCCAGATCTTGAGGGGGGTTCACGATCACGCCACCAAATCGTTACGCGCTGTCACCTGTCCGCCACCCCCGGCCACTCGCTGATCGCTCACAATTCTCCTCAATGCCACGCCTCGCCAACCTTCACCCCGCAAAAGTGACCGGCCCGGTGCTGCCCTGGTTCACGGGGCGCCTTGCGTGGCCCGCCGGCGAGCGCCGCCGCACCGCCGCTCTCAGGCGCTCCGCCTATGCGCTGGCCGGCATCCTCCTCATTGGCCAGGTCGCCGTTGCCATCGCCTACTCCGGCTCGATAGGCCTCGTCCTCATCGCCGCCTCCGCCGGTCTCGGCGGGGTCCTCTTCCGCGGTCTCCAGTCTCTCCGGATGCCCCAATCCGACGATGATGACCCCGCCCGCATCCCATTCATCGATTCCGAGACCCATCTCCCCACGCGCCAGCACCTCCTCGAAACCCTCGCCCGCGATGTCGCCCGCGCCGAGCGTTATTCTCACCCGCTCACCCTCGCCGTCATTCGCATCCGCCAGTTCGAAGAGATGAAGACCGTCTTCGGGCCCGCCGCCGCCGCCCTCGCCGTCCAGCACGTCGCCGACTCGCTCCGCCGGGTCATCCGCGCTGGTGATTTCTTCGCCCGCCTCGATGAGGGCCGCTTCGCCGTCGTCCTCCCCGAATGCAGCAACCGCCAGGCTGCCCTGCTTGCCGACCGCCTCGCCCTCGCGGTGAGCAGCCGCCCCGTCGAGCCATCGTCCCGCACCACCGGCCCGCGCCACGTCGGCGTCGAGATCCGCGCGGTCGAATACGACGCCGAACGCTTCCAGGACCCCCTCGAATTCCTCAACCATGCTGGCGGAGGAGGGCTCCGCCGAACCGCCCCGACCGGCATGGCCGCCCGCCGCGGCGCCCTCGCCGCCGATCCCCGCATCCTCCGCGGCCACCTCGTGCGCGACTACTTCGGCAACCCCGATACGATTGGCCTGCGCCAGGCCGAACGCGAAATCCAGGCGAGCGACCGTCACGCCGGCTGATAGCTAGAGATTCTCCCTCCCCAGCACCCGGTTCTTGCCGCTCCGCAGCGCATACGAGACCGCGTGAATGCCGAGCCTCAACCCAATCCCCCCGAACGTTGCCGCATCCACCAGCAGATTCCCGCGCATGTGCTTCCGGTAGTACCGCCACATTCCCCGGTGATGTGCCGTCATCGCCCGGTACACCGCGTGCCGTGAGCTTCCGCCGACACGGTGCCGTACCGCCGCCATGGGGTAGTACACCACCTTCAGCCCCCCATCCCACGCCCTCCGGCAGTAGTCCACGTCCTCGATGCTGAAGAAGAACCCCTCGTCCATCAGGCCGATCGCCTCGAACGTCCGCCGGTGGATGAACATGAACGCGCCCGATACCCAGTCCACTTCCCGCACCGCGTCGTGCGGCCAGTCGGTCATCAGGTAACGGCTCGACCACCGGTTCCCCGGGAAGAACTTCGTCATCAGCGAGTGCCGGTTGAAGAACGCGTTCAGGTGCGATGGAAACGCCCGTGCATTCGGCTGCAACGTGCCATCGTCGTTGACTATCCGGCCACCCATCACGCCGATCTCCGCATGTGCATCCAGGTAGCGCCCGGCTTCCTCGATGTCCCCGTCGAGCAGCACACTGTCCGGGTTGAGCAGGCACACCACCGTGGTGCCTTCGAGCGTCCGCAGCCCCGCGTTCACCGCCGTCGCGAAACCCACGTTGGCCTGGTTTGCGATCACCCGGACGCCCTCGTAGCTCTCCCGGATCGCTTCCACCGTTCCATCGCGGGAGTCGTTGTCCACCACCACCGTGTTCGCCAGCACTCCGGGCGCCTCCCGCGCAAGCGAAGCAAGGCACTCCAGCGCCAGGTCCCGGCAGCGAAACGTCACAATCACCATTCCCAGCGTCACCCAATCACCTCCCGGTACACCCCGGCAGTCTCCTCCGCCGCTCTCGGCCACGAATAGCGCCCGGCCAACTCCCGCGCCCGTTGCCCCAGCTCGCCACGCAGGCCCGCATCATCGATCAGCGCCCGCGCCGCCCGGGCGATCGCTCCCGGGTCTCGCAGCGGCACAAATAGCGCGCCCTCATCCAGCACCTCGGTCATTGCCGGCGCCTCGGCGCTGATCACCGGCGTGCCGCAGGCCATCGCCTCAAGTGGCGGCAGCCCAAACCCTTCGAAGAGCGACGGAAAAATGAGCGCGGTCGCCCCCGTCAGCAACGCAGCGAGGTCCTCATCGGGTACGTATCCCACCAGCCGCACCCGGTCCGATACCCCCAGGCGCGCCGCCTCGTCCTCCAGCGCCCCGGTCAGGCGGCCCGGGTTCCCCGCGAGCACCAGCACGGCCTCCGGGTTCGTCTCCCTTACGACTGCCATCGCGCGGATTGCATCGACCGCGCGCTTTCCGGGCTCGGCCGTACCCAGGCAGAGCAAGTAAGCGCCGGCGATACCCAGCCGCTCCTTCAGCGCAAGCACCGCGTCTGCCCCCGCCGGGCAAAGCCCCGCCTTTGGCGCCTCAGCGATCACCCGGATGAGCTCCGGCCTCAGCGAAAGGTAGCGGACCGCATCGCTCGCCACGGCCCCCGATGGCACGATCACCCGCTCTGCCTGCCGCGCCGTTCGCGCGATCGCCTGGTAATACCGCCGGTGAGCCCATCCGTACCGCCGCGGCAGCCTGAAGAACGTCAGGTCGTGTAGGGTCGCCACCCGCGGCACCCGGAGACGCCGCGGCGTATAGAAGTGCGTTCCGTGGTACACGTCCGCGCCGGACTCTTCCACCGCATCCCCCAGCGAACCCAGCTCCCAGAGGAACCGGCGTTCCGGCCGCCCGGATGGCGCCGCGATGTGCCGCGTCCCCGCAATCGGCACAGGCGAAGCCGCCATCACCTCGATGCCCGGCAATGCAGCCAGCGCCCTCGCAAGCTGGAGCGTATACACACCCGCTCCGGCCGGCCGCTCCGGCAGCGAAGACGCATTCAGGAATACACGAACGGTCGCGCCACCCATCCCGGCGATCCTAGAGAAGCCGACCCCTATAATCCTGTTCGATGAAAGGTGTCGTCCTCGCCGGCGGGGTTGGCAGCCGCCTGCGCCCCTTCACCTACTCGGGCGCCAAGCAGCTGGTGCCGGTCGCCAATACCCCCGTCCTCCACTTCCCCGTGCGCCAGCTGGTCGCGGCGGGCATCACCGAGATCGCGCTCGTCGTCGGCGATACCGAACCCCAGATACGCGCCGCCATGGGCGATGGCAGCCAGTTTGGCGCCGCCTTCACCTACGTTCGCCAGTCCGCTCCCCTCGGCATCGCCCATGCCGCCGGGCTCTGCGCAACCTTCGCGGGCCGCGATGGCTTTGTCCTCTACCTCGGCGATAACGTCCTCGTCGGGGGCATTACCGCCTTCGTCGATGCCTTTCGTCTTTCCGATGCCGCAGCCTCCCTCATCCTCAAGGAGGTCGCCGACCCGCGCGCTTTCGGCGTCGCCATTGTCGATGGCCAGCGTCTCGTTCGCGTCATCGAAAAGCCGGCCGAGCCTCCGTCCAACCTCGCGGTCATCGGCGTCTATGCCTTC
>Ga0209476_10003438_pt1 | contig 10467 bp, 10 predicted proteins | sample KloWWTrecipitate_FD_187179 | JGI IMG/M metagenome (GOLD analysis project Ga0209476, IMG submission 187179) | Active sludge microbial communities from Klosterneuburg, Austria, studying microevolution and ecology of nitrifiers - Klosterneuburg... | ecosystem: Engineered > WWTP > Aerobic digester...
AGTTCCCCCAGGCCAACGACCGCCTGACGACGCAGATGAAGTCGGTGGGCGAGGTGATGGCCATCGGCCGCACCTTCCAGGAATCCCTGCAGAAGGCCCTGCGCGGGCTGGAAACGAGCGTGTACGGTCTCGACGAGATAGAAGCCGATGAGGACGTCATCGAGCAGGAACTCGCCAATCCCGGCGCCGAGCGCATGTGGTATCTCGGCCAGGCCTTCCGCGACGGCATGAGTCTGGAGAAAGTGTTCCAGCTGACGAAGATCGACCCCTGGTTCCTCGTGCAGATCGAGGACATCGTGCGCGAGGAGGCAGCGCTGGGCGGGCAAAAGCTGCACGATCTGGACGCCGACGAAATGCGGCGGCTGAAGCGCAAGGGTTTCTCCGACCGGCGTCTGGCGAAGCTGCTCGACACCACGGAAACCGCCGTGCGCATGCACCGCCATGCGCTGAACGTGCGCCCGGTGTTCAAGCGCGTCGACACCTGCGCCGCCGAGTTCGCCACCCACACCGCCTATATGTATTCCGCCTACGAGGAGGAATGCGAGGCCAATCCGACTTCTCGCAAGAAGATCATGGTGCTGGGCGGCGGTCCCAACCGCATCGGCCAGGGCATCGAGTTCGACTACTGTTGCGTGCATGCGGCGCTGGCCATGCGCGAGGACGGCTACGAGACCATCATGGTCAACTGCAATCCGGAGACGGTGTCGACCGACTACGACACCTCCGACCGCCTCTATTTCGAGCCGCTCTCGCTGGAGGACATCCTGGAGATCGTCAACGTCGAGCAGCCGACCGGCGTCATCGTGCAGTTCGGCGGCCAGACGCCGCTGAAGCGTGCGCGGGAACTGGAGGCCAACGGCGTGCCCATCATCGGCACCAGCCCGGACATGATCGACGCCGCCGAGGACCGCGAGCGCTTCCAGAAACTGCTGCACGCGCTCGGCCTCAAGCAGCCGCCCAACCGCACGGCCCGCACCGAGGCGGACGCCATCCGCCTGGCCGCCGAGATCGGCTATCCGCTGGTGGTGCGGCCGAGCTACGTGCTGGGCGGGCGCGCCATGGAGATCGTGCACGAGCAGAAGGACCTCGAGCGCTACATGCGCGACGCCATCAAGGTGTCCAACGACTCGCCGGTGCTGCTCGACCGCTTCCTCAACGATGCCACCGAGGTGGACGTCGATGCGCTGTCCGACGGCCGGCAGGTCATCATCGGTGGCATCATGCAGCACATTGAGCAGGCCGGCGTGCATTCCGGCGATTCGGCCTGCTCGCTGCCGCCTTACACGCTGTCGAAGGAAACCCAGGACGAATTGCGCCGCCAGACCGAGCAGATGGCGAAGGCGCTCAACGTCGTCGGTCTCATGAACGTGCAATTCGCCATCCAGGACGGCACGGTGTATGTGCTGGAAGTGAATCCGCGCGCCTCGCGCACCGTGCCCTTCGTGTCGAAAGCGACCGGCCTGCAACTGGCCAAAGTGGCGGCGCGCTGTATGGCCGGCCGTTCGCTGGCCGATCAGGGCGTCACGCGCGAGATCGTGCCGCCCTATTATTCGGTGAAGGAGGCGGTGTTTCCCTTCGCCAAGTTCCCCGGCGTCGACACCATCCTCGGGCCGGAGATGAAGTCCACCGGCGAGGTGATGGGCGTCGGCCGTACCTTTGCCGAGGCCTTCGTCAAATCGCAGCTGGCCGGCGGCACCAAGCTGCCCAAATCGGGCAAGGTGTTCATCAGCGTCAAGGAACAGGATCGGCCCAAGGCGGTCGAGATCGCCCGCGACCTTTCCGGACTGGGCTTCACGCTGCTCGCCACGCGCGGCACCGGTGCGGCGATTGAAGCGGCAGGCCACAAGGTGCAGATCGTCAACAAGGTCGCCGAAGGCCGTCCGCACATTGTGGACATGATCAAGAACAACGAAGTGGCGCTGATCATCAATACCGTCGAGGAAAAGCGCCAGGCCATCGCCGATTCGCGCTCGATTCGCACCAGCGCGCTGGCGCAGCGGGTCACGCTGTTTACCACCATTGAAGGCGGCCGCGCGGCCTGCGCCGGCATGCGTCACCTTGCCGAGCTGGAGACCTACGCCCTGCAGACGCTGCACGCCGAACTGCGCTAGGATTCACCCATGAGCAAGGTACCCCTCACCAAGTCAGGCGCGGAGAAACTGCGGCAGGAGCTGCACAAGCTGAAGACCGTCGACCGGCCGAATGTCGTCGCGGCCATCGCCGAGGCGCGCGCCCATGGCGATCTGTCCGAGAACGCCGAGTACGCTGCCGCCCGCGAGCGGCAGAGCTTCATCGAGGGACGCCTCCAGGAAATCGAGGGCAAGCTGGGCAATGCGCAGATCATCGACCCCCAGTTGCTGGATGCCGACGGCCGCTGCGTCTTCGGCGCCACGGTCGACCTGGAAGACATGGAAAGCGGCGACAAGGTCACTTATCAGATCGTCGGCGAAGACGAGGCCGACCTGAAGAACAGCAAGATATCCATCTCCTCGCCCATCGCGCGCGCCCTGATCGGCAAATACGCCGGCGATATCGCCGAGGTGAAGGCGCCCGGTGGCGTGCGCGAATACGAGCTGCTCGACGTCAAGTACGTCTGAAATCGTCTCGTGCGCAGGCTGGCGGAAGGCCTTTACTTTCTCTGTATTACCCTCTGGGTCGGCGGTCTCTGGGCCATCGGCTTCATCGCTGCGCCCTCGCTGTTCGCCGCACTGAAGGATCGCGTGCTCGCCGGCGAACTGGCGGGCAACCTGTTCGGCCTGATGGCCTGGGTGGGCATGGCCTGCGCGGCCTGGCTGCTGGGCTACCTGGCGGTGCGGCGTGGCCGGGCCGCGTTCAGCTCGGCGGTGTTCTGGCTGGTGCTGGTCATGCTGTTGCTGGCGCTGACAGGGCATTTCGGCATCCAGCCGATCCTTGCCCAACTGAAGGCCGAAGCCGGATCCCGCAGCGTCATGGAAAGCGCGCTGAGAGACCGCTTCGCCGCCTGGCATGGCCTCGCCGCCGGCCTCTACACGCTGCAAAGCCTGCTGGGGGCGGCCCTGGTGCTGCTGCAGGGCCGGGGGCGCTGAGCGAACTACCTGCCGAGGCGCTTGCGTGAGGCGCTCGGGCGGGCAGCCGGTTTTTTCCCGGCGCGGACGGCGGGCTTCTTCGCCGGCTTCGGTGGCGCGACCGGCGCTTCCGGATTTGCACGGAACACCACCAGGACGTTGCCGATATGCTGAACCGGCGCGGCCTCCAGCCGGGTGCAGATTTCGCCGAGCAGGGCTTCGCGCTCGACGCGTTCGACGCCATACACGCGCACCTTGATCAATTCGTGCGCCTTGAGGCCGCGGTCGATCTCGGCCAGAACGGCCTCGCTGAGGCCGTTCTGGCTGATGCTGGCGACGGGATGCAGGCTGTGGGCGCGGGCGCGCAGCGACCGGCGCAGGGATGAAGTCAGTTCAGTCATTGTGGGATTTTACGCGGTGAAGAAGCACAAGACCAGCAAGGCCTGGATGCACGAACATGTCACCGACCCCTACGTCCAGCGGGCGAAGGCGGAGGGCTGGCGTTCGCGCGCCGCTTTCAAGCTGATGGAAATCGATGACAAGGACCGCCTGCTGCGCCCCGGCATGGTGGTGGTCGACCTCGGCGCGGCGCCGGGCGGCTGGTCCCAGGTGGCGGTGGAGCGGGTCGGTGGCGGCCGGGTGCTGGCACTCGATTTGCTGGAAATGGCGCCGCTGGCCGGGGTGGACTTCATTCAGGGCGATTTCCGCGAGGACGCCGTACTGGCGGCACTGACTTTGCGGCTCGCCGGCCGGCCGGTCGATCTTGTTATTTCCGACATGGCCCCCAATATCTCGGGTATCGCCGTTTCGGATCAGGCCCGCTCGGTGCATCTGGCGGAACTGGCGCTGGAATTCGCCGTGGCGCATTTGAAACCCGGCGGCCATTTCCTGGTCAAGACCTTCCAGGGTGAGGGTTTCGATGCCTTCCGCAAGGCGATGATGGCGGCCTTCGACAAGGTGACGGTGCGCAAGCCGAAATCCTCGCGCGACCGCAGCAGCGAGGTCTATCTTCTGGGCTTGGACCGTCGTCCCCGTTCGCAGGAGGGGTAATCCCGGTTTCCCCGGTTTGCACCGGGCGGGGAACGGTCTTAGAATGCATCGGTCGTATCGAATATCAGGGCCCCTGACGGGCCATAGAGGAATCGCTTGAACAATCTTTTCAAGAATCTCGCAATCTGGCTGGTGATCGGCGTCGTGCTGATGACCGTCTTCAACCAGTTCAGCACGCGCCAGGTGGCGCAGAACACGCTCGAGTACTCGCAGTTCCTCGATGAAGTGAAGGCCGGGCGCATTGCCAAGGTGGTGATCCAGGGCCGCACGCTCGAGGCGACCACCACCGAGGGCAAGAAGATCATCTCCTACGCGCCGGCCGACCTCTGGATGGTGAGCGATCTGCTCAAGAACAACGTCAAGGTGGTGGCCAAGCCCGACGAGGAGCAGTCCTTCCTCATGAATCTCTTCGTCTCCTGGTTCCCGATGCTGCTGCTGATCGGCGTCTGGGTGTTCTTCATGCGCCAGATGCAGGGCGGCGGCAAGGGCGGCGCCTTCTCCTTCGGCAAGTCGCGCGCGCGCATCCTCGACGAATCGACCAACACCATCACTTTCGCCGACGTCGCCGGCTGCGACGAGGCCAAGGAGGAAGTCGCCGAACTGGTCGAATTCCTGCGCGACCCCGGCAAGTTCCAGAAGCTGGGCGGGCGCATCCCGCGCGGCGTGCTGATGGTCGGTTCGCCCGGCACCGGCAAGACGCTGCTGGCCAAGGCCATCGCCGGCGAGGCCAAGGTGCCCTTTTACAGCATCTCCGGCTCCGACTTCGTCGAGATGTTCGTCGGCGTCGGCGCTGCCCGCGTGCGCGACATGTTCGAGCAGGCCAAGAAAAGCGCGCCCTGCATCATCTTCATCGACGAAATCGATGCCGTCGGCCGCCAGCGCGGCGCCGGCCTCGGCGGCGGAAACGACGAGCGCGAGCAGACGCTGAACCAGTTGCTGGTCGAGATGGACGGCTTCGAGGGCACGGCCGGCGTCATCGTCATCGCCGCCACCAACCGGCCCGACGTGCTCGATCCGGCGCTCTTGCGCCCGGGCCGCTTCGACCGCCAGGTGGTGGTGCCGCTGCCCGACATTCGCGGCCGCGAGCAGATCCTCATGGTGCACATGCGCAAGGTGCCGATGGCGCCCGACGTCAAGGCCGACATCATCGCCCGCGGCACGCCGGGCTTCTCCGGCGCCGACCTGGCCAACCTGGTGAATGAGGCGGCACTGTTCGCCGCGCGCGGCAACAAGCGCCTGGTGGACATGGAGGATTTCGAGCGCGCCAAGGACAAGATCATGATGGGTGCCGAGCGTCGCTCGATGGTGATGCCCGAGGAAGAACGGCGCAATACCGCTTACCACGAGTCCGGCCACACCGTGGTGGCCAGGCTGCTGCCGAAGACCGATCCGGTGCACAAGGTCACCATCATCCCGCGCGGCCGCGCCCTCGGCCTGACCATGCAACTGCCGGTGGCCGACCGCTACAGCATGGACCGCGAGCGTCTGCTGGAGAACATTGCCGTGCTCTTTGGCGGCCGCATCGCCGAAGAGCTGTTCATGAACCAGATGACGACCGGCGCCTCGAACGACTTCGAGCGCGCCACCGACATCGCCCGCCGCATGGTCACGCAGTGGGGCATGACGGATGCCCTGGGGCCGATGGTCTACGGCGAGAACGAGGGCGAGGTCTTCCTCGGCCGTTCCGTCACCACGCACAAGAACGTGTCCGAGGCCACCATGCAGCAGGTCGACGCCGAAATCCGCCGCATCATCGACCAGCAATACGGCCTGGCGCGGCGCCTGATCGAGGAAAACCGCGACAAGATCGAGGCGATGGCAAAGGCCCTGCTCGAGTGGGAAACGCTGGATGCCGAGCAGATCAATGACATCATGACCGGCAAACCGCCGCGCGAACCTAAGCGCGCCGTTCCGCCTGCCAATACGCCGGCGGACAATTCTCCTGGCGCTGGCGCTGCGCCCAACGCGGCTGCGCCGGCGTAATCCGGACGACGAGCATGAGGCCGGATCGGGCAACCGATCCGGCTTTGCTTTTATGGCCCCCTATCTTCACTGCGGGAAATTCCGTCTTTTCCTCGAACGCCCGCTCGTCATGGGCATCGTCAATGTCACGCCGGACTCCTTCTCCGACGGCGGCCGTCATTTCGATGCGGCGCGGGCCATCGCGCATGGGCGGCAACTGGTCGAGGAGGGCGCCGACCTGCTCGACATCGGTGGCGAGTCCTCGCGGCCCGGCGCGCAATCCGTCTCCGCGGAAGAGGAGTTGCGCCGCGTATTGCCGGTGATCGAGGCGCTGGCCGGCGTCGGCGTGCCGCTTTCGGTGGACACGGTGAAGCCCGAGGTGATGCGCCGGGCCGCCGCCGCCGGCGCTTCCGTCATCAACGACATTGCCGCCCTGCAGGCGCCCGGGGCGCTGGAGGCGGCGGCAGCGTCGGATGCCGCGGTGTGCCTGATGCACATGCAGGGCGAGCCGCGCACCATGCAGGCCGATCCGTCTTATGGCGATGTGGTGGCGGAGGTGCGCGATTTTCTCGCCGCGCGCGTGGCAGCGGCACAGGCGGCGGGCATCGCCGCCGAGCGCATCGTCGTCGATCCCGGCTTCGGCTTCGGCAAGCGGCTGGCGCACAACCTGGCCCTGCTGAGGCATCTCGGCCAATTTGCGGATCTGGGCGCTTGCGTGCTGGCGGGTCTGTCGCGCAAGTCCATGCTGGGCGAGATCACCGGGAGAAAAGTCAGTCAGCGTGACACGGCGAGCGTGGCGGCGGCGCTCCTTGCCGCGCGGAATGGGGCTAGAATCCTGCGCGTGCATGACGTGGCGGCGACGAAGGATGCATTGGCCGTCTGGGCAGCCGTGGAGAATCGGGAGTGAGCATGGGACGCAAGTATTTCGGCACGGACGGCGTGCGCGGCACGGTGGGCGAGGCGCCCATCACGCCGGACTTCGTCATGCGCCTGGGTTATGCCGCCGGCACCACCCTGGTGGCGCGCGAACACCTTCCTTCGGGAGAGCGCCCGGCGGTGCTGATCGGCAAGGACACGCGCATCTCCGGTTACATGCTGGAGGCCGCCCTCGAGGCCGGCTTCTCCGCTGCCGGCGTGGACGTGATGCTGACGGGGCCGCTGCCGACCCCGGGGGTGGCCTACCTGACCCGCGCGCTGCGATTGCAGGCCGGCGTGGTCATTTCCGCCTCGCACAACCCCTATCCAGACAACGGCATCAAGTTCTTTTCCGCCGGCGGCACCAAGCTGCCAGACGCGGTGGAGGCCGAGATCGAGGCGCGGATCGAGCAACCGATGGGCTGCGCCGCGCCGGCCAGTCTCGGCCGCGCACGCCGGGTCGACGATGCCGCCGGCCGCTACATCGAATTCTGCAAGAGCACCTTTCCGGTTGATCTCGACCTGCGCGGCATGAAGATCGTGGTCGACTGCGCGCACGGCGCGGCCTATCACATCGCGCCCAAGGTGTTCCATGAACTGGGCGCCGAGGTGCACGCCATCGGCGCCGAGCCGAACGGGCTCAACATCAACGACAAGGTCGGAGCGACCTCGCCGCAGGGGTTGCAGCAGGCGGTGGTCGCGCAGGGCGCCGATCTCGGCATCGCCCTCGACGGCGACAGCGACCGCGTCATGATGGCCGACGCCAAGGGCCGGCTCTACGACGGCGATCAACTGCTCTACGTCATCGCCCGCCAGCGCCTGGCGAATGGCGGCGTGGGCGGCCTGGCCGGCGTGGTGGGCACACTGATGACCAATTTGGGCATGGAGCATGCGCTGGCGAAGCTGGGCGTGCCCGTCGTACGCGCCAGGGTCGGCGACCGCTATGTCCTGGAGACGCTGATCGAACGCGGCTGGAAACTGGGCGGCGAGAATTCCGGCCACATCATCTGCCTCGACCGCCATACCACCGGTGACGGCATCGTTTCGGCCCTGCAGGTGCTGGCGGCGCTGCGCTTGCAGCGGTGCACCCTCGAAGAAGCCTGCGCCGGCCTCACGCTCTACCCGCAGACACTGGTCAATGTGAAGCTCCCCGGCGGCTTCGACTGGCAGAACCGGCCCGAGATCGAGTCGGCGCGCATCGCCGCCGAGCGGGAACTGGGCGCCGCCGGCCGTGTGCTGCTGCGCGCCTCCGGCACCGAGCCGCTGCTGCGCGTCATGGTCGAGGGTCGCGAGGCGCAGCAGGTGGCCTCCCTGGCGCGGGGCATCGCCGACGTCATCCAGCGCGTGGCGGCATGATCGATGCCCCGCAGGAAGTACTCTTGGGGTGCGTTTCATTTGACCGTAGAGGGGCCAGACGCTAAAATCTCGGGCTTTTGGCGAATCTGGGGCGGACGGAAAACATGCGGCGCAAACTGGTAGCGGGTAACTGGAAGATGCATGGCGGGCTTGCCCGCAATCGCGATCTTCTGGACAGCCTGGTGCAGGCCGTCGGCAAGGACGGTAGCACCGATTGCGCCGTTTGCGTGCCTTTTCCCTACCTGGCCCAGACGCAGGAACTGTTGAAAGGCACGGCCATCGCCTGGGGCGGGCAGACCTTGTCGGAGCATGCCCAGGGCGCCTATACCGGCGAAGTCAGTGCGGCCATGCTGGTGGATTTCGGCTGCCGCTACGTCCTCGTCGGCCACTCCGAACGGCGCAGTCTGTACGGTGAGAGCAACGAGGCGGTGGCGGCGAAGTTCGTCGCCGCGGTGCAAGGCGGGCTGACACCCATCCTCTGCCTGGGCGAGACGCTCGAGCAGCGGGAGGGCAATCTCACCGAGCAGGTCATTGCCGCCCAGCTCGACGCGGTGACGCATGCGGCCGGCATGGCCGGATTTGCCAACGCCGTCATCGCCTACGAGCCGGTGTGGGCCATCGGCACCGGACGCACGGCGACGCCGCAGCAGGCCCAGGACGTGCATGCCTTCATCCGCCGGCGGCTGGCCGGGAGCGATGCGGCGTTGGCGCAGCGGATGCAGATACTCTATGGCGGCAGTGTCAAGCCGCAGAACGCCGCCGAATTGTTCGGCATGGCCGACATTGACGGCGGCCTGATCGGCGGCGCTTCCCTGGTGGCGCAGGATTTTCTGGCGATCTGCCAGGCAGCGGGCTAACTTTACGATCGGATCGGCAATGGAAGGCATGCTTTTTCCCCTGATACTGACGGTGCACATTCTGATTGGCGCGACCATTATCGGCCTGGTGCTGCTGCAGCACGGCAAGGGCGCCGACATGGGCGCGGCTTTCGGCGGCGGTTCATCGGGCAGCCTGTTCGGCGCCACGGGTTCGGCCAACTTTCTCAGTCGCACGACGGCAGTCCTGGCGACCGTGTTCTTCATCACCAGCCTGGCCCTGAGCTATATCGCGACCAACCGTCCGCAGGCTCCGGCCAGCGTCATGGAGCAGGTCCAGACCCAACCTGCTGCGCCAGTCGAGCAGGCGCCGGCGCAGCCGGCGGCGGGTGCGGACTCGAAGGCGAAGGAAATTCCGAAGTAAGAAGTGATGTTGCGGCGCAAAAAAGAAGGTATAATTTTCTTTTTCGTCGCCATAAAAATCGGTGGCTCCGCCACGAGTTGGATGGCGAAACCACGGAACGAATGCCGACGTGGTGAAATTGGTAGACACGCTATCTTGAGGGGGTAGTGGCGAAAGCTGTGTGAGTTCGAGTCTCACCGTCGGCACCAGAAAACACAGTTTCAGAGAAGGCTAATGCCAGCATGATCCGGCGTTATGCCGGAACTAAATTTTCCGATGTCTGCCTTGTGCTAAGGCCTGGCAGGCTTGATTTGCAGCAGGAACGCGAAGGGCTCGGCGGAGTGGTTGGAAAGACCTTCCGCGCAGACTATGTTGGAAAACTACTTTCCTGTTCTCGTTTTCATACTCGTCGGCCTGGCCTTCGGGTGTGCCCCCATCCTCCTTGGCTGGCTCGTCGCCCCGAACCGTCCAGACAGCGAAAAGCTTTCCCCCTTCGAATGCGGCTTCGAGGCCTTCGAAGATGCGCGCATGAAGTTCGACGTGCGCTTCTACCTGATCGCCATCATCTTCATCCTGTTCGACCTGGAAATCGCCTTCCTCTTTCCCTGGGCGGTGATCTTCAAGGACATCGTCGCCTCCGACACCATGCGGCTGTTCGGCTTCTTCGAGATGATGATCTTCATCGGCATCCTCGCCATTGGCTACGTTTACGCTTGGGCCAAGGGCGCCCTTGACTGGGAATAAGCAGAGCATGAGCATCGAAGGCGTTCTCGAAAAAGGCTTCGTCACCACCAGCCTCGACACCGTCATCAACTGGACGCGCACCGGCTCGATGTGGCCGATGACCTTCGGCCTGGCCTGCTGCGCCGTCGAGATGATCCATGCCGGCTGCTCGCGCTACGACCTCGACCGCTTCGGCATC
>Ga0209476_10003440_pt1 | contig 10464 bp, 7 predicted proteins | sample KloWWTrecipitate_FD_187179 | JGI IMG/M metagenome (GOLD analysis project Ga0209476, IMG submission 187179) | Active sludge microbial communities from Klosterneuburg, Austria, studying microevolution and ecology of nitrifiers - Klosterneuburg... | ecosystem: Engineered > WWTP > Aerobic digester >...
TCACAGTACTCTATGGCGCATGCGCATCCCCGCCATTTCGCGACGCTCTCTCCTCGGCTTGGCCGCCGCCGCCGCCGCACCTTCGTGGTCTGCCGCCGCTCCCGCCCAATCGGTCAGACGCGCGGCGGTGGCCAATGGCCGGCGCTTCCTGCAGTACGACGTCTTCACCGATCGGCCCTTGACCGGCAACCAGCTCGCCGTCTTCCTCGAGACCGGGGGTCTGACGTCCGACCAGATGGCCGCGATGACGCGCGAGACGAATTTCTCCGAGGCCACCTTCGTCTTCCCGGCCGAACAGGCCGGCACGGACATCCGGCTGCGGATCTTCGGGCGTGGTGGCGAAATGCCCTTCGCGGGACATCCCGTCATCGGCTCGACTTTCGCATTGGCCGACGAGGGCATCATCCTCGCCGGACGCGCCACGTGGACGTTCGGGCTCAACATCGGTCCCACGCTGGTGGAGCTCGAGTGGCGCAATGAAGCGCTGGCCTTCGCGTGGATGGCCCAGCAGGCGCCCGTCTTCGGGCCCGCTCTGCCCGACGCCGCGCGCGTGGCGGCGGCGTACGGGCTGCCCGCAGATGCCCTGATGCCGCGTCTGCCTGTACAAGAAGTCAACTGCGGATCCGCCTTCTACTTCATGCCGCTCAAGACGCGCGCTGCCGTCGACCAGGCAGCCCCCGACACGCGGGCCCTGGCCGCCGTTTTCGAAAGCGCTGGCGTGACGCGCCGCGGCGTGTTCATCTTCAGTCCCGAGGCGGGCGCCGATGGCGCCACGGTGTACAGCCGGATGCTCGGCGCTGCCGAAGACCCGGCGACCGGATCGGCCAGCGGTCCGCTCGGCTGCTATCTCGTTCGTCACGGGCTCGTTCCTGTCAATCGGGCCGGCGCCATCGTCAGCGCCCAGGGCGTGAAGATGAATCGTCCGAGCCGCGTGCACATCCGCATCGACGCCACGGCCCCCGACGCCATCACCCGCGTGCGCGTGGGCGGCACGAGCGTGCTGGTGGGAGAGGGAAGGCTTCGAGCGCAGTAAGCGCCGGACGCTATAATTCGTCTGTCGGGACGGGCGTCGAACGCTCGGCTCCGACTCCCCCGTCTCCAGGAGGCCGTCCGTGTCCACCAGCGCCGCGTCCATCCCCGTCACCCGCTCCACCTCGCCGCGCTTCTCGGAGCAGTTACGCGACACGGCCGCGTTCGGCGCGGTGTTCAGCGACCACATCCTCGTGGCCGACTACGCCGACCGATGCTGGTGAGAACCGGTGATTGTGCCCTACGGCCCCCTGCCGTTGCCCCCGGCACCGGGCGTGGCGCACTACGGCCAGGGCATCTTCGAAGGCTTCAAGGCGTTTCTGCGTCCCGTCGGCGCGGCGCTGTTTCGCCCCGACGCCAACCACGCCCGCATGAACCGCACCTGCCAGCGCATGGCCATGCCCGAGATTCCGGCCTCGATCTTCATCGACGGCACCTCGGCACTGGTGAAGGTGGACCAGCAGTGGATTCCCTCGAAACCGGGCAGCGCGCTCTACATCCGTCCCGTCATGTTCTCGACCGGAGAGCCGCTCGGCGTGCGCCCGTCGGAACGCTACCGCTTCATCATCGAGACCTGCCCGAGCGGGCCCTACTTCTCGGGCGCCGTGGATTTGATTGCCGAAGACACCTACGTGCGTGCGTTTCCTGGCGGCACCGGCGCCGCCAAGTGCGCGGGCAACTATGCCGGCAGCCTGGTCGCGGCGCGCGAGGCCCAGGCCAGGGGGTTCCACAACGTGCTCTGGCTGGACGGCATCGAGCGACGCTTCGTCGAAGAGGCCGGCCTGATGAACGTCGCGTTCGTCATCGATGGCACGGTGGTGACACCTCCGCTCGGCGGCACGATTCTGCCCGGGATCACGCGCGACTCGGTGCTTACCCTGCTGCGCGACATGGGGGTGCCGGTCGCCGAGCGCCGCATCGCGATCGACGAGGTGTTCGAGGCCCACGCCGCCGGGCGGCTGCAGGGCGCTGCGGGTGTCGGAACCGCCGCCACCATCGCGCCCCTGGGGCGGCTACGCCACAAAGACCAGGAGATTACGGTGCCGGCCCTGGCGTCCGACTCGCCGCTCGCGCGCGTCGGCGCCGAGCTCGCCGCGATCCGCACCGGCCAGACGGCGGATCGCTACGGCTGGATGGTCAAGGTCTAGCCCATGCCGTACTTCGCGTTGACCTACGAGGTCGTCGACGACTTCATCGGCAAGCGGGCACTCTATCCGCCCCAGCACCTGCAGCGGGCGCCTGAGCCGAGGCGACGGGCTTGATCAGGCGCCGAGTCGCGCGGCCAGCACCCGCGCGACCTGCTCGCCGTGGAAGCGGCCGTTCTCGATGAAGATCGTGCCCGTGCGCCGGCCAGCCAGCTGCGCGCCGGCGATAAAGAGGTTCTTGACGTTGGTCTCGTAGGTGTCCGGATTGTGGCACGGGACCATCGTGTCGGGATCGATCTCGACACCCGTGCGCCGGAGGAAGCCGGCATCCGCCTGATAGCCCGTCAGCAGCAGGACGGAGTCGGCCGCGAGCGCGCCGGTGGTCTCGGTTCCCCGCTCACGCACGATGACCTCGGTGGCGCGAATCTCCACCACCTCGGTGGAAAAGCGCGCGGCAATCGAGCCTTCCTTGATGCGGTTCTCGACGTCGGGACGCACCCAATACTTCACCGAGTCACTGAGCGTGGCACCACGGTGGACCAACGTGACGTGCGCGCCGGCGCGGTGCAGTTCGAGCGCCGCCTCGCAGGCCGAGTTCTTGCCGCCCACGATGACCACGCGCTGGCGATAGTAGGGGTGAGCCTCGGCGTAGAAGTGGGACACGTGCGGGAGGTCCTCCCCCGGGACGCCCAGCAGGTTTGGGCGGTCGTAGTAGCCCATGGCGAGCACCACGGCGCGTCCCTGGCGCGCGCGTACCTCGCCGCGGCGTGAGCGCGTTTCCACCTCGAACGTGCCATCGACGCCCGCCTCCACCGCCGTCACCTCCTCGTGCAGGACGAGCGGGATGCGGTAGGTGTCCACCACCTTGCGGTAGTAGCGCAGCGCCTCCATCCGCGTCGGCTTCTCATAGGGCGTCGTCAGGGGCAGGTTGCCAATCTCGAGCAGTTCCGGCGTGGTGAAGAACACCATGTTGGTCGGAAAGCGGTAGATGGCATCCGTGACGGTGCCCTTCTCGATCACCAGCGCATCGAGCCCGAGCTGGCGTGCCGCGATGGCCGTCGCCAGCCCCGCCGGGCCCGCCCCCACAATGAGCACATCTCGCAGCGACATCAACCCATGACTACCTGGACGCCCTCAATTGAGGGAGGCGTCCACCCGGGTCAGGCCTTCGTCGATGATGGCGAAGGCTTCCCGCAGATCCGCCTCGGAGATGCACAGCGGCGGGTTGGTGAAGAACGTGTTCCATCGCACGAAGGTGTAGAGCCCCCGCTCGCGGAAAAAGCGCCCGAGCGCCTGCATCTCCGGCGAACTGCCGTTGAAAGGCGCCAGCGGCTCGCGCGTCGCGCGGTCGCGCACGAGCTCGACGAGGCCGAACAGGCCGATGCTGCGCGCTTCGCCCACCGACGGGTGCGCGTCGGTCAACGCGTCGAGCAGACCGCGCATGACGCCGCCCATGTCGCGCGCGCGCTGGACCAGGCCGTCCTCCTCGTACACCTGGATGGTCGCCAGCGCCGCAGCGCAGCCGAGCGGATGGCTGTTGTAGGTGAGCCCGCCGTAGAAGACCTTTTCCTGGAAGTGGTCGGCGATGCCACGCCGAATGCCGACCGCGCCCAGCGGGACATACGCGCTGGTGAGCCCCTTGGCCATGGTGAGGATGTCGGGCACCACCTTCCAGTGATCGACCGCGAACCAGGCGCCGGTCCTTCCGAATCCCGACATCACTTCGTCGCAGATGAGCAAAATGCCGTAGCGATCGCAGAGCGCGCGTACGCCTTCGAGATAGCCGTCGGGCGGCACCAGGATGCCATTGGTGCCCGTCACCGTCTCCAGGATGAACGCCGCAATCGTGTGCGCCCCCTCGAGCATGATGATTTCCTCGAGCTGGGCGAGCGCCTCGGCCGCCGTGTCCGACCCGCGCTGGATTCCGTGATACGGGTGCGGCACGTGCACGATGCCCGGCATGCCCGGCTCCATCGCCCAGCGGCGCGGGTCACCGGTCAGCGTCAGGCTGCCCGCGGTGCCCCCGTGATAGGAGCGGTACCGAGCGAGGATCTTGTGACGCCCCGTGACCAGCCTGGCGATGCGCATGGCGTTCTCGTTCGCCTCGGACCCGCCGTTGGTGAAGAAGAAAACGTCGATGTCGCCTGGGGTCAACTGCGCGAGCTTCTCGCCGAGGCGCGCACGCACCTCGGTGGCCATGAACGGGTTGGCATAAGCCAGCGTCGCCGCCTGATCCTGGATCGCCTTGACGATGCGGGGATCCCCGTGCCCGGCGTTGACGCACATCAGTTGACTGTTGAAGTCGATGTACCGCTTGCCCTCGGGCGTCCAGAAGTGCACGCCCTCGGCGCGGGCCACCGGAATGGGATCCACCGACGCCTGCGCCGACCATTCGTACAAGGTGTGACGCCTGGTCAGCGCCACCATCTGCTCTCCAGTCATCCGCCTGCCCCTCCCTCAAGACACCGCGTGCCCGCTGTGCCAGGGTCGCAGTGTATCAGGTGCCTGCAGGGCCTGCGCGGCGCGCACGATGCACGCTGACATCGGAGGCGCTTGATGTGATGCCGAGCACCACGGCCGCCTGTCTCGATTGCCACTTCCTCGATGTCGCGAAGCACCGGAGCCACCGATCATGACGCTGCCCCTGGATAGTGCTGCCGGGCCGCGGGCCGCCGGACCGTGCTGTGAATGGGGACCTGGTCGGTCGGCATTTGACCGTTCGGGACCCGGTCTGCCCGTTCAGCCCGCCTGGCGGCCCACTGGGCGAAAGCTGGAACCAATTCGCCGTCCAGGCTCCTAAAATACGCGGAACCAGTTACTTACGAGGAGTCCTATCCCCATGCACGCGCCCATCAAGTACGCAGAGAAAGCATTGTCCATCGCCGCCAACGGCGCCTGGCAGGTGTTCTCGCGGCTGAACGCGATCGCACCGAACGACTCGTTCACCCCGAAGTGGTCTGACAAGCCCCTCCAGAAGAGCTATCAGAAGACGAAGCCGCCGCTGGGCTGGCCGCGCGAAACCGACTCGCTGTGCCCGACCTGCGTGCGCGAGGCTCGTCAGGCGATTCTCGACGGCACCAAGCCGGTGGACATCCTCCTCAACGAGAAGGTGGGCGAGATCAAGGCCACCATCACGGAGAAGGACGGCAAGATCGTCATGATCAAGGACTGCCCGACGCACGGGCACTTCGAAGACGTGATGGCGATAGACACGGCGTTCTTCAAGCACCTCGAAGAGGTGTTTCCCGGACGCGACATCCGCGCGCACAACGACGAGACGCTGCACAACCACGGCAGCAGCACGATTCAGTTCGGCCGCGGCGCGGTGCTCACCGTGGATCTCACCAACCGCTGCAACATGATGTGCGACCCGTGCTTCATGGACGCCAACCAGGTGGGCTTCGTGCACGAGCTCACGTGGGACGACATCAAGACGGTGCTCGACAACGCCATCACCATCAAGCCCCGCCGCCAGATGTCGGTGCAGTTCTCGGGCGGTGAGCCGACGCTCTCGCCCTACTTCCTCGATGCGGTACGGTACGCGCGCAAGGTCGGCTACAACTCGGTGCAGGCGGCGACCAACGGCATCGAGTTCGCGAAGAGCTTCGACTTCGCGAAGGCGGCGGCCGAGGCCGGCCTGCGGTATGCCTACCTGCAGTTCGACGGCATCGGCAACGCGGCCAACTCGCACCGGCGCGTCGGCAACCTCTTCGATGTGAAGCTGCGCGCCATCGAGAACCTGCACAGCGCGGGCGTCGACATCGTGCCGGTCATCACCATCGTCAACGGCGTAAACAACGAACAGGTGGGCCGCATCGTCGAGTTCGCCCTCGACAACCCGCGCAAGATCAACTTCCTGTCGTTCCAGCCGGTGAGCTTTACCGGCCGCGACGAGGAAATCACGCCGGAGCGGCGGACGGCGCAGCGCTACACGCTCTCACACCTGGCGCACGACGTGAAGAACCAGACCGGGCTGGGCGAGCCGGTCCGCGACTGGTTCCCCATCTCGTTCATGGGCACGTTCACCGACTGGGCCGACACGGTGAAGGGACCGGAGCAGGACTGGGGCAACGTCACGTGCGGCTGCCACCCGAACTGCGGCGTCGGCATGGCCGTGATGATCGACAAGGACACCAGGGAAGCCGTGCCCGTGACGGCGTTCCTCAAGGGCGAGCAGTTGGCGCGGGACGTGGCGATGGTCACCGACGCTGCCCGTGGCCGGTTCCTTTCCATCGTCGGCATGACACTGGCCCTGGCGCGCAACTACGATCCGTTCAAGGCGCCGACCCACTTCAAGCTGTCGGACCTGATGAAGAAGTTCGACAAGACCTTCGGCGCCACCAAGTCCGCGCAGAAGGGCAGGTACGGCAAGGTCGATGGCGATCGTACGGCGCAGGACATCGAGCGGCGTCGTGCGGATCGCTGGAACTTCCTGTTCATCGCGGGCATGTGGTTCCAGGACCTGTTCAACTACGACTTCCGGCGCACCGAGATGTGCATCATTCCGTATGCCACGCAGCAGGGCGAGATTTCCTTCTGCGCCTACAACACGGGCATCGGCTGGCGCAACATCATCGAGAAGATGCACATGACGTCGACGCTCACGAAGTGGTACGAGGAGCACGGCCGTCACGAGATCTTCGCCGGCAACAAGGACGTTCCGCTCACCTCCAGCGAGCACTCGCTGAAGCTGAACGCCGTGGCCGTGGCCGCCGGTGCCCAGACGGACCTGGACGAACTGGGCATCGCCAAGAACGCTCGCGAGGAAAAGCTGAAAGCGCGCAAGGCCAAGCAGGAGATGACGCCGGAAGAGCAGCGGCACCACGCCGAAATGGAACAGCTCTACCGCCAGCACGTGCTCAAGGAGACGCCCGGCGCACCGGTCATCCAGATCCAGGGGCTGGGCGGCAAGAAGAAGGCGCCCGTGCAGGACGTGCTGCACAAGCCCGAAGTCTAGCCAGCGGGCAGGCCAGTGAGAAAGGGCCGGGCGAAGCCGTTCGCTCCGGCCCTTTCTCTGTACGCGGTCCCCCGCGCGTAGGCGGCATCCACGCAGAACAGCGCTCTCGCGCCATCGGTTGCGTATCTGCCGGCCCCGGTTCCGCGCCTGCGACCATCGGCGACGCGTCTACGGCCCTGGTCCCGACTCCGGCCGCGCTCGGATATGATGGCGGCCCATGGCACCCGTTCCTGACCAGCTTCGAGCCCTGGACGCCGCCCGCTGGCGCATCGCCGTCGCGCTCACCGTTGCGATGACGGTCATCTACCTGGGCTTCATCCTTCTGATTGCCTACGCCAAGCCCTTCCTCGGCCGGGTGCTCGTGCCCGGGCTCTCGATGGGCATTCTCCTGGGCGCCGTCGTCATCCTGGCGGCCTGGGTGCTCATCGTCGTGTACGTCCAGTGGGCCAACCGGTACTACGACCCCGCGATTGCCGCCTTCCGTCGTCAGGCGGGCTCGCGGTGAACGGCGCCACCGGACCCAATGCCGTCGCGATGGGCGGCTTCGCGCTGTTCATCGGGCTGTCGCTCGTCATCACCTTCCTGGCCGCCCGCCGCACGCGAAGCACCGAGCACTTCTACGCGGCGGGCCGCACCATCACCGGCATGCAGAACGGGTTCGCCCTGGCCGGCGACTACATGAGTGCGGCCAGCTTTCTCGGCATTGCCGGGCTGGTGGCGCTCTCCGGATTCGATGGCCTGATCTACTCAATCGGGTTCCTGGTCGGCTGGCCGGTGGTGATGTTCCTGATCGCCGAGCCCCTCCGGAACCTCGGCAAGTACACGTTCACCGACGTGGTCGCGTTCCGCCTCCGCCAGGGCCCCGTGCGGGTGGCGTCGGCCTTCGGGGGCCTGGCGGTGGTGGCCTTCTACCTGATCGCGCAAATGGTCGGCGCCGGCAACCTCATCCGGCTGCTGTTCGGCCTGGAATACGAGACGGCCGTCGTCATCGTGGGGCTGGTGATGCTCGCCTACGTGCTCTTCGGCGGCATGCTCGCCACCACGTGGGTCCAAATCGTCAAGGCCGTACTCCTGCTGGGGGGCGCGTTCCTGCTGGCGTTGCTGGTGCTCGTGAAGTTCTGGATGAACCCGTTGGCGCTCTTCGACGAAGCCGCCCGCCAGTACGGCTCCGCGGTGCTGGCCCCTGGGCGGCTGGTGTCGGACCCGCTCGACGCGATTTCGCTCGGGATCGCGCTCATGTTCGGGACGGCCGGACTACCGCACATCCTGATGCGCTTCTACACGGTGCCCGATGCCAGAACCGCGCGGGTCTCGGTGGCGGTGGCCACCGCGGCCATTGGGGTGTTCTACCTGCTCACCTTCGTGCTCGGATTCGGCGCGATGGTGCTGGTGGGCCAGGATGCCATTCGCGCCGTAGACGCCGGCGGCAACATGGCCGCGCCACTTCTCGCGGAGGTCGTCGGCGGACAGGCGTTCCTCGGCTTCATCGCCGCCGTGGCCTTTGCGACCATTCTGGCCGTGGTGGCCGGCCTCACGCTGGCGGGGGCCGCCGCTCTGTCGCACGACATCTGGGTGAGCGTCGTACGGGGCGGTCATGCCACCGAGCGCGAGCAGCTCGTGCTGGCGCGCGCCTCGACCGTGCTGCTGGCCCTGGCCTCGATTGTGCTCGGCATCGTCTTCAAGGGCCAGAACGTCGCCTACATGGTCGGCCTGGCCTTCGCGATTGCCGCCAGCGCGAACTTCCCTGCCCTGGTGCTTTCCATTTTCTGGCGCCGCTTCACGACCCGCGGCGCGCAGGCCTCGATGCTCATCGGTACGGCGTCAACGCTCCTGCTCATCTACCTGTCGCCGACCGTGCAGATCGACATCCTGAAGCACGCCGACGCCTGGTTCCCGCTGCGTAACCCGGGCCTGGTCACCATCCCGCTGTCCTTCCTGGCCGGTATCGTGGTGTCCGTGATGTCCCCGGAGCCCGAGGCCGACCGCCGGTTCGCCGAAGTGGAGCAGCGCATTCACTTCGGTGACTGAGACCGTGCCGGCGGTCAGCGGTTCCAGATGGTTTCGGTTGGCACGGCCTCTCCGGCGAGGTAACGCGCGCGGTCGCCGGTCGCGAAGATCCTGACGCGGCCGTCGATGTCGAATCGCGGAGGCCAGTCGAGCGCACCGAAGGCCTGGCTTTCAAACCGCTGACGGAACGCCGATTCTTCCCATCGCTCGACCACGATGACCGGTTCGGGCCCGCGTCGCCGAAGCCAGGCCACCGCGCGGTCGAGCCAGTCCGGCGCCAGCGAGTCCCACACCACCACTTCGCTCCCGCCACCGAAGCGGATGCTGCCGCTGTCCCAGACGGCCACCGCCGCCGTCCCGGGCGGCAGGCGGTCTCGCACGGCCTCACCGACGAGGCGAAATCGCGCCTCGAGCGAGTGCAGCACGAAGACCTGCCGCGCCCAGGCGACGCGGCCCTGGGCCGCCGAGGCGGCCAGAACCACGACCGCGACCGCCGCCGCGGCCGCGCGGCCCGGCAGCACGCGTCCCGCCCCCACGGTCAGGACCGACGAGGCCAGCACCGTCAGGACGACCACGGCAGGGAGGAGAAAACGCAGATACCACCATTCCGGAAACGACGCGTACGGCAGGTAGCAGAACACGACCGCGAGGGCGAGCAGCAACATCGCCCAGGCGGCGCGCCGGGCCGCAGCGGGGAGAACCCATGGCGCCACGGCCCCAAGCAGCGGAAGGCCCCACTGCGTCTCGAAGATGGCGCGGAGGTGACGCGCGAGATTGAGGGGCACGTTGTCCAGCGCGAACAGCGCCGTCGCGTCGCCGTAGCCCGAGCCGAACGGACTGCCGTACAACGTATCGTTGAGTGCGAGCACCGCGAGGCCGAACGGAACGATCGAGGCGCCAAACGCGAACGCGGCGGCGCGGCCCTGCCACGCCCACACGACGACGCCCAGCACCGCGCCAGCCGGCAGCAGGTTCGGACGCAGGAGCAGGGCAACCCCGATAGCGGCCCCCGCCAGCCCGATGCGCCGGCGCGCGGGCACGACCAGGGCCGCGAGGCCGGCCAGCCAGCAGGCGGCCGCCGCCACGTCATTCATCGGCTGCACAACCTGGTAGAGCAGTATCGGGCTCGTCGCGGTCAGGAGCGCCGCCGCCGTTCCCGCCACCTCGCCGGCCAGTCGCCGGCCGAGCAGGAAGGCCAGCCAGACGAGCGCCACGCCGGCGAGCGGGGACAACCAGAACAGGCCACGGTCTCCAGCCGCCCACATCACGGGCGCCGCCAAGAGGGAGAAGCCGGGCGCGCAAACAGGCGACGCGGCGTCGTCGCGG
>Ga0209476_10003444_pt1 | contig 10461 bp, 7 predicted proteins | sample KloWWTrecipitate_FD_187179 | JGI IMG/M metagenome (GOLD analysis project Ga0209476, IMG submission 187179) | Active sludge microbial communities from Klosterneuburg, Austria, studying microevolution and ecology of nitrifiers - Klosterneuburg... | ecosystem: Engineered > WWTP > Aerobic digester >...
CTCGGCGGGCGCCACGTTCAACGCCGGGTGGCTGTGGTGGCTCATGCGCCGCGGCGGGCACTGGCAGGCCTCGCCAGACTGGGGCGCCTTCCTCCTCAAGGTGGGCGTGGCGCTCTACATGATGGGCGGCGTGATCTGGTACGGCATGGGGTCGGAAGCCTCGTGGTTCGGGATCCCGGCGGGCACGCGCGCGCTCAAGCTCGCCGCCGTCATCGCAGGCGCCATGGCGGCCTACTTCGCCACGCTCTGGGCGCTGGGCTTCCGGCTGCGCCAGTTCTCGAGGCAGGAATGAGCCTGCGGGTCATCCGCGACGCGAGGCCCGGCGCCCCGGACGCGGTGGTCGCCATCGGCAGCTTCGACGGCGTGCACCTGGGGCACCGCGCGCTCCTCGCGAAGGTGGTCCGCGAGGCGGCCGGGCGCGGGCTCGCCCCCGCCGTGCTCACCTTCGAGCCCCTGCCCCGGGAGCTCCTCTTCCCAGACCGCGCGCCGCCGCGCCTGTCCACGCTCTCGGCCAAGCTCCACGCCTTCGCCGAGGCGGGCATCGCCATCGCCTACGTCTGCCGGTTCGACCGCGCCTTCGCCGCGCTCGCGCCCGAGGCGTTCGCCGCCCGGCTGCGGCAGCTCCACGGCGCGCGCCGCGTGCTGGTGGGCCACGACTTCCGCTTCGGCGCGCGGCGCGCGGGCGACGTGGCCTACCTCGCCGCCGAGGGCGCGCGACTGGGCTTCGAGGTGGAGACGCTCCCCACCGTGGCCGACGGCGAGGACCGCGTCTCCAGCACCCGCGTGCGCGAGGCGCTCGCGGCCGGCGACCTCGGCCTCGCCGCGCGCCTGCTGGGGCGGCCCTACGCCGTCTGCGGGCGCGTCGTGCACGGCGCCAAGCTCGGCCGCAGCCTCGGCTTCCCCACCGCCAACGTCGCCCTGCCCCCGGGCCGGCCGGTGATGACGGGGGTGTTTGCGGTAAGATGTGGCGGTGCGGCAACTCGCGGACTCGAGGGAGTGGCGAGCCTGGGATACAAGCCGGTCGTGGCCTGCGACGGCCCGGCGACCCTGGAGGCCTTCCTCTTCGACTTCTCCGGCGACCTCTACGGGCGTCGCCTCTCCATCGAGTTCCTGAAGAAGCTGCGCGACGAGGCGAAATACGCCTCGCTCGACGAGCTCGTGGCGCAGATCCGCCTGGACTGCGACGCGGCGCGGGCCTATTTCCGCGAAACGGGGACCTGATGGCAAACGACGCGAAGACCGACTACAAGCAGACCCTCAACCTGCCCGACACGCCCTTCCCGATGCGGGGCGACCTGGCGAAGCGCGAGCCCGGCTGGGTGAACGCGTGGCAGGAAAAGCGGCTGTACGCGCGCATCCGCGAGGCGTGCCGGGGGCGCCCCCTCTTCGTCCTGCACGACGGCCCGCCCTACGCCAACGGCGACATCCACATCGGCCACGCCGTCAACAAGATCCTCAAGGACGTGATCGTCAAGTCGAAGACGCTCGCGGGCTTCGACGCGCCCTACACGCCCGGCTGGGACTGCCACGGCCTGCCCATCGAGCACCAGATCGAGAAGAAGCACGGCCGCCACCTCGACGCCAACAAGGCGCGGGCGCTCTGCCGCGCCTACGCCGCCGAGCAGATCGAGCGCCAGATGGCCGACTTCCGCCGCCTGGGCGTGCTCGGCGACTGGGAACACCCCTACAAGACGATGGACTTCGCCACCGAGGCCGACGAGATCCGGGCCCTGGGGCGCGTGTGGCAGCGCGGGCTCCTCTACCGGGGCCTCAAGCCCGTCAACTGGTGCATCGAGTGCGGCTCCGCGCTCGCCGAGGCCGAGGTCGAGTACGAGGACAAGACCTCGGCCGCAATCGACGTCGCCTTCGCCGCCGCCGATTCCGCGGCGCTCGCCCGCGCGTTCGGGCTCGCGACGGCGCCGGAGCGGGCCTTCGCCGTCATCTGGACCACCACGCCGTGGACGCTCCCGGGCAACCAGGCCATCGCGGCCCACCCGGGGCACGAGTACGAGCTGGTGGACACGGCCAAGGGCGCGCTCGTCCTTGCCGCGGAGCTGCGCGAAGCCTGCCTGAAGCGCTTCGGGCTGGAGGCGGTGGCGGTGCTCGGCCGCGTGGCCGGCGGCGCGCTCGAGGGCCTGCGGTTCCGCCATCCGCTCGAGGCGCGCGACGTGCCGGTGATCCTCGGCGAGCACGTGACGCTCGAGGCGGGCACGGGCCTTGTCCACACCGCCCCGGCGCACGGCGCCGAGGACTTCGACGCGGGCGTGAAGTACGGCCTGCCGCTCGACCAGCCTGTGGACGACCGCGGCCACTTCAAGGCCGGCGTCCCGCACTTCGCCGGTCTGGGCGTGCGCGAGGCCGAGAAGCCGATCCTCGAGCGGCTGGCGGCCGATGGCGCGCTCCTGCGCAACGAGCCCTTCCGCCACAGCTACCCTCACTGCTGGCGCCACAAGACGCCGATCATCTTCCGCGCGACCACGCAGTGGTTCATCGGAATGGACAGGCCCACGAAGGGCGACGGCGCGGGCGACGGCCGCACGCTTCGCGAGGTGGCGCGGCAGGCCATCGCCGACACGACCTTCTACCCCGCGTGGGGCCGCTCGCGCATCGAGGCGATGATCGCCAACCGCCCGGACTGGACGCTCTCCCGCCAGCGCAACTGGGGCGTCCCGCTGCCGTTCTTCCTCGACCGCGAGACGGAGGAGCTGCACCCCGAAACCGGTCGGCTGCTGGAAGAGGCGGCGAACCGTGTCGCCGCCGGCGGCATCGAGGCGTGGTTCGCCGCCGCCTGCGAGGATTTCGGCGTGGACCCCGCGAAATACCGCAAGCTCACCGACACCGTGGACGTGTGGTTCGACTCGGGGACGACGCACTTCTCCGTGCTGCGCGGGCTCGAAGGCCAGAAGTGGCCCGCCGACCTCTACCTCGAGGGCTCCGACCAGCACCGCGGCTGGTTCCAGTCGAGCCTGCTCACGAGCTGCGCCATGCACGGGCGCGCCCCCTACGACGCCCTCCTCACGCACGGCTTCGTGGTCGACGGCCAGGGGCGCAAGATGTCCAAGTCGCTGGGCAACGTGATCGCGCCGCAGAAGGTCAGCGACACCCTCGGGGCGGAGATCATCCGCCTGTGGGTCGCCTCCGCCGATTACTCCGGCGAGCTCTACATCTCCGACGAGATCCTCAAGCGCGTCGTGGAGAGCTACCGGCGCATCCGCAACACGCTGCGCTTCCTGCTCTCCAACACCGCCGACTTCGACGCCTCGCGCGACCTCCTGCCGCCCGAGCAGTGGGTCGAGATCGACCGCTACGCGCTGGCGATGACCCGGCGCATGGCGGAAGCGGCCGCCGCCGACTACTCGCGCTTCGAGTTCCACCTGGTCGTCCAGCGCCTGCAGACCTTCTGCTCCGAGGACCTCGGCGGCTTCTGGCTCGACGTGCTGAAGGACCGCCTCTACACCTGCGCCCGCGGGAGCGCCGCGCGCCGCTCGGCCCAGTCGGCGCTGCACCACGTGACGCAGGTGCTCCTGCGGCTCATGGCGCCCATCCTCTCGTTCACCGCCGAGGAGGCCTGGGCGGTGCTCCACCCCGGCCGCGACGAGAGCGTGTTCTTCCACACCTGGGAGGGCGTGCTGCCGGCGCAGGCCGGGGAGGACGCGCTCGTCGCCAAGTGGTCGCGCCTGCGCGAGATCCGCGCGGCGGTGCAGAAGAACCTGGAGGAGCTGCGCCAGTCGGGCGGCATCGGCTCCTCCCTGCAGGCGGAGGTGGCGATCGCCGCCCCCGAGGGCGACCGCATCCTGCTCGAGAGCCTGGGCGAGGACCTGCGCTTCGTGATGATCACCTCCGCGGCCACGGTCGAGCCCGGCGCCGCGCTGGCCGTGCGCGTGGCCGCGAGCGCGCACGCGAAGTGCGACCGGTGCTGGCACTTCCGCGAAGACGTCGGCGCCGACCCGCGCCACCCCGCGATCTGCGGCCGGTGCGTCTCGAACGTCGAGGGCGCGGGCGAGGTGCGGCGGCATGCCTGAGGCCCGCCCCGGCCCCTGGTGGCGCTGGCTCGCCCTGTCGGCCGTCGTCGCCGCCGCCGACCTCGCCACCAAGGCGTGGGTGAGCGCGGCCTTCCAGGTGGGGGACGTGCACGTCGTCACGCCGTTCTTCAACCTGGTGCTCTGGCACAACCCGGGCGCCGCGTTCAGCTTCCTCGCGGGCGCCGGCGGCTGGCAGCGCTGGTTCTTCGTGGCCGTCACGCTCGCGGTTTCCGCGGTGATCCTCGCGATGCTGAGGAAGAGCGGCGGCAACCGGCTCCTCGCCACCGCGCTCGCCCTCGTGCTGGGCGGCGCGCTGGGCAACCTCTGGGACCGCCTCACGCTCGGCCACGTGGTCGACTTCATCCAGCTGCACGCCGCGGGCTATTATTGGCCGGCCTTCAACGTCGCCGACTCCGCCATCACCGTGGGCGTCGTCCTGATCCTGTGGGACGGGGTGCGCGACGCAAGGGCCGCCCGCGCCGGCCAACCCCACAGGAGCGTCCCGCCGTGACCGCCCCCATCGACATCGTGCTCGCCAAGCCGCGCGGCTTCTGCGCCGGCGTGGACCGCGCCATCGCCATCGTCGAGCGCGCGCTTGAGGTCCACGGCGCGCCCATCTACGTCCGCCACGAGATCGTCCACAACAAGTTCGTGGTCGAGGACCTGCGCCGCAAGGGCGCGGTGTTCGTCGAGGAGCTCTCGGAGGTGCCCTCCGGCGGCACCGTCATCTTCTCGGCCCATGGCGTCTCGATCGCGGTGCGCGAGGAGGCCGAGCGGCGCGGCCTGCGCGTGTTCGACGCCACCTGCCCGCTGGTGACCAAGGTCCACGTCGAGGTCGCCCGCATGCGCGAGCAGGGGCGCGAGGTCGTCATGATCGGCCACCGCGGCCACCCCGAGGCCGAGGGCACGATGGGGCAGTCCGGCTCGGGGATGTACCTGGTGGAGACCGAGGAGGACGTGGCGCGCCTGGCCGTGAAGGACCCCGGCAACCTGGCCTATGTCACCCAGACCACGCTTTCGATGGACGATGCCTCGCGCATCGTCTCTGCGCTGCGGGCGCGGTTTCCGGCGATCGTCGGCCCGAAGAAGGACGACATCTGCTACGCCACGCAGAACCGCCAGGACGCCGTGAAGTTCATGGCGCCGCGCTGCGACGTGGTGATCGTCGTGGGCTCGCCCAACAGCTCCAATTCCAACCGCCTGCGCGAGGTGGCGGAAAACCTCGGCAAGAAGGCCTACCTGGTCGACCGCGCCGAGGAGGTCCGCCCCGAGTGGCTCGCGGGCGCGCGCACGGTCGGCGTCACGGCCGGGGCCTCCGCGCCCGAGGTGCTCGTGCAGGACGTCATCGCCGCGCTGCGGCGGCTCGGGGCGGCGCGGGTGGCCGAGCTGGAGGGGATCACGGAAGCCGTGACCTTCCCCCTGCCCAAGGCGATCGCCAAGGCACCGCCGGCGGGCTAGTGGCTAGCCCGGCTGGTTCGCTGGCGGCCGGTGCGCCGGCCCGGGCTTGAAGGACGGCACCGGCGGCGTGTACTTCGCGTCGGGCTTGAGGCCAACGCACCGCGGCTTCGCGCCGGAGAGGTCCATCCGGAATCCCGCCTCGCACTTCTTCACGCAGTAGGCGTTGCGGACGACCTCCGACTTGTTGCAGGTGTCGAGCGCGGTCCGCAGGCGCTGCTGCGGCTCGTACGATGGCATTCCCCTGCCCTGGGCCGCCGCCGCGGGCGCGAGGCCCGCCGCGACGGCCGCTGCCGCGAGGAAGAGCGCGGGCCTCATCGCTGCATCAGCTCGCGCCAGGAAATGCGCCGGGCCGCGCCGCCGCCGCCGCCGATGTTCACCGCGAACGGCGTCTTGGTTCCCGTCGCGCCCGTGGCGATGCCCTTGAACACCCCGCTGGGCAGCCGCACGACGACCAGGCCCACCGTGATCTGGCCCGTGAACTTCTGGCCGGCCACGCCGAGCGCGGAGGACTGCACGAAGGTGCCCGACTTGTAGTCGAACTGGTAGATCCAGCTGTCGCCGCCCACCGCGCAGGCGCTGTTGTTCGGCACGTTCGTCGCCACGATCAGCGTGCCCTGGACGAGCTGCAGGTCGAGGTTCACGCGCTCGCCCGGGGAGTCGTTGCCGGGGTTGAAGTCCATGAACCAGCCGTCCTTCGTCGCCCAGTCGACGGTGTTGTTGGTCGTCGTGCGCGTGGTCGGCCCGGCCACCAGGAGCGAGTTCTGCACCACGTTGCCGGTGCGGAAGTTCCCGTAGGAGGTCCCCTTGTCCTTGATGGCGTAGAGCGACTGCTGGTAGGCCCACTGGTTGGGCGGCGTGAGGGTGGCGGGGTCGACGAGGTCGTCGGTGCCCAGGTAGCGGCCCGTGCCGACGTAGACGATCGGGAAGCCGTCGATCAGGGCGAGCTCCATGCGCGCCGTGATGGATTGCGGCTTGCCGCCGCCGTCGCGCAGCGTCGCGAGCCGCGTGACCGAGCCGCCCGCCATGTCGAACTTCCAGACGTTGCCGAGGAGGTCGCCGCCGTAGACGTACTTGGCGGTGTTGTCGTTGTTGAAGTTGTCCGCGAAGGCCGCGATGTGGTTGAGGCCGGCCGGCGTCGTCGTGTCGCCGTCGCCCGTGTCGATCTTGCTCAGGATGTTTCCGGTGGCGAGGTCCACCACGAAGAGGTACCCGCGCCCGGTGCCCGGCGAGACGTTGTTGAGGCCCGAGGTGAGGAGCGCCACCCACTTGCCGTCGCTCGGGCGCTTCGTGATGACGGGGTTGGTGTGGGTATAGCCGACATCCGGGTCGCTGATGGCGCAAAGGGTCGGGTCGTGGCAGATCTCCCACAGCACTTTCGGGGTCGAGGGGACGGTGACGTCGAGCGCGTAGTAGCCGCGGCCGCCGTGGTTGAGCCCCGCGATGAGGACGGTCTTCCAGGAGCCGCCGAAGTAGGCGTCCATGATCTCCGGCGAGCCGTCGACGTTGAACTCGTGGGTCACCGTCCAGTTCTCGGTCGCGAGCCGGTGCAGCTTCGGCATGACGATGCGCGGCACGTAGGCCCACATCTCGTTGCCCGTGTCGCCGTTCAGGGCGTGCAGCATGCCGTCGTTCGCGGCGATGAAGAGCGTGGCCTGGCGCCCCTCGTTGGCGATCTTGTAGTCGGCGTAGGTCGGGGTCACCGCGTCGGTGAAGTTGAACCGCGGCGCCTTCATGAAGGCCGGCGTCGCGTTCACCGGGTCGCCGAGGACGTGGTCGCGCGCGCGGAACGGCGGGTTGGTCTCGGGGGCGGCGAAGGACTCGTGCTGCCGCTGGCCGCGCAGCCAGTTCACGAGGTGGTCGCCGTTGTTGGCGATCGCCTTCTGGGCGGCGGTGAGCAGCGCGCACTGCGAGAGCGCCGTGCACTTGTTGTCGAAGTAGGCCCGCTCGGGCGCGATCCCGCCGGCGACAGCGTTGGAGAGGGTCGCGTAGGTGAAGAGCTTCCTCTTGCTGCCGCCGCTCTCGTCGATGGTGTAGATGGCGCGCGAGTCGGAGTTGCCCGTGGTGCGGCCGTCGAGGAGCGCCTGCGCCGACCAGACGATCGCCGGCAGGACGTTGCCGGAGACGGTGTCGATGCGCTGCGCGACGATCTCGCCGTCCCACTTGACCGTGCGGAAGGTCGAGCTGTAGATGTAGTTGTCCGTCTCGGTGATGTTGGGGCTGGATGTCGCCGAGGCGGCCGCCGCGGCCGTCTGGATGTTGAGCGCCGCGAGCGCGCTCTGCAGGCCCTGCGTGAGCGAGTTCGGGTCGCTCGCGCTGAAGTACCTGCCGCGCCCGTTGACGGCGGCGTGCCAGAGGTCGTCCAGCGTGCTCGGGGCGTTGGAGGAAGGCACCGGCCAGTTGCAGGTGCCGCTGGTCCACGAGCAGGCGTTGTTGGTGCCCGCCTTGATCTTGGCGAAGTCGCCCGTGAGCGCCGTCTCGTAGTCGGACTGGTACTCCATGAACCCCTCGAGGCCCAGGCCCAGCGTGAAGGTCACCATGTGCTGCGCCGGGTTCTGGTCGCGGGTGGAAGTGGGCACGTTGTTCTCGGAGACGGCCCCCGAGGTGCGCAGGTCCGTCTTGTAGTAGTAGGCCGCCACGTCGGCGAGCGTGTTGGAAGCCCCGGAGAGCCCGCCGTCGTAGGCGCCGTAGGCGCGCGTGGTGTAGCCGCTGTTGGCGTTGTCCTGGTTGCCGATCGACGAGAAGCTGTCGTTCCAGTAGCCGTCCGTCGTGAGCAGCGTGAAGTTCTGCTGGCAGGAGAACTCGATCGGGTCCGGCGACATGCCCGAGTTGATGCCGCTCGTCTCGCCGGCGTAGTAGCGGCCCACGCGGTGCAGCGCCGTCCGGTTCGGGGTGCTGCCGTTGGTCGTCTGCTGGTACACCAGCTTGTACCAGGCTTCCTTCTGCGTCGCGTCGAACTTCGACACGCCGATGAACTTGTCGGCCGTGACCGGGCTGTTGGGGTTGATGGTGATGAAGCCGATGCGGAACCGGTCGTCGATGGACAGGAACGCGCGCCCCGTGGCGGTCTTCATGAGCGCCATGCGGGTGCGGTAGTAGGTCCACCAGTTGGCGAAGTTCTGGATCTCCTCGGCATAGGTGCAGAAGCCGGCGGCGGCGCAGTCCGTGCGCACCGAATCCGGGCCCTTGGGGTAGGTGCCCGTCGAGGCCACGACGTCGACGCGGGTGAAGCGCCCGTAGCGCGGGAAGCGGTAGGTGCCGGAGCTGAACTGCTTGCGGCAGCGCGGCGTGCCGGAGGAGTTGCCCGACACGACGGCGGTCGAGGTGGCATCCGCCGCCGACTTGCACCAGCGGATGGGCGCGGGGATGGTGTTGGGGCTGCCCGGCGAGGCGCCCGCGGCCGTGGCGAGCGCGCAGTTCACCAGGTTCGCGTCGCTGCAGTACTCGTGCGGCCTGATGTTGAAGTAGTGCGCGTTCGAGTTCTTGACGAGGACCTTGTTGTAGTAGGTCGTCGTCGGGAAGCCCACGTTGGTCCCGCTCGCGCCCCAGTAGAGGAAGTGGGTGGTCGTGCCGGCGAAGGGGGAGACGTTGTGCAGGCCGTTCTTGCGGCACCGCGCAGGGTTCACGAGGTCCGCGCCCGTGGGGCTGCCCGTGTTGCAGTAGATCACCTCGTTGAAGCCGTTGATGAGGTCCGTCTTCGCCGTGCCCAGGTAGGCGTCGTCGGGGGCGAGCGCGGGATTGGAGTTCCCGAGGCTCACGCCGGCGTGGTCGATGGCCGGCGCGTAGGTGATGTTCGGGTTGTACCAGATCTTGTTGAAGACGGACGCGTAGAACGGCGCCTCGCCGTATGTCGTGGGAGCCGTGTTCGACGAGTCGTCCGGGTCGTTCTCGTCGTTGCCGCACTGCCAGCCGCTCGAGCTGCTCGTGCCCCCCGGCCCGCTGCAGGAGCTGCTCGTGCAGCGCTTGCAGTTGTAGAGAATGGAGCCGCCGCTGGTGCGGAAGATGTGGTCGGGCATGTAGTTCCAGGCCATCGACCCCGAGTCGTCCAGCACGTACATGAGGTTCGGCAGCACGGCGTCGCTGGGGGAGTTCGCGAGCGGCACCTGCGCCACGTCGGCGATCTCGGCGAGCGCCGGACGTGCGGGCACGAGGCCGACGGCGGCGGCGGCGAGGGCCGCCGCCAGGATCCTGCGGAATCGGGAGGGGGTCATGCGTGTCGCTCCTGGGGAGTGAGGCGCCGTTTAGATGCTCACGAGGACGCTGGTCTGGATGACGCTCACGGTGTCGCGAGGGCCCTCGACGCGTGTCGTGATGCGGTAGTAGATCTGCGGCGAGCCGATGAACTGCGGCGCGCCCACCGCCATGCTGCCGCCGGAGGCGGCGGCGCTGGCCGCGTAGAAGAGCGCACATTCGTTCGCCACGCCGCCGTTCATGCCGTTGTAGGCCGTGTCGGGCTGGGTGCACATGCGGTGGATCACGTAGCGCACGACGTTGCCGGAGGCATCCGGCGCGCCCCCGTTCACCGCCACCGATTCCGACCAGCTGGCCGGGTCGAACCAGTTGGGCTCCACCACGGGCCGCGACGAGAAATAGCCCGCGCCGGTGTTCGTGGTCTGGAGCACGGCGCCGGCGCTGTTGGTCTGGAGCCACTGGACGGCGTTCTGCGTGCCGCGGTCGGCCACCATGATGGCGGCCTGCTTGAAGGCCATGTTGCCGGCGACCACGGTGCCGGTGTCCACGGCGCGCATCAGGGACACGCCCGCGAGCGACATGGCCACGAGGACGATGAGGGCGATGAAGAGGACGAGCCCCTCCTGCGCGCGGCGCGCGGCGGGAGCCGGGGCTCGGGAACGGGCTTTGCGGGTATCGGGCATGGCCGGGGTCCGGTGGATGTCGCGTCGGTCAGGCGTTCTGCGGGAACCACACCATGTTGCGGATGGGCACGAGCACCTCGAAGGTGCGGTAGCGGTAGCAGCGCCAGTTC
>Ga0209476_10003445_pt1 | contig 10459 bp, 9 predicted proteins | sample KloWWTrecipitate_FD_187179 | JGI IMG/M metagenome (GOLD analysis project Ga0209476, IMG submission 187179) | Active sludge microbial communities from Klosterneuburg, Austria, studying microevolution and ecology of nitrifiers - Klosterneuburg... | ecosystem: Engineered > WWTP > Aerobic digester >...
GGCCAACCCGACGCACTTAAACCATTGTGAGTTCACATGAGACGCTACGGACGAATGACGCGGGAAAAATCGGCGCAGATGCACGCTGCCAAGGAGCGGAAGCGGATGGCTGGCCCGTCTCCTGAGTATCCGCCTGAGATTGATTACGCCGCGCCTATTGAGTCTTGGCGAATCAGGAGATTTGTGACCGGAAAGATTTACGACATTGTTTTGTTTCCGTCGCGGCGCAGGCGCGACACGTTCAGGGTTGTGGTGAACGGAAAAAACTGGAAGAACAGCATTGGATACGACCGCCTCCTGAGACAGACCGTAAAGTCATTATCCAAAAAATATAACGATAACGCTTGACTCGGTAACGATAACTGTGCCAATGTCGCCGCATGGCTGCAAAGTCAGGCAGGTCGCGGAATCTCAGAAGGCGACTACATGCTAATCGAGGGGCAAAGCAACGAACCGGGCGCAAACCCTGACACGCGGTATCGAGTGACAACGATACCGCTACCTCGGCGACCCGCCCGACATGTGGTCAATGGAAGCGACGTTCGCACCACGCATGACGCCGAACGACAAGTCCAGCGATGAGCGATAAATGTCCAAACCACGTCCGCAGGCGGCGAGGGTGTCCGATCTGCGAGAGACTCTCGGCGGCACTGGCGGAAAGCTCATTCGCTGCGACGCCTTGTTCACCTGATAAAATGCAACCAGAACTCATCATAAAAAGTCAGCCGATAGACTTTGAAATCTGCAAGCGCCTCGGCACGGGTGCGGCTGACTTTCTCGTGCTGTGCTTCGATGGCGTGCAACTCGAAGACTTCGGAACGCCATACGACACGCCGGAAAATCGAGCGATGCAACAGCGGCTCGTCGAAGCTCTAAATGACCGCACTGCGGAATCGCGCTGGCCGGAAATGTGGCGCAACTGGAAGCCGAAAATCTGCCGCCAGTTCGGACTGCCTGACACGACAACCTCGGCTGAATACCGCCCGGTCTGCTCCTACAAAATCTCGCGGGTCTGTCACGGCTACTCGGAACACCTACACGCCGCAATCGGACTGTTCGAGACGCTCGCGGACAAAATCGCGAGCTGGAGCATCACCCACAAACCATCCGACGAGTCCTGCTGTGTCGAGATATTCACGCGAGACTTCAAGAGCCACATCCGAAAGGGCCAGCGGCCGTCGTTGGTAATCGCGGAGTGCGTGCTCGAACTACTCAACGCCAATCAGGTGAACGATGAGTTCAGGCGCACAGACCCGCCGTTGAAACCATGACGACACTCGAACAATCCAAGCCTGCCGACGAAGCCCTCGACTCCGTGCTGCGAAGCGGGGCTGTGTCGTCCTGCAACGATTTGTTCGAGCACAAGACCCGAATCAAACTAAAAGTGCTTGTGGCTTGTGAATACTCTGGAGTCGTGCGCGATGCGTTCGCAGCCCGCGGACACAATGCCTGGTCTTGCGACTTGCTGCCAACTGAACGCGATGGATTCGGAATCAAACACTATCAGGGCGACGTGACAAATCATCTGCGTGAAGGATGGGACATGCTCATCGCTCACCCGCCATGCACCTATCTATCATCGTCCGGCATGCACTGGACGACTCGCGGTCTGCGTGATCCGAAGCTGACAGAAGATGCACTGGATTTCGTGAGGCTGCTGCTTGGCGCAAACGTGCCACATATCTGCCTCGAAAATCCGGTGGGGATAATCTCGACGCGAATCCGAAAGCCGAACCAGATAATCCAGCCATACAGATTCGGGGATGATGCAAGTAAATCAACCTGCCTCTGGCTGAAAGGTCTGCCGCCATTGATGCCAACCAAATACATCAAGCCGAGGCGGGTCTGTAAATGCGGGTGCGTCTATCCAAACGCGGAACTGTCCTGCCCGAAATGCGGCGCTGGTGTGAGCCACTCAAAGCCCAGGTGGGCAAACCAAACCAACAGCGGGCAAAACAAACTCGGGCCATCAGAAACCCGTGGGCTGGACCGCGCAAAAACCTACACCGGAATAGCTGAAGCTATGGCCGACCAGTGGACGCGCGCTCTGTGCTCGAACGTCCGGCTCACCGACGGCGACAACCCGGACCAGACGACACGCCCATGACTCCCGATGACCAACAATCCCCCGTTCGCGTGCAGCCGGCTGGTTGGGCTGCGCGTCTGCAAGAACTGAAGCACAGGCAAACCGAGGACAGACTACGCCGCTGTGACGAAATGCTAACCGCAGCAGGTGTGCCCGAATGGGTGATGAACTCAGAGAACGGCAGCGTGCCTGCGAACTCGACGCCCGCTCGCCTGCGCTGGTATCTGGCACGCCGTAAAGACATCAAACCGGGTGAAATAGACCAGCAACTCCAACGAGAAATGAAGGAGTGGTTGAACTACGTAGCGCAGCACAACGACCTGCGTGAGCGACCGGCACACGGCGACTCACGCCAACCAAAAACGCTATGAAACAATCCCAAGACGCCAACGCCGGTTCGCTCCACGCAGATGGTTCGGCGGCTGGTGGAAAGCAAAAGCGCATCCGAACGTGGAAATGTGGATGCGGACTGAGCGCGGACGAACTGCATAAAATCAACTGGGTGCGATACGTCCAAGGATATGCCCAGTGCAAACAATGCCGACATGATCTCGAAGAATATTAAGCCGCCGAACAAGGATTCTACAACTCCAGTCGCTTAATATGAGACTTGAAATTGCCATTGAACAGTTAAGGGATGTAGTCCGGCGCAAGCACTTGGCGTTCTCCACGGAGCAGAATTATGCTCAATGGGTCACGCGATTCTCATGGTTCGTCGTGGACCGGTGTTCGCCCGCCCTGTTGCCCGCTCAAAAGATGGAATTGTTTCTGACGCAGCTTGCGCGACAGGACGTTTCTGCCAGCACTCAGAATCAGGCGTTCTGCGCATTGTTGTTCTTCTATCGGGAGGTGTTGAAGGTGGATGTGGGCAAGGTGGATTCTCTCCGGGCTAAAAAGCCGGTGCATCTGCGGTATGCGCCAGAGTTGGGCGAGGTGAAACAGTTGCTTGATCGGGTGAAGGATACGGGGGGTTATCCTACACGGCTCATCGTAAAGCTTATTTATGGCTGCGGATTGCGCGTGTCTGAACCGCTCAACTTGCGCGTCAAGGATGTGCTCCTGTCGGAATCCAAACTGGTGATCCGCGCGGCCAAGGGCGGCAAGGACAGGTTTGTGAGTCTGCCTTGTTGTCTGAGTGAGGCGGTGCGGGCGCAACTGGCCTATGCCAAAAGCGTGGCGGAGCAGGACCGGCTCAATGGTTTGCCGGTGGCTTTGCCTGGCTTACTGGCGCGAAAGTATCCGCACTGGCAATTCTCACCCAAGTGGGCGTTTCTGTTTCCCGCCAGGACACCGTGCGCGCATCCGCGTTCCGGGGTGATGGTGCGCTGGCGTTGTCTGGAGGTGAATGTGCAGCGTTGTGTGCGGACTGCCGCGCGCCCGCTGGGGTTGGACATCACGCCGCATCATCTGCGGCACGCCTATGCCACGCATTGCCTGAATGGGGGACAGAATCCGCGGGCGATCCAGCAGGCGATGGGGCACAGCCAGCTTGAAACGACGATGGGCTACCTGCACGCAGAGGCGTTGAGTGTACGCAGTCCGATGGAGTTGATGACGCCATGAGCGGCAGAATCAAACTTCCAAGCAAAAAAAGTAACGATAACGCTTGACTCGGTAACGATAACTGTGCCAATGTCGCCGCATGGCTGCAAAGTCAGGCAGGACTCGTCATCCTGGGCGCGCAAGTGCCAAACGGCCCGACGCTAAACACGCTGGGGGCCGACCTTCTGCTTTCCGCGATTCGCATTGTGAACAGGCGCGCAAGCTTTGCCTTCTTGGTTTTACTGACGCTGCCCTTGCTGATTTCTTTGGGGTTTCAACCGTTACTTTGTGGAAGTGGAAGCACTCCCATCCCGAGTTTGTTAATGCCCTAAACGCTGGGAAAGCGGTTGCGGACTGCGAGGTTGCTTCAAAGCTCTACGAGCGGGCGCTTGGTTGCTCGCATAAGGCGGTCAAAATCTTCAATACCGAATCTGGGACGGTTGAGCACGAATACACGGAACATCATCCACCGGACACCACCGCTGCCATCTTCTGGTTGAAAAATCGTGATCCCGGTCGGTGGCGGGACAAGCAGCTACTGGAGCACACTGGCAAGGACGGTGCGCCCATCAGGATCGAGGACATGGCGGCGCTGACTGACGCGGAACTCATGGCGATTGCAGGGAGTAAGGCATGAGCGAACCGCGCCCAACGCAGCAGATGGCGGCTGAATGGTTGTTGTGCCGACGACATCTCAAGCAGTGGTGCCAGAGGGTGGGTTACGAACCAGCGGCGCACCACGAACTGGTGTTGAGAGAGTTATCGGCGGTGGCTCACGGGTCGGTTAAACGCCTGGCAATCTTCATGCCTCCCGGATCGGCCAAAAGCACGTATGCTTCGATCCTTTTCCCCGCATGGTTTCTTGGTCAACACCCTGAGAGGTGTGTTATTGCTGCCTCACACACGCAGGAACTTGCGGATTCATTTGGGCGGCGGGTGCGCAACCTCGTGGCGGAATATGGGCCGTTGCTGGGTTACAAGCTGGCGGATGATTCGCAGGCGGCGGGTCGTTGGGGGACGACAAACAAGAGTGAATACTTTGCGGTAGGCATTGGTGGGTCAGTCACCGGGCGGCGCGCGGACCTGTCGTTGATTGATGATCCGGTGCGGAGTGCGGAGGATGCGGATTCAAAGCTGAACCGAGACCGGCAATGGGAGTGGTACAACTTCGACTTGATGACCCGATTGAAGCCTAACGCGGCGATCGTACTGATTCAAACCCGGTGGCATGAGGATGACTTGGCCGGGCGGATACTGGCGCAGGAAGGGGATCAATGGCGGGTGATCCGGTTGCCGATGGTGGCGGAAACGAATGATGCCCTTGGACGCGCGGAGGGCGAGCCTCTATGGCCGGAGTATTTCACGGAGGACATGCGGGTTCAGGCGCGGCGCACTCCAAGGGTGTGGTCGGCGTTGTATCAGCAACGACCAAGCCCGGAGGAAGGCGGTTTTTTCAAGAGGGCATGGTTGAAGGGCTACGAACCAGGGGAACTACCGAAGAACCTCCGGATTTACGTGGCGTCAGATCACGCGGTAAGTCTGAAACAGGAGGCAGACCGCACATGCCTGTTGCCGGTGGGTGTGGACGCCGCCGGTGTGATTTGGGTGCTGCCTGACTTGGTCTGGGAGCGAATGGAGGCGGACCAGACGGTAAACGCGATATTGAAGCTGATGCGCGACCGCAAACCCTTGTTGTGGTGGGCGGAGAGCGGGCATATCTCGAAGTCTATCGGACCATTTCTTCGGCGTCGGATGCTGGATGAGAACACGTATGTTCCTATCAGCGAGGTGACGTGTGTTCGTGACAAACGCACGCGAGCGCAGAGCATTGCTGGGCGCATGAGCATGGGCATGGTGCGCTTTCCAAAATTCGCCCCGTGGTGGGAACAGGCGGAGGCGGAGATGTTGACCTTCGACACTGGCACGCATGATGACTTTGTTGATGCCCTGGCCCATGTGGGTATGGGTCTGGATTATCTGGTGAACGCAGAAGGGCCGCCGAAGCCGTCCACGCCGACGGGCACGCTGGCCTGGGTGAAGGAATCAAGCAAACGCCGCGAAGCACGCGAAGCGGCCACGAAAGGAGCACAAGGATGGTAATGCAATCTGAACCAATGGGGCTGATGGATCGTATTTCAGCCGCAGGCAATGTATTGTTGACGGGCAAGCTGCCGAATCCGCTGGCGGAAGAACCGCAGGACAAGAGCCGTGCTGCGCTGGTGAAGGAACTCAATGATTGGGTGAAGCGCGAACGGACCTTCTGGCGACCGGTGTTTGATCGGATCAAGGAGGACCAGCGGTTTGCGGCCGGTCGGCAATGGGGTGATGCGAGATCGGTGGAGGGCGGCGAGGATTGTTACAAGGCCGAACTCGTGCAGCGCATTCTTCAACAGAAAGAGTCGAGCCTGTATTGCAAGAAGCCGACGTTTGAAGGGCAGCGGCGCAAGCGGATGGAATACACGGTCTGGGACGGAGACGAGGGGACGTTGCGCGGGGCACAGGCGTTGGTGGCTCAATCCATGCCGCTGATCACACAGGCGCAGGCGGCAAAGGAGATTCTGGCGGAGTATGATGCGCAGCCGTTCAAAGAACCCGAGACGCCTCCGGTGGTGCAGGTGGCGCTCAACGCGGCCACGTTGCCGCCGGAAGTGCAGGGGGCGATGGACATCGTGAAGGATTACGACCAGGCGCGGATGCAGCGCAAGCTGGAGACGGACATTGGCGAGACGTTGAACCTGCTGTTCGATCATCAACTGGACGAGCAATGCCCGCCATTCAAGCAGCAGATGAAGCAGGTGGTGACACGGGTGAATACGTGCGGGGTGGCGTATGCCAAGATTTTGTTCCGGCGCGACATGACCGGCGATGACGAGGCCACGGTGGAAGGGGAGACGGCAGGGGCGACCGGACAGGCGGCGCAGATGGCGGCGATCAAGCAGAAGATGCGTGAGATAGACGATCCTGCCACGCCGCCGGACAGCGCGAAGGTGGCGGAACTGGAGTTCATGCTGCGGAAGTTGCAGCAGGGCGGAAACGAGGGTGAGACTGTGGAGAGCGAGGGGCTTGTGATTGATTTCCTGCCGGCGACCAGTGTGATTCTTGATCGAGGCACGCGCAACTTGCGTGGGTTTGTGGGCTGCCCACGGCTGGCGCACGAGATGTTGATGGATGTGGCGGATGTGGAGCGTGAATACGAGGTAAGCCTGCGTGATACCGGCGCGGTGATCTACGCCAAAGGCAAGGAAGTGCCCGAGGGCCACGGCCTAAGCCCCGAGATGGAGGAAAGCCAGAGGGCCTGTCAGAAAGTTTGCGTGTTCAACATCTACGACAAGCGCACCGGTCTTTGTTACACGGTGTGCGACGGCGTGAAGGACTTTCTCAAAGAACCCTACGTGCCGCAGCCGGAATGGGACTTCTTTTACAACATCATACCGCTGGTGTTCCGACCGGTTGAGGTGGAGGAAAACGACCCAGAACAACAGGTGACATGCTACCCGCAAAGCGATGTGAGGCTGTTGATGCCGATGCAGCGGGAGAAGAACCGCAGCCGCGAGGCGTACCGTGAGCATCGCATTGCCAACCGGCCAAGGTGGTGTCTGGCGGGAGCAACAACCGACGGGGACGACCTGGACAAGCTGGGGATGACAACGCCTGCGGGCGCGGTGCTCCGGCTCAAGAGTCTTGCACCGGGCGAAAAGATCACTGACCGGCTTATGGCTATTCCCGGGTTCCCGATTGACCCGAAGGTGTATGACACCAGTGCTTTTGATCAGGATGCCTTGCAGGTGGTGGGCACGCAGCCGGCCAATCTGGGCCAGCAGGGCGGCAACGAGAAGGCGACGGGGCAGGCGATTGCCGAGGGATCGAGGATCCAGGCGGCGGACTCGAACGTGGACGATCTGGAGGAATTTCTTTCCATGCTGGCGGAGGGCGCCGGGCTGTTGCTTCTGGACAACATGACTGAGGAGCAGGTCAAGCGTATCTGCGGGCCGGGGGCGGTCTGGCCTCCGATGACGCTGCGGGACATGCGGGACAATGTGTGGCTGGAGATCGAGGCGGGGAGCACCGGGCGACCCAACCAGGTGCTGGAGGTTCAGAACTTCCAAGCCATCGGGCCACAGTTGAAGGAGGCGATGATTGCCGGCGGGATGAGTTTGATCCCGCTGATCAAGGAGGGCGCGCGGCGACTGGGCGACCAGATTGACGTGGACGACTTTGTTCAGCCCGCCCCCATGATGATGCCGCAGACTTTACCAACCAACCAACCCGGCGCGGAAGGGGTGCCACCGATGCCTTCGCGCGGTGGCATTCCCGCCGGGCAGGTGGCGAACAATCTGCCGGCAGGCGGGCCTCCGTTGCCATCGAACACGGCTGGCCTGGCGCAGGGAGCGATGCAATAGCCATGCAAATGAGAAAAGCGAACTGGAAGCGGTTGAGGCGGGAGACGCCGTGCCGGATGTGCGGGAACGACCACGAGACAGCGAATTGTGCGCGGCGAAAGGGCGGTCTGAAACCTTTGCCGCCAAAGTTATCCAATACGTATTTTGTTAGCTGAATAAAAAAGAGTTTGACAGAACCAACCATCTGAATTATGACTGCAAATGTTAGACGGGTATTGCTGATTCCCCAGGATGGGGACGGCGGCGGCGCTGGCGCTGAAACCACGCAAGATGATGCTCCGCAGGATTCATCCCCTGCATCGCGACAAACCGGGGATTCGAAACCCCAGGCAGCAGACGACCACAGGCCGGATTCGTCACCGGCGGGCGAGGACCAGCCTTCGGCATTTGAGAGCGCATTGAGCGCACTTGAACCGGAGGAAGAAGGGGAAGGTTCGCCACTTCCAGGTGAGGCAAATACGGATGGTGCGGACGCGACCGGGGCCGATAAGGACGGGCAGGCCCAGGCGAAATCCACACCGGAGGATGTTCATTCACAGAATCAGGAACAGGCGTTTACCAAGGCGTTTGACCAGCGCCCGGAGTGGAAGGGGGTTCTTTCATTGTCGGGCCAGAACGCGGAGAAGGTGAAGCCGCTCCTGAGACAGATATATCAGCGCGAGACGGCACTGGCCGAGCAGATGGATCAGATCAAACCTCTGGCGGAAGTCGGGGAAAGACTGAGGCGCGCGGCCAATGACGACACGGTGGCAAATAATGCGGTGGCACTGGTGGAGCGGTGGTTTGCCGGAGATGCGGCAGCACTCACAATGCTGGACGAATTGAAGGCGGACCTGCAACGGCGGCTCGGGGTGGTGGTATCCAGCCCGGACCTGTTGGAGCGATCCAAGACGATTGACCGGAAGGTGAACGACGGGTTGATTGACGAGGAGACTGCTGCGGAACATCGGGCGTTGGTGCTCGAAACCGAGAAAGCCAGAGCGCAAGCCAAACAAGCCACGGGCAGGGTGCAGCAGACCGAGGCAGCCCAACAGGGTCAGGCCATTGAAAAGCTGATTGCAGCCCGAACCGAATCGCTGAATGACTGGGAAAAGAACGGTCCTCTCAAAAATCCGGATTACGCCGGCAGACCTGAACTGCAAACCCGGGTGTTGAACGATGCCAAGATTCTTGTGGTGCAGAGGGAGTATGAACTTGGCCGCATGTTAAATGCGGGCGAAATGGTGGAATCGGCAAAGCAGGCGTATGACGGGGTGATGAACCTTGTGCGTAGTCTCCAGCCAAAACCCACACGCCAGCGTGCCATCTCCGGAAACGGCTCGTCTACAACAGCGGCTGTGCGGCCTCGTAATTTTGACGATGCCGTCAACCGGGCGGAACAGGTTTTGTAACCGCGCGGGATGACAGTCGCACAATGAGAAGGACTTGGTTATGCCAGCGATTGCTTTCACAAATTTTGACAACTACCTGAACAGCGTGCTTGACGCGTATGTGAAGGAAAATCCATTGGGACAGACAATCACGGACAAGCCTTTGCTTGCCGGTCTGAAACCAAAAATGAAGCCCTTTGTGGGCGGCGCTGATTACGTCAGCGGTGCGGTGCGCGGACGTTTCCTGAGCGATTACAGCGGCTTCGGCCAGTGGTATTCGCATTTGGACACGGTTTCGTACCAACACCCTGACGACATCCTCCGGTGGAAGTATGCCTGGCGCGAGGCGCACCTTGGCGCTGACTTCGACTTCACCGAGTTCAAGCAGCGCGGTGTTTCGATTGACATGAACGGCGGCGCGAACATGCGCGGCGGCTCGCGTGAGGTTCAAATCGTGAAGGATTGGGCCAAGAGCGAGATTAAAGACAACTTTGGCGAGAGCCAGAGCCGGTTTATGAACGACAGCCTCTGGGGCGATGGCTCGGTGAGCGCGAAGTCAATCATCGGGATCACAGGCATTCTTGACGACAACCCGACGGCTGGCAGCATTGGCTCGATCAGCCGTGCAACGAACAGTTGGTGGAGACACCGGACGCTGGTTGGCGCGAACAAGATTGCGGCTGACCGCACCACGCAAAAGGCGTGCAACAAGCTCAAGGCCGAGGTGCGGCAGTTGCGCAAGTATGGCGGGCGCCCCGACCTGATCCTTGCCGGTTCCGCGGCGCTGGAAGCCATCGAGGCGGAAGTGGCGGAGAAGGTGCAGATCAATCAGGACCAGTTTGTGGTGAGCAACGGCAAGACTGCCGTGGGTTCGCCGGACCTGGTGCTGCGAGGCGTGGGCCCGATGATCTACGATCCGTGGCTGGACGACCACGGGCGCGCGGACAGGATTTACATCCTGGACTCGAACCATGTGCAACTTCGCCCGATGGAAGGCGAGGACATGAAGGTGCAGAAGCCGGAACGGCCTTACGATCAGTACGTGATCCTCAAGGCGGTTA
>Ga0209476_10003451_pt1 | contig 10430 bp, 10 predicted proteins | sample KloWWTrecipitate_FD_187179 | JGI IMG/M metagenome (GOLD analysis project Ga0209476, IMG submission 187179) | Active sludge microbial communities from Klosterneuburg, Austria, studying microevolution and ecology of nitrifiers - Klosterneuburg... | ecosystem: Engineered > WWTP > Aerobic digester...
AACTAAATGAATTCTTTTCCCAATGCCAAACATTTGTAATTTTATTCCGTTAAAAAGTTTCAATGCCGATACAAAATTAGTTAATAGTTTAAACGATAGTCCTAATTTCCAAAATAAGAATGTTGGTGGTTTACGATAGAATCAATAAAGAGTTTAGCAAAAGAAGAAAGTTTTTTCTGTTGCTGCTGATGCTTAGTGTTTTTTCACCCGCACTCAGAGCACAGGAAAACATCACCGTACAACAAACGCTCGACTATATCAATCAGAAATTTGCAGGCAAATATGTAGTTTCTATCAACTATGGCGTTTTAATAGCCACTTATTTTGATGGCGAAACAAAATACAGAGAAGATCAGGCAGCTATTAAAGACCTTGATGCCACTAAGGTTTACTACAATTCAAAAGCAGGAATGTTGCTGATTAACTGCACCAACCCACAAAAAAAATGTGTCACCCGTGAGTTTCTGGGAAAAAGACTTTTCTACAGCCGCATTAGTTTTCCGGTTTCTTATGGACAAAAAACCAACGATGGCTTGGTAAAAGCATTTCAACATTTAATACATTTGATTAATGATAAAAATTATGAAAATTCAGAACCATTTGAATAATGTAAAAATATTGTTCATTGTATTGTTATCTGCCTTTTGTGTACAGGCAAATGCACAGGTTGACTCTGCTGATTTTAAAATGCGCATTGACTCACTGATGAATCAGGGGAAAATAAAATTTAATAATGGTAAATTTCAGGAAGCATTGTTAGACTACACCTATGTGGCAAACATGGATGTAGCCAACGTAAATGCAATTTTACAACAAGGATTTTGTAACACTATCTTAAAAAAATATACTGAAGCTATTGGCAACTTTACTGATGTAATTTTTTATGAACCCAATCATGAGTGGGCTTATGTTTCAAGAGGCAGTGCATATAATAAAATTGAAAAGTATGATAAAGCCATAGTAGATTTTAATAAAGCATTAGAGCTGAAACCTGAAGATGCAGAAGCCTACAACAACAGAGGCTTTGCTAAAAAAATGCTTGGTGACATTAAAGGTGCTTGCGAAGACTGGAACAAATCAAAAAAATTAGGAAACGAAGAAGCTAAAATCATTCTTAAAAATAATTACTGTAAATGATCAAGGTGCGTGAGTTTGTTTTTTTAATACTGATTGGTGCAGTGGTGCTTTTATCTGCTTTCAAAATACAGCAGGATGGAAAAGATTACGGGCAGTGCTTACAAAAAGTAAATAAAAAATTTGGTGCAGAAACATTATCATGTCCTGCATCAACAAAGCCTTATAAAGTTTGGTTTGTAAATACGTGTAGCGATACCCTTGCCGTTAAATTAGCCGTTCAGGAAAAATCAAAACGCTGGCGGACTTTTACAAGAACACAACTTTTACCCGGAGATACAATATCAGGCTATGCCTGCACAGGCGTAGGAAAATATCTTTACTATACAAAGCAATACAAAGACAACTCTGTGGATTTACCTTCTGATGAAGTAATTGATAATAGTAATAAGGAATAAAAATTTTTACTTTTTGAATTCTACAACAATCAATTCCCCATAATCTTCGAGTACTTGGTTCCGTTTGCAGGATCAATTTCGTTTAGCAGATTGCTGACTTTTACTTTCTGATCGGGATAGGCTCCTGAATAAATATTTACAATCTCATCTGCTTTAGCATAAAACAAAGTTTGTAATAACAACGAACCCGGCTTTTCTTTATGTACGGACATTAACAAATCAAGGCTTTCAGAAATTTGCGACAATCCATCATCTTTCTTTTTTGCCATCACGTCAAGGCCTTTCAGATGATACTGATAAAACATTTCATGGTAAGGTTTAAAAATAGGATTAGTCATATTTTCAGAGAGCCAGTAGCGATTTTTTGTGCCTTCAAAAGCACGCCATCCTGCTTCGCGTGCATTCTGCATATTGTTTACAATAGTTTGTGCTTTGGCAAAATAAGGCGCTCCTCCATATAATGAAAAGCTGTCATAGTCCACACCAAGAATAATGTTTGCATAAAAAGCAAGTACTGCTGTCAGATTTGGATTGCTTCCATTCTCGCTGAACTCTAGAGGCTGATATTCGATATACTTAAACTGAAAATTATCGTCATTAAAATTTAAAGTCGGTGAATTATATGATGTCTGAAAAACAGGTCGTCTTGAAGTTATCTGAATGCTTCCTTTATACTCATCGTTTGAAACACGCTCATTTATTGTTATTGTAACAGAACATTCTATTCTTTCCTGATTAAGATATTTATCAGAAGTCCATTTGGTGTTATTCATAAATTCAAAAATAGACTGCTGTAGTGTTTCAAACACTTTTTTATCTACGTTCTGAATCTGTGGTGCCATTACATTAACCTGGCAATTGAGTTCTTGTGCATGCACAGTATGCAAACTCATTATGATTATTACTAAACAGAAAAATTTCTTCATTGCACTAAAGTAATTATTTTCTCAACAATGTCGGATGCAACTGCATCTTTCGATTTTTTTTCAAATGGTGTTGTCACCAGGTTTTTATCAATGATGGTGATGCGGTTAAAGTCTGAACCGAAAACCTGATTCGATTCTTCCAACTTATTAAGAACGATAAAATCGAGGTTTTTATTTTTCAGTTTTCGCTCGGCATTCTGCTTTTCATCATTCGTTTCTAAGGCAAAGCCTACCAAAATCTGACCTTCTTTTTTCAGCTTACCCATTTCTGCTGCAATGTCCTCTGTTGGCACTAACTGAACACTTAACCCCTCATTATTTTTCTTCTTTATTTTTTGATCAGAAATGCCTTCGGGTCTAAAATCTGCAACAGCAGCAGCCATAACCATTATGCTGGCATCGGGTTGTGCCTGTTTACATGCTTTCAACATTTCGGCCGCAGAAGTTATATGAACTATCTTTATTGACTTATTCAAATTTCCTAAACTAACTGACGGGCCTGAGATAAGAATTACTGATGCGCCTTTAGCAGCTAAACAGTTTGCAATGGCAACACCCATTTTCCCTGAGGAATGATTTCCAATAAACCGAACCGGATCCAATGCTTCCTGTGTTGGGCCTGTGGTGACAACTGCAATTTTGTTTCTTAAAGGTAACGATGGATTAAAATAATTGATTACTTCCTGCACAATATCTTCAGGCTCTGTCATGCGACCTTTACCTGTAAGTCCGCTGGCTAATTCGCCACTCTCCGGACCGATAATTTTAATATTGTTTTTGGCAATAATCTCAAGGTTTTTTTGTGTTGAAGGATGTTTAAACATATCCACATCCATTGCAGGTGCTACCATAACTGTATTGCGGCAAGACAGAAAAACTGCAGTCAGTAAATTGTCGCAAATGCCATTGGCAAACTTTGCAAGTGTGTTGGCTGATAGTGGAGCTACCAGAAAAATATCGCACCATAAACCTAATTCAACATGGTTATTCCAGGTAGAATTATCTTCTGAAGTAAATGTTTGAAGTGTTTCGTTTTTTGAAACGGTAGAAAGAACAAGAGGTGAAACAAAATCTTTAGCAGCAGCAGTAACAATTACTTTAACTGTTGCTCCTTGCTGCACCAATTGTCGCACTAATTCAGGTGTTTTGTAAGCTGCAATGCTTCCTGTAACACCCAGCAGGATTTTTTTTCCCTGCAACATGATTTTAATTTTCTGCGCTGTCTTTGTTTTCTTCTTTTGCAGGACTACGGAAATAGATTTTATCATCTAAAAAGTCCTGAATGGCAACCAATGTTGGCTTTGGCAGACGCTCGTAATATTTAGAGATTTCAATCTGCTCACGGTTTTCAAAAACCTCATCCAAAGTATCTGTTGAAGAGGCAAACTCGCTTAGTTTATCGTGTAATTCTTCGCGGGTTTCGGCAGCAATATGATTGGCACGTTTTGCAATAATGGCAAGACTTTCATAGATGTTTTCAGTCTTCTTTTCAAAGTCAACCACATCGCGGGTTACTGTTGTTTGTGCTACGTTTCTGCTATTCATTGTTTTAATTCAATTTACAGTATGATAATCTTTTAATTTTTCTTCGGCTGCCGACAATATACGGCTGGCTTCTTTTTTATATTCCGTTGCAGGAAATATCTCAATCAGCTTATTGTAATGATCTATAGTACTCTTGTAACGCTCTTCTTTTTTCGATTCTATGCTGTTTTGGGCATAGAGATAAGCCGATTTAAGCGACAAAAATAAACATTCTTCCTGATATTTGGTAGTCGGGAAGTCCTTCACCACGTTTTCAAAGGCAACGATAGCCGATTTATACTCTTCCATTTTGTAGTAAAGCATTGCATTATCCCAGGCCTTTACTTCGAGTTTACTTCTTAGCTCATCAATATACTTATTACATTCGGCAACACGCTGGCTTGTTGGATATTTATTGATAAATAACTGAAACTGTCTGATGGCATCGAGGCTACTCTGCTGATCGAGGCTTGAAGGCGGAGAGTCCAAGTAATAGCAATAAGCATTATAAAACAAAGCATCTTCAGCTTTGGCACTCATTGGAAATGTTTGTGCAAAATTGTTAAAGTGATAAGCTGCGCTGGTATAATCACCGGTGTAGAAATAGCTTAAACAATAATAGTAATAAGAGCTTTCAGCCTTATCGGTTCCTTTAAGCACAACTATTAACTCTTCAAAAAGCTGTAATGCATTAAAATATTTTTTGTTTTCGAAATATTTTACTGCAGCATCATACTTCATGTTCATATCGCCACTTTTACGAATGCGATTAAACTTACTGCATGAGCCTAAGGTCAGCAGCAATGCCATTAAAAGAAAATAAACCGACAGACGATTTTTCATAAGTGTGCAAAAGTAACCAAAACACTAATACAATGATGTGTTTTTAAGAAACCCTTTTAGCTGATAATCAATTATTAAACAATTATTCATTTAACGAATGTTTTCTGTAATTTTAGACCCTTTATTTAAAATTCATAAAATCAAATCAATCTATGTTAAAACGATTTCTCTTTATTATGTTGTTGTGTACTACAACAATGGCTATGGCGCAAACAGACTATCGCCTGATGTTTTTAGGTAAAGCTGTTTTGCCGGCAGAAAACCTAAACTCTTTTATCCAGGAAAAAGTATCAGAAAACGATGTTTATAATGGTTATTACTACCGAATCATACAGTTTTATACTGTACCTACTCAAGCAGAAAAAGCTGTAATGGAAACTGCAGGAATTAAGCTGTTGGAGTACTTGCCAAAGAATGCTTTTAATGCAGCAATTCCAATTAGTTTTAACAAACAATTGCTCTCAGGATTTAATGTCAGAAGTGTAACAAATCAATCTTCTGAACAGAAACTTTCTATCAGCATGTTAGGTGATTATCCTAAATACGCTGTTCCTTCTGCAGGAATGGTTGATGTGAGACTTCAGTTTCAGAAAAACATTTCAATACAACAAGCACAACAGATTGCCGCTACCTATGGCAAAATTTTAAGTTCAACTGAAATAAATAATATGGTTGAGGTGCGCATGCAGCAACAATCTGTTGCCACTATTTCACAACAGCCTTGGTTGTTTTTTATAGATTTAACCTCGCCACCATCTGTTAAAGATGATTTGGAAGGACGTAGTCTGCACCGCAGCAATGTCATCAACAACGACTTGTTGATGGGACGTAAATACAATGGAAGCGGAGTAGCCGCAGCACTTGCCGATGATGGATTTGTTGGCCCACACATTGATTTTACCGGAAGGATTACCAATTACACAACAACAGTTGGTCCTTCGCATGGTGACATGACAGGCGGAATTCTTGCAGGTGCAGGCAATTTAAATCCTGCATATCCGGGTATGGCCAATGGAGTTCAACTGCATGTTTTTGATATTGGAAGCTACCCACAAATTATTGATGCAGTTGCCAACTATAACAATCTTGGAACAGTGGTTGCTTCAACCAGCTATTCGCAGGGATGTAATGAATATACTACCGACACACAATTTGGCGATCAGACTATTCATGACAATGGACAACTTGAATTTGTTTTCTCTGCAGGAAATAACAATGGTACCAATTGTGGCTATGGTGCCGGAGGTAATTGGGGAAATATTACAGGAGGTTACAAGCAGGGAAAAAATGTAATTGCTGTAGCCAATCTTGATGCTTTGGAGGTTATTGATCCTTCAAGCAGTATTGGTCCCGCTTCTGACGGCAGAGTAAAACCGGATATTGCTGCCAATGGCCGCGACCAAATGTCAACAGATGAAAATAATACTTATCAGGTTGGTGGTGGCACCTCTGCAGCCTGCCCGGGCATTGCAGGTATCTGCACACAACTTATTCAAGCTTATAAGCAAATTAATTCTGCTACCGATGCACCTACTGCTTTAATTAAAGCTTGCTTGCTCAATGGTGCTGAAGATATCGGAAACCCTGGCCCTGATTACAAATATGGTTGGGGAAGAGTAAATGCACTGCGTGCTGTTACTACTATTGAAGATGCACGTTATTTTACTGACAGTATTAATCAGAGTGACTCATTGACTTATTCTATTAACGTTCCTGCAGGTACTTCGCAAATGCGTGTCATGGTTTACTGGCATGATGTAGGTGGCTCACCGGCATCATCTACTTATTTAGTTAACGACATTGACATGCAAGTAACCGACCCATCAAATGCAGTATGGAATCCATGGGTTCTTGATCCTACTCCCAATGCCGCTAATCTGAATGCACCTGCAACAAGAGGCATTGACCATCTGAACAACATGGAACAAGTTACATTAGACAACCCTGCAGCAGGTAACTATGTTGTTTCACTCAAAGGATTTGCTATTCCACAAGGACCACAGACTTATTATGTAGTTTATGAGTTCAGAAATGATGACATCACTGTTACCTATCCTATGGGTGGCGAAGGTTTTGTTCCCGGTCATCCTGAAATTATCCGTTGGGATGCATTGAAAGGTCTTGGCTCATTTGATGTAGAATATACTACTGACAATGGAACTACATGGAATAATATTGCCACTGTAAATCAGAATACATTACAATATTCGTGGAATGTGCCTAATAATATTGCAACAACAGGTGATGCCCGTGTTCGTGTTACAAGAGGAAGTGTTTCTGGATTGTCTGACACAACATTTACCATTGTTGGCATTCCACAAAATTTAAATGTTATTTACTCATGTCCTGATTCAATTAAAATTGGATGGGCAGCCGTAAGTAATGCTGCTTGGTATGAAGTGAGTATGTTAGGTACAATGTATATGGACTCTGTTGCCACAACAACCAACACCGATTATATTTTTACAAACCTTATAGCATCAAACTCTTATTGGTTTAGCGTAAGGGCAGTGATGGCTAACGGCAATAAAGGGCGCAGGGCTAATGCCATTAAAAAACAACTTGGCATTTTCAATTGTCCAAACATTCCTCCATCTGTGCAGTTTAATGCAAACTTCAATGTAGGTTGTACAAGCAAAACTTTCACTTTTACAGATCAAAGCTCTAATGCACCGTCAAGTTGGAATTGGACATTTAATCCTAATACCGTTACATTTGTAGGTGGAACTTCTGCAACATCACAAAATCCACAAGTACAGTTTAATACACCCGGCACTTACGATGTAACTTTAGATGCTACCAATGGAATTGGCACTTCAAGTTCAACACAAACTGCAATGATTAATATTCTTGCTCCTTCTTTACCACCAATGACACAAGATTTTCAGGCTACAGTTTTCCCTCCGGCAAACTGGTCTATTGATTCATCAAACGCTAATTATACATGGTTAAAATCAGCTCTCATTACAGGATCAGCAGGCACTTCTACTTATGCTGCACGATTCAACAATTACTCATATAATAGTTCAGGATCAGAAGATGGTTTAATTAGTTATGAAGTAAGTTTATCCAATGCAGCAGCAGCATTACTGACATTTGATGTAGCGTATGCACAATATTCAAGTGTTTATAATGATGGTTTGCGAGTTGACATTTCAACAGACTGCGGAAATACATGGGTTCCTTCAGGTTACTTAAAAACCGGAGTGGCTCTTGCTACTACGGGTACCACAACCAGCAACTTTGCTCCAAATGCTGCCAATCAATGGCGCAATGATTCTGTTTCATTGAATGCATACCTTGGTCAGGATGTTTCGATAAAATTTGTAAACATCAACGATTTTGGCAACTCTATGTACGTTGACAATGTAAATCTTGATGTTACTACAGGATTAAATCAATTGGACAATAATGTTGGAACGGTAAATATTTCTCCGAATCCATCAGACGGGAAATTTATTATTTACAGTAAGCAAACATCACATGAGTCATATACACTTACTGTTTATGACATTAACGGAAAAGTTATAGCTGAAGATGTATTCCCGGCTAACAACAAAAGTCATGCTGTTGATATCAGCAATTTTTCCAAAGGTGTTTATTTTATAAAAGTTGAAGGAGAAAAATCTGTTCAGCGTTTGAAAGTTATTTCCAGATAAGGATAACTCAATGATTTATAAAACCGGTTGATACTATCAGCCGGTTTTTTATTTAACACTATATTGTACTGAAAAGCCAAAACACAAATAATTATCAAATCTATTCGTTAATAAAAAAAAGCGATTATTCATTCTGCCAGACTTTAATTTCATTTTTTTGCGTTTAAAATCTATCAAATAAAATTTAAGACAATCTTTTAAAAATAATGAACAAAAACAATTACTGCGTAATAATGGCCGGAGGCATAGGAAGCCGTTTTTGGCCAATGAGCAGAAATGCTTTTCCGAAACAATTTCTTGACATTTTAGGAACAGGACAAACACTTTTACAACAAACGTTTAATCGTTTTACTAAAATTTGTCCTATAGAAAATATCTATATTGTAACCAATGAATCGTATATTGATTTAGTAAAGAAAAATCTGCCACAACTACCGGTAGAAAATATTCTGGGCGAGCCACTCAGACGAAATACAGCACCATGTGTTTCGTATGCTGCATTTAAAATTGCTGCAAAAAATCCTGATGCCAATATAGTTGTCGCCCCGTCAGACCATATCATCACAAAGGAAGATGCTTTTATTGAGGCCATTAACAAAGGTCTTACTTTCACTGCACAGAATGACTGCCTGCTTACCTTGGGTATTACACCAAGCAGACCGGATACAGGCTATGGCTACATTCAGTTTGTAGATGAAAAACACAATGAAATAAATAAAATATTCAAGGTTAAAACTTTTACTGAAAAGCCAAATCTGGAAATGGCTCGCTTTTTTCTGCAATCGGGTGAGTTTGTCTGGAATGCAGGAATATTTTTATGGAACCTTAAGTCAATATTAAAAGCCTTAAAAGAACATCTGCCCGAGATGTATCATCTTTTTGAAGAAGGTAATTCCATTTACAACAGCAAAGGTGAAGATGCATTTATTAAAACAGCCTATTCGCAATGTACCAACATCAGCATTGACTTTGGTGTAATGGAGAAAGCGAAAAATGTTTTTGTGATGAGTGCTGATTTTGGATGGAGTGATTTAGGTACTTATGGTTCACTTTATGAGCACATAACACACGATGCTAATAAAAATGCAGTGGTTGGGAAAAATGTGATGTTGTACGATACTAAAAACTGCATTGTAAATATGCCACATGATAAACTGGTTGTTCTACAAGGCTTGTCCGATTACATTGTTGTTGAAGCAGAAAATATTTTATTGGTTTGCAGAAAGCAGGACGAACAACAAATACGTCAGTTTGTGAATGATGTAAAGAGTGCTAAAGGCGAAAAGTTTGTTTGATATAATATCTCATTTAGTTTAAGCGAACATCAATCCGTCACCATCAATTTAGGTTAATTTTTAGCATTTATGCCTAACTTTACTCGATAAATGATGCGATTCTCAAACTAAATTTAATCATTCTTAGCTTTTTTAAGAAATTTGTTGTTACTTTGCAAACTATTTACAAAACAGTTATATTATAGTAAGCAAATCAAGTTAACTACGGATTAACTTCTCTTTAAGAAGAGGGTAAATAACTCTACATGAACCCTTAAATCCGTCAGATAAAAATCCCATATTATTTAATGTCATTTTCAAATTTAAATCTCATTACTCCCCTATTGGAAGTCTTAAACGAGTTGAAATATAGTAAGCCAACTCCTGTTCAGGAACAATCCATCCCAATAGTATTAGCCGGTCGCGACATTTTTGGCTGCGCCCAAACAGGAACAGGAAAAACAGCAGCCTTTGCCTTACCTATTCTTCAACATATTTCCCTTAAAAAGCATAAGCCAGGCAATCACATCAAGGCTTTGGTGCTAGCACCAACTCGTGAACTTGCCTTACAAATCGGTCAAAGTTTTTCCGAATATGGTCGTAAACTCCCTTACAGAAATGTTGTACTTTTTGGAGGAGTATCTCAAGTAAACCAAACAAATGCCTTAAAAA
>Ga0209476_10003453_pt1 | contig 10420 bp, 7 predicted proteins | sample KloWWTrecipitate_FD_187179 | JGI IMG/M metagenome (GOLD analysis project Ga0209476, IMG submission 187179) | Active sludge microbial communities from Klosterneuburg, Austria, studying microevolution and ecology of nitrifiers - Klosterneuburg... | ecosystem: Engineered > WWTP > Aerobic digester >...
TCGCTATTCCCGCCGTGTTCCTGACGGTGTTCGAGAAGCAGCTCATCGGGTCGCTGTTCGGTTCCGGCAACCCGCGCAAGGACATCCCCAAGCTGCTCGAGCTGTACACCCAGGGTCAGCTCGACCTCGACGGTCTGGTCACCAAGACCTACCCCATCGAAGGCATCAACGAGGGCTACGCCGACATGAACAGTGGCAAGAACATCCGCGGGGTGCTCGTCTTCGAGCACGCCGACTGAGTTTCGGCTCTGGGACGCAGAGGGAGTTCGCCAACGACGGCCGACTCGCCAGTCGAACGCTCGGGCCGACTCGCTGCTGTTCTGCCACCCGCTCGTCACCACCGACTCGCAGATCGACAAGATCGTCGACGCCGTCGCCGTCGCCGCCCGCTGATCCGTTCTGGTCGCGTTACATCCACCCTCAGTGTCGTTGTGACGCGACCAGAGTGGGGTGACTGCGGCCCAACGAGTCGACGACGTAACCCGGATCTGTCATGCCGTCGGCTGCGGTGAACTCGATGACGGCATATCCCCGGTGCTGCAGTTCGTTTCGCCGGCGGGCATCCTTGCGACGATCCGCATCGGAGGCATGCCCCACTCTGCCCGACACCTCGACCGCCGACTCTTGCCGTTGCCGGGAGGGCCGGCGAGCACGATGTGACGGCCCTGGGTGAGTTGAGCGAGCAGCTGCTGCACCGCATCATCACTGCCGAGGAACGGCCGCCGCCCGCTGTCCAACAGCAGCCCGACCATAGTCAGGCAGGCAGGTGAGCGCTCGTTAAGCGTTTGCCGGATCAGGCTGGCTAGCGTCGCCGTTGACGAAGGGCGCTCATCGTGAAATGCAAGGCAGCGGTACTGCACGGGTTGGGGCAGCAATGGCAGGTCCAGGACATCACGGTCGACCCGCCCAAGGCGGGTGAGCTGTTGGTGCAGTGGAAGGCCGCGGGCATGTGTCACAGCGACGAGCACTTCGTCACCGGCGACATGGTGCCGCCGGCAGAGATGATGGCGGCAGCTGGGTTGCCACCGTTCTTCCCGATCGTGGGTGGTCACGAGGGCGCAGGCATCGTGGTCGAAGTCGGCCCGGGTGTGATGAGTGTGCAGCCGGGCGATCATGTGTCGGCCAGCTTCATTCCGTCGTGCGGTCGCTGCCGCTACTGCAGTACGGGACGCCAGAACCTGTGCGACGCCGGCGCGGGCACAATGCAGAACGGCATGATCACCGACGGCACCAGCCGCCACTTCCTCGGCGACGAACCGCTGAAGCTGATGGCGAAGCTGGGCACGTTCAGCCAATATTCGACGGTGGCCGAGGCGTCGGTCATCAAGGTCGACGACGACCTGCCGATGGACGTCGTCGCACTGGTGTCGTGTGGTGTTGCCACTGGTTGGGGGTCGGCCACCACGCGTGCCGATGTTCGTCCGGGCGACACCGTCGTGGTCGTCGGCGTCGGTGGTATCGGCATCAACGCCGTGCAGGGCGCGGCGATGGCCGGTGCCAAGCGTGTCATCGCTGTCGACCCCGTGGAGTTCAAGCGTGAGAAGGCGATGGAGTTCGGTGCCACGCACACGTATGCATCGATGGAGGAGGCCATGCCGGCGATCTCGGAGCTGACCTGGGGCCAGATGGCCGACAAGGTGATCATGGCCCCGGGCGTGCTCTACGGCGACATGATGCAGTTGGGTACGGCGATGGCGGGGAAGGGCGGCACCATCGTGGTCACCGCGATCGCTCCCATCACGCAGACCGAATCGTCGGTCAACCTGTTCGAGTTGGCGATGTGGAACAAGGAGATCAAAGGCACCATCTTCGGCTCGCTGAATCCGCGCAACGACATTCCCAAGTTGCTCGGTCTCTACCGCGAGGGCCAGTTGAAGCTCGACGAGCTGATCACCCGCCGATACACGCTCGATCAGATCAACGATGGCTACGAGGCCATGCGCAGCGGCGAGAACATTAGAGGCGTGATCATGTATGACTGATGTGAATGGTGCAACGACCGGCTTGATGGGACGAGTGCTGGGCCGCGTCGTCGGCCGGGCACGCGAGATCGAGTTGACGGTGGCAGCGCTGGCGGCCGACCGCCACGTGTTGTTGGAAGGCCCCCCGGGCACGGGCAAGAGCACGCTGCTGCGCGCTGTCGCCGATGAACTCGGCCTCGGCTTCGAGTTCGTCGAGGGCAACGCCGAGCTGACCCCCGCACGCTTGATCGGTCACTTCGACCCGGCCCGCGTGCTCACCGACGGGTACGACCCGGAGGTCTTCGTCGACGGCCCGCTGGTCACCGCCATGCGCGACGGGTCGCTGCTGTACGTGGAGGAGATCAACCGCATTCCGGAAGAGACGCTCAACGTGCTGATCACGGTGATGAGCGAGCGCGAACTGCACGTGCCCCGTTTGGGTCGGGTTGCTGCCAGCGCGGGGTTCCGGTTGGTTGCGGCGATGAACCCGTTCGATGCCATCGGCACCGCCCGCATCAGCAGCGCCGTGTACGACCGTGTGTGTCGGCTGTCGGTCGGCTACCAGGACGCGGCCGACGAAGTCGCCATCGTCCAACGAGCGCTGCCCGCGATCGACGTCGACGACGCGTGGCTGGCCAGTGCCGTCGAGGTCGTCCGCCGCACTCGTACGCACCCCGATGTCCGCATCGGTTCATCGGTGCGCGGCGCCATCGACTGCTCGGCCGTGGCCGCATCGCTGGCCTCGTTGCGCGGCGTGCCCGCCGACAACGCGGCGGTCGGCCTGGACGCGGCACTCGTTGCGCTCAGCGGTCGACTTCGCTTGCGTGAGGGGTGCAGTCGCACCGCCGAGGAGATCGTCACCGAGCTGTGGCAGCAGGTGTTCGCACCGCCGAAGTCGGACGGCGAGGGCGGCTCGGGAAAAGTGAGCGCCCCGACGGGGGCGAACCAGGGCTAGACCCGCCGCCCCAGGTGAAGGAAGGCGACGACGCCGACGCCGAGGTGGCACAGAGCCAGAAGCGCACGACCTCGCGGCGCGAGTTGTCCCGCAACCCACGCTTCGAACAGGTGTCGCCGGAGGTCGGTGAGCTCGACGAGTCCGCGGTCGAAGACAGCATGCGCGACGACCCCGACGAAACGCTGGCGATGCTCGCCGACCTGGTCGGTGCCACCGATGTGAAGCTGCGCGAGCTGGCGAAGCGACTGGCCGGGAAGCTGTTCATCGACGTCGCCCGCCGCGGGCCGATGCGCCCGCGTGGAATTGGCACCCTACGCGAGTTGCCCTACCGACCCGATGGCGGCGACCTGGACATCGACGCCAGCCTGGAAGCCATCATCGAGGGCCGCGCCGGCGCGATCGATGTCGACCGGCTGCGCGTGCGTGGCTGGGTGAAGCCGGCCACCGCACTGTGCCTGCTGGTGGATCGCAGCGGGTCGATGGGCGGCAAGCCGTTGGCCACCGCCGCCCTCGCCGCCGCCACTGTGGCGTACCGCACGCCGGAGGACTACAGCGTGCTGGCGTTCGGCAAGAACGTGGTCGTCGCCAAGGGGCAGCTGACGCCCAAGCCCAGCGAGCGAGTGGTGCACGATGTGTTGACACTCCGCGGCTTCGGTACCACGGATCTGGCGGGCGCGCTGCGGGTGGCGGCCGAACAGCTGCACCGCAGCCGAGCCGGTCGCAAGATCACGGTGTTGCTCAGCGACTGTCGGTCGACCGTCGATGGCGACCCGGTCGCGGCAGCGGCGGCGCTGGGTGAACTGGTGATCGTGGCCCCCGAATCCGACAGCGACGAAGCCGTCGCCTTCGCCGCTCAGGTGGGTGCTCGGTGCATCACCATCAGCGGTCCCAGCCAGGTGGCCGAAGCCCTCACCCGAGCCCTCGACCGCCCCGCCTGACACCCAACGGGGATGTGGGTGGTCAGGTGCAGACCAGGTTGGGGTCGGGCAGGATCTCGCCCTTGACGTTCTGTTCCGGCTCCGGAACGGTGCTGGTGGTCGCCGCGGTCGTGGTTGTGGACACCGTGCCACCGGCAACGGTGGTGCCTGTCGCCCGCGTGGTCGTCGTGGTCGTGGCGGTCGAGGTGGTGGTCTCGAAACTCTGCTCGGGTGCACCCGCGAGCGGGGCCTCGTTGCGGAAGATCGCAAGGATGGCCTTCATGTTGTCGCCACCGATGCGGGGGTCGAGCACTGAATTGCCGCTGATCATCATGCCCTTGCCCTCGATTTGATACGTGCGAATGCTGTCGGGGTCGACGTCGCGCAGCACACCGGCGAACTGCAGCATGTCGTTGATCGTGAACCCTGCCTCGGTCACGATGTCCTTCTGCAGGGACACGATCAACGCCCGAGCAACGGACGGGTCGAAGATGCCCTTGTTGAGCGCCGAGCGCAGCGTGCGACGCAGGAAGTCCTGCTGGCGAGAGATGCGACCGAGGTCGGAGGTGCCGTCCTCGTGCGTTTTGCCGTTTTCGTCCATCCACTTGAGGTGCCGTGAGCGCACGTACGCGAGTGCTTCGTCACCCGAGAACGTGTGGCAGCCAGAGGCGACGTCGAGGCCGACGTTCTTGTCGAGGATCCGTGTGGAGAACGGCACGGTGACGCCGCCCACCGCGTCGACGATGCGTTTGAACGCACAGAAATCGACCTGGATGTAGTGGTCGACGTTGATGCCGAAGTTGTCGTAGAGGGTCTGGGTGAGCAGCGTCGGATCGTTCCTGATGTACGCCGAGTTGATACGACTCTTGGCGCGGCCGGGGATCTTCACCCACAGGTCGCGAGGGAACGACAGCACCGCGGCTTGGCGTGTGACCGGGTCGACTCGCATGATCATGATGGTGTCGCTGCGATTGCCGATGTTTTCGCGGCCGGGGTCGGCGGCGCCGGCCCACTGCGAATTGGCGTCGACGCACGCATTGGCGTCGCTGCCGACGATGAGAAAGTTCTGAGCGCCGGGGTCGGCGGCGGGGAAGGTTTCGGGCACGGCGGTGCTGGCAGGCTCGCCGCTCGCGATGGTGTCACCCGGCCCCACCGCCACCGACGTGCCGGTGGGCTGGCCAGCGACGGTGGTGGTGTTGACTTCGATGAGGCTGGTCTGCAGGCGACCATCGAGCTGGTTCTTGCCGTAGATGAGCGCACCCGCGCCGACGAGGCAGGCGATCACCACGATGATGTTGACGGCCAAGACCGCGCGCTGGGCGTTGGTATGGCGCGGTTTGAACGGCTGCGCAGGCTCGACGTCAGGGTTACTCATGCGCCGTGCAGACTACCTGCCAGCTTTCAGGCACACGGGTCGGGTCCGGCAGGTGGCTATTGGGTGTCGGGCACGGGCGCGAGTTCGACCGCGCATGTCAGTGCGTAGCCCGCCTCGTAGCGAACGGACTCGATCGAACCGGCGTCGCGCAGGTCGCCCTCCGCGGCAGCCAGGAGCTCTTGGGTCTCGGCGGATGCTGCGATGACGAGGAGCGCGACCTGAGCTTTCTGGCTGACCTTGGCTTCTGTCTTGGTACGGCGGATCGCGGCGAGGACTTCGCACACCGGGTCGAGCATGTCGGCGTTTCCGGTGACCGAGGTGGAGTCGCGTGCCGGCCACGGTTGGCCGTGGACCGAGCCTGCCTGCCACCAGCTCCACACCTCGTCAGTGACGAACGGGATGAACGGTGCGAACAAGCGCAGGACGGTGTGCAGTGCCTGACGCAGTGCGGCCTGTGCCGACGCCGCTGATGAGTCGCCGTGGATGCCGTAGGCGCGGCTCTTGACCAGCTCGACGTAGTCGTCGCAGAACCACCAGAAGAACTCCTCGGTCACTTCCAACGCTCGGGCATAGTCGAAACCGTCGAAGGCGCTCGTTGCATCGGCGACCACGTTGCGCAGCCGGGCCAGCATCGCCAGGTCGAACGCTTCCGTGGGCACAGCACCGGCGGGCGGCTCACCGAACGACAGCACGAACTTCGAGGCGTTGAGCAGCTTGGTGCCCAGCTTGCGGCCGACCTTCATCTGGCCTTCGTCGAGCGCGGTGTCGACGCCGGGGCGACCGCTCGCTGCCCAGTAGCGGATGGCGTCGGTGCCGTACTGCTCGAGCAGATCGATGGGGGTGACCACGTTGCCCTTGCTCTTCGACATCTTCTTGCGGTCCGGGTCGAGAATCCAGCCGCTGAGCGCGGCATGCCGCCACGGTGCGACGCCGTGCTCGTGGTGGCTGCGCACCATCGTGCTGAACAGCCACGTGCGAATGATGTCGTGAGCCTGCGGCCGCATGTCGTACGGGAAGACGTGGCTGAACAGGTCGTCGGTGCCGGCATCGCCGGACCAGTCGCCGGCGATGTGCGGCGTGAGCGAACTGGTCGCCCACGTGTCCATCACGTCGGGGTCGCCGATGAAGCCGCCGGGCACGCCACGCTGGTCGTTGGTGAAGCCATCCGGGCAGTCGGTACTGGGGTCGATGGGCAGCCGGTCCTCGGTGGGCACCAGCACGTCGCTGTAGATCGGGTTGGCATCGGCGTCGAGGCGGTACCAGCACGGCACCGGGACACCGAAGAAGCGCTGGCGGCTGATCAGCCAGTCGCCGTTGAGGCCGCCGACCCAGTTGTCGTAGCGGTGCCGCATGAACCCGGGGTGCCAGGTGACGTCGTCGCCGCGCGCAACGAGTGCATCGCGCAGTGCCGCATCGCGGCCGCCGTTACGGATGTACCACTGGCGGGTGGCAACGATCTCCAAGGGGCGCGTGCCGCGCTCGTAGAACTTGACCGGGTGGGTGATCGGCCGGGCTTCGCCCTCCATCTCGCCGCTTGCCTGCAGCAGTTCGACGACCTTCTTCTGAGCCTGCTTCGGGAACAGACCGGCCATCTGCGCGTACGTCTCGCGGCCCTCGCTGTCGGTGATCCATTCCGGTGCCTCGGTGGCGAAGCGACCGTCGAAACCGATGAGCGCCCGCGAAGGAAGGTTCAGCTCGCGCCACCAGGTGACGTCGGTGGTGTCGCCGAAGGTACAGATCATCGCGATGCCGGTGCCCTTCTCCGGGTCGGCCAGGTGATGAGCGAGTACAGGAACTTCAACGCCGAACAGTGGTGTGCGCACTGTCGTTCCGAACATGGGCTGGTAGCGCGGGTCGTCGGGGTGGGCGACCATGGCGACACAGCTGGCCAGCAGCTCGGGGCGAGTCGTGTCGATCATCAAGTCGCCGCCGCCGTCGACACGATGGAACGCGATCTTGTGGTACGAGCCGGGCATCTCCCGGTCTTCCATCTCGGCTTGTGCAACTGCGGTGCGCTCGTCGATGTCGTACAGCGTCGGTGCATCCTGCTGGTACGCCTCGCCGCGGGCAAGGTTGCGCAGGAAGGCGCGCTGGCTGACACGACGGGCACGCTCGCCGATGGTCGTGTAGAGCAGCGACCAGTCAACGGAGAGACCGAGACGGCGGAACAGGTCTTCGAAGACCTGCTCGTCGAGGTGCGTGATCTCGCGGCACAGTTCGACGAAATTGGGTCGGCTGACCGGCACGGCGCGGTGGTCCTTGGGCACGTCGCCGTTGTAGGGCGCCGTGAAGTCGGGGTCGTAGGGCAGCGACGGATCGCAGCGGACGCCGGTCACGTTCTGCACCCGGCGTTCGGTGGCCAGACCGTTGTCGTCCCAACCAAGCGGGTAGAAGACGGCCTTGCCCTGCATGCGCTGATAGCGGGCAATGGTGTCGGTGTGGGTGTAGCTGAAGACGTGGCCGATGTGCAGGCTGCCGCTGACCGTCGGCGGCGGCGTGTCGATGGCGAATACACCCTCGCGGGCCACCGTGCGGTCGAAGCGGTAGGTGGCGTCGGCCTCCCACCGCTGCATCCAGCGGGCCTCGATACCGTCGAGCGACGGCTTCTCGGGTGTGTTCGTCGTGTCATTGGCCATAGCGCCCGTCAGGCTACAGACGCCCGGGTGGTCGCCGTAGGCTGTCGGCCATGTTGCACCTGTACGACACCGCCACCAGAGAGGTACGTGAACTCGCCCTGCGCGAGCCCGGCTCGGTGGGTATCTACCTGTGTGGCCCCACGGTGTACGGCCCGCCCCACATCGGTCACGGTCGTGCCACGTTGGTGTACGACGTGTTGCGCCGCTACCTCGAGTGGAGCGGGCTGAAGGTTCGGTTGGTCAGCAACATCACCGACATCGACGACAGCATCATCAACCGCGCACACAGCGAGAACCGGCCGTGGCAGGAGATAACGACCAAGTGCGAGGCGGTGTGGTTCGAGGCGATGGGCGCGATCAACGTGGCTCGTCCCTCCGACGTGCCACATGCGACGGAGTACGTGCCGGAGATGGTGGCGATGATCGGCCAGCTGCTCGACAAGGGCAACGCGTACGTCACCGACGATGGTGTGTACCTGTCCGTGGAGACGGTTTCCGGTTACGGCTTGCTCGTGCACCAGAGCCTCGACGACATGTTGGCCGGCGGTGGCGATCGCGATGTGTTCGGCGCAGGGAACAAGCGCCACCCGGCCGACTTCGTACTGTGGAAGTTCTCCAAGCCCGGCGAGCCGGCATGGCCGTCGCCGTGGGGCGAGGGTCGGCCCGGCTGGCACAGCGAGTGCGTGGTGATGAGCCTCGATCTGCTCGGCGAGGGTTTCGACCTGCACTGCGGTGGGCAGGACCTGAAGTTCCCGCACCACGAGAACGAGCGAGCGCAGGCGGTTGCGTTGGGCAAGCAGTTCGCCAACCACTGGATGCACCACGGCTTCATCGTCGATGCCGAGGGCGAGAAAATGTCGAAGAGTTTGGGCAACGTGCACAATCTGCTCGACCTCATCGAGCACTACGACCAGCGTGCCTTCCGCATGCTGTTGCTGCAGTCGCACTATCGCGGCCCGGTGTCGGTCGGTCAGGACAACATCGACGCGTCGGTGAAGGCGCTGGCCAGGTTCGACGGTGTGGCTCGTCGGTTCGGTTCGGTGTCGGCCTCGCCGGATGAGACCGTGCTCGGCGACTTCCGCAGAGTGATGGACGACGACCTCAACACGCCCGCAGCGATGGCCATCGTGTTCGACGCCATCACGCAGGCGAACGCGGCCGCGGATGCGGGCGAGTCGGGTCGGGCTGACGAGCTCGTGGCTGCCATCTACTCGATCGCTTCGGCCGTGGGTCTGACGTTCTCTGGCGCCGCAGACGTGCCTGATGACGCGCTCGCGCTGGCCGCATCCCTGGATGCAGCCCGCGCGGCAAAGGACTTCGCCGCTGCCGACGCCCTGCGCGCCGAGCTGCAGCAAGCCGGCTGGACCGTAGAAACCACCAAGACCGGCACCACCCTGCGCCGCTGATCCGCCGTCGAGCGCCCACGCTGGGCCGAAATGTCAACGAGGGTGCAACAATCCGGCCCAGCGCCGGGCTTGATTGCGACGTCACACCCTTTTGCGAGAGTCGGCTGATGGACCCACGATTCGCACAGATCACCGCGCTGGCGGTCAAACAGCACTCAGCCATCTCGCTGACCCAGGTGCAGCAGCTTGGGGTCAGTCGGGCGTTGTGCAGCCAATGGGTCAGGGTTGGTCTTCTCGAACGTGCTGGGCCTCGATCCTTCGTCGTTGCGGGCTCCGCACCCACATGGAAGCGGGCGCTGGCGACGGCCCAATTCGATCTCGACGGTGTCGGTGCGTTTGCGGGGCGGGCAGGCGCTCGACTCCTTGGGCTGGATGGATTTGTGGCTGATGCCGTCGAGTTGCTGGTCGAGCGTCAGTTTCGCAAGCGGCCATCGCCCGCGGTGGTCCGCAGCACGTCGTTGTTGATTGGTCGCGCCGACATCGTTCGCGTGGAGGGGCTCCGGGTCCTGCGCGCTGAGCGGCTGATTCTCGACTCTCCCCGTTTCGCCTTCTCGCGGGCCGAGACAGAGAACGCCATCGACTCAGCGATTCGCCTGCGGCTGGTGAGCGAGCAGCGGCTGCGCACGCGGGTGGTGGCGCAGCACTCTCGTGCTCTCAACGGCGGTCGACAGCTGCTGGAGGCAATGGTGGATACCGGCGGCGAGAGCCGATTGGAACGCTGGTTTCTGGGCTTGGTCCGACGTGCGGGGCTGCCCAGGCCGGTGCTGCAGAAAGTCTTTCGGGCTGGATCGCGCACGGTTGCCCGCGTCGATGCGATCTTTCCGGGGGGATTGGTGGTCGAGGTGGCTGGTCACGGAACCCACGCCACCCGGCGTCAGCGTCAGAGCGATGCGCAGCGGCAGACCGAGCTGACCTTGCGTGGGCTGCGGTGGATCACGTTCACCTATGAAGATGTCCGTGACCGGCCAGCGTGGGTTGTGGCTCGCCTCGTCGAGGCGCTGCGGATGGCTGTGTGACCAGCGTGGAGCTATTCGCGGTGGTCGGCTTGGCAGGCGGCGCCGTCGCAGACGTCGATGAGGGTGTCCTCGAAGAGGAAGCTGGCCTTCTGCTTGCGCACGTCGGCGTCGGCGCGGGGGTCCTCGTGGGAGTCGTCTCCACCCCGGGGCGCCA
>Ga0209476_10003456_pt1 | contig 10413 bp, 14 predicted proteins | sample KloWWTrecipitate_FD_187179 | JGI IMG/M metagenome (GOLD analysis project Ga0209476, IMG submission 187179) | Active sludge microbial communities from Klosterneuburg, Austria, studying microevolution and ecology of nitrifiers - Klosterneuburg... | ecosystem: Engineered > WWTP > Aerobic digester...
CAGTAAATACGGTAATATTGCCAGGGTGAAGACCACGATTGATTTGCCCCAGCCTCTCCTTCGGAAGGCGAAATCGCTATCGGCCGAGCGCGGGGAGTCCTTGAAGGAATTCGTTGCTGAAGCCATTCAGGCGCGCATTAACGCGCTCCGGACGGGCCGGGCCACAGAACCGCCGCAGCCTCGATGGATGGCCCATTTCGGCGAACTGGCGCCATACAGAACGGAAATCGAGGCGATGCACAAGGACATTGATGCGGTCTTTGAAAAAATCGACCCCAAGGACTGGGAATGATTCTGGATACGAATGCCGTCTCGGCGTTTGGCTTTGGCGAGTCCAGCGTTGCAAAGGTGGCTGCAAGACACACGACGCTGTATCTTCCAGCCGTGGTCCTTGGCGAGTATTGGTTTGGCCTTATTGGCTCGACGCGGCGCGTTGAGACCGAGCGCTGGCTGGAATACTTTCTGGATGGGGTCGAGGTTCTGGACATCCGTCGATCGACGGCCATCAAGTTCGCCAAAATCCGCCGAGCGCTGAAGGACGCCGGCACGCCCATTCCCATCAACGATGTCTGGGTAGCCGCGCTTGCCAGCGAACACGGGTTGCCCGTGCTCAGCCGCGACGCGCACTTTGACCTGGTGAAGGGATTGCGACGCGTGAGTTGGTAAGCGCGGCGAGATCGCAATCCTGGCGCTTCGCGCCAGGATTGCGATCTCGCCAACGATTTTTGGATGACTTCTGGCAGCTCCTAAGCGGCCGGCCGGCGCGGGTGTATCTGCCGCGCGATGACAACCGCCAGGGTTACAACCGTCAGGGGAATGACAAAGCCCAGCATCGCCCCGCTGATGACCGGCAAAGCGGGATGCTCGGCCGCGCCGAGCGCGAGATAACCCGCATATGCGATGTAGTAGGCCAGAAACAGACCGCCCTCCCAGCGCGCGATCCGATAGCCATTGAAAAACACCGGCAGGCAGGCAACCGCGACCGCGGTCATGACCGGAATATCGAAGCGCAACGCCGCCTGCGACACGCCAACGCCGGCAGGGGCAATGATGGCGGTGATGCCGAGCACCGACAGGATGTTGAAGAGATTGCTGCCGACGACGTTGCCAACCGCGATGTCACGCTGGCCGCGGATGGCGGCGATAACCGACGTCGCCAGCTCGGGCAACGAGGTGCCGATCGCGATGATGGTGAGACCGATGATGAGTTCGCTCAGGCCAAGCCAGCGCGCGATGACGACGGCGCCGTCGACGAGCCAGCCCGCCCCGACGATGAGCATCCCGATCCCGCTTGCGATCAGGACAATATTCAAGGCTGTCTCGCGCAGCGCTGAGCGGCGCTCCATGCCATAGACCGCCGCGTACTCGCCTTCCACTTCTCTTGATTCGCGCCGGCCCTCGCGGATGGCGAAGACCGTGTATGCAACAACTCCACCGACAAGTGCGACACCCTCGAGCCGACTCACCACGCCGTCGAGCGCCATCAGCCAGAATCCAGCCGTAGCAGCAATCATCAGCGGCACGTCCCGGCGAATGATCGTCTGCGCCACAACCAGGGGCGTGATCAGCGCGGCGATGCCGAGGATGAGCAGGACATTGGAAATGTTGCTTCCGACCACGTTTCCGATAACAAGATCAGCCTGACCGGCCAGGGCCGCCTGGGCGGTGACCGCGAGCTCAGGCGCGCTTGTGCCAAAGGCGACCACGGTCAATCCAACGATGAGGGGCGGGATGCCGGCCGCGGCGGCAAGTCGGGTGGACCCTCGGACGAGCAGCTCGCCGCCCCCAAAGAGCAGGGCCAGGCCGCTTAACAGAAGAAGAAGCGTCGTGAGGGTCATTCGAAGGTCGATTGTACGGCGTGAATCGGGCCGGCAGACCCGCCTACAATCAACCTTATGCAACGTGAAGGCCCCCCGCTCGAGGCGCTGACCCGCCGGCTGGCTGAGACGCCGGGCGATTTCCTGGCCGAACCGCGAATTGGAAAGCTCGGCTCGGTAAATGTGGCGGCCGTTGTCGCCGATTTAATGCTGGACCTGGGCGCGCAACCCCTTGACGATCCGCAGGTGGGCGCATTTACCAGCGCCGACCCGCGCAAGGACCGCAATCGGCTGTCTCTCACCCTGATCACGGCCTGGCTATTGCGCGACGATACGCTAAAGGCGGCGCTGGCCGGCGCATCGCCGGCCGAGCGACAAGCCAGCCTGCTCGGCGTGCTCACCGCGAACGTGCGCGAGCTGGCTGAGCTCACTCAGGCCCCGCGTTTCGTCGCGGACCCCGACCGGCGGGAAGAGCTAGTGCGTTTTGCGCTCAAAGGCCTGGCCCTGCGGCCGGCCGGCGAAAGCGTCGAGCAGGCCCAGGACCGCCTGGCGACCTTGAACACGGCCGAGCGTCAGCGGGTGATTGTGGCCGCCCGCGCCGCCGAGGAACGGGCCCGGGCCGTGCGAGAGGCGATGGCCCGCAAGGCGGCCGAAGAGGCGGCCGCGAAGTACAACCGGGAGTAGGGGCGAAGCATCCGCCATCGATTCCCTGCCCGCCCTAATGTAACGGCGAATGCTTCACCCGCATATTTGGCCGCGTTTTCGCCGATGCCGTCCCGAAAAACACAACGGGCGCGCCCCAGCAATGAGGCGCGCCCGCTGTCAACGGCGTTGGCGAACTACTTGGCGCCCTTCTTGGCCGCCTTCTCCGCCCGCTTCTCTTTCAGGGTCTTGGCGGGCTTCTTCTTTTCCGTTTTCTTGGTGATCTGACCTTTTGCCATTGTGCTTTACCTCTCCATTGTTTGAAAGTGTCGCTCTCAAGGACGCCGAATTATAACGGGTGGCGGCCAACTTGCTAGTTGCGTCCGCGCCAACTTGCATGACAGCTTCAAAGTTAGCTGTTCCGCGGCCAAAACTCCGCCGCCTCAGTTTTGGGGCCAATGGATCAGCAGGAGAACGGGAAGGTAAGTGCCTTCTCCCGTTCTCCCTGTCTCCTGCAAATTGTCGGCCGGGCCATGGACCTGTCAGGTCGGTCTAGGTTGGGCCCGGCGTCTCTGTCTCGGCCGCGGGCGTAAAATACGCTGACGCTTTGGAGGCACCCTATGAAACTGCTCGATAACCTGATGGCCGTCAACGTCGACGACTACCCTGAAGACAAGATCACCTACGATCAGACCCCGATCCGGATGTTCAAGTCGGACGCGCTGGAGATGTTCACCCACGTGACCCCCCTGGCGATCCTGATCATCTGGCTGCCCGTGGTGGCGGTTTTCCTGTATCTGGGTATCGCCGCCTGGCCGCTGACTCAATCTCCGATCTGGGTGCCCTTGATGTTCATCCTCGGGTTCATGCTGGTCTGGACCTTCTCCGAGTATGTCATCCACCGTTTTGTCTTCCACCTGGAACCCAAGACCCGCACGGCCGCCCAGATCGTCTTCCTTTTTCACCACATCCACCACGTCCAGCCGCACATCAAGACCCGCCTGGTGATGCCGCCGGTGGTCAGCATCCCAATGGCCGCGGTGGCCTTCGGGCTGTTCTCTCTGCTCTTCAACAACCTTCTGGGCGTGCCGCATCTGCTCATGCCTACCCTGGCAGGCTTCGCGCTGGGCTACGTCTCATACGACATGGTCCACTACGCCACCCATCACTCGCGCACGAAGAACGAGATTATGAAGTTCCTCAAGCGCCACCACATGGAGCACCACTACAAGACGCCTCATGCGCGCTTTGGGGTGACCAGCAATGTGTGGGACCTGGTCTTCAATACCGAGCCGCCCGTCTCCGGGCCGCTGCCAGCGGACGCGCGCTAGCGAGAGTGCTGTCCAAAGCGAAACCCCCAGGCTCCGCCTGGGGGTTTCGCTTTGGAAGACGTCCATCGAACATGCTCTACTCCGCTGTCATCCCCACCCGCTCCGCGCTCACCCGCCACAGGCGCTCCTGCAATACCTCATCCCGGGCCGAATCGGACGCCAGCTTCTCGCGCTGGTCGTCGAAATAGCGCCCGGACAGGCCCTCGACCTCAGGCGCGGCCGCCAGATACACCGAGGTCTGCGCGCCGCGGGCCGTCTCGGCCCCCGTCATGTTGAAACCGGTCGCCAGGAGTTTGGTGCTGATGACTCCAGGATGGAGCGCATTCGAGGTGACCCTGGCCTCCGCAAGCCGGCGGGCAAGCGCATTGGAAAACAGGATGTTGGCCAGCTTTGAAGCGGCGTAGGCGCCATACGCGCTGTAGGCCCGCTCGCCATCGAAATTGTCGAAGTCGATTTTGGCGCGCACATGGACGGTCGAGCTCACATGGACGATCCGGCCCGGCGCGGACAGCTTTAGCGCGGGGATGAGCAGGCGGGTCAGCAGATACGGCGCAAGATGGTTGACCGCCATCGTCAGCTCGAACCCATCCGCGCTGATCTCGCGCGTGTTCATGTAGATGCCGGCGTTGTTGATCAGGGTGTCGAGCCCGGGGTAGCGCTGCGCGACCTCATTTGCCAGCGCGCGGACATCGACCAGCCGCGAAAAGTCGCCAGCGACAAAGTCGATATCCTCGCTGCCAGTCGCGGCATGCAATTCGTCCACTGTAGCCCGGGCTTTTGCCGTTGTGCGGCCATGGACGATGACGAGATGGCCCTGCCGGACCAGGGCGAGCGCGGTGGCTTTCCCGATGCCGTCGGTGGCGCCGGTTACCAAAATCGTTCTCATCTCGTCAACCTTCCTCGTCGCTTGCCTGGGTCGGCATGTCAATCCGCTGCACATCGCCGTGCCGGTCGATGATGATCCGGAAGCCGAGCATGCCAAGATAGGCCCGGGTTTCCTGAGGGATGCCGGTCTCGTAGATCTTGGCGGCCTGCTGGCTGAAGTTCTTGAGCGCGCGATCGACCGAAACCTTGGTGAACAGGTCGTCCTTGCCCAGCATCTTCATCATGCCCTCGCCGATGAGATCCCGGTTTTCCTGGACTTGCCCCGCGAAACGGGCCATGACCTGCTCGTCGACCCGATGCGCGTCAACGTGATAGGCGAAGCCATCCTCAACGACGACATAGGTGGCGTCGGCGCCCACCTGTGAACTGGCCACGGGTGTGTCACCGAGGTCAAAGATCAGACCTTCGAATACCGCTTTGCTCATGATGAGTCCGAGTATCTTCAACCGTATTAGACCAGCATGATCGGGCCCGCATGCGACGATTTCGCCTTAAGCCTTCCAGAAGATGTCCGGCGAGGTCGCAATCCCCGCGCGAAGCGCGGGGATTGCGACCTCGCCAATGGTTTTGGGATGACTTCTGAGAAGGTTCTATGAGCGGCTCCAGACGTGCGGAGACATGATGATTCTGAACCGATTGAAGTGGGGGGCCGCGATCGTGCTGGTCTTCATTGGGATCATGATCTTCAACCAGTTCGTCTTCGGATTGATTGACAAGGCCCAGCGCGCAACCGCCGAGCAGACCCGCTACCTGAACCTGCTGATCGAGAGCTCGGGCAACGCCATCATCACCACGTCACGCGATGGGCGAATCCTGTCATGGAATCGCGCTGCCGAGGACATCGATGGCTGGCCAAAGGCGCATCCCGGTCATGCTCACCGCTTCCCCAATCCGCGATGAGGCCGGGAGCGTGATCGGGATTATGGGGATCTCGACCGACCTGCGCGAGCGCCAGCGCCTGGAGCGCGAACTCCTCGCCCAGCAGCGCGCCACGGCCGTGTTGCAGGAGCGCGAACGCCTGGCCCGCGAACTCCACGACGATATCGGCCAGGTGCTGGGCTACATCAACACCCAGAGCCAGGCCGTCAGCGCGCTGTTTGACCAGCGCCAGCCCGAGGCGGCGGCGACCCTGGCCCGGCGCCTGACCGAAGGCGCCCAGGAAGCCCACGGCAACGTGCGCATCTACATTCTCGGGCTGCAGACCTCAATCAATGTGGAAGGCGGCGTCGTCCCCGCCCTGCTGACCTATGCCGAGCGCTTCGGGCCACCTGCTCAAAAGCCTGGATGCCGACACATTCTTTGCGTTGCTGTCCTCGGTTATGGCCGGCGAGCCGGCCCTCTCGCCCGAAATGGCCTCCCGCATTTTGCGCGAATTTGCGCGCGGCCCGGCCTCGGCGGCGCCCAGCGCCACCGAGGCCGACCAGCTGACCGAGCGCCAGATAGTGGTCCTGCAAAAAGTGGTCGATGGCCTGACCTACAAGGACATCGCCAGCGCGCTCTTCATCGCCGAGCGCACCGTGAAATACCACGTGCGCGAAATCCTGCAAAAGCTGCATCTGCGCAACAAGAGCCAGGCCATTGCCTACGCCCTCCGCAGCGGGTTGGTGAAGCTGCCCGGCGATCAAGCTCACTAATTGGGAAGCGCACACCCCCGGCGAAGCCGGAGGTGTGCGCTTCCCATCTTCTCCCTGTCCCAAAGGACAGTCCGAGCCATGGCTCGGACTGTACTTTTTCTTGGGTCATGACCTTCCTCTTGGACATGGCTGGAACTTGGGCCCCTCCCTGGACTGAGCGCGTCACGAGAGGTTACGTCAATGGTGTCGCCAGCAATTGTTCTACTCCTCGGTTCGTCCCTGCTGATGGCAGGACTGCAGACCAGCCTGAAGGCCGCCGAACAGAATTCGGTTATCCTCACGGCGTGGTTGACTTCCGAATCCGCGATTTGACAGCCGACGACCCTGCCGCCGTCGCCCAGGCGGCTGCGATTCTGCAGGACGCCTTTCGCAAACACTGGCCCGAGGCCTGGCCCACACCGCAGGAAGCCACCCAGGCCGTCATCGAGATGCTCGCGCCCGACCGGATCGCCCGGGTCGCTGTCACACAATTCGGCGAAGTGGTGGGTTTCATCGGCGGCATCCCCGAATACGACGGCAATGTTTGGGAGTTGCATCCCCTCGCTGTGCGCCCAGACCTGCAGGGCCGCGGGATCGGCCGGGCGCTGGTCGCTGACTTCGAGGGCCTCGTCGCCGACAGGGGCGGGCTCACCATCGTGCTCGGCTCGGACGACGAGGATGGCATGACCTCGCTGGCCGGCGCCGATCTCTACGACGGGCTGTGGGACAGGATCAAGACGATCAGAAACATCAAGGGCCATCCGTTTGGGTTCTATCTGCGATTGGGCTATGTCATCACCGGCGTGGTCCCGGACGCCAACGGGCGCGGCAAACCCGACATCTTGATGGGCAAACGAGTCGGCTGAAGGATGGTCTCGGGAAGAGCGACGGCGCGGACGGATAATGCGACCGTAGCAGGAGATGCCCATGACCCCACAACCTGATCCCGATGAACTCAACCGCTGGCACCACCATTTTGGCGTCGCGTGCAACAACCAGGCCTGGGCGCTGGCTGGCAAACCCGGGCGCAGCCCCGACGAAGACCGCGACATGCTCAACCAGGCTTTCGCCTCGGCCTGGCATTGGTCGCAGGCCGGGACCGCCCTCAATGGCGCTCGCGCCGATGTGACCATCGCCCACGTCCTGGCCCTGCTCGGCCATGGGCCGCTCGCCCTCGCGCACGCCCGGCGCAGCCTGGCCTATCTTGAGGCGCATCCGGCCGAAGACTGGGACCTGGCATTTGCCCACGCCGAGATCGCCCACGCCGCCGCCGTGCTCGGCGATGGCGGGCTCCACGCCAATCACTACGCGCTGGCCAAGCAACTCGGGGCCGCGATCAGCGAGGATGAGGATCGCCAGGTCTTCGAGGCTGAGCTGGCTCGCATACCAAATAAACTCAACCCATGAAGCGCGCGGCGCGCGCGCTTCAGCATCATGACAGGCCCAACAGGCGGGCAACATCCGGGCCCAGGCCAATCGCGTTGAGCGTAATCGGCAGCAGCAACACGCCCAGGGCATTGAGCCGCCGCCCGCCGATCAGCACCGGGATCAACCCGATCGGCGTCGCCACCGCGGCCACGAACAGACCCGCCCAACCGGTGAAAGCCCCCACCAGCGCCACCGCGACCACGGCGGCCGCAAGCGCGAGGATGCGCGGGTTCAGGCGCGGCGCCAGGCGGGCCGTTGCCCGGGTAAAGACGACCAGCAGCCAGAAAGCCAGCGCGCCGCCGAGGGCAAGCGCCGCCACCGCCAGGGCGTAGCTCCGCCAGCCGGTTGGCACAACGATCGTCGTCAACATCCATGCCATCCCGCCGCGGGTGAGGGCCAGCCCGGGCACAAACAGCAACAACAGGCTGCCCGCGTAGTAGACGATCTTCGAAGCGCCCTGCGACACCAGAAACAGGCGCTCGTCGCGTTGGGCGGTCGCATGCCCGGCCAGCAACCCGCCGATCCCGCCGCTGATGACCGGCAGAAACCCGGCAAACAGCCCGCCCGCCAGACCCGTCAACGCGCCCCGCGCCCACAGCGCGGGCGGGAGATCCAGCCGCGCGGGCCAGCGCTGGGCGGGTAACGCTCCGCCGAACAATCCAACCTGGACCAGGCCCGGCAGCGCAAACAGGCCCACAAACGCCGGAAGCAGATTTTGAAAGGCCATCTCAGCCGGTATCGGACTGCGGGTCATCAGCACCAGACCGAGTAGCCCGCTCAGGGTAAACGTGAGCAAGCCCGCCCCCAGCCAGGCCCAGGCGCGGGCGAGACGGCGCCCGGGCGATTCGCCGGGCACGGCATCCACCCGCGGCCACTCCCCCAGCAGCAGAAAGGCGATGATGGCCATCAGCATCCAACCGGTATGGGCTTGCACGATGGCCCGCAACGGGCGCAGGATTTCATCCAGCGCCGGGGCGAGCGCCGCCAGGGCAACGAGCGCGGCCAGGCTCCCGGCGCCCATCAGCAAGACGGCCTCGGCCCCGCGCCCCTGCAGCATGTAGCGGGTCGCGGGCAGGATCGCGCCGGCGCTGGCATCATCCGGGGCAAATAGGAAGACAGCCGGGATCGCATTGGTCATCGCCCAACCCACAACCATGCCGGCCATGCCCAGGGCGAGCGCTTCGCCCGAGAGCGGCAGCCTGCCCGCCGCCGCGGCCAGCACCAGCGCCCCGGCCACGTTGTAGACGTGCAGGCCGGGGACAAGCCCAAGCACGGCGCCGACAAAGGCCCCGGCCAGGGCGAGGCTGATGAGCTCGAGTTCGACCATGTGATCGCGAAGGCCGGCATTGTGCCGTACTTCGCGGGGCGGTCCGCAATTACCGTCCGGTAAAATGACTTAATGAAATCAGGCGCGACGGGACGCCTCGGACTGGCGTTACTCACCGCGCTGATCGTTGTGGCAGCAGGCCATCTTGTCGCGCCACCGGGCCTACTCAAGTCCAGCGGGTTCGCGAGCCAGGGCGACGTCCTCATCGCATCGTCCGGCGCGGCCGAACTGCGCGTGCACGTGGTGGCGCCCGATGCCGTCCGGTTTTCGGTGCGCCTGGGAGCCGATCCGGCGTTGGAGTGGGTTCAATCCGGCCCGGGTGCGGGGACCTTGGTCATTTCGCCGGATTTCGCGCCGGAACCGGGTTCGATCCTCTCGACAGCTTATGTGGGTGGCCGGTTTGAGATTCGCACACGGGCGATGCGGATCAGCGTCCAGCGCGCGCCACTGGAAGCGGACATATTTGATGCGAGTGGCAGGCGCGTCGCCAGCGTGACAAACGTCGAGTCCGGGCGGATCGACCTTCGCCATGAGGGCTCGCGTTTCTACGGAATCCATGCCAGCGATGTCTGGGGCAACATTGAGGATCGGTTATCCCGGCCCGATGGCGGCGTCGTCACGCCGGGGATTCAGGGCAATGCCCTGGGACCCTGGATCTTCTCGCTGCAGTTCGGCGTGTTGGTGGACTCGGCCGGGGGCCAGTTTTTCACGGATCCCGACCGTCTATCGTATCGGGATGATCAGGCGCGCGCGCCAGACTACTTCCTGCTGGTGGGAGAGCCCAAAGCCTTGCTAAGCCGACTGTCCGCGATCAGCGGACGGCCGCAGATGCTTCCAAAGTGGGCGCTCGGCTTCATCAACAGCCAGTGGGGACTCGACCAGGAGCAGTTGGAATCCCTTGTAGCGACCTATCGCGGGAGCGGAATCCCTCTCGACGCCTTCGGATTGGATTTTGACTACAAGGCCTGGGGTGAGGACAATTACGGGGAGTTCCGCTGGAACCAGGCCAAATTTCCCGACGGGGCGTCTGGCGCGCTGGCCGACCGGTTGCGTGGCCTGGGCGTAAACCTCCTTGGCATCATGAAGCCGCGCATCGTCGAGCGCAACGCCGACGGGAGCATGACCGCCGCTGGTCGCGAGCTGGCGGCGCTCAATTGCTGGTACCCAGACCAGGCCCCCTACACGGAGTATTTCTCGAAACTGCCGGCCCGCGACGTCAACTTTTCCAAGGCCGAGTGCCGCACCTGGTATTGGCAACGGTCGCGCGCCTTCTTCGACTCCGGAATCCACGGTTGGTGGAATGACGAGGCGGACATCAACTCCGAGCAGTTTGTCTTCGATCCGTTTCAAGCGATGAACATGGCCCGCTC
>Ga0209476_10003473_pt1 | contig 10385 bp, 10 predicted proteins | sample KloWWTrecipitate_FD_187179 | JGI IMG/M metagenome (GOLD analysis project Ga0209476, IMG submission 187179) | Active sludge microbial communities from Klosterneuburg, Austria, studying microevolution and ecology of nitrifiers - Klosterneuburg... | ecosystem: Engineered > WWTP > Aerobic digester...
GAAGTTTGAATTCTGGGGGGGCGAGTAATGGCAGTTTGGAGCCATATCTCTAAGTCTGACTTGGTTGGCGCAATCAGACTTGACGCTGAGTTTTGGCAGCCTGCATTCCTCGCGAAAGAAAAAGCAATACGTGCGGGAACCCACATCAGCTTAGGTGGCCTCGTGTCCACGTTCAAGAAGGGTATTTTCTACATCCTCGCCCGTGAATACGCAGCGCAGGGTATTCCGTTCTACAGATCAAGCAATGTCGGATCAGTTCTTCCCAAAGAGAATGGATTGGCATTCATCACCCCGGAAAAGCATAAGTCGGAATACAAGACTGCGCTGGAGGCTGGTGACTTGATGATCGTAAAAACGGGTCGCAGCGGCGCGTCGGTGGTGTTGGATCAGCAGTGCAATGTTAGTCAGGATGTTATCGCGGTTAAAGTTCATCGGGACCGGGTGAATCCGTACTACCTTGCCCTGTACCTGAGTACCACCTTCGGTTCCAGCGAAATGAACCGCTGGTTTCAGGGCCAAGTACAGCCGCACCTTTCCCTAGATGATGCCCGCCGAATTCTGGTTGCGCTCGCACCCGACGAAACCCAACTTGAAATAGAAGCCCTTGTTAAGGCTTCTGCCTGTTCGCGTTCTGAATCTACATTTGCACATAAACAGGCAAATAAACTCCTTGAATCTGAGCTTGGGCTCGACAAACTGACGTTTCAGAAGCCGATAGGCTATGCGACGCGTTTTAGTACCGTTAACTGGTCTGGCACGTTTTCAGCCGGTCGTGTCGATGCCCAATGCTTTGCCCCGGACGCACTGTTCTACGAAAACTGGCTCAAAACACATACACAATGCGACTGCCTTGGCACGCTTCTCAAAAGCACAGCAAAGGGGCGACAGCAAGCCGACAGCATCGACGGTACAACTGACTATTGCAGCATCAAGCACATCACCGGTCGGGAATTGGTTGGCGCGTCAAAATGCTTTGCACAAGCTGACGCGCCTTTGGCTGGCGTTGACGACCTTTTGCTGGCGATTACGGGCGCCACGATCGGGAAGATCGGGATCGTCAAGCACTATGAGCGGCTGGCTTTCTCCGGTGACTTGCTGTGCCTACGGGCCGCCCAATCGATTGATCCGCATTACCTGTTGCTGGCGCTTGATCACAAGATCGGCCAGGTTCAATTCAATCGCTGGATTACTGGCTCTACCAATGGCCATTTGGCACCAAGGGACGTGGCGCGTGTATTGGTTCCGCGACTGAGCAGCGAGACTGAAGCCCGGATTGCTGAACTGGTAAGAAGCTCGCTTGCCAAGCGGCAAGAGTCCGAGCGACTGCTCGACCAAGCCAAAACCCGCGTCGAACAGCTCATCGAGGCTGCCGTTCAGCCATGAGCGAGCTGATTCCCGACTCCGCCGCGCCCGGCAAAGGCCAATTCCTGGTCTATGAGGCCGAGGACGGCCGTATCAAGATCGACGTGCGGCTGGACGAAGAGACGCTCTGGCTGCCGCAGGCGCAACTGGCGAATTTGTTCCAGACCCGCCAGCAGAACATCAGCCTGCACATCCAGCACATCTTTGATGAAGGCGAACTGCGGCCGGAGGCAACTCACAAGAAATACTTGTTGGTTCGATCCGAGGGCGGACGCGAGGTCAAGCGCCTCGTCGATCATTACAACCTCGACATGATCATCTCTGTCGGCTACCGGGTGAAAAGCCATGTGGCGACGCGCTTTCGCATTTGGGCGACGCAACGCCTCAAGGAATACATCGTCAAGGGCTTCACGCTCGACGACGAGCGGCTGAAGAATCCGCAGCAACCCTTCGACTATTTCGAAGAGCTGACCCGCCGCATCCAGGACATCCGCACCTCGGAACGGCGCTTTTACCAGAAGATCACCGACATCTACGCCACCAGCATCGACTACGACCCGACTCTGGACATCAGCCTGACGTTTTTCAAGACCGTCCAGAACAAGATGCACTGGGCCATCACCGGCCAGACCGCCGCCGAGATCGTCCATGAGCGCGCCGATGCCGAAAAACCGCACATGGGGCTGACCAATTGGCGCGGAGCCAAGCCGCGCAAGCAGGATGTCGGCATCGCCAAGAACTATCTGGCCGAAGACGAACTGCGTGCCCTGAACAACCTGGCCGAGCAATACCTGATCTTTGCCGAAGGCCAGGCCATGCGGCGCATTGCCATGCACATGAGCGACTGGATCAAGAAGCTAGACGGCTTCCTGAGCATCAACGACCGCAACATCCTGACCCACGCCGGGAAGGTCTCCCACGAGATGGCGCAGCAGCGGGCGGAAAGTGAATACGAGCAGTATCGCCAGCGCCAGATCGCGGAGCAGTCGCAGGCCGGCAGCGACTTTGACCGCATGGCCAGGCAACTGACGGACGGCAGACGAGGAAAGAAACCATGAACATGACGCTTGAGGATAGCCAGCTGCTGGCGGAGTTGTGCGAACAGCACGGCGTCAGCGCCGACAAGGTGCTGCAGTTACTCGATGCCGTGCGCGAATACGAGTTCAAGGAGCGACGCACCGGGGTGTATGACGCGCTCCGTGAAATTCTGAAGAGCAAGCCGGCGCCTGTACCGGAGCGGCCGGCATGAGCGACAGTGCGGAGATCACGCGTTTCGTCAAGGACCCCAGTTTGCTGGTGGAGCTGTGCCGCGAAGTTATCGATGAACTCGATGCCGGCACCGATGACGCGGACGTTGGCGAACGCCAGACGCAACTGCGGGAGATCGCGAAGACCATCGAGCGCCTGGAAAAGGCCGGTGTAGCGGTCCCCGATGTGCTGCGCGGCGAGAAGACGCGTCTGGCCGCGTCACTGGCCGTGCATGCGGATTCAACCCAGGCACTGGTGCAGCTTGCCGACGAATTCGCCAATATCCTGAAGGAGTTGAAGACGCGGCTGGGGCAAACGTCCAGTGGTGCTACACCCGGGCCCAGACCCAAACGCTCCCGAGCACCGAGGACCGACAAGGCGATACTCCGCACCCAGATCATCCAGGCGCTCAGGAAGCTCGGGGGCAGTGCGCGGGTGGCGGAGATCATCGAGGAGATGGGGCGCCAGCTCGAAGGCAAGCTGCTTGCCGGCGATTTGGAGTGGCGCGAGGCGACCAATGAATATGTCTGGCAGAACAACAGCAAATGGGAGCGCTATCGGATGACGCAGGACGGCGCGCTGCGTAACGATTCGCCCTATGGCATCTGGGCGCTGGCGGAGGATGTGCTGTGAAATTCCGCAAACTGACGATCGAGAACTACAAGTCCTTCCAGTTCGCCACCGAGATCGTTTTTCCGATGGGCGAGGACGGCCGCAGCATCTTTCTGATCGGCGGCATGAACGGCGCGGGCAAGACCTCGATCATGGAGGCGGTTACCTATTGCCTCTACGGCGGCAAGCCCGACGACATTTACCGCAACATCAACCGGCGGGAGAAGGCCAAGGGCAATGCCGACGTGGCTTTCGAGATCGTCATCGAAATGGACGACGGCTCGGAACTGGTGGTCAAGCGCTCCTGGACCGCCGGCGCGGTTAGCGAGCCTAAACCGCGCGATCTGACCGAGCGGCTGGTGGTGGTGCGCGACGGCAAGCGGGTATCAGTGCAGAACCAGGAGATCTGGCAGGACTTCATCCGTGCAGCGATTCCGCCCGGCATCACGCAGTTCTTCTTCTTTGACGGCGAGAAGATCCAAGAGATTGCGGCCGACGACCACTCGGAAGTTCGTTTGAAGTCCTCCCTGGAAGCAGCGCTCGGCATCCAGTACATCAACCGCCTTGCCAGCGACATCATCTATATCAAGCAGCAGGAACGGCAAGGCTTTGTCGAGATTTCGGACGAGGATCTGGAGTTCAAACAGAGCGAGCTGAAGCGCGAGAGAAGCAAGCTGACACGCAAGCATCAGGAGCGAGACGGCTTGCGCGCCGAACTGGACGACTTCAATGGGCAACTGGAAGAAGCCAAAAAGCGCTTCGAGGCCACATTCCATGCGGCACCCGAATCGCGCGAGGCCATGCGCGAGCAGGAGAAGAAGCGCGTGTCCGCCGCTAGCCGGCTGGCGCAGCTGGAAAGCGAGATTCGCAGCCTGTGCGAGAAGGCGCTGCCATTCAGCATCGCCGGCAAGCTGTTCGATGGCATCCGGCGCCAGATCGAAGCCGAGAGGGAATCGGCAAGCGGCGAGGCGATCAAGGAGAATGCCGCCGTTCTGGCAAAGCGCATCGTGCGCGTGGTCGAGGAGCCGGAGCCTATTTATTCCGAGAGGCTATCGGGCGAACGGATGGAGGAACTGGAGCGGCGCATCTTCCGCCTGCTGAAGGAAGGCGACTCGCATGCGGATGTGAACAAGGTACTGGACCTGTCGGATCGCGATGCAGCGCGCGTGCTGAACCGCATGGAGTCTCTGGAAAGCAGTGACATCTTTCTGCTCAAGCCGCTGCTGGATGAGGCGCGCGGGTTGGAGGCCTTGATTCGCCAGCTTGAAGGCGGCAGCCAGAGCGGCGCATTGACGGCTACCGAGCGTGATCTGTTCGACGAATTGCAGTCGGTGATGGAAAGCTGCTCGACGCAGATCGGGCGCAAGACCGAACAGCTCCGGCTGGTGGAGGAGGACATTCTGGCGCTGGTCAAGCGCATTGGCGACATTGAGGTGGAGATCGAGAAGCTCTACGAAAAGCACAATGTCTCGAAGGAAAAGGCCGACTTCATCGAGGAGTGCGACGGAATTGCCAGCGTGCTGAACCAGTTCGTTGTCCGCTTGCGCAAAAACAAGGTGCATCTGCTTCAGGAGAAAACCTTCGAGATGTACCGCCTGCTATCCAGCCGCAGCGGGCTGATCAAGGACATCACCATCGACGACAAGACCTACGAGGTCAAGATCACCGACCGCAACGGGCACGAGATTCGCAAGTCGGCACTGTCGGCCGGTGAGAAGGAAGTGTTTGCAATTTCGCTGCTCTGGGGCCTGGCGCAGACCAGCGAACTCAAGCTGCCGATCATTATCGATACGCCACTGTCGCGCCTGGACAGCACGCACCGCGACAACATTGTGAACAACTACTTCCCCAACGCGGGCGAGCAGGTCGTCATTCTCTCGACTGATACTGAAATCGACACCAACTACTACCGATCCCTGAAACCGCGTCTCTCAGGCGCAGCGAGCCTGGAATTCGACCAGCGGCAGGAACTGACGACCTTCCGGCAGGGCTATTTCTGGGAGAGCCATCATGGCTGATCGCCTTTACACCTCCAGCGAGGCCGACGAGGTCTTGAGCGCGCTACGCTTCGAAACAAAGCTGGAAAAGGCGACGCTGGCGCGGATTGCCTTTGCGCTTTCGCTGGTGAAGGATGGCGCGAGCGTGACACCCAGCGTGAGTTTCAGTGGCGGAGAGATGAAGCGCCCGACCTTCATTGGCGAGGACGAGGTTTTTCTACGGACGCTGATCACGCATACCTACGGCAAGCGCGATTTCAGCGAAGACGAATTCTTCTCCAACCGCTCGGTTGTCAAGAACCACATCGACAGCGGCGCGGCCCTGCTGGCGCAGCTGTTTCAGGAGACCGGGCGCAGCGGCGAGGGGTTGATTCGACGCCTGGTGGATGAGGTGGAGTTCGCCGGCCGGCGCGAGCAGCTCGGTAGCGGACTCGACATCTTCATCGGCCGGACGCTTTTGCAGCGCACCGAACTGGTGATGGAGCTGAACAACACCGCCAGGCATGCCAACTCGCATCTGGCGATCATGGGCAAGCCCGGCGTCGGCAAGACGCAGTTCCTGCTCAAGATACTGACCGATATCCGCATCCAGTCGAATTTCCAGACCAATTTCATCTACTTCGACTACAAGGGCGACGTGGTCGATAACGCAAGGTTCATCGAACTGGCACGAGTGCAACCGTTTCGCTTGCTGCAAGGCGGGCAGACTTTGCCCATCAATCCATTCATCCTGCCGGCGTATGACGAACAGACCATCAACGTCTCAGCGCGCGAAAAGGCAGAGAGCTTTGCCTCGATCAACAGCAAGCTCGGTGTCGTGCAGAAAGGCGCACTGACGGAAGCGATTCGGGCCGCTTACGCCAAACGCGCCGGGTCAGCCGCGCCGTATCCGGATTTTCCCGACGTTCTGGAAGTTGCGGTGGCGGCGTATGAAGAAGACGGCAAGAAGGACGACAGCCTGATCGAAGTCTTGCGTGATCTCTCCGACTTCGACTTGTTCTGGCGCCATGGCAGCGAAGGCGCACCGATGGACCGGGTATCGAACCGCACGATACTGATTGACGTACATGCGATGCCAGTCCTCAAGGAGCTGGTGGCTTACCTGGTGATTGAGCGTTTGTACAAGGAGATGGCCACGCTGCCGGATAGCCCGGTGACCGAGGGCAAGCGCACGATTCGAACGATCCTTGTTATCGACGAGGCTCACAACTACCTCAGTCAGAAGAACATGTTTCTCCAGCGCATCATTCGCGAGGGACGTTCGAAGGGCGTCGTGGTGTTCTTTGCCAGCCAGTCGCCGAACGACTACCAGCAAAAGTTCTTCAACTTCCAGGAGTTGCTGGAGTTCGCGTACATCTTCCAGTGTGACGGCGTTGCTGGCGGATCAGTGCAAGACATTCTCGGCTGCAGCGCCAAGACGGCGAAGGATTTGCAGACCGAGATTGCGCGGCTTGAGCCCTGGCAGGTGATCGCGCGAAGTCAGGAGAAGACTGAAGAGTTTGTAAAATTCACTGCCGAGGCGTTCTACAAGAGCTATTCGTGACGCAATTGAGACGACCGGAAGCGCCGACGCTGGCGCCAATTGGTTTGGGTAATCGGCTGTAAAGGTAGAATTGAGGCCGCAACAGGCCTCATCCACGCAAAAAAGCCGGCCTCGTGAGCCGGCTTTTTGCTCTGCAGGAGACCCTGATCAGGCAGCGGTCTTCAGCAGCGTAACGGTTGCCTTCGTACCCTTGGTGACCGCATCGACGGTGGCAGCAGCAGCCTGGTCAACATTGGCCTGGGCTACTTCGGACACTTGCTTGGCCAGCTGGGTCGCGCCTTCATAGGCCGACGACGCATTCACCACGGCGGTCTTGAGCGCCTGCACGGCGAAATCCGAGCCCACCGGCGCATTGCGGTTGAGGCCTTCAAGGGTGACGATGACGCCCTGCAGCCACTGCGACATGCTCGCTTCGACCAGCTTCAGGAGTTCAGTCTGCGCCTGGGCGCTGATCTCGCCGAGCGTCTTGGCGTAGGCGAAACCCTTTTGCAGCGTCGGCGTGATGGTGGCCAGTTGCAGCTCGACCAGAGCCTTCGGCTCACGCACGGTAAGCATGGACTGGCTCAGGGCAAGCGCGTCGTCCATCATCGAACGCGTGGTGTTCAGGTTCAGCGCGGTGAGGTGCTCGGCAACGGCCATCACGCTGTCGCTGGCGGCGGACAGATCGCCAACGCGGGCTTCGGCAGTGGTCTTGAGGGTGGCGAGCATTTTCTGGGGGGTGGCGTTCATGGTGTACTCCTGTTTTCTAGTGACCCCTGCATCGGTGCGTGGGGTGTATGGGCCTATGTTGCACTGCAACATAAAACTAAGCAAGCCCCATTCGCGCTTTGTTGTGGTTTTTCCTCCACCCCCGCCCAAGGCCTCCCTATGACACTGAGCACAAACGAGATCGTCATTCTCCTGCTGAGCTGGCTGGGCTATGCAGTGCTCCATTCCCTGCTTGCCGCCCTCGGCTTCAAACGCCGGCTGCTGGCGCGATGGCCGGGACTGGGCCCCGCCTACCGCTTTGCGTTCAACATTCTTGCGGTGATCCTGCTCATCCCGCCACTGTGGCTGACCTACGCCTGGAGCGGGCCCCTGCTGTGGGCCTGGCAGGGGCCATGGGCCTGGCTGGCGAACGGGCTCGCACTGGCGGCGGTGGCGGGCTTCGCATGGTCGACCCGCTACTACGACATGGCGGTGTTCAGCGGCCGCGCACAATGGCAAAGCCGCCATCGCGGCGCCGAGGACCCGGGGCATCTGCAGCTGTCGCCGCTGCATCGCTACGTGCGTCATCCGTGGTACAGCCTGGGCCTGGTCATTCTGTGGACTCGGGACATGGACGAAGCGCGACTGCTGAGCACGCTGTGCATCACGCTTTACCTGTGGCTCGGCTCCCTGCTCGAAGAACGCAAGCTGCTCGCCTTTCATGGCGAGGCCTATGCTCGCTACCGCAAGCGCGTGCCAGGCCTGGTTCCGCTGCCCGGTCACGTCCTGAGCACCAAGGAAGCGCAGGCACTGTGTCGCGCACCGACACGCGCGAAACACCCGTGAGCCAGACGGCACGGGGAACTGGCGCGAGCCTGGCTGCTCGGAACAGGACCAGCCCGCATCACCGGGCCTTGCCCAATCCATTGCCTTCGCCCCGATGAGCCAAACCACGTCCGCCTCGCTACCCCGCAATCTCGCCATCGCCTACGCGATGCTGATCGCCTATGCCTGCCTGCATCCGCTCGCCGGCTGGCACGCCAGCGGCCTGCCGGTGTTCGACTACCTGCTGGCGCCGTGGCCAAAGTATTTCATCGTCGAAGATTTCCTGATCAACATCGTCGGCTATCTGCCCTTCGGCTTTCTGTTCGCGGCTTCGCTGCCCCCGAGCTGGCGTGGCTGGCGCAGCATCGCCATCGCCAGCGCAGTGGGCGTGTTGCTCAGTCTTGGCCTGGAAACCGCACAGAACTTTCTGCCAAGTCGCGTTGCCAGCAACCTCGACCTCGGCGGCAACGCTGTGGGCGGCCTGCTCGGCGCGCTGCTGGGCGTTCGCTGGGGGCAGGCCTGGTTTGGCCGACACGGCATCATCCACCGCTGGCGCGTCGAATGGATCATCGGTGGCCGCAGCGGTGAAGCCGGTCTGATCCTGCTCGGGCTGTGGCTGCTGGGCCAGCTCAGCGCCACCGATCTGCTGTTTTCCAGCGGCGACCTGCGCAGCCTGCTCGGCATCGCCGCACCGCTGCCCTTCAGCGCCGAGCGCTTCATCGCCTTCGACACCGCGCTGACCGCTACATCCATCCTGGCGATCGGGCTGTTCGCACGCTGCATGATGCGCGCCCGCAATCCGTTGCCGATCGTGCTGCTGCTGGCGCTGGGCGTCGGCGCCAAGGCACTGGCAACCGCGACCTTCTTCGACCCGGGCATGCCGCTGGCCTGGCTGACGCCGGGCGCCGAACGCGGCCTGGCGATCGGTGGCGGGCTACTCGCGCTGGCACTGCTACTGCCCCGCCTGCTGCAGCACACACTGGCCGGCACCGCACTGCTCGCCGCCACCGCACTGGTCAATCTGATGCCCGAAAGCCCTTATCTGGCCTACAGCCAGCGCCTCGCCCAGTTCAGCAACGTGCTGAACTTCCACGGCCTGACCGCGCTGGTCGACAGCCTGTGGCCCTTCGTCGCGCTGGCCTACCTTTCGGCGCTCGGACTGTGGCGGGGCGATCATCTAGCCGGACAGCCGAGCGCACGCGCACGCGGCCTATAATCAAATTCACTTCCCCCGAGCGCCCGACCCGTGCGCCAGTCCCCACGCGAGGCACCATGAGCTACTTCAAGCACCACGTTTTCTTCTGCTGCAACCAGCGCGCTGCCGGCGACAGCTGTTGCAACAATCACCAGGCCAGCGAACTGCAGACCTACGCCAAGGAGCGCAGCGCCGCACTTGGCCTGAAGGGCAAGGGCAGCGTGCGGGTGAACAAGGCTGGCTGCCTGGGGCGCTGCGACGATGGCCCGGTGCTGGTGGTGTACCCCGACAACGTCTGGTACACCTATGTGGACAAGGAAGACATCGACGACATCATCGACAACCATCTGCTGCATGGTCGCATCGTCGACCGCCTGCGCCTGCCGGAGGACACCGCATGAGCCGCCCCCTGCCAACCGAATCCGCCCTGCTGAACGGACCCGAAGGCCTCATCGAGGTGCTGATCGATGCGCCGGAAACGGTGCGTGGCATTGCCCTGATCTGCCACCCGCACCCCCTTTTCGGCGGCGCCAACACCAACAAGGTGGCTCACACCCTGGCGCGCAGCTACCGCGATCTGGGTTTTGCCGCAATCCGGCCGAACTTTCGTGGCGTGGGCCAGAGCAAAGGCGAGCACGATCACGGCAACGGCGAAACCGAGGACATGCTGTCGGTGATCAGCTGGGCGCAGTCACGCTGGGGCAGCATGCCGCTGGCGCTGGGCGGCTTCTCCTTTGGCGGCTATGTGCAGGTGCGCGTTGCCAACCACCTCGCCGAAGGCATCGCGCCGCCGCGACAGCTCATCCTGGTGGGCATGGCCGCTGGCGAAACAACCGGGAGCGCCCGCCATTACGACACCCCGGCGGCACCGAAGAACATCCCGACCCTGCTCATCCACGGCGAGAACGATGAAACC
>Ga0209476_10003474_pt1 | contig 10385 bp, 8 predicted proteins | sample KloWWTrecipitate_FD_187179 | JGI IMG/M metagenome (GOLD analysis project Ga0209476, IMG submission 187179) | Active sludge microbial communities from Klosterneuburg, Austria, studying microevolution and ecology of nitrifiers - Klosterneuburg... | ecosystem: Engineered > WWTP > Aerobic digester >...
AGGTGTTGCGGACCATGAACTCCTTGAGGATGTCGTTCTGGATAGTCCCGGACAACGCGCCCTGCGCCACGCCCTGCTCTTCGGCCGCCACGATGTAGCTCGCGAGTATCGGCAGCACCGCGCCGTTCATCGTCATCGACACGCTCACCTTGTCGAGCGGAATGCCGTCGAACAGGATCTTCATGTCCTCGATGCTGTCGATCGCAACACCTGCTTTGCCGACATCACCCGTGACGCGCGGGTGATCGCTGTCGTAGCCGCGGTGAGTGGCGAGATCGAAGGCGACGCTGATGCCCTGCCCGCCCGCGGCCAGCGCGCGGCGATAGAACGCGTTGCTCTCTTCGGCCGTGGAGAAGCCCGCGTACTGACGGATCGTCCAGGGCCGCACCGCATACATGGTGGCCTGAGGGCCCCGAAGGTAAGGCGCGAACCCCGGCAAGGTATCAGCCAACGGGAGCCGGGCCGTGTCGGCGGCTGTGTACAGCGGCTTGACGATCAGGCCTTCCGGCGTGTGCCAGTTCAGATTATTGACGTCACCACCGGGCGCTGACTTTGCGGCTGCGGCACGCCAGGCATCGAGTTGCGCGGAATTCGGCAGGGAATCCTCTTGGTTCATCCGCCAATTATAGACAAATGTGGTCGTCGCATTTCCCTCGCCAACGGGGTGAGCCCCTTTGCCGCGGTCTTTGAACCATTCTGCCATTGCCGCCCGCAGCGCCCCGACGGAAACTGCACAACAGCACCAGAGAGGATGACAAGCCATGCAGAAGCGACTCCCCCCGCGCAAGGTTCTCTATGGCGGCGCCATGCTCGATCAGAAAGAGATCGACGCCGTGGTCCAGGTCATGCAGAAGGGCATGGCCGTCGGCAAGCAGGTGCAGACGTTCGAGAAGCGCTGCGCCGAAGTCATGGGCCACAAGTATGGCGTGATGGTGAATTCAGGCTCCTCGGCCCTCATGCTTGCGATGCGCATGCTGAACCTGCCCAAGGGTTCGGAAGTAATCACGCCGGTGCTCACCTTCTCCACCGACGTGGCCTCCATCGTACATGCGGGCTACGTGCCGGTCTTCGTCGACGTCGAGCTCGATACCTATCAGATCGACATCGGGCGCATCGAGCGCGTGATCGGGCCGAACACGCGGGCGATGCTCGTGCCGAATCTCGTCGGTGGCACGCCCGACTGGGACCGTCTGCGGGCACTTGCCGACAAGCACAAACTCAAACTCGTCGAGGATAGCTGCGACACTCTCGGCGGGACACTGCGCGGCACGAAGACGGGGCTCCGTGCGGATATTTCGGTGACCAGTTTCTCGATCTTTCACATCATCACCTGCCTGGGTAACGGCGGCCTCGTTGCCGTCGATGACGAAAAGCTCTGGGACTGGGGTTTGATGGCCCGCTGCTGGGGCCGATCCTCCGAGAAGTTCATGCACGGCACGCGCGTGAAGGACAGCGACGGGCGCTTTCTCGAGGACCTCGACGGCATTCCTTATGACGGCATGTTCATCTTCGAGGATGTCGCCTATGGCTTCATCCCCAACGAGGCAGGCGCAGCCTTCGGCCACGAACAGCTCAACAAACTCGACATGTTCTGGAAGCTGCGCGATCGCAACTTCCAGAGCCACCGCCGCTTCCTCGACCAGCATCCGGACCTTTTCATCCCCGCACGCCTCCTCCCTGAGGTCGAAACCACCTGGATCTGCTACCCCGTGCAGCTGCGTCCCGAGACGGGCTGGAGCCGCCGTTCCCTGCAGGTGCATCTGGAAGATGCCGGCATCATGACGCGCGTGATCTTCTCCGGAAACATCACCCGCCATCCGATGATGAAAGGCGTCACCTACCGCAACGATCCGGAAGGCTACCGCAACGCTGATCAGATCATGGAACAGGGTCTGATGCTGCCTTGCCATCCGACGATGACGGAAGAAGACTGCAGCTATCTCTATCAGACCATCGAGGACTGGATCGCTCTGCAGCGTAACCGGAAGTCGGCCTCAGGCTGACCGCCGTGGAATTGCGTCGGCTCGGCCGGACAGATCTGTGCGTCTCCGTGGTGGGACTGGGCGGCAACAACTTCGGCTGGAAAGCCGATCTTGCGGGCGCTCGCTCGATCATCGACCGGGCACTCGCCTGCGGCGTCAACTTTCTTGACACTGCCGACAGCTACGGCCCCTCGGAAGACTTCATCGGCGAGATCCTGGGCGAGCGGCGCAAGAACGTGGTGCTCGCCACCAAGTTCGGCTCGCCCATGGACAGCGAAGGCCTGAAGAAGGGTGCTTCGCGCGCCTACCTCACGACGGCCGTCGAATCGAGCCTGCGCCGCCTGCGGACCGACTGGATCGATCTCTATCAGCTGCACTATCCCGATCCAGCGACGCCGATCGAGGAGACATTGCGCGCGCTCGAGGATCTCATCACCCAGGGCAAGGTACGCGCCATCGGTTGCTCGAACCTCTCGGCCGCACAGCTCGGCGACGCGCAGGAGACTGCAAGGCGGATCGGTCTCACGGGCTTTGCCTCCACCCAGAACGAATACAACCTGCTCGTGCGGAACATCGAAAGCGACCTTGGCCCGCAGATCGCGAAATACGAGCTGGCGCTCCTGCCCTACTTCCCACTCGCCAACGGGTTGCTGACCGGCAAGTACAAGCCCGGGCAGGCGGCACCGGCCGGTTCACGCCTTGCCGATGCACCCCCTTTCTTCGACAGCTACCGCGAGGCTGCGAAATGGGAGACGGCCGCGAAGCTCCAGGCCTTCGCCGCCGCGCGCGGGCACACCCTTCTCGAACTCGCCTTTTCCTGGCTCGCCGCGCAACCCGGCGTCTCGAGTGTCATTGCCGGCGCGAGCCGACCCGAGCAGGTCGAACAGAATGCGGGTGCGGCGGGCTGGATACTCACGAGCGCCGAGCTGGCCGAGGTCGACCGCATGACCAAGCCGGCGCAGTGAATGGGAAAAGCCGCTTCGACTACGTAATCGCCGGCGGCGGCTCGGCGGGTTGTGTCCTAGCCCAGCGTCTCTCGGCCGATCCAGCACTGCGGGTACTGCTCGTCGAAGCCGGAGGGCGGGACCGCAGCCCGTTGATCAGCGCCCCAGGCGGGTTGCTGCCCATCATGCTCTCGGGCGCCTACTCCTGGCGTTATAGCTCGACGCCGCAGCGGCATCTGAACGATCGCGTGCTCTATCTTCCTCGCGGCAAAGTGCTCGGGGGCGGATCCTCCATCAATGGCATGGTCTACGACCGGGGCTCGGCGCGCGACTTCGACCGTTGGAGCGAGCTGGGCAACGAGGGCTGGTCATACGTCGAGGTGCTTCCCTACTTTCGTCGTGCCGAGACTTACGAACCGGGTGCAAACGACCTCCACGGCGACAACGGTCCGATACGCGTCAGCCGCCCGCTGGTGAAACACGCGCTGGCCCGCGCTTTCGTCCAAGCAGGCGTGCAGGCCGGTTACCCCTATAACGACGACACCAACGGTGCCTCCCGCGAAGGCTTCGGACCGGTGGACGTTACTGTTTCTCGCGGCCGGCGCTCGAGCACGTCTTCCGCCTGTCTGCGTCCTGTGATGAATCGTCCAAATCTCTCGGTGATCACCGGGGCGCATGTAACCCGTATCCTGTTCGAGGGCCAACGCGCAGTTGGTATCAGTTATCGCAAGCGCGGCAAGGAACATATGGTTCGCGCCGAGCGTGAGGTAATTCTCTCGGCCGGCGCGATCAACTCGCCGCAGATCCTGATGCTTTCCGGCGTCGGGCCCGCGGATCATCTGCGCGCAAACGGTATCGAGCCGCTCCTCGATCTGCCGGGCGTAGGCGGCAACCTGCAGGATCACCTCGCCATAACGGTCAAGCACCGTTGTCTGCAGCCGATCTCGATGTTCAAGTACTTCAGCCCGCTGAAGGGCGCCGCAGCACTGGGTCAGTACCTGCTCTTGCGCAAGGGGCCACTCGCCGATCCGGGTATGGAAGCGGCGGGCTTCGTGAAGTCGGCGAGCTGCGAGCCCGAGCCCGACATCAAGCTGCTCTTCGTCATGGCGCTCTACCGCAATCACGGTCGTGAGGTCATTCCCGAACATGGCTTCTACGCGCACATCAACTGCCTGCGTCCCGAGAGCCGCGGCACGGTGCGGCTCGCCTCGGCCGATCCAGCCGCAGCGCCCCTCATCGATCAGAACTATCTGGCCGAGCCTCAGGATCGCAGGATCATGCGCCGCGGCGTGCAGATCGCACGTGAGATCTTTGCGCAGCGCGCCTTCGATCCCTATCGAGGCGATGAGTTCGAGCCGGGACGGGCCACGCTGAGTGATGCTGAAATAGATACCTTCATCCGCTCGCATGCCGATGCCGACTATCACAGCGTTGGCACGGCACGCATGGGTCAGGATATGCAGGCCGTCGTGGACGGGCGGCTGCGCGTACGCGGCGTCGAGGGCCTGCGCATCGCAGACGCTTCCATCATGCCGCGGATCGTCGGCGCCAACACCAACATGGCCGTCATCATGATTGCGGAAAAGGCCGCCGACATGATCCTGAATCGCCCCGCCCTGCCGCGCACCGAGCCCGGGCTCGACCATGCCGCCTGATCAGCAATCGATGAAGGCTGCGATGCAGGCCTATGTTGATGGCCTCAATCGCGGCGATGCCGAAGCGGTGATTGCGCTGTTCGCCGACGATGCGGTCATCGAAGATCCGGTCGGCACCGAGCCGAAGCAGGGGCAGGCCATCCGCGAGTGGTTCCACCAAGCCGTTGCGATGAAGGCACAGCTCGCACTCGCAACTCCGATCCGCGGTTCGCACGGCAATGCTGCAGCTATGGCCTTCACTGTGACCACCGAATGGGAAGGCCGCAGCGTGCGCATCCGCTCGCTCGATGTGTGCACTTTCGATGAGGCGGGACACATCATCCGCCTCGAAGCATACTGGGGACCGGACGACATCGAGATCAGAACAAAGTGAGCGGGCTACTGAATGTACGGGCAGCGGTCTGCCACGGCATCGGTGAACCGCTGCGACTTGAAACCGTGCGGCTCGCACCACCGGCCGCAGGTGAAGTGCTGATCGAGATCAAGGCGAGCGGCCTGTGCCATTCTGATTATCACCAGATGACCGGTGCGAGCACGCCCTACCCGTTTCCGGTCATCCTCGGCCACGAAGGCGCCGGCGTGGTCGTGGATTGCGGTGCCGGCGTCGAGACGGTGCGGCCCGGCGACCATGTGGTACCGCTGTCCATCGGCGAGTGTGGCCATTGCAGCAACTGCCGCTCCGGCAAGACCAATCTCTGCCTGGAATTCTTCGCCGGGATGCAGGCTCCGCCCCAGCGCTTCTCGATCGACGGTCGGCCGGTTTCCGCCTACGCGAACAATGGCACCTTCGCCAACTTCATCGTAATGAGAGAACAGAACGTCGCCAGGATCCGCCGCGACGTACCCTTCGACATTGCCTGCACCATCGGCTGCGCCGTCGCCACGGGCGTCGGCGCCGTGCTCTACACCGCGCGTGTCGAGCGTGGGGCAAGCGTTGCCGTAATCGGCCTTGGGGGCATCGGCCTGAATGTCGTGCAGGGTGCGCGGCTCGCCGGCGCTGCCGCGATCATCGGCATTGATGTGAATCCAGCCCGCGAATCGCTCGCACGGCGTTTCGGTGCAACGCATTTCATCAATCCGCAACCGCAATCGGGCGACTTCGTCGAGCAGCTTCGTGCGCTGACCGACGGCGGAGTCGACTACAGCTTCGAATGTGTCGGCTCCACGAAGCTGATGGTCCATGCGCTCGAGTGCACGCACCCGGGCTGGGGCGTGTGCACCACACTGGGTGTGCCCCCCGACGGTGAAAAGCTGCCCATCCTGCCCTTCGAACTGCAACTGGGGCGAACGTTGAAAGGCTCCTTCCTGGGTAACGTCAAGACGCGAAGTCAGCTTCCGGGATTGCTGGATCTGTACGCCGAAGGTCAGATCAACCTGGACGATCTCGTCACTCACCGGTTGCCCGTCGAGCGCATCAACGAGGGATTCGATCTGCTGCGCGAGGGACGATCGGTGCGGACGGTTGTGACCTTCTGAGAGGCCGCATTACTCGAGAGCGCGCCGGTAAGCCGAAGGCGAGCGACCCGCCCACACCTTGAATGCACGCGTGAAAGTCGTCGCGTCACTGAAGCCCAGACGCGCGGCGACCTCGCCGAATGAAAGAGCAGGATCTCGCAACAGATCGAGCGCGAGCTCGTGGCGGCATCGATCCTTCAGCGCCTGTATCGAGGTGCCCTCGTCGGTCAGGCGACGCTTCAAGGTCGCGACGCTGATGGCGAACTGGCCGGCAAGCTGCGAGATCGTCGGCAGCATGGCCCGATGTGCGAGTGCGGTACCGAAGATCGTGCGCACGCGCTCGGAGAGCGGCGCTGACCTGGACTGCTCCGTAGTCAGATCAAATGGAAAGACTCTCAGCAACTCATCCAGCTCGCCAGCGCTGCGGATCACGGGCTGACTCAGATAGCGGGCCGGAAAGCTCAGCAAGTTGTCTGGCGCGCCATAGGTAATCGCATGAGGCAGCAGCCACCCCATTACCGCATCGTCCAGCATCGGGCGATAGCAGACCCGCACGGTGAGAGGTTCGAGATCCTGGCCGATCAGCCAGCCGAAAAGGCGCGCATAGGTCGAAAGACCGGTGAGATCAGAGAGAAAGGCGCTGACATCGCGCTTCTCGTGAAAGGTGTGCATGCGGAATTGCGCCCGCTCGCCGGTGATCTGCAATGTGAGATCACCGGCCCGACCGCCGAGCATGGCGCAGAAGGCGGCGGCGCGGTCGATCGCCTGCTCCAGAGTTGCACAGGTGATGACGCAGTAACAGAGCAGATCGACTTCCGCCTTGTTCATCGCCGGTCGCCCGGCGCGGCGGGCCACATGACCCTCGAGCACATCCGAGCAGTCGTGGTAGATCGCGGTGAACTGGTCGCGGGTGAGATGTCGGTGCCAGGACGAATTCGGCCTGACAATGACGCCCGGCGCGATGCCGGCGCGCCGCAGGATCGCCGCCGCGTCACCGCCGACTTCGCGCACACGCTGCAACAGCTCGCGCAGAACCAGACCCGGTGGGGCCGGCCGTGCCGGTTTGACGATGTGCCGAGCCTTGGGCGTCGAAGCATCTCGCCGCATGGCCCATTCTATCGAACCATCGTCCGTATGAGGTAAGACAGCGAGATCACCCATTGCTACGTTCGCAATAGCGTGCACATGGGACAAGTTGTACAACTCTGGCGCTACCCGGTGAAGAGCATGGGTGGCGAGCGGATTCCCTCGGCCTCGCTCGTGACGGGCGGGCTCGCGGGCGACCGGCATTGGGCGGTGAAGGAGCGCCAGATCCGCACCGGCAAGCAGTGGCCGGCGCTGCTGAAACTGCGCGCCCGCTATCTGCGTGAGCCCGGTGCAGACGATCACGGAGCGCAGGTAGCGCCGGTCGAGATCAGCTCGCCCGACGGTTCACGCTGTCGCAGCGACGAGCCGCGGATCGACGCATGGCTGAGCGCCCAGCTGCAGAAATCCGCGCGCCTCGCGGCGCGGCAGCCGGCGAGTGCACGCGAACACTATCTTCGCGCCTCGGCCATGACCGAAGCCGAAATCAATGCGGAGATCGCACTGCAACCGGGCGAAGCGATGCCTTCTTATGAAGCCGTACCGACCGATCTGCTCACGCTTCTCGGCACGTATTGCACGCCGCCGGGCTTCTACTACGACGCCTACCCGCTGCACTTCCTGACGACCGACAGCTTGAGTTACCTCGCCGAGCGCAGCGGTCTCGATACGGATGTCAGGCGCTTTCGTCCGAACCTGCTGGTGCAAACCGACAATGCAACCGCCGCGCTCACTGAGTTCGACTGGATCGGTCGCGACCTCGCCGTGGGCGAGGCGGTACTGCGGCTTGAATCCCGTACCATCCGCTGCACCATGCCCTCGCGCGCCCAGCCGCTCTTCGGTCTCGGGGAACAGAAGCCCATGACCCGCGCCATCGTCGATCACGTGCAGCGCGAGCTGGGCGTCAATGTGCGCGTTCTGCAGGCGGGGCGCGTGCGCGAGGGCGATGCCGTCACTTTGCTCGAGGCGAAATGAAAATTCAGCATGTGAACCCCGTCGGGCTGCTCTCCCTGCCCGAATACACACAAGTGGTCGTCAGCTCGCCGGGCCGGCTTGCTTTCATTGCAGGCCAGGGCGCGTTTGATCAGCACTTCAATCTCATCGGTGCCGATGATCTGCAAGCCCAGACGGTCCAGGCATTCGCCAACTTGCAGACTGCGCTTGCCAGCGTGGGCGCAACGCCCGCGGATGTGCTGAGCAGCACGATTTACATTGTCGACTTGGACGAAGCGAAGACTGCGACTTTCGTCGCGGCGATGAAGACGGCGCTCGATGGCCGGGCATTTCCCCCGAATGCCTCCACCCTGGTTGGCGTCACGCGCCTCGGCCACCCGCAGATGTTGATCGAGATCAGTGCGATCGCCGCCGTCCCGTGACAGCGCTCTGCGGGGCCCCTGCAGCTTACAGATAGATCGTTGTACGCAAACAACGATCTATCGTCCATATGGGGTAAGACATCGGCATGCGCTGTTGCTAAGTTCGCTCCATTCAAGAGGGACAGTGGGTGATCGACACACTTCCATCGGACAGGCCAAACGTTACGAGCAGGTCTTTGCCTGAATCCCCCTCCTTTGCCTGAGCAGTTTTCCGCCCTATCCGTTTGCACCGCTCGCGGTGTTCATCCCATGAGGATCGCTTCCATGAATCAGCGCCTTGTATTGCCTTCGATGCTGCTGGCCGCGATGGCCGCGCACGCGCAGGACACGTCTCCGACCAGCCCGCCGGCCGAAACGGCCAAGCTGGAGGAAGTGGTCGTCACTGCGCAGAAGCGCGAAGAGCGCCTGCAGGATGTGCCCGTGGCCGTCACCGCTTTCGCCGGGGCGCAGCTGAAGGCCCTCGATGTCGAGAGCATCACCGATCTCAGCGCACTGGCTCCGAACCTGCAAGTGCAGCCCTCAGTCAACAACAACACCGGCATGATGATCGCGATCCGCGGTGCCGCGCAGCAGAACCCGGCGCTCTACTGGGACGCGACCGTCGGCCTCTACGTCGACGGGGTCTACGTCGGAAAGAACCTCGGCTCGGTCTTCGACATCCTCGATCTGCAGCGCGTCGAAGTGCTGCGTGGCCCGCAGGGCACGCTGTATGGGCGCAACACGCTCGCCGGCGCCGTGAACTTCGTCACCCAGCCGCCCTCGGGCGAGCTCGGCGGTCACGCGAGCGTGAAGCTCGGCAACTACGATCTGCGCAGCGCGAAGGCTTCGCTCGATCTGCCACGCATGGGTATTGCAAGCGTCTCGCTCGCTGCCCGCGCCGAGAAGCGCGACGGCACCACCAAGACCCTTCCGGGCAGTGCGGTCAAGGAACTCAATACCCGCGATTCCACGAGCGCCCGGGTGGCCGTGGATCTCGACTTCACCGACACCTTCCAGGCCGCCTATCGCTTCGATTACAGCGACACCGACCAGGTGGTGAACCACTCCTACCTCTCGCGGGCGAACCCCGCGATCCTGCCCTTCCTGCAGCCGTACGTCACCCACGATCGTGATGCGCGAGTGGGAGTTGACGGCCCGGCTTTCGAGCACAGCAAGTCGATGGGACACTCCCTGACGCTCACCTGGGATGTGAACGACCGGAACACGCTGAAATCGATCACCGCCTATCGCGACCTCAAGTGGGACGATCTGCTGGATCTCGACGGCTCACCGCTGCCGGTGGCGCAGACCGAGCGCCTCTCGGATTACGACGCCTTCTCCCAGGAGCTGCAACTCGTCGGCAACACCGATCGCTTCAACTACGTCGGCGGGCTGTACTATTTCAAGGACGATGGCTTTGCCTTCAACCCGCAGACCTTCTTCTTCGGCACGGCGAACTACGACTCGCGTTACGGCTTCGGCACCAAGGCATGGGCGGCCTTCGGTCAGGTGGATTACAAGGCCACCGACGCTCTCACCCTGACGGCGGGCCTGCGTTACACGCGCGAGGAGCGCAACGGCGAGCGCTATCTCGCCTTCAATGACGGCACCTCGCCCGCTTACTTCCCGATCGTCCCACTGGGCACGAAGGCCGATGACACCTTCAGCGACACGACGCCCGTGTTCATCGTCGCCTACAAGTTCTCGGATGCGGTGAACGCCTACGTGAAGTATGCTGAAGGGTTCAAGAGCGGCGGGTTCAACGGCGAGGCCAATTCGCTTGCTGAATCCATTACCCCCTTCCAGCCGGAGAAACTCAAGTCCTACGAGGCCGGCCTCAAGACGAGCTTCGCGGACGGGCGCGCCATCGTGAACCTGGCCGCCTTCCAGAACGACACCGACGACATGCAG
>Ga0209476_10003478_pt1 | contig 10376 bp, 8 predicted proteins | sample KloWWTrecipitate_FD_187179 | JGI IMG/M metagenome (GOLD analysis project Ga0209476, IMG submission 187179) | Active sludge microbial communities from Klosterneuburg, Austria, studying microevolution and ecology of nitrifiers - Klosterneuburg... | ecosystem: Engineered > WWTP > Aerobic digester >...
ACTGCACGAGATGACTGAGGTGCTGATCAATCTGTGTCGGCTGTATTTTCCGTCAGAGGTGGTTGTGTCGGGGCCATTCATCGAAAACTCCGACGTGTGGGCGGCGCTGACCGGCGCTGCGGGACAGCGCGATCTGCTGGTGGGTTTGCCTATGCCTCCATTGGTACGTCAGCATATCGGGCATCAACTCGAAAAGGAAGGTGCTGCCATGCCCCTGCTGCTGCGCGGCCTCAAGGAGCTGGTGGCGCGGTCACTGCAACAAGGATCGGCAACATGACCAAAGCAGCTGTCTCACCGATGTCCTTTCACGGGCTTGACGCCGTAGTCCTGCGATCGGTCGATGGCGCAGAGGCAATTGTTACGCTGCAAGGCGGTCATGTCGTGTCATGGACGCCTGCGCAGTCCGGTCGGGAGCGGCTCTACCTGTCACCTGATTCGGCGTTTTCCGACGGACAGGCGATTCGCGGCGGCGTGCCGGTGGCGTTTCCGCAATTCGCCAATCGGGGGCCATTGGTCAACCACGGCTTTGCACGGAACGCAATGTGGCGGCTGCAGCATGGCGGCCGAGGGCCGAGCGGCGAGGCCCAGGCTGTGTTGCGTTTGAGGGCGCACGCGCAAAGCCGGGCTCTTTGGCCGCATGATTTCGTGCTGGACTTGGCGGTGCATGTGCTTGGCGATAGCCTGTCGCTGGTATTGACGTGCACCAACGACGGGTTGCTGCCGATGTCGTTCACGTGCGCCCTGCACACCTATCTTCGGGTTGCCGACGTGGCGCAGGTGGCGTTGGATGGACTGGGCGGCCAGCCATATTGGGACAAGACCGACGGTCTGAACAAGGCAGGGGACGCAGCGCTGCTTGTGTTTGACGGTGAAGTGGACCGCATTTATGGCGGCGTGCAGCGTGACCTGTTGCTGTTCGAGACAGCCGGAGCAGCGGCCCCTGATCTGCATATCGCCCAGCACGGCTTCACCGACGTGGTGGTCTGGAATCCGGGCGCGGCACGTTGCGCCGCGCTGCCCGACATGCCTGCCGACGGCTATCGCCACATGCTGTGCGTGGAAGCGGCCTGCATCAACTGCCCGGTCACGCTGGCGGGGGGACAGGCGTGGACGGGTACGCAGACCTTGGTTGCGGCCCGCTGAGCAGACGCCCCGTGGCCTGCGGCATGATCCCTTGCTGACGTCGAACTTGCGAATCCGCGCCTGATGGACTACCTGATATTTTTCGCTGCCATGGTCGTGGGCCTGAGTGTCGTGCGCCTTACCTACGAACGCAGGCGTATTGCCTTGCTGGCCGGGTACCTGGGCCGGTTCCAGATCGAGAAACTGATGGCCACACTGTCGGACGGATATATGCGGGCGCTGGGTGAGAGCGACCCGCAGCGCCAGCAGCAGGTCTGGGATTTTCTGCACCCGTCCGAACAGGCGCTCTGCAAGCAGTTCGATCAGTTCGCTGGCGCCATTGCCAAGGCGAACGAGGCCGACACACGCGTCAGCACCTTGCCAGTGACGCTGCCGTGGGCCGACCGCCTGCTTCCCAAGGCCAGTTTCGACCTGCGCAAGGCGCTGGCCATCCACGCCCGGGGAATCCGCGCGGCGGTGGCGGAGCATGCACATGAGTCGTCCAGGGACAGGGCTTATCGGCTCAGTGGCGAGATGTTTCTGATGCAGCACACCTGCCACTGGTATTGCAAGTCCAAGTCCGTCGCTTCGGCGCGCATGTGGGTACGCCACAAGACGCGGTACGCGCAACTGCTCCAGGCGGTGGGCACGCAGACGGCCAGGGACTATCGCGCCTTGGTGGAGGTGTGATGCCCGGCTGCTGTTGCGGCACGCGCCAGCAAGGTCAGAACAGGCCTGGCACCAGGCGCTTGGTGCGGGTGCGGTAGGCGGTGTAGTCCGGATGGTGTTCGGCCATCGAGCGTTCTTCCAGTCGCGCCTTGACCAACAGCACCAGCAGCAATGCCGTCCATGCCAGCCAGGCAGGTGCCGGCGGCGCCGTCAGCGCCAACGCGGCGGCACCAAGCAACACCGCGCTGTACATCGGATGGCGGATGTGGCGGTACGGGCCACTGGTGATCAGCCTGCCGCCGGCGCGCGGTATCGGGCGGATGTTGAAATTGCCAGGCCGGTTGTGCCAGAACGTCCATGCCACCAGTGCGAGGGCGGCCAGGGCCAGCACGATCGCCGCTGCGGATACCGATCCCTGTGCCATGCGTGCTGCCGCCAGCCCTGCCAGCAACAACAGCAGCCCGAACTGCAAAGCCACGAGTACGGCACCCATTGCTGATTCCACCTACTTGTTGACCAGAGGCCATGTTCGCAGCTTTTTCCACCTGCCGGCAAAGGCCTGTGTGCACGCCAGCACCACCGCCCGACGGATGCGGGTAATATGCTGTATGAATCTACAGTTTCCAGCACCCGCGACGCTGCAACCGAGTTTCCATCCCTAGGTGCCCCTGCTGCCATGCGCGAGAACGCCACGTCAACCATCAGCGCCACCATGCCGTCGGATGCCCAGGCACCGGTGCTGACACGCGCGCACGCCCGGCGCCTGCGCGAGATCTACCGCTCGGCCGGCTGGCCGAGCCAGGATGGACTGGAAATCGAGCTGCTGGCCGCCGGCCTGCTGGAGCGGCTGCGCCCGTCCGGTGGTATCGAAAGCTTGCGTGTCACGGACGCCGGCATCACCTACCTGGCCCAGACACTGCAACGCAACCGGCAGGCTTTGTCGGTGCATGACGCATTGGTGGCGCAGGTCGCGCGCAGCCTGTTGGTGGCCGGTCGCGTGGTGTGGACCGGCCTGGCGGTACGGGCGCGCCTGCCCGAACCCGGTGATGCTGCGCCTGCGCCGCTGCTGGATGCCGCTGGCGTCGGGTCCGGGCCGGTGGTTGCGCACGGCGCGCCGGACCCGACGGCGCAGACGCCAGAGGCCTTTGACCTGACACCGGGTCACAGCGGACGCAACAAGGCGCGCTGGAAAGTCTGCAAGCCCGATGTGTTTTCGATTCGCAACACCACGGTGGCGGCCTATCTGCAGCCGGTGGTGCATGAGATCAAGGTCAGCCGGGCCGATCTGCTGGGCGATCTCCGACTGCGCGACAAACGCGACAGCTACCTCGACATCGGCGGCCAGTGCTGGTATGTGCTCGGCTGCGATGCCCGTGGACGCCCGATTGCGCAGGCCGACGAAGTTCCGCCGGCCTGCGGCGTCATCTTCGCCATGCCCGACGGACAACTGGACGTGGCGCGCCATGCGCCAAGCCGTGCCATCGCCGACCTGCCGTTTGCGTTGTGGATGGCGCTGTCCAGGGCCACACCTTTGAGCATGGCCGGTGTGACCGACGAGGACGGCGGCCCCGGTCAGGCCATGCTGCAGCCGCAAACTGCGCCCGCTGCCGATCTGCCGTGAGCGCTCCGGGCTCTGTGGGCGCAGACGTGTTGCCCGATCACGGCGGCGATGCGCAGTTGCAGCATGCGGCGCCAGCAACGCAAGCGCCTGTCGACGGCGATACGTCCGCTGCGGCAAACCCTGGATCTGAGGCGGCTTTTTACACGGTATCGGTGCGCAACCTATGTGCATTTTCCGCGAAATGCGGCGATCTCGATCTGCGTTTCACACCATCACCCACAGCGCAGCAAGGGCGCCTGGGGCACCAGCGCGTGGCGCAGCGGCGTGGACCCGGGTACGAGACCGAAGTCAGCCTGGAGGGTGTGGTACACGGTCTGCGCATACGCGGCCGGGCCGACGGCTTCGACCCCGACAGCCACACGCTGGACGAGGTCAAGACCTTTCGCGGTGCGGTCGAGGCCATCGCCCCGCAGCACCAGCTGCTGCACTGGGCGCAGGCCAAGGTCTATGGCGCGCTGATCTGTGCCAGCCGCGGCCTCCCCGCACTGACCCTGCGCCTGGTGTATTTCGACGTCGTGGCCCAGTCCGAACATCCCTTGACGCAGCGCTGCCGTGCCGACGAATTGCAGCAGTTCCTCGATGACCTGTGCCAGCGTTTCGTGCATTGGGCGCGCCAGGAGCAGGCCCATCGCAGCGCCCGTGATGCTGCGCTGGCGCAATTGGTTTTTCCGCAGTTGCCCTTCCGGCCGGGTCAGCGCGACCTGGCGGGCGCCGTCTACCGGGCCTGTCTGCAGTCGCGTCCGTTGCTGGCGCAGGCGCCCACCGGCATTGGCAAGACCATCGGTACCTTGTATCCGGCACTGCGCGCGATGCCGGTGCGCGGTACCGACAAGCTGTTTTTCCTGACCGCCAAGACGCCGGGACGGCAGGTGGCACTCGACGCCTTGCGGCCCTTGCGCGCGGCTTGCGGCCCGGCGTCGCAGGGGTCGGCATTGCGGGTGCTGGAACTGGTGGCCAAGGACAAGTCGTGCGAGCACCCGGACAAATCCTGCCACCCGGATTCCTGTCCGCTGGCGCGGGGCTTTTACGACCGCCTCGCGGTCGCGCGCCAGAATGCGGCGCGCCGCGGCTGGCTCGACCAGCATGCCTTGCGCACACTGGCGCTGGCGCAGGGGATCTGCCCGTATTACCTCGGCCATGAAATGCTGCGCTGGAGCGATGTGGTGGTGGCCGACTACAACTACTATTTCGACCGCAGTGCAATGTTGCATGCGATGACGGTCGAAAACCAGTGGCGCGTCACCGTGCTGGTCGACGAGGCCCACAACCTGGTGCCGCGCGCGCGCAGCATGTACAGCGCCGAACTGAGCCACGCCGAGACGCTGGCCGCACGTGCCCATGTGAGCGGCGCGCTGCGGGCGCGGGTGGACGGTCTGCTCGACCAATGGCAGCTGCTGCACGATGGCCAGCTGCGCGAGGCGCCACAGCAGACCTGGGCCGCGCTCGATGCCGTGCCGCCAGCCTGGTTTCGCGCCTTGCAGACGCTGTGCAGCGCACTGGGCGAACATCTCAATGACCGTGCGGGCGAGGCCGACACGCCGGTGCTGGCGTTCTACTTTCGCGCGCTGGCCTTTGCCTCGCTGGCCGACATGTTCGCGGCGCATTCGCTGTGCGAGTTCGACCGCAGTGAAGATCCGGTGGCGTTGGCTTCGGATGCGGCCGCCGCGACCGCGTCGCAGAGCCGCCTCGATGCCGGCGGGTTCGATTTCCCGCCCGGGGCTGCCGGTCGTCTGAACCTGCGCAACATCGTGCCAGGTCCCTTTCTGTCGCCGCGTCTGCAATCGGCCGACACGGTGGTGCTTTTCTCGGCCACGCTGAACCCGCAGCACTACTACCGCGCCTTGCTGGGATTGCCCGACGACACCGCCTGGATCGACGTGCCCAGCCCATTTGCCGCCAGCCAGCTACGGGTGCGTGTCGTGCCGGTATCGACGCGCCAGGCGGATCGGGTGGCCTCGCTCGACACGCTGGTGGCGGCGATGGCGCGGCAGTTCACCCGGCAACCCGGCAATTACCTGGCCTATTTCAGCAGCTTCGACTACATGGAGCAGGCCTGCGAACGCATCGGCCAGTCCCATGCGCAGATTCCGGTCTGGACCCAGGCGCGCCAGATGGACGAGTCGGCGCGGCGGGCGTTTCTGCAGCGCTTCGACGCGGCGGGCCAGGGCATCGCATTTGCCGTGCTCGGAGGTGTTTTTGGCGAAGGTGTCGACCTTCCCGGGAATCGGCTGATTGGTGCATTCGTGGCCACGCTGGGCCTGCCGCAGTTTGACGCAGTCAACGAGGTGATCCGCGAACGCATGCAGACCATGTTCGGCCAGGGCTACGACTACACCTATGTCTTCCCGGGTTTGCAGAAAGTGGTGCAGGCGGCCGGTCGGGTGATTCGCACCGAAAGCGATACCGGCTGCGTGTTGCTGCTCGACGAGCGTTACCTGCAGCCGCGTTACCGTGCCTTGTTGCCTGCGTGGTGGGATCTGGCGCGGCGCGCATGAGCCGGTCCGCGCAAAGCTCAGGCGAGCAGCGCGCCGCGCATGGCCGCCACGAACGCCGCCGCGTCCTGGCGCACCCGCTCTGCGCTCTTGCCCGGCTTGTACAGCGCCGAACCCAGGCCAAAGCCTTGGGCGCCAGCGGCCAGCCAGGGGCCCATGTTCTGCGCTGTGATGCCACCTACCGGCACCATCAGCGTGCCGGCCGGCAACACCGCCAGCATCGCCTTGAGCACGACCGGGGTTGCCGCTTCGGCCGGGAACAGCTTGAGTCCGTGTGCGCCCGCATGCAGGGCGGCAAAGGCCTCGGTCGGTGTGGCAATTCCGGGCAGGCAGACCATGCCCAGGTTGACGGCTTCGGTCACCACACTGGCATCGAAGTTGGGCGAGACGATCAACTGCCCGCCAGCGGCATGCACCTCGCGAACTTGCGCCGCCGTCAGCACGGTGCCGGCGCCGACCAGTGCCTGTGGATGGGCATTTGCCAGCAGCGCAATACTGTCCAGTGGCTGGGGCGAGTTGAGGGGGACTTCGATCAGGCCGAAACCCGATCCGGTCAGTGCCTGGCCAATCGACGGCGCCTCGCCGGGTGTCAGGCCGCGCAGAATCGCGACCAGTGGCATGGTCTGGAAATGGGTGGCAAATTTCTGCAGGGGTTTCATCGGGATGTCCGTTCGTCTGGCAGGTGAGAGCCCAGCGCATGCAGGCCGGCCCAGGTGGCTTCGGCGCCCATGCGATGGGCTGCGATGTCGAGGGACGCCAATGCCAGTGCATACCGCCGGGTCAGGTTCTCCGAGCCGATCAGCACCACGTGACGGGTATCGCTCAAGGGGTTGTGGTGCAGTTCGTCGCCGATCACCAGGCCCGACAGGTAACTGGCCAGCGCGCCCGCGTCCATGCGGACCATCAGCGCCAGCGTACGCGTGCCGAAGGCGTTGTGCAACAGACCCCCGCCCTGGCGGGCGCGCGCCACGCCGAGCGTGAACGCCGGCGCGTCAAAGGCGGCCTTGGTGTCGATCGTGCGGGCCAGCAGCGAGTGCTGGCTGAGCAGTGCATAGAATTCCCCGGTCATGAACGAGCGAAATTCGGTGACGCGCCCGTTGCGCACCCAGGCCCATTTGCTGTGGGTGCCCGGCAGGATGAACAGACCCTCGTCGATGCCGCCCAGGTGCATGGCGCCGAAGATCTGCACTTCTTCGCCGCGCATGACGTCGGGAATGGTGGGCAGCTGCGGCAGGCCACAGGCCAGCTCGCAGTTCAGGCCTGGCACGATGGCGGTGGGCAGGCGCAAGGCCGGGTCGGTGATCCAGCGCAATTGCGCGGCCACGTCGGCAAAACCGGCCGGGCAGGCGCAGTAGGGCGCCTCGACCCAGCCCTGCTTGCTGCCAGCCATACCCGAGATCAGGCATGCGCGGGCACTGCCCAGGGCCCAGTCGCCGAAACAGTCGTCGAATGCGGCGGCGAATCCGCCGCCAGGCACGTTCAGGATGCCTTTGCCAAAGGAACGCTCTTCCAGCACGCGGCCGCTGGCGTCCAGGCGTGCGCCGCGCAAGGCGGTCGTGCCCCAGTCCAGCGCCAGCAAGGCGGTGGTGGCGTCGCTGTCTGCCGTGCGGGTAGTCACAGGACGGCGAAGACGGAACTGCTGCGCGGCATCGGATTGACCGCGCCGAAACCTTGCACCGACAAGGCCGCTGCAGCATTGGCGTATGCGGCGGCGTGAAACACGTCGTCACCCTTGGCCATGCGCGCCAGCAGATTGCCGCAGAAGCAGTCGCCGGCGCCGGTGGCGTCACGGACCGTGACATGGCGCGCCGCGATGGTTTCGCGTTTGCGACCATCACTGATACGGGCACCTTCGGCGCCGAGCTTGAGCACGACCGTGGCAGCACCGTTGTCGTGGCCCCAGTCGATGACCTGGTCGGGTTCGGTCAGGCCGGTCAGCGTCGTCATGTCTTCCAGGCTGGGCAGGAACAGGTCGCACATGCTCACGGCCTGGATGGTGCAGGCCCTGGCGCGGGCCAGTGGCCACAGTTTGAGGCGCAGATTGGAATCGAATGACACCAGCGTACCGGCTTCCCGGGCGGTCTCCATGGCTTCGAACGCGGTGTCGCAGGCGCCGGCTGAAATCGCCAGCGAGATGGCCGACAGGTGCAGAAACCGCGATTCGCGGATCAGGCCGGTCGGCGTGCCGGCCAGCCATTGGGGCGTCATGCGGCTGGCGGCCGAATCGGCCCTCAGATAGCTGAATTCATGGCCCTGGCTGCCGTGGGTCACGAAGTAGATGCCGGTGTGGCTGGCGCTGGCCGTGCTCACGCCGCTGGTGTTGACACCTTCCTGAGCCCACAACTGCAGCAACAGGCGACCGAAATTGTCGGCGCCGATGCGCGTCAGGTAGGCGGTGCGTGCGCCGGCCCGCGCGGCAGCGATGCTCGCGTTGCTGGTGTCGCCACCAAAACCCTGCAGATACTGCGCCTGGCCCGGTGTGGTCTGGTTGAACTCGACCATGGCCTCCCCCAGCGCCACCACGTCATATATTCGCGTTTGCATGCGCTTGCCCCTCACTGGTTGGCACACGGCAGGGCCGGAGGTCTTGGCGACCTCTGGCGCCACGCACCGGGTTGCGCCCCGCGCAAGCGGGACTTGATTTTCAGTGATTGTCGCGCGGAACGAAGGCGCCGCGTTTGCCCACCAGGAAATCGAGGTCCACGCCTTCATCGGCCTGCAGCACATGGTCGACATACAGCTTCCAGTAGCCGCTGGACAGCGGCGGCGGCGGAGCCGTCCAGCCGGACAGGCGACGCGCCAGTTCTTCGTCGCTGATGTCCAGGTGCAGCTTGCGATTGGCCACGTCGAGTTCGATCATGTCGCCGTTCTGCACCACCGCCAGCGGGCCGCCGGCGGCGGCTTCGGGCGCGGTGTGCAGCACCACGGTGCCATAGGCGGTGCCGCTCATGCGGGCGTCGCTGATGCGCACCATGTCGGTGATGCCCTTGCGCAACACCTTGGGCGGCAGAGGCATGTTGCCGACTTCGGCCATGCCGGGGTATCCTTTGGGCCCGCAGTTCTTCAGCACCAGGATGCAGGTCTCGTCCACGTCCAGCGACTCGTCGTCGATCAGGCGGTGGAATTCCTCGATGTTCTCGAACACCACGGCGCGGCCGCGGTGCTGCAGCAAGCTGGCGGTGGCGGCGCTGGGTTTGATGACGGCGCCGCGGGGTGCGAGGTTGCCGCGCAGTACCGCGATGCCCGCCTTTTCCATGAAGGGTTTGGCCAACGGCATGATGACGTCGGTGTTGAAGTTCTCGGCGTCCGCGATGTTCTCGCCCATGGTCTTGCCGGTCACGGTGATCGCGTCCTTGTGCAGGTGATCGGCGATTTCCTTCATCACGACAGGCAGACCGCCGGCATAGCAGAAGTCTTCCATCAGATACTTGCCCGAGGGTTGCAGGTTCACCAGGCAGTTCATCTCGCTGCCCAGCCGGTCGAAGTCGTCGATCGTGAGTTTCACGCCCATTCGACCGGCAATCGCAATCAGGTGGATCACCGCGTTGGTCGAGCCACCGATGGCGGCCAGCGTCTTGATGGCATTCTCGAAGGCCTGGCGCGTCAGCACCTTGGACAACACCATGTCTTCATTGACCATCTCGACGATGCGCCGACCCGACATGCGTGCCAGCACATTGCGCCGGCCATCGACCGCGGGATAGGCAGCGTTGCCGGTCAGGCCGACACCCAGTGCCTCGATCATGCTGGCCATGGTGCTGGCGGTACCCATCGTCATGCAGTGGCCGTGGCTGCGGTGCATGCAGCTCTCGGCGTCCAGGAACTGCTCGAGCTTGAGGGTGCCGGCGCGCACCTGCTCGCTCATGCTCCACACGCCGGTTCCCGAACCCAGTTCCTGGCCGCGCCATTTGCCGTTGAGCATCGGCCCGCCGCTCACGCCGATGGTGGGCATGTCGACGCTGGCCGCACCCATCATCAGCGCGGGTGTCGTCTTGTCGCAGCCCATCAGCAACACCACGCCGTCGATCGGGTTGCCGCGCATGCTCTCCTCGACGTCCATACTGGCCAGGTTGCGGTACAACATGGCCGTCGGGCGCAGCAGCACTTCGCCCAGTGACATCACCGGGAACTCGAGCGGAAAACCACCGGCCTCGTAAACGCCGATCTTCACCTGTTCGGCGATCGCGCGGAAATGCGAATTGCAAGGCGTCAACTCGCTGAAGGTGTTGCAGATGCCGATGACCGGGCGGCCCTCGAACTGGTCGTGCGGAATGCCCTTGCCCTTGAGCCAGCTGCGATAGGCGAATCCGTCTCTGTCCTGGCGACCAAACCATTGCTGACTGCGCAGTTGGCCGGCTTGCTTCTTGGGTGTCTGGGTCATGGTGTCTCGGTAATTCTGGAGGTGGTTGCGAACAGGGTTTTCCCCATACGATTGCATATGGCAATCATCATATGATAAGCAGGTCAGGCAC
>Ga0209476_10003482_pt1 | contig 10373 bp, 12 predicted proteins | sample KloWWTrecipitate_FD_187179 | JGI IMG/M metagenome (GOLD analysis project Ga0209476, IMG submission 187179) | Active sludge microbial communities from Klosterneuburg, Austria, studying microevolution and ecology of nitrifiers - Klosterneuburg... | ecosystem: Engineered > WWTP > Aerobic digester...
CGGAAGCGCAAGCCCTCAAGGACTATGGTCCCTCCATCAAGGTTGTCCGCTGGCCTTTTCTTGACAATGACCGGGCCCAGGCCGAGGGAAAGACCACCGGCCTGATCAAGGCCGTTATCGGAAAAAGAGGCCGGATTCTGGGGGTGGGCATCGTTGGCGCAAACGCCGGGGAAGTCATACAGCCCTGGGTTCTGGCGATGAACGAGGGCCTCAAAATCCGCGCAATTGCCGGTATGGTGGCCCCCTACCCGACGCTGGGCGAGATCAACCGCCGGGTGGCGGTTAATTATTTCTCAGGGCTTGCATCCAATCCGTGGCTGCGGCGCGTAATAAGACTGGTGAGCTAGAGGCTGAATGCAGGAGCAAGCGCCAAACCGATCAAAACAGCCTGGGGCCATGCGCGGCCTTTCCGGCAAGGTCCTGCTGCTGACCATCATCTTCGTGATGCTGGGCGAGGTTCTGATCTTCCTGCCGTCCATTGCAAACTTCCGCATCCAATGGCTCAAGGGACGCATCGCCCAGGCCGAGATCGCCGCCCTTGCCGCCGAAGCCGCCCCCGACCAGATTCTGTCCAGCGACCTGCGCAGCGAGATCCTGATGGGCGCGGGGGTGCTTGTCGTCTCCCTCGAAAAAGGCGAAAGCCGCAAGCTGGCGCTGCGCAGCGACACGGACTTCATGATCGATGCCAGTTTCGATCTGCGCAGCACCATGTGGTACGAGGCTGTCACCGACGCATTCGGCGCCATGTGGGCGGGCGAATCCCGGGTGATCAGCGTCATGGATATGCCGCCCAACATGTCCGGCGACCTGATTGAAATCGCACTTTACGAAGAACCGCTGCGGGCCGCCATGTTCCGCTACGCCATCAACATTCTCCTGCTGTCCATTTTCCTTTCGCTGCTGGTCGCGGGCATGATTTTCGCGGCGCTGAACTGGGTGCTGGTGAAACCCATGCAGCGCCTCACGCGCAATATGGTTGAGTTTGGCCGGAATCCGGAGGATTTTTCGCGCATCATCAAGCCCGGGGCCGGGCGTGATGAAATCGGCATCGCCGAGCGCGAGTTGCACGACATGCAGACCGAGCTTGCCACCATGCTGCAGCAGAAGAACCATCTCGCCGCCCTTGGCCTGGCGGTGAGCAAGGTCAGCCACGACTTGCGCAACATGCTCACTTCGGCCCAGCTCATTTCCGACCGGCTATCCGATGTGGAGGACCCGACGGTCAAGCGCTTTGCGCCGAAGCTCATTAGTTCGCTGGACCGGGCCATCGAGTTCCTCAGCCAGACGCTGAAGTTCGGCCGGGCCCAGGAACTGCCGCCGCAGCGCGAGCTGCTGGAATTGCGCGAGCTGGCCGACGAGGTCATCGAAACCGCCGTGGTGAAGACTTCGGGCCGCATCCGGATTTTCAACCGGGTTAAGCCCGGGGTGGTGGTGGATGCGGACCGCGAGCATTTAATCCGTGTACTGACCAATCTGAAGCGCAATGCCGTCCAGGCCCTGGAATTCCTGCAGGGCGAGCGGCCCGATGCGCCGGACGGCGTGATCACGCTGGATGCCCGGCGCGAAGGCAGCGTGGCGGTGATCGAGGTCCGCGACAATGGCCCCGGGATCCCCGCGCAGGTGCGCGAAAGGCTGTTCCAGGCCTTCCAGAGCTCTGCCCGGCAAGGCGGCACGGGCCTTGGCCTGGCAATCGCGGCGGAACTGGTGCGGGCCCATGGCGGCGACATTGCCGTGCAAAGCTCCAGCGATGCCGGGACCTGCTTTGTCATCACCATTCCGGACCAGGTCCGGCAACTGCGGCCGGGACGCAGCGGCGAACGCAAGGTATCGCTTAAGGCCTGACGCTGGGCGGGTAAGGCTTGCGTTGACCGCAGGGGCGTATTAAGGAAGCGCCACTTCCCGCAGTTTTGCGCGCCCGTAGCTCAGCTGGATAGAGCACCAGACTACGAATCTGGGGGTCAGGAGTTCGAATCTCTTCGGGCGCGCCATCTTTTTCAATGGCTCAGGGCTGGACTGACCCCTGGGCAAGCTTTCACCCTTGTGAACTATACGCTTCTGCTTAGCAGGACTGCTTGAGACGCTTCACTCAGCCAGCGGCCATCTTTCCATATCCAGACTGCCGTGAACCAGATCAAGCAATCCAATCATGGGCACATGGGCCCCTCCATTGACACACCTGTCACCTAGTTTTGCTGCCGGCCAATGCCCAATCGTGCACTTTCCCGGGTCGAAGGACGGGAAAACGCATGGCGCATGAATGGGCCTTCTAACTTCCAAGCCAAGTCGATATGTTTCTGACAGGAAAGTCATCGACGGAGGTCGCACGTGGCAAGTTATCTGATTACGGGTGCCAGTGGCGGAATCGGAACAGCAATTTGTCAGAGATTGGCAAAGGACCACAATTTGGTTCTGGTGGCGCGCAACAAGGATAAGCTCGGTGAGTTGTCGAGGTCACTGCAAGGCTCGCATCTGACTATCCAGGTAGACATGGGGGCGGACGAATCAATTGCAGCGATGGCAACCGAATTGGCCAGCAAAAACGTCGTGCTTGATGGACTGGTATTGATGCCGCCTCAACCTCATGCTGCGAACGATCCGATGCCTTCGCCAGACGTATGGCGGGAATTGTTTCAGACGAGTTTCATTGGCCCGCTTTCCGTTTTGAAGGCAGCGGTCACCCGGATGCAGCCCGTCCCTTCCGCGGGGAAGCGTTGCAAGATTGTCATCATTTCGGGAATTTCTTCGGCCCAAGTGCTCAGTCACTATGCCACAGCCAACGTAATAAGGACGGCGTGGGTCGGCCAAGCCAAGACTCTTGCGTTTGCCCTCGGGGAAAAGGGAATTCACATAAACACCCTTTCGCTAGGTGGGACGCTGTCGCCCTGGTATCGGGAAAAGATGGAGCAGAAGGCGCAAAAGGCCGGAGTTACCTTTGATCAGCAAATTGTGACCGAAACGGAGAACGTGCCCCTCCGAAAATACGGGCAGCCAGCAGAAGTCGCTGGAGCTGTCGAAGCGTTGCTGTCATGCTTTTCGGATCACATCACTGGCACGAACATCATGCATGATGGCGGATTCACCCGGGCTTATTAGAGTTTACAGCAGGGGGTCGCATGACAGTTAATGGGAAATGCCATTGCGGTTACCTCAGGTATGAGGCTGAAGTTGATCCAATGGCTGTTCACATTTGCCATTGCCTGGATTGTCAATCCCTATCTGGCTCAGCGTTCCGTGTGGTTGTTCCCGCAATAGACGGCACGTTGAAAGTGGTTACAGGGACTCCAACAATCTAATTGAAAATCGCTGACAGCGGGAACAAGCGTCTTCAAGCGTTTTGCCCAAATTGCGGTACTTCGCTATATTTTCAGCTTGGGGAAGGCGTGACTGGTCATCAGTATCTTCGCGTAGGGCCTTTGCGTCAGCGAGATTTGATTATTCCACGCAGGCAGTATTGGCATCGCTCCGCCCAAAGTTGGTTGAGCAATATCCACAACATGCCAATGCAAGATACTAAATAAATGGGCCGGGCAGCCACGAGCCCTGGTGTGTTCGGACCGGCGATGCCATACGCAGACGTCCATTTTCTTACCAGCAAAATAATTAAACCAAACGGTTGACAATTATTCCGGACCGGTTATATTGAACCACATGGTTGAACATTCCGCCCGTCTCGATGCCGTTTTCCACGCCCTTTCCGATCCCACGCGGCGGGCGATGCTTGGCCATCTGGCGGAGCGGGACTGCACCATCGGGGAACTGGCGACGCCGTTCAGCATGAGCTTTGCCGGCGCTTCGAAACACGTGCGGGTGCTGGAGCGCGCCGGGCTGCTGCGCCGCCGGATCCGGGGCCGCATCCACCAGTGCCGCCTGCAGGCTGAGCGGCTGGCGGAGGCCGATGCCTGGATGCGGCGCTACGAGCATTTCTGGAACGACAGGCTCGACACGCTGGAAGCGCTGCTGCGAGCCGAAGACACATCAAGAGCGAAAAAACAGAAGGATTAGACCGATGAACATCGCCGCGAAAACCCATGAACGGAAAGCGACCAAGATCACGGCCCCGGATGCCTATGGCGTTTTGACCGAGCCCACCACCTTGAAGATCCAGCGCCTGCTGCCCGGCCCCATCGAGCGCGTCTGGGCCTATCTCACGGAGAGCGACCTCCGCCGCCAGTGGCTGGCGGCAGGTGAAATGGAAATGAAAGTCGGCGCGACCTTCACATTCACGTGGCGCAACGACGAACTCAGTTCCGCGCCAACCAAACGCCCAGACAGCTTTCCCAAAGAACACACTTTGGAAAGCCAGATCACCGAGCTTGATCCGCCGCGCAAGCTTGGCATCGCCTGGGGGCGCAGCGGCGGCGTCTCCTTTGAGCTGGAGCCAAGAGGCAGCAAGGTGATGCTCACCCTGATCCACCGCCGCCTGCCCGACCGTCCAACCCTGCTGATGGTCAGCGCCGGCTGGCACATGCATCTCGACGTCCTCGCCGCGCGCGCCGCAGGCACGGAGCCGCCGCCCTTCTGGGAAGGCTGGAGCCGCCTCAAGGAAGAATATGACCAGCGGCTGCCAGCCTGACGGCGGGCGCCTAATTCGATCCAAAGAAACATCGAACGGAGACACCATGACGAACACGTCCTATCGCTGGGTCATTGTCGCCGCCGGCGGCCTGCTGGGCTGCATGGCGATAGGCGCGATGTTTTCGCTGCCGGTTTTCCTGCTGCCCATCTCGCGCGACACGGGCTGGTCGGTCACCGGCGTGTCGAGCGCCATGACCATCGGCTTTCTTGCCATGGCCTTCGCAAGCATCGCCTGGGGCAGCCTGTCGGACCGCCTGGGAGCGCGGATCATCGCTTTTACCGGGTCAGTGATCCTGGCTGCGAGTTTGTTTCTGGCGAGCCAGGCGACATCGCTTCTCGCCTTCCAGCTCATCTTCGGCCTGGCCGTCGGCGGAGCGGTCGCTGCCATTTTTGCACCGCTGATGGCCTGCGTGACGGGCTGGTTCGACACGCACCGCAGCCTCGCCGTTTCGCTGGTGTCGGCCGGCATGGGCATGGCGCCCCTTACCATGTCGCCGATCGCGGCATGGCTCGTCTCCATTTATGACTGGCGGACCTCGCTGCAGATCATCGCCGTGCTTGTGGCTGCCGTGATGATTCCGGCAGCACTGCTGGTGCGCCCGCCGCCGGCTCTCGCAGCCGGGAATGCAGCAATTACCGATGATGAACCGCAATCCGCCATGACCTTGCAGCAGGTCATCCGCTCTCCGCAGTTCATCATCCTGATGCTCACGAATTTCTTCTGCTGCGCCACGCACTCCGGCCCGATCTTCCATACGGTGAGCTACGCCATCAGCTGCGGCATTCCGTTGATCGCCGCAGTTACGATCTACAGCGTGGAAGGCCTGGCGGGCATGGGCGGCCGTGTGGCCTTCGGCATCCTTGGAGACAAGCTCGGCGCCAAGCACGTGTTGGTGGGCGGGCTGCTGCTCCAGGCCTTCGGGGCGCTCGCCTATTTCTTCGTGCGCGATCTTGGCGCGTTTTACGCCGTGGCGGCGTTGTTCGGCTTTATCTATGCCGGCGTGATGCCGCTCTATGCCGTACTGGCGCGTGAGAATTTTCCGCTGCGGCTGATGGGAACCGTCATCGGCGGCACCGCCATGGCCGGCGGCCTGGGCATGGCCACCGGTCCCGTGGCAGGCGGCCTGATCTACGACACCTACGCCAGCTACGGCTGGCTGTTCATCGGCTCCTTCGGCATCGGCATCGGCGCCTTCCTGATCGCCATGACCTTCAAGCCTTTCCCCAAACCCCAGCCGCAGCTGTCGCCGGCTCAATGATGCAAGGCGCTTGCGCTGCGGGCGCGGCTACTGACCGCGATGGCGAAGGCCATGACGATCAGAACACTCGCGACGGCGAAGGTGATGCGCATGCCGCTGGCAACAGCGTCGGGACTCGCCGTCGTGATATCGGGCGCCGCCGAGGCGAGCGCGAACACGGCGCCCATCAGGGAGGCACCGGTGATGAGCCCGAGATTGCGCGACAGGTTGAGCAGGCCGGAGATGACGCCGCGCTGATCGGCGCGGACATCCATCATGACGGCGGTGTTGTTGGCGGCCTGGAACAGCGCATAGCCGGGGGTCAGGACGGCCATGGCAGCAATGTAGCCGGCGATGCCCAGCATCGTCGGAAGCACGGAGAGGGCAACTGAACCGGCCGCCATTGCGATGAGGCCAGCGATGACCATGAGTGGCGCGCCCCAGCGGTCGACGATGCGGCCAGCCGCAACGCCGCTCAGGGCGGAGATGATGGGTCCAATCGACATGACGAGTCCGACACGGGCCGCGTCGAGATGGAGTGTGCGGGAGAGGTAGAACGGGCCGACGACCAGCGTAGCCATCATCACTGTCATAACGAGAGCGCTGATGACAAGGCTTGCGCTCAAGCGCGGGTCGCGGAACATCGTCAATCGAATTAAAGGCGATGCCACTTTCTTTCCGGCGAACACGAAGAGACCGGCTCCGGCACCTGCGGCCAGGAGCAAGCCCAAGTTGAGCGGGCCGAAACTGCCGCGGCCGATGGTCATGGCAAGCGCATAGGCGCCCAGCGTCAGGGCCAGCAGCAGCGTACCCACGACGTCGAAACCGGCCTCCTCCTTCTTCGGCTCCCGGCTGTCGATGGGCAGATAACGAGCGGCGATTGCAAAAGCCAGCACGCCAAGCGGAACGTTGACGAGGAAGATTGCCTGCCAGCCGAGAGCGGCGATCAGAACACCGCCCAGCGATGGGCCCAATGCAGTGCCGATCGCGGAGGTGGCCCCGAGCAGGCCCATGGCGCTGCCGATCTTGTCCTTCGTAACAGTTTCGCCGACAAAGGCCATGGCGAGGGCCATCATGATGGCCGCTCCCAGGCCTTGCAGCGCGCGTGCGGCGATGAGCAGCCAGAGCGTGGGTGCCGCGCCGCAGAGGAGCGATGCCGTTGTGAACAGGATGATTCCGGCCAGAAGCAATCGCCTTCGGCCGATGATGTCGCCGAGCCGGCCGACGCTGACAATCATTGTGGTGATGGCAAGCAAATAGGCGAGAACGACCCACTGAACCTCCTGAAAGGAAGCACCGAAGGCCTGCGCCAACGCCGGCAGGGCAACATTGGCAATGCTGGTGCCGAGCGAGGAGAGCAGCATGGAGAGTGAAAGGCCGGCCAGCGCCCAGCGGACTGCAGGAGTTGTCATGGTCTCACCAGGCCATTGACGATCCGGCGCGCGACGGGGGCAACGACCAGGACGACGGGGAAGGCGATGAGCCAGGACAGGAGCCAGGCTCCGATCCAGAGGTGGAAAAACCCGTCAACCGGCCCCGCATTGCGGAGGGTGGAGATGCCCGAGACGATAAAGGACATCAGCGAGGAGAGGACGAAACCAAACAGAATGGGGGCGAAGCGGGCGGGCATTTTCAGATAACTCCTTGATTTGAACTGCCCTCTAGCTAATCCTTTCTATGATATGGCGACAGACGCAGCATTTGCACTTTATTCGTGCGTTTGACGCCACATCTCGATATAATCGCCCCATGGCGAGACCCGATCTCAATCTGCTGGTCACCCTGGACGTGCTGCTCGCGGAAGGCAGTGTGGCACGTGCCGCCAGAAGGCTGCGGCTCAGTCCGTCGGCCATGAGCCGGGCGCTGGCGCGGCTCCGCGAAGCGACGGGCGATCCCTTGCTGGTCAGGGCCGGGCGCGGCCTGGTTCCCACCCCGCGGGCGCTCGACCTCCGCAAGCGGATCGGCCCGCTCGTCGCGGAGGCGGAAGCGGTTCTCCGCCCCGCCGCGTTGCTCGATCTCGGCAAACTCGTCCGGACCTTCACGTTGCGGACCAGCGAAGGCTTCGTGGAGACCTTCGGGCCCAGTCTCATGGCGCGGGTCAGCACGGAAGCGCCGGGGGTGCGGCTGCGCTTCGTGCTGAAGCCCGACAAGGACAGCACGGCGCTGCGCGACGGGACTGTCGATCTGGAAACCGGTGCGATAGGGCGCACGACAGGTCCGGAAGTGATGGGGGTGGCCCTGTTCCGCGACCGCTTCATCGGCGTGGTGCGCAAAGGCCACCCGCTCAGCCGGGGCGAGATCACCCTTGCCCGCTATGCGGCGGGCCAGCACATCGGCGTGTCCCGGCGCAGCCTCGACAAGGGGCCGGTTGACGAGGCCATGGTGCCCTTCGGGCTGAAGCGGGAGATCGCCATTATCGTCGGCGGCTTTTCCAGCGCCCTGGCCCTGGCCCGGGCCTCCGACCTGATTGCCTGTGTTCCCGAACGCCACACCGTTGGCCTGCGCGCCGGCATGCACAGTTTCCCGCTTCCGGTTTCCCCGCCGGAGATTACGGTTTCCCTGCTCTGGCATCCGAGGCTCGATGCCGACCCGGCGCATCGCTGGCTGCGCGGCTGCGTCCGGCAGGCTTGCGCGCTGGACTGACGCGCTGCGGTTATCCTGAGATCGGATCGGGCTTGAAGCGCGGCGAGCCGTGGTGCTGGGCGATCCGCCAATTGCCGCCGCGCTTCACGAGAACCCAGGTCATGCGGTAAGGACTGAGCTGGTCGCCATCGGCAAAATCCACATGGCCGGCGGTGACCGCTACGTCGGCGGTGAGGTCCCGCACCTGCGGCATCGGATAGGCCCGCACCCGCATCTGCGGACCGCGTGCGCCGAAATAGGCGCGGATGGCGGCGCGGCCATCCTGCAATTGATCAACCCCGCCGAACAGGATGGCATCCTCGGCATAGAGCTCCATGTGGCGGTCCAGGTCATGGCTGTTGAAGGCGGCAACCCATTGGGCATGCAGGCTTTCAATGGTTGGCGTTGGGCTCATGGCGGTCCCCACAGTCATCTTTTTCTCGACACAATCGCTTCCTAGCGTTTCACCGGGGAATAATGGAGGACGTCATGTTTATGCACAAGAGCACACCACTTGCGTCAGGCTTCGCGCTGGCCGCCGCCGCCTTGATCATTGGAACTGTTTCGGCCTCAGCCGAGCGCCTGAAATTCCAGGACAGATATGCTGCGCCCTACGCCGGCATTGTCCAGAAACAGGCCGATGGCGTGAACTATTTCTACGGCAGCAGCGACAAGACTTTCGGCTATGCCACCTATGAGGTCCTGCGCCTCGACATTGACTATGAGAGCAATGCCGCGCCGGTTGAAATCACGCAGCCCCAGGACAGCCTGCGCTACCTGTCCTACGCACAGCCCTGGCGGCCCTGGCATAAAAAATGGAAAGCCGGCCACAAGGGTGACAAGCCCTGGCACGGCCCGAAGATTTTCAACAAGCCCCAACACTGGAACACGTATCAGAATCCCAAGTTCCCCTGAACATTCATGGGGGGTTCATTTGCGCACCACCAAAGGTGATGCAAACATATTGCATAAGTGAGAGAGATGCGCATGACCCCTGATGACTTTGATGATGAACCGCGGGCGAGCCTTTCGCTCTTGCAGGTGTACCGGCTCATTGCACTGGAGCAAATCGAGATGGACCGGCGGGTGGCGGAAAGACGTTCTGCAAAAGTCATTCCATTGAGAACCCGGGCCGGCAGAAACCGTGAAATCCGGCTGGAGCCTGATCTTCGCCGCCGGCTTGCGGGTTAGAGGTCCAGAGCTCCGGATCGAGTTCAGCGGTTGCGGCCAGCCACGATGACCTGTCCCGTCGTTGCCCGGACCTTCAGGTTCACCGCGAATTTCGCGCCCCGCCGCTTGGCGGTGAAGTGATGAAACTTGCCGCCGCATTTGAGGGTGCGGATAGCGCGGTAGCCTTCCATCTGAATGACACGCCGGGCCTCGCTGCATAGCAGGGCGCGGTATATCCGGCGGCTGGGCTGACCCGGCACGTGGAGCGGCGGCGAGGGCTTTGCAGAACGGTCATTCTGGTCGCGCGGCAGAATCAATTTCGGCGCCGGAGCGCCCAAGGGATTGTTCTTGGTGACCGGCTCCGGCGGCCTGACGAACAATTGCCGCGGCTTGCAGTTGGGATCGAACAGGTCGCAGCGGTTCGCCGCGGGATTCGATCCCGGCGTGTCGAACAAGGATGCGGCATGGGCCGGTGCCGTCGCGATCAGGATTGCGAGGGCCGCAAAGACAGTCTGCATGAACACCTTATGACGCTCCAGGGGCCGGCGCGGTTTATCGGGAGCGGGCACCGCCACGGCCCTTACCATTTTTCGCGGTGCGATCAGGTAATTTGTTGATGGCATTTTTGGCGCCCTGATGGCGACCTTCGCGCAGCGGCTTGCCGTCGGCATGGCGTGCCACCCCGGCAAACCTGGCAAGCGCTTCCGGCCGTGAACCCTTTGGGTCAATCATCATGGTGGTATCCTTTGCTGGATGAGTCCGCGTTCT
>Ga0209476_10003485_pt1 | contig 10371 bp, 9 predicted proteins | sample KloWWTrecipitate_FD_187179 | JGI IMG/M metagenome (GOLD analysis project Ga0209476, IMG submission 187179) | Active sludge microbial communities from Klosterneuburg, Austria, studying microevolution and ecology of nitrifiers - Klosterneuburg... | ecosystem: Engineered > WWTP > Aerobic digester >...
CGCTGCGTGCCGCCGGCGCCGGGCAGGATGCCCAGCTTGATTTCGGGCTGGCCGAATTTGGCGGTGTCGGCGGCATAGATCATGTCGCACATCATCGCCAGTTCGCATCCGCCGCCGAGGGCGAAGCCGGCGACGGCGGCAATCAGCGGCTTGCGGCAGCGACCGATGCGGTCCCAGTTGCGGCTGATGTAATCGGTCTTGTAGACATCCATGAAGTCCCAACCCGCCATGGCACCGATGTCGGCGCCGGCGGCAAAGGCTTTTTCCGAGCCGGTGATGACCATGCAGCCGATGCCCGGGTCGGCCTCGAAAGCATCGAGGGCGGCGCTTATTTCATCAATCAGCCTGTCGTTCAGCGCATTCATGGCCTTCGGCCGGTCGAGCGTGATCAGCCCGACCTTGCCACGGGTTTCGACGATGATGTTTTCGTAACTCACTTCTGGGTCTCCTCACGGGGGGTTGCGATGTCCTGTGCGCTTTTCAGCGCCGGAAGCGGGGCGGCGGGGCGGGGCGGCGCGGTCGTCCCGCCCGGTTTGCCCGGGGCGTCTTCCTTCTTGTTCCTTGGCTGTATCACGGCGCGCACGCGCTCGTTGCTGCCCGGCCTGGCGCGGGTGCCATCGGGGCCGCTGGTGACGACGTACTGTTCGTTACGCGCATCGTAGGAGATATACTGGCCGCGCACTTCGTCCTGTCCGCTCTTGACCCGGGCGCGACCGAAGAACTCGGTCTTTTCCGTCCTGGCCTCGTGCTCGATGCGCTCGGCCTCTCCTTCGACGTACTCGTCCACGCCCTCGCGCTTTTGCCGGAAGCGCGCCAGCGCGCTGCCGCTGCCGGTGGCGACGCCGCGCTGATAGCCGTCATCGTCCTGGCTGACGACGATGCGCTCGGCGCGGATGATCAGGGTGCCCTTGACCAGTTGCACGTTGCCCTCGAAGATCTGCAACTTCTTCACGTCGTCGACCGAGACGCGGTCGGCTTCGAGATTGACCGGCTTCTCGGCGTCGGCTTTTTCCGCCCATGCCGGCCCGGTGCAGGAAAGGATGCCGGCAAGCGCGGCGAGTCTGGATATGGCGTTCATGGTGTCCTGGTCCGGTTGCTATGGAGGGTGCCGGAAACCCGGCCGCGCAGCAGGGTGATGCCGGTTCCGTTGTCGATCTCGAGTCCGGTGCCGCGCACCACGCTGGCGCCGCGGGTGAGGACCACGGGGTCGTCGGTGCGGCCTTTTTCCTCTTCGGGAAAGATCTTCAGCGTCCTGGTCTCGAGGGTGGTCGGCGGCGCTCCGTCCTTGGCCCCGTGACGGACCACCTTGACGTCATCGACCAGATCGACTTCGTAGCCGTCGCGGCCGATGTAGGCCATGCGGGCGGAGATCTCGACCGGCGGCTGGCGATGGTAGGTGAGATGCGGTGAGGTCACCATGGTCGAGTCGTCGTCGGGGTAGTGCAGCAGCTTCTCGGCGACCAGCGTGTGCTGCAACCTGCCGCTGCTGTCGAAGCGAAGCAGCTTGACGCCCTCGGCCCAGTAGTCCGGATCGTGGCGCAGCGGTCCGCGCGGCGCGTCGCTCTGGATCACCCGGCTGAGCCAGAAGGTCAGCGCCGCCAGCAGCAGCAGCATGAACAGCGGGAGCATCGAGGTGGCGCGATCGTTCATGCCGGATACCCGGCCATCGCTTCGCCCCATTTACCCTGGGCGCGCAGGATCGGAACGCAAACCTCGCGCACGGCGCCGCCCATCAGACGACTTTCGCCCGGAACAGGTCGTGCATGTTCAATGCGCCGCACAGCCTGCCGGCGTCGTCGGTCACCAGCAGCTGGTTGACCTTATTGGCTTCCATCATTTCCACGGCTTCGACGGCGAGGCGACGCGGCGCGATGCTGCGGGGGTTACGGGTCATCACCGCGCTCACCGGCACCGAGCGCAAGTCGCCGAGGCGCTCCATGGCGCGACGCAGGTCGCCGTCGGTGAAGATGCCGGTGATGCGTGCCGCCGCGTCGAGCACGACCGCCATGCCCATGCCGCCGCGCGTCATGGCCGCCAGCGCCGCCGGTATCGGCGCGTTTTCGGCCAGCGTCGGAACCTCGACCCGCATGACGTCGGCGACATGGGTCAGCAGCTTGCGGCCCAGCGCACCACCGGGGTGGGAGCGGGCGAAATCGTCGGCGTCAAAGCCCCGGGCGTCGAGCAGGGCGACCGCCAGTGCATCGCCCAAGGCCAGTGCCGCGGTGGTACTGGCGGTGGGGGCGAGATTCAGCGGGCAGGCTTCCTGGTCGACCCGGGCGTCGAGATGGACGTCGGCTTCCTGGGCGAGCGAGGAGGTTTCGTTGCCGGTGATCGCGATCAGCTTGCCGCCGAGGCGCTTCACCAGCGGCACGATGGTCAGCAACTCGTCGTTCTCGCCGGAATTCGAGATGGCGATCAGCACGTCGTCGCGGGTGATCATGCCGAGGTCGCCATGCACGGCCTCGGCGGCGTGCACAAAATAGGCCGGGGTGCCGGTGCTGGCGAACGTGGCCGCCAACTTGCGCGCGATGTGGCCCGACTTGCCGATGCCGCTGACGACGACGCGGCCGCGGCTTTCCAGGATCAGCGCGACCGCGGCGCAGAACTCCGGCCCGATCCGCCGCGCCAGCGCCGCGACGGCGGCCGCCTCGATTTCAAGCACCTGGCGGCCCATGGCCACGACGCGGGCATCGTCGGGGACGCGGGCAGCATGGGGAGGAATGGCTTGGTTCATCGGTGGCCGGCGTTTATGATGGAGCCAAATTATAGCAACCGCGCTCCCCATCCCGTTCCATGACCGATACGCTGTCCCTGATCCTGTTGCTGCTCGCGGCCGCTGTCGTCGTCGTCGTGGTTTTTCGCATGCTCGGGCTGCCGCCGATCATGGGCTACCTGCTGGTCGGCGCCGCCCTCGGCCCGCACGCCGCGGGCTGGGTGCCGGACACCGGGCAGGCGCGGCACCTGGCGGAATTCGGCGTGGTGTTCCTGATGTTCAGCATCGGCCTCGAGTTTTCCCTGGCGCGGCTGTACAGCATGAAGCGCATCGTGTTCGGCCTCGGCCTGGGGCAGGTGCTGGTCAGCATCGTGGTCGGCACGCTGCTGGCGCGCATCGCTGGCATCCCCTGGCTGGCCGGGATTGCCTTGGGCGGGGCGCTGGCGATGTCATCGACGGCGATGCTGTCCAAGTTGCTGGCCGAGCGCGGCGAGCTGGATGCGCCGCACGGGCGCGAAGTGATTGGCGTCCTGCTGTTCCAGGACATCGCCGTGGTGCCGCTGCTGGTGCTGATCCCGGCCCTGTCGCAACCGGTGGAGGCGATGGCCGAGGCCATGCTGCTGGCGGCGTTCAAGGCGACGGTGCTGCTTGCGCTGGTGCTGTTCATCGGCCAGCGCGTGCTTTCTGCGTGGTTTTACATGGTGGCCAGGCAAAAATCCGCCGAGCTGTTCATGCTCAACGTGCTGCTGGTCACACTCGGCCTGGCCTGGCTGACCGAACTGGCCGGCCTCTCGCTGGCGCTGGGCGCCTTCGCCGCCGGCATGCTGATCGGCGAAACCGAATACCGCTACCAGGTGGAAGAGGACATCAAGCCATTCCGCGACGTGCTGCTCGGGCTGTTCTTCGTCGCCATCGGCATGCGCCTCAACGTGCCGCAGATCGTTGGCCAGTGGCCGCTGGTGGCAGCCATCCTGGTTTCACTGCTGGCCTTCAAGCTGCTGATCGTCGGCATCTTTTCGCGCTTGCTGGGCAGTTCGCCGGGGACCGCAATGCGCAGCGCCCTGTGGCTTTGCGCCGGCGGTGAATTCGGTTTCGTGATCCTGGCCCGCAGCCGCGACGTCGGTCTGCTCGGCGTCGACAGTTTGCAGCCGGTGCTGGCCGCCATGGTGCTTTCGCTCCTGCTGGCGCCGCTGATCGTGCATTTTTCCGATCGCCTGGTATTCCGTTTCGTCGCCTCGGAATGGCTGCTGCGCTCGATGCAGCTGACAAAGCTGGCGGCGCAGTCGCTGGCCAGCGACAAGCATGCCATCATCTGCGGCTATGGCCGCACCGGCCAGCACCTGGCGCGCTTCCTCGAAGCCGAGGGTGTGTCCTACATGGCGCTCGACCTCGATCCCGAACGCGTGCGCGAAGCCAGCATTGCCGCGGAGGCGGTCTCCTACGGTGACTCGTCGAAGAAGGAGACGCTGCTGGCCGCCGGCCTGGCGCGCGCCAGCGTGGTGATCATCACCTTCGCCGACAGCGATGCCGCGCTGCGGGTGATCCACCGGGTGCGCGAGTTGCGCCCCGACGTCGCCATCGTCTCCCGCGCACGGGCGCAGGACGACGTCGAAAAGCTCTACGCCGCGGGCGCCGCGGAAGTGGTACCGGAAGCGCTCGAATCGAGCGTGATGCTCGCCACCCATGCCCTGGCCCTGTCCGGCATCCCGATGCACAAGGTGATCAAGCGCCTGCGCGAGATGCGTGAGAAACATTACTCGCTGCTGCGCGGTTTCTTCCACGGCGCCACCGATGCCGGCGCCCACCTGGCCGATGCCGACCAGCCGCGCCTGCATGCCGTGACGCTGACGCCCGGCGCTGCGGCGATCGGGCGCCACGTCGCCGACATCGATCCGGGAAAAGTCGGCGCTGGCGTCACGGCGATCCGGCGCCGTTCGCAGCGTGCGCTCAAGCTCGCTCCCGATCTGGAGCTGATCGCGGGAGACGTCGTGGTGCTGATCGGTACCGCCGCGGCGGTGACGGCCGGGGAGGAGTTGCTGCTGCGGGGCAGCGGCAAATAAAAAGCCCGCCGAAGCGGGCCAGGCGCCGCAGTTACCGCGGGGTTCAGAGGCCCATGCAGACGATGTAGGACGCCGAGTCATTGACCGCCGCAAGCCCCATTCCGACCGCGCCGCGGACGTGGTTGGAATTCACCACGCGCAAGGAACCGCTTCCGGGTTCGCCATCGTCGATGGTGGCGTCGAGCTGCTTGGCGTATTTGCCGAGGATGCCGCTGGAACACATCAGGTAGGTCGGCGTCATGTAGGTGGGGGGCACGGTCGCGGTCACGGCGCCCGTCGCGGCGGTGATCGTGCCGTTCTGGATATACGGGCCGCCGGTTGCCGCCGCGCCGCTTTCGATGCCCATGCGACCGCCGTCGGCGTTGGTCGGGTAGTAGTTGGGATCAGCAGTCGCCGTCGGGCCGGCGGCCAGCCCGGCCAATCGCGCGTGTTGCCAGAACAGGGTCGTTTCGTCGGTCGCCGTGACCGTATTCCAGGTGCCATCGATCACGCCATTGCCGGTGCAGGTTGCTCCTCCGGTCGGGTTGGTGCAGGCAACAGGGGTCAAACCCCCGGAGGTGATCGGAGTCGTCGCCAGGGTGGCGGTAGCACCTATTGCCGCCACTACTGTGTGATGATCACCCGGCAGGGCCTTGAACTTGTCCTGGTAGCCATAGATGAACAGCGGAATGTTGCGGAAGTCGGTCGCCATGTTCTTCACCTTGGCGCTGTTGATCAGTTCCTGGCCCTTGAGTACGCCGCCCAGCAGCAGGCCGATGATGACCAGCACGATGGCGATTTCAATGAGCGTAAAACCGGATTGTTTGCTCTTCATGATCGTCTCCCCTTTGGGGTGGTTGTTTGGTGGTACCTTTCAAGCACAAGTCATGCCAATTACAAATATACAATATAATCAAATATATAGAAGTTAACTTTAATTCGTGCTTGAATCTCATCTGTCGAGTTATCGACAGATCTGTCCGCAAATCATCAGCCTTTCGGGTGGCGGGGGTGGCTACAATCGGGCATCCGTTCCCTGCGGCGCACCGACCAAACTTTCCTCCGTGGCAATTTTTCAGCTTTCTCCGACGATCGCTTCGCGTCTGATAGCCGTTCGGCACGGTTTGCTGGTAACGATGCTGGCGGCACTTTATCTGGTCCTTTGGCTGGGCCCGCAAACCATGCCCGGCAGGGGACTGTTTTTCGTTCATGTCGGCCTTTTCATGCTTTGGCAGCCGTTCGTGCAGGGCGAACGGCGCTTGTCGTGGTCGACCTTGCTGGGATTGTCCGGATTCGTCCTGCTCGCGGGCGCCTTTCTGCAAGGCTGGATGATGGTCTTCTGGATCATGGTGCTGGCCGGCATAGTCGGCGGCAAGGTGCTGCTGTTCGGCACTCGCGCGTCCCGCCTGTTTTACCTGTTGGCCCTGGCGTTCCTGGTCATGGCGCTGCTGCTGCTTGCGGCGCCGATGGCCGTGGCGCAGGCCAGACCGCCGCAGGCGATCCTCTGGCTCGGGCAGGCCGCTTTGCCGCTGATCCTTCTGACGATGGCCCTGCTGCCGACCAGTAAGGAAGCAGAGGCAACCCATGAGGTGGTCGACTTCGTATACAGCCTGTTCATCTTCCTGCTGCTGGCGGTGCTGATGCTGGGCAGCCTGGCCGCCATGCTGCTGTTCGGCAGCGGCTATGTCGAAGCCCTGCTGCAAACCCTGCTGGTCACCGGGGCGGTGCTGCTGCTGCTGGGGCTGGCCGCGAATCCGCGCACGGGTATTTCCGGGATCGGAGGACTGATCTCGCGTTACCTGCTGTCGATCGGACTGCCGGTCGAGCGATGGCTGGAGGCGCTGGCCAATCTGGCCTCGCGCGAGGAGGATCCGAGGACTTTCATCGAACAGGCTTGTGCCGAGATCGCCCAGAGCCTGCCTTGGGTCAAGGGCGGGGAATGGTCGACCGGAAGCAGCATGGGGCGCTTCGGCGTCACCGAGGGAAGGCGTCTGGAATTCAGCCAGGGCGGCATGGTTCTGGTGCTGTATACCCAGCATGTCCTGTCACCAACTCTGATATGGCACTACAACCTGCTGGCGCAGTTGCTGGCGCAGTTCCATGCCGACAAGGTGCGCGCCCTCGCCCTGAAGCAATTGTCCTATATGCAGGCGATCCACGAGACCGGGGCGCGGCTTACTCATGACGTCAAGAATCTGCTGCAGTCGCTGAATGCCCTTTGCTCGGCGGGGACCGAACGGGGCGCCGAGTCGTCGCCGGAGTATCAGTCCCTCTTACGGCGACAATTGCCGGCGATCAGCGAGCGGCTTGCCGACACCCTGGCCAAACTCAATGCGCCGCAGGGCTTCGACGAGGTGCATCGGGTACCAGCTGCCGATTGGTGGCAGGACCAGCGCCGGCGCATGGTCACGCTGCAGTGGATCCGTTTCAAGGGGCAAGCGATCCTCGGTGGAGAACTGCCGGCCGAGGTTTTTAACGGCGTCATCGACAACCTGGTTCGCAACCTGGTCGAAAAGCACCTGCTGAAGCCGGAACTGCGGGTGGATGTGGAATTGAAGCGCAGCGATGGCGGCTTCGAACTGACCGTCTGCGACGACGGGTCGGCCATGCCGGACCCGGTGGCGTCCAGGCTGTTCCTCGGACCAGTATCCTCCGAAAGTGGCTACGGGATCGGTCTCTACCATGCCGCGCGCTACGCTGCGGCAGCGGGTTATCGGCTGGAATTGGCCGAGAACCGGGACGGCCGGGTATGCTTCCGGCTGGCGCCGGCGTCTTAAGCTTCGTTCCCGCCGGAGCCTGCGGCCGCGTCCTTGCGGCCGATCAGGCGATACACCGTCATGTTGCCCTTGCCCTTGAGGTAGATGGTCTGCGGCTCGTGGAATTCGAACTGTGTCGCCAGGCGGTGGTAGGTCGTGGTGTCGCACTGGATCATGCCGGGGACGCCTTCGGCGGTAATGCGACTGGCGATGTTGACAGTATCGCCCCAGAGATCGTAGATGAACTTCTTCTTGCCCAGCACGCCGGCGACGATCGGTCCGGTGCCGATGCCGATGCGGACTTCCAGGTGCGAAGCATTGACCGAGAAGTCGCGGCGCAGCAGGTCGCGCATGGCAATCGCCATGTCGGCGATCGCCGCCGCATAGTCGGCGATGTCTTCATTCAGGCCGCCGGCGACCATGTAGGCATCGCCAATTGTCTTGATCTTCTCCAGGCCGTGCTGTTCCGCCAGTTCGTCGAAGGCGGAGAAGATCCGGTTCAGCATCGCGAAAACCTGAGAGGGCGACATGTTGGCCGCCACCTGGGTGAAGTTCACGATGTCGGCAAACATCACCGTGACATCGGCAAAGCCGTCGGCGATGGTCTTGTCGGAATTTTTCAGCCGGTCCGCGATGGGTGCCGGAAGGATGTTGAGCAGCAGCTTTTCGGAACGCTCCTGCTCGGCCAGGATCTGCTTGTGGGCTTCTTCGAGGTGTTTTTGCGCCTTGCGCTTTTCGGCGATCGAAAGGCGCAGCAGCATGTAGATGATGGTCGCCACCGATATGAAGTTGAGGGTGAAAAATACCAGCGTGGTGCGCGTCGGCACGCTGGTTTTCTGTGCGACCACGGAGTAATCGACCAGGTATAAATCGACCACGCCCGACACGGCGGTAAGCACGCTCCAGGCAATGAACCAGCCGACCGATTGATTCACGCCGATGCAAAGAAGTGCGCCGACAGGGGCAAGCAGTGCCCAGAGCAGCACGCCGCTGGTGGAAATGATGGTGCCGCCGCTCCATTGCGCAATGAAGGGCAGGAACAGGAACAAGCCGAGCTGGCTGATGCGGAAAAACTCGAAATTCCGCGACATGATGTAGAGCAGCATGTTGCCGGCCAGCAGGAGCTGGAAGGCAAAGGGTGCGGTGTACGAGAACTGTGGACCGAGGATCGAGTAGATGGCCACCCAGAGGATGATGCCGACGCTTGCCAGTCCGGTGGCGAGCATCAGCAGGGACTTGTTCAGGCGCAACTCCTCGCTGTCGCCCGCTTCGATGCCGGCGTTCTGCAGCCTGCTCCAGAAACCGGACGGCGCGCTGACTGATTCGGGAGCTGTCATGAAGTAAATTCGCGCTGGATGGTCGGCGGCCAATTGGTTCGCATATTCGAAGTGTCGCGGAATCGGCAGTAATGGTCAAGAATGGTCATCGCTGTTGCGCTTGCCTCGCAGCAGCGGCAACAGTAGTTCCTTGCCCGCTGGCTGAATTTGGTGTTGAATGCCGGCCCATGGCCGAGGCGAAGAAATACGAAATTTCGGTTGCGGTAGCGACCCACTATATCGCGGAGCAGTCCGATCCGGCGATCAATCGGCATATTTTCGGTTATACCGTTACCCTGAGCAACACCGGTACCGTACCGGCCCAGCTGATTTCGCGGTACTGGATCATCACCGATGCCGAGGGTCATGTCCAGGAAGTGCGGGGCCTCGGTGTGGTGGGCCATCAGCCGCTGCTGGCGCCCGGGCAGAGCTTCGAGTACTCCAGCGGCTGCCAGCTGGCGACGCCGGTCGGCACGATGAAGGGCAGCTACCAGATGACCGCGGAGGACGGGGTACAGTTCGCGGCGCCGATCGCCGAATTCGTCCTGTCGATGCCACGCGTACTGCATTGAGCCCTGGCGCCCGCCTCATGAGTATCCGTCGCGCACGCGTGAGCTTGTGAGGCCGGTTCTTAAACACAGCTACACGCTGGTTGCGCCGTTCTATGATGCCTTCCTTTCCGCCGCCACGCGCGGTGCCCGCAAGCGCAGCCTCGCGGCCCTCGACGCAGGACCGCCACGCGACGTGCTGCTGCTCGGCGTCGGGACGGGGCTTGATCTGCCCCATCTGCCCGTCCGGCATCGGTATGTCGGGCTCGACCTGACCGCCGCAATGCTCAGGCGCGCCCGTCCGCGTGCCGCGGGCCTGCGTTTCACGCCCTTGCGCGGCGACGTCCAGCGCCTGCCGTTTCGTGACGCCAGCTTCGACGTTGCAGTCCTGCACCTGATCCTCGCCGTGGTGCCATCGCCGACTTTTTGCCTGGCCGAAGCGGTGCGCGTATTGAAGCCCGGTGGGACGCTGCTGGTGTTCGACAAGTTTCTGCGCCGCGGTGAAACCGGCTGGAAACGAATTCTCAATCCGCTGACGCGCCATGTGGCGACCCGCCTCGACGTGGTTTTCGAAGATGTGCTGGAAGCCGTTGGCGGCCTCGACGTAAGCGCCAACGAGGTGGCGCTGGCCTCGGGCTGGTTCCGGCTGATCCGGCTCGAGAAGCCGAAACCCGCTGCAACCAGGGACGAGCGGGCCCCGGCAGCCTGATGGCCGAGCTCGGCGGATCGGTAGCCGTTGACCGCCTGGCATTCGCACCGTTAGAATATCCTGACTTATTTACTCAACTATTTTTTGGAATCCATCATGGACATCAAGCAGAAAATTCACGATACCGTTACCGGCAATCCCGTCGTGCTCTACATGAAGGGCAACAAGCAGTTCCCCCAATGCGGTTTTTCGGCGCGTGCGGTGCAGATCCTGCAGGCTTGCGGCGTCAAGGACTTCGTCACGGTCGATGTGCTGGCCGACCCGGAAGTGCGGCAGGGCGTCAAGGACTA
>Ga0209476_10003492_pt1 | contig 10357 bp, 8 predicted proteins | sample KloWWTrecipitate_FD_187179 | JGI IMG/M metagenome (GOLD analysis project Ga0209476, IMG submission 187179) | Active sludge microbial communities from Klosterneuburg, Austria, studying microevolution and ecology of nitrifiers - Klosterneuburg... | ecosystem: Engineered > WWTP > Aerobic digester >...
CCCTTCACCTTGCCGCTGATGCGGCCGACGATGGTGGCGTTGGCTTCCAGCGCCTCTTCCAGCTCGTCCCACACCATGGCGCGCTTGGCCTTCTCGCGCGACAGCACGGTCTCGCCAAAGCCATTCTCGAGCGAGTCGAGGGCGACCTTGACTTCATCGCCGATGCCGACGTCGATCTCGCCGGCGTCGTTGCGGAACTGTTCGATCGGAACGATGCCCTCAGACTTCAAGCCGGCGTTGATCACCACGACGTCGTTGGTGATGGCAACGACGATGCCCTTGACGATGGAGCCGGGCTTCAGCTTGGCGAGGTTGGTCTGACTCTGTTCGAACAGTTCAGCGAAGGATTCGGTAGCTACGGAATTCATGAAAAATCTCGGTGGGATACACGGGCCAGCCACGAAACGCGGCGGCCCACTTTGGGTATGGCTCGGTTACCGTCCGTTTGGCGGGATGGAATGCGCGGCCATGTGCAGTGGTGATGAGGAAAACCACGCGATGCCGGTTGGCACGCGCGGAACGATCCTGCGACGAGAAAAACGCGCCGGCTAGCCGCCGGGAGCGGACACGACATCCAGTACCCGGGCAACCACGTCGGCGATGGGCAGTCCGGTGGTGTCGATGCGGACGGCGTCTTCGGCCGGCCGCAACGGCGCCACCGCGCGGCTGGCATCGCGGGCGTCGCGGGCGAGAATCTCGCGTAGCAGACCGTCGATTGTGACCGAAACCCCTTTGTCTTTCAACTGCTTATAGCGCCTCTCGGCGCGCTCGTCGGCGCTTGCGGTCAGGAACACCTTGTGCCCGGCATCCGGGAAGATGACCGTGCCCATGTCGCGGCCGTCGGCCACCAGCCCCGGCAACTGGCGGAATGCCCGTTGGCGCTCCTTGAGCGCGGCCCGCACTTCCGGGATCGCGGCGATCGCCGAGGCAGCGGCGCCGGCGGTTTCGGTGCGCAGCTCGTCGGTGGCGTCGTGGCCATTGACCAACACACGCAGGTCACCGGCCTCGCTTTCCCGGAACCCGATGACGGTATCGAAGGTGCAGCGCACCAGCGCGCCACCATCGTCCAGGTCGAGGTCGGCCCAGCCGGCAGCCACGCCCACCGCGCGATAGAGCGCGCCGGAGTCGAGGTAATGCCAGCCGAGGCGCTGGGCGACAATTCGGCTGATCGTGCCCTTGCCGGAACCGGAAGGGCCATCGATGGTGAGCACGGGTGCGGTGGGATCCATGCTGCGATTATGCCGACCCGGCCGCCCCGGCGTCGGGGTTGCGCCCGATGCGACTGGAATGTACTTCAAGCTGTTGATCCTGAAACACAATACCCGCTAGAATGTGCGGCTTCGCGTTTCAACCATCCCGAACCGATCCCTGGTTCATCCCACATTTTTTGCCGAGGTTCTGTCATGAAGGTTCTGTCCTCCCTGAAGTCGGCGAAGACCCGTCACCGCGACTGCAAGGTGGTTCGCCGTCGTGGCAAGGTCTTCGTGATCTGCAAGTCCAACCCGCGTTTCAAGGCGCGTCAGCGCTGATTTTGAAATCTGAGGTTGCGATGCCGAAGGCCGCCGCATGGCGGCCTTTTGCTGTTCCGGGATGCCCGTTCGCCGCCATCGCGGCCCGCTCACGATTCGGGCATAGAATCCGTCGTCACCCATCCTGTACCGGGAGCGTCGCCATGAACCGTCTGTCCCGCAGCATCCTCGTCATCGCCTTCCTTGCCGCTCCGTGCATCGCCACCGCCCAGGACGTGCGGGGCGACGTGCTGCTGATCGAACGCGTGCAGGTAGAACCCGGCAACCTGCCCGGCCGTGGCATGAGCATGTCCCAGGTCGAAGCGCGTTTCGGCGCACCGACCGATCGCCTGGACCCGCGCGGTGGACAGAAGCGCGACTGGCCGATGATCAATCGCTGGACCTACCCGGCCTTCACCGTGTACTTCGAGCGCAACAAGGTCATCGACGTGGTCATGACCCAGGCCGCCCCGAACGAGATCGGGCCGAAGCCGCCCACCACTTAAGAGTCAGCATGGACCAGAACGTGCGTTTTCCCGCCGAGTGGGAACCCCAGGCGGCGATCCTGATCGCGTGGCCGAACGCGGACACCGACTGGGCCGAGCGCCTGGCCGGTGTGGAGGAGACCTACATCGCGCTGGTGGCGGCCGTCGTCCGCTTCCAGCGAGTGGTGGTCTGCGTGTCAGACGACGATGTCGAGACCTACGCGGAAATGCGCCTGCGCTCGAACCGGGTCGACATGGATCGCGTGCGCTTTGTCACTGTGCCGTACGACGACACCTGGCTACGCGACAGTGGTCCTATTTCCCTGCGCGATGGCGACAACTTCCGCCTGCTCGATTTCCGCTTCACTGGCTGGGGGGGCAAGTTCGATGCCAGCGACGACGACAAGCTGGTCGAGCGACTCACCAATGCGCAGGTGTTCAACACGCAGGCGCGCGACACCATCGACTTCGCACTGGAGGGCGGCGCCATCGACACCGACGGCGACGGCACCTTGCTGACCACCTGGCGGTGCCTGCACGAGCGCCACCCGAATGCATCGCGCGAAGTACTGACCAGCAAGCTCGCTGGCTGGCTGCATCAGGATCGGGTGCTCTGGCTGGACCATGGTGCGCTGGAAGGCGACGACACCGACGCCCACGTCGATACCCTCGCCCGCTTCGCCGCGCGCGATGCCATCGTCTTCCAGGCCTGCGATGATCCCGCCGATTCGCACTACGAAGACTTGAAAGCGATGGCGGACGAGATCGCCACGCTGCGCACCAAGGACGGCCAGCCCTACCGGCTGTTTCCGTTGCCGTGGGCGAAGCCAGTCCTCGATGTCACTGCGGACGGCAGCGAACGCCGACTGGCTGCAAGCTATGCCAACTTCCTGATCGTCAACGGCGCCGTGCTGATGCCCGCCTATGGCGACGAGGCTGATGACGCTGCCGCCGACGTGTTGGCCAGTGTGTTCCCGGACCGCGAAATCGTGCAGGTGCCATGCCGCCCGCTGATCTGGCAGAACGGCAGCCTGCACTGCATCACCATGCAATTGCCGGAGGGACTGGTCTGATGGCCAAGTACAACAAGCTTCCCGTCGCACTGGTGCAGGAGAAGAACCACGGCGATGCCGAGGCCAACCTCGCCATCATCGAACAGCGCGTGGCGGAAGCCGCAAATTCCGGCGCGAAGCTTGTGCTGTTGCAGGAACTGCACAACGGCGCGTACTTCTGTCAGCACGAATCGGTGGACGAGTTCGACCTCGCCGAAACCATTCCCGGCCCGAGCACCGAACGCATTGCCGCACTCGCCAAACAGCACAAGGTCGTGCTGGTCAGTTCGCTGTTCGAGAAGCGCGCCGCCGGGCTGTATCACAACACCGCCGTGGTCTTCGATGCCGACGGCACGACCGCCGGCAAGTACCGCAAGATGCACATCCCGGACGATCCGGGATTCTACGAGAAGTTCTACTTCACCCCCGGCGACCTCGGTTTCAATCCGATCGACACCAGCGTCGGCCGGCTCGGCGTGCTGGTGTGCTGGGATCAGTGGTACCCCGAAGCCGCACGGCTGATGGCGCTGGCCGGTGCGGAACTGCTGTTGTATCCGACCGCGATCGGCTGGGACCCGTCGGACGATGCGGCCGAGAAAACCCGCCAGCGCGATGCGTGGGTGCTGAGCCATCGCGGCCATGCAGTGGCCAACGGTTTGCCGGTGCTGAGCTGCAATCGTGTCGGCCATGAACAATCGCCAATGGATGCCGCCGGCATCGACTTCTGGGGTAACAGCCACGTGCTGGGGCCGCAGGGCGAATTCATCGCCGAAGCCGGGACCGAGCCGACCCTGCTGCTGGCCGAGGTCGACATGCAGCGCAGCGAACACGTGCGACGCATTTGGCCGTTCCTGCGCGACCGCCGCATCGATGCCTACGGCGATCTGACGAAACGCTATCGTGATTGAAGCTGAATCGCCGGCCAGCGCGCCGATCTGCGGCAACGGCTTTGCCGGGCAGCCGATCATCGAAGTCGAACGCGACGGCGTGCGCTACACGCTTCTCGGCACCGCGCATGTCTCGAAAGCGAGCATCGACGCGGTCATGGCGGCGATCGACACCGGCCGCTTCGACGCCGTCGCGGTCGAGCTGGACGAACAGCGGCACAAGGCGCTGACCAACCCGGACGCGCTGGCGCAGCTCGACCTGGTCAAGGTGATCCGCGAACGCAAGATCGCGCCGTTCGCGGCGAACCTGGCGCTGGCCGCCTACCAGCGCCGGCTTGCCGAGCAGCTGGACATCGAACCCGGCGCGGAACTGAAGGCTGCCGCCGTCGAAGCCGCCGCGCGCGGCCTGCCGCTGCAACTGATCGACCGCGATGTCGGCATCACCTTCCGCCGCATCCTGCAGGGCTTGAGCTGGTGGGACCGGATGAAGCTGATCGGCGGGCTGGCGGGCGGCCTGTTCGCCAGCGAAGAGGTCTCCGAGGACGACATCGAGCGGCTCAAGGAAGGCGACATGCTCGAGTCGAGCTTCGGCGAATTCGCCCGCGACACGCCTTCTTTGTACGCGACCCTGATCGACGAACGCGACCAGTACATGGCGGCGAAGCTGCGCGAACGCGGCGACAGCGCGAAGCATGTGCTTGCGGTGGTCGGCGCGGGCCACTTGAAGGGGATGGCGCGCTACCTCACCGACGAACAACGCGCGCCGGCCGATCTCACCGAACAGCTTTCGCATGTCGCCAGGAAACGCAATATCCCGTGGATCACCATCGTCCTGATGCTGCTGATCTGCGGCGGCATCGCCTGGGGCTTCGCGCAAGGCGGCGCCGATCTCGGCAAGGACTTGCTGCTGCAATGGGTCGCGTGGACAGGCGGCATGGCCGGACTGGGTGCGCTGCTCGCGCGCGGCCACGTCCTCAGCATCCTGGCGGCGGCGATTTCCGCGCCGCTCAAGCCGTTCCGCCCTGGCCTGCCGCCCGGCATGTTCAGCGCGCTGGTCGAAGTGCACCTGCGCAAGCCGGCCTATCCGGATTTCCTCGCCCTGCGCGACGACGCGCAGACGCTGGCCGGCTGGTATCGCAACCGCGTGTGCCGGGTCGTGCTGGTGTTCATCCTCACCAACCTCGGCAGCATGATCGGCGTGTGGGTATCGGGCGCGGCGATCATCGGCAAGCTGATGGGGTGAAGCGGCTGCGTCAGCCCTCGCGCGGTACCCGCACGCCGAACAGCAGCAACCACAGGCAGGCACCGATCTCGCCGATCGACGCCGGCAGCATCACGTACCTGGCGATGATCGAATCGGCATAGCCGGGCGCAAGCAATGCGCCGAACACGTCGACCAGGTAGCCGAGGCAACCTAGCATCAGCACGATGCCGAGCAGCCTGGGCATGCGCGCGGACTTGAGCACCAGCCAGCCGAACGGCAGCAGCCACAGGCCCCAGAACAGTCGCGTCGCCACCAGGCCGTTGCCGTAGGCATCCAACGCCTGCGTGGCCATCGCCTGCAGTTCCGCAGGTGCAACCGCCTTGGCGATGACCGGATCGGTGAGCAGCGACAACGCATCGAGTTTGTGCCCGAGTGCGACCAGTGCGAGCGGCACGCTGGCGACGGCGAACGCCACCATCGCGACCGCAGCGGCACGATTCGCATCGCCCAGCACGCGATACAAGGCCAGCGGCAACAGCAGGAACGCGACCTGCTTGAGCAGGAAGGCGGCGATGCCGAGGCGGAACAACGACTCGTTCGCGACGATATTGGCGATCGTCGCCGGCCAGTCCTCGGCGACGTTGAGCTGCGATGGCACGTAGCCGAGGCTGAAGACGCCTGTCGCGACCACCACCAGGTACAGCAGGCCGGCGAGTCTGGCCTGCGTCTTCAACTCGCCTGCCTTCAGCTCGCCGGCCGGTTTCATGTTGCCGGCGCCGCCGACTTCTTCTTCCAGGCCCAACCGCGACGCTCGGCCGCGCGCCGGATGATTCGCCCGCTGCCCGTGCTGAGGTCGTCGAGCATCGCGTAGATCGTCGGCAGGAACAGCAGGCTGACCACGGTGGAGAAGGCCAGGCCACCTGCGATCGCGCGCGCCATCGGGTAGTACGCCGGACCCTCGCCCGCCACCTGGGTGTCGGAGAGCGCGATCGGCACCATCGCCAGGATCGCCGTGCCCATCGTCATCATGATCGGCCGCAGGCGCTCGCGACTGCCTTCGACCAGTGCCTCGGTGCGTGCCATGCCACGCCGGCGCAGGTTGTTGATGTGCTCGATCATCACGATGCCGTTGTTCACCACCACGCCCATCAACACCAGGATGCCGATGAAGGCCATGATGTTGAACTCGGTGCCGGTGAGCCAGAACAGCCAGTACACGCCAAAGATCGAGAACACCACGCCGCTCATGATGGCCAGCGGGAACAGCAGCGACTCGAACACCGCCGCCATCACGATGAACATCAGCAGCAGGGCGATGCCGATGTTGCCCATCATCTGCTGCTGCGCGTCCATGTTGAAGCCGAAGCCGCCACCCTCGAAGGTGTAGCCGTAGCCGGGCGGCATCTCGATGCCCTTGAGGGTGTCTTCGATTTCCTTCTGCGCTTCTTCCATCGTGCCACCGGGCGCCAACCCGGCCTCGATCTTCAGCATCGTCTGCCGGTTCATGCGCTGGATCGTGTTCGCCGAGGGCAGCACGCCGACATCGACCATCGCCAGCAACGGAATGTCGCGACCGTCGGCGGAGCGCACGGTGAACGATTCCAGGTCGGTCGGGGTGTAGTCCTGGGCGCCGGCGAAGCGCACGTTGACCGGGATCTCCACGTCGCCGCGCTGGAATTCGCGCAGCGACGAACCGCGCAACGCCATGCCGATGAACTGTGCAACTTGCTGCGCACTGAAACCATATGCCGCCGCGCGTTCGCGATTCACCCGCACCGACAACTCGCTGTTGGCGTCGCCGGTGTCCACGCGCACGTCGCGCAGGTGCTTGCCGCGCGCCAGGATCGGCAACACGTCGTCGGCAAGCTGGCGCAGGTTCTCGCTGGAATCGCCGACCAGGCTGAACTGGATACTCTGATCGTTGCCACCCATGCCGCCCTGCCGGCCGATGCCGATGTTGGCGCGCGCGGACACCGGCATGCCCTTGCGCAGCGCTTCCTCGATTTCCTTGGTGCGCATGGAATCCTTCGCCGCCACGTCGACCTCGGTCACTGCCCAACCCTGCTCGCTGTAGCGCGAGTAGACCCGCTCCACGTCGAAGCGCTTGCGGTTGGCGTTGACGTATTGCTCGACCATCGCCACGACCTTGCCCATCTCCTCCTTGGAATACGAGCCCTGCCACTGGTAGAAGATCGCGATCTCGCCCGGGTCGTCCTCGCTGCCGGAATCGCCCTTGCTCATGTTGATGGGGATCGCGCTCAATGCGGCGATCAGGAGGATGCCGAACACGCTCCAGCCGCGATGTTCCAGGGTCCAGCGCAGCACCCGTGCGTAACGCGACTGCAACTTGTTGATGAAGGGCGACTTCACCGCCGGCGGCGTCTTCATCCGCGCCGACAGCATCGGGATCAGGCTGACCGCGACCAGCCACGAGGCCAGCAGCGAGACCGAGATCGTCGCCGCCAGCTGGGTCAGGAAGATCGTCAGCATGTTCTTCTCACCGAACATCATCGGCAGGAACACGATGCAGTGGCACAGGGTGCCGGCGGACAGCGCGATGGCGACATGGCGGGTGCCGATCACAGACGCCAGGCGCGGCTGGCCGGGGTATTTCTCGCGTTCCTGGTAGATGCTCTCGACCACCACCACCGCGTTGTCGACCAGCATGCCCACCGCCAGCAGCAGGCCCATCATCGACAGGATGTTGAGGGTGATCCCGGTGAAGTACATGAAGCCCAGGGTCATGACGAAACAGATCGGGATCGCCGTGCTGACCATCAACACCGATGGCCAATGGCGCAGGAAGAACCACAGCACGATCACCGACAGCAGCAGGCCGATCAGGCCCGCTTCGGCCAAGGCCACCAGTGAGCTCACCACCTGGTCGCCCTGGTCGTCGGTGACGTCGATGCGGATGCCTTTCATGGCCGGATCGGCCTTGAGCACGATCAACTCGGCCTTGACCGCGCGCGACAGCTCGACGAGGTTCGCCGCGCGCTCCTTGTAGATGTCCACGCCCACGCTGGGACGGCCGTCGATCTGGCGCACGTAGTTCATGCGCTGCGCCTGCAGCTGGACGTCGGCGATGTCACCCAAGCGCACGCCACGCGCGTTCAGCGGCATGTCGCGCAGTTGTTGCAGGTCGCTCATCTCGCCCTTCGGCTGGATGCGCAGGCGCTGTTCGCCGTCGGTGATCTGCCCGGCGGAGATCGAGAAATTCGCCGACTGCAGGCGTGAGACCAATTCGTTGAGGCCGATGCCATTTGCGGTCAGGCGGTCGGGATCGATCGCGACCTGCACCTCCTGCACCGGCACGCCTTCCACCTCGACCCGGGCCACGCCGGGCAAGCGTTCCAGCCGTCGCTTGAGGCTGCGGTCGATCAACTCACCACGCGCGGTCAGGTCGTCCGCGCTGGTCAGGCGCAGGCTGATCGCTTCCTGGTCGCCGGTGCTCCAGCGTCGCACGAAGTAGCGCTGGAAGTCATCCGGCAACTGGTCGCGGATCGCATCGATGCGCTCGCGCGCCTCGGACGCGGCGATCGCGATGTCGCGGCTCCAGTCGCTGAACTGCACGAACACCCCGCCACCATCGGCGCCGGCATTCGCGTTCATCGACTTGATGCCGGACATGGTGGCGATGGCCTCCTCCACCGGCCGCACCAGGTTGCGCTCCACTTCCTCGGGCGTGGAGCCGGCGTACGGCAGTTGCACGAAGAAGAACGGCGCGGTCGCCTCCGGCTGCGATTCCAGCGGCAGCCGGAACGCGGCGATCAGGCCGATCGCCACCATCGACACGAACAGCATGATCGTGGTGACCGGGCGACGGATCGAGAACTCGGTGATGTTCATCGAGGGCTCAGGCCTTCGCGTCGTTCAACGAATCGTGCTCGTGCGACAGCGCATTCGCCACCGCTTCCGCGTCCCTGCGCGCGCGCCGTCCACGTTCGGCATAGAAATCATCCGGTTTGCGATCCAGCAAGTCGTACACCACCGGGATCACCAGCAGGGTCAGCAGGGTCGAGACCAGCAGGCCGCCGATCACCGTGATCGCCATCGGCGAACGCACCTCGGCCCCCTCGCCGAAGGCGAGTGCCAACGGCAGGAAGCCGAACACCGCGCACAGCGTGGTCATCATGATCGGCCGCAGGCGCGAGCGCGCACCCTCGACCAGCGCGGTGCGCTTGGCCACGCCTTCCTCGCGCAACTGGTTGACCTTGTCGATCAGGATGATCGCGTTCTTCACCACCAGGCCGACCAGCAAGATCAATCCGATGAACACCACCACCGACGCCGGCGAACCGGTCACCAGCAAGGCGCCCACAGCACCGACCAATGCCAGCGGGATGGTGAACAGGATGACGAAGGGGTGCAGCAACGATTCGAACTGGGACGCCATCACCAGGTAGACCAGGAAGATCGCCAGCCCGAACGCGAACAGCAGCGAGCGGATCGATTCGTCGAGTTCCTGGCCCTGGCCGCCGATGCGCATGGCGATGTCGGTGCCCAGCGGCGTCTGCGCGACCATGTCTTCGACCTCGCGGATCGCGTTGCCGAGGTCGATGTCGCGCAGGTTGGCGGAGATGATTGCGACGCGGCGCTGGTCGGCGCGATGGATCTCGCTGGGACCGGTTGTGGCGACGACGTCGGCTACCGACGCCAGTTCGACCGGCGCACCGCTGCCCGGGTTGACGATCAGCCGGCGGATGTCCTCCACCGAGGCGCGATCGCTCTCCTGCGCACGCACCAGCACATCGATCTTGCGGTCGCGGAAGCTGTAGCGGGTGGCCACTTCGCCACGCACCTTCTTGACCACCGCGTCGGCGATCTGGCGCGTGGTCAGGCCGAGTGCGGCGGCGCGGTCCTGGTCGAAGCGGATCTGGATCTCCGGGAAGCCCTGCTCCACCGTCGACTTCACGTCGGCGTAATGCGGGTTTGCGCGCAGCAGTGCCGCGAGCTTGCCGCCGGCAGCGCGAATGCCCTCCAGGTCCTGGCCTTCGACTTCGATTTCCAGCGGCGGCGACAGGCTGAACAGTTCGGGCCGGCTGAAGTCGACCTGCGCCGACGGCTGCGACTGCATGCTCTTGCGCAGGGCCTCGGTCAACGGTCCTTCGGCATCGTTGGTCTCCATCACCACGCTGAGCTTGCCGATGTTCTCGCCGCTCTCGGTCGGGCTGGCATCCAGGCGGGTGCCGGTGCCGGACACGCCGTACAGCACGCGCAC
>Ga0209476_10003498_pt1 | contig 10349 bp, 8 predicted proteins | sample KloWWTrecipitate_FD_187179 | JGI IMG/M metagenome (GOLD analysis project Ga0209476, IMG submission 187179) | Active sludge microbial communities from Klosterneuburg, Austria, studying microevolution and ecology of nitrifiers - Klosterneuburg... | ecosystem: Engineered > WWTP > Aerobic digester >...
AGCACATCGGCCTGGACCAAGTACCCGGCCGCCTGCGCCGCCATGCCCGCCGCCAGCAGCAGGATCATCCAGTTGGTGACGGTGAAGAAGTGGCGCATCGGGATGCGCAGCAGGCCGAAGTACAACGCCAGGCCCACGGCCACGCCCGCCAGCAAACCGAACCCGGAACCCAGCGCCATGCTGGCAGCACTGGAACCGCCGGCGCCGAGGCCAAACAGGAACAGCACGATCTCCGAACCCTCGCGCAACACCGCGAGCGCGACCACCGCCAGCAGCGCCGAGGGCGGGCGCGTCCCGCTGCCCACGCTGCCGCCGACGGATTTCATCTGCGCCGCCAGCTCGCGCCCGTGGTGCGACATCCAGATCGCGTGCCAGGCCAGCATCAGCACCGCGGCCAGCAGCACGCCGGCGTTGAAGATCTCCTGCCCGACGCCTTCCATCGCGTTGGCGATGCGCTCGGCGGACAGCGCCACCAGCAGCGCGCCCAGCACGCCGGCGGCCACGCCGCTGGCGACCCAGCGACCGCGACCATCCAGCCCACGCGTCGCGGCGAGCACGATGGTGACCACCAGCGCGGCCTCGAGGACCTCGCGGAACACGAGCAGTGCGGCGGCGAGCATGGCGCGGGCTTCCCGGGATTACTCGGCCACCACCACGCCCTGCGCGGTGTCCATGTGGAACTCGCCGAAGTACGGATAGCGGCCCGGCTCCAGCGGCCCGATGTAGACGATGATCGTGGCGTTCGGACCCACGATCTTTTCCCGGTTGAGCTCGAGGCTCTCGAATTCCTCGGCCGAGTCGTCGCGATTCTCGATCAGCAGCTTGATCTTCTGCCCGGCCGGGACCTTGAGCTCGGCCGGCTCGAACTTGTGGTCCTGGATCGCCAGGCGGATTTCCACCGGCTCTGTAGCCAGCACCGGCGCAGGCAACACGGCGCACAGGGCGGCGCACAGGGCGGCAAGGGTGAATCGGCTCATGTCGTGCTCCAAGGATCAGGTCAAATGGTAACGGTTCTCATTTGTAGCGACAATGCGCCCGCCCCGCGAACCGCGCGGGCCGCGTCGCGGCTACCATCCGGGATCATCCTTCCGACCGGACCACCCATTCCATGTCCTCGATCAAGGTCGAACAGGACCGCGGCGTGGCACGCGTCTGCATGCAGCGCCCGGAGGTGCACAACGCCTTCGACGACAAGCTGATCCGCGAGCTGACCGTCGCCCTGGCCGAACTGGGCCGCGACGTCCACGTGCGCGCCGTGGTGCTGACCGGTGCCGGCGCCTCGTTCTCGGCCGGCGCCGACCTCGGCTGGATGCGCCGCATGGCGCAGGCGACCGAGGACGAGAACCGGGCCGACGCGCAGACCCTCGCCCAGCTGATGCACACGCTGGCCTTCCTGCCCAAGCCCACGCTGGCGCGGGTCAATGGCGCGGCCTACGGCGGCGGCGTCGGCCTGGTCGCCTGCTGCGACATCGCGATCGCCTCGGTGCAGGCGAAGTTCGCCCTGACCGAAGTCCGCCTGGGGCTGGTGCCGGCGGTGATCTCGCCCTATGTCATCGACGCCATCGGCACGCGCCAGGCGCTGCGCTGGTTCCAGACCGGCGAGGCCTTCGACGCCGCGCGCGCGCAGGCGATCGGCCTGGTCCACGAGGTGGTGGAAGCCGACGCGCTGGACGCGGCGATCGACGCGCAGACCGCCGCCCTGCTCAAGGGTGGCCCGCACGCCGTGCTCGCGGCCAAGCAACTGGCGCAGCGCATGGGCGCCCGCCTGCCCGACCGGCGCCGGCTGGCCGACGAGGAAAACGCGGCCCTGATATCGCGCCTGCGGGTGTCGCAGGAGGGCCAGGAGGGGATCGGCGCCTTCCTCGAGAAGCGCAAGTCGTCGTGGCACTCGGGTTGAGCATGTTCGACAAGATCCTGGTCGCCAACCGCGGCGAGATCGCCTGCCGCATCGCGCGCAGCTGCCGCAAGCTTGGCGTGCGCACGGTCGCGGTGTACTCCGAGGCCGACGCGCGCGCGCAGCACGTGCTGCAGGCCGACGAGGCGCTGCCGATCGGCGGGCCGCGCCCGGCGGATTCGTACCTGCGCGGCGAGGCGATCCTCGAGGCCGCGCGGCGCAGCGGCGCGCAGGCGATCCATCCGGGCTACGGTTTCCTGTCCGAGAACGCCGACTTCGCCGAGGCGGTGGAACAGGCCGGCCTGGTATTCATCGGGCCGCGCGCGGCCTCGATGCGCAAGATGGGCTCCAAGGCCGGAGCCAAGATCCTGATGCAGGCGCATGGGGTGCCGGTGGTACCGGGTTACACCGGCGAGGACCAGGATCCGGCGCTGCTGGCGCGCGAGGCGGCGCGGGTCGGTTTCCCGCTGATGATCAAGGCCGCGCACGGCGGCGGCGGCAAGGGCATGCGCATCGTGCGCGATGCGGGCGAATTCGCCGCCGCGCTCGAGTCCTGCCAGCGTGAATCGAAGGGCGCCTTCGGGCGCGACCGGGTGCTGCTGGAGCGCTACGTCGCCACGCCGCGCCACATCGAGTTCCAGGTCTTCGGCGACCACCATGGCCGCGTGGTCCACCTCAACGAGCGCGAGTGCTCGGCCCAGCGCCGCTACCAGAAGGTGATCGAGGAATCGCCCTCGCCTTTCCTCACCCACGAACTGCGCGCGCGCATGGGCGAGGCGGCGGTGGCCGCGGCGCGCGCGATCGACTACGTCAACGCCGGCACGGTCGAGTTCATCGTCGGGCCCGCAGGCGATTTCTATTTCATGGAGATCAATACCCGCCTGCAGGTCGAGCATCCGGTCACCGAGATGGTGTCCGGGCTCGACCTGGTGGAATGGCAACTGCGGGTCGCCGCCGGGGAACCGCTGCCGCTGGCCGCCGACCCGCCGCCGCAGCGCGGCCACGCGATCGAGGTGCGGCTCTACGCCGAGGACCCCGAGCGCGGCTTCCTGCCCGGCAGCGGCAAGCTGGAACGCCTGCGGCTGCCCGCGCCTTCGGCCTCGGTGCGGATCGACGCCGGCGTGGTCGAGGGCGACACCGTCACCATCCACTACGACCCGATGATCGCCAAGCTGGTCGCGCACGGCGCCGACCGCGCGCAGGCGCTGGCCACGCTGCGCCAGGCGCTCGCGCAGTGCGAGATCACGGGCCCGCGCTCCAACGTGGAATTCCTCGAGCGCCTGCTGCGGCATCCGGTGGTGGTGGAGGGGCGCATCGATACCAGCTACCTCGACGCGCACCTCGACGAGGTCATCCCGCGCGAGACGGAATTGCCGCATCCGGCCTTGTGGGCCGCGGCCACCGCGTCGCTGCTGGAGGAGGAAGCGCGCATTCCGCGCGAGGCGCTGGCGCGCGCGGACCGCTGGTCGCCGTGGGCGCGCGCCGATGCCTGGCGCCTGGGCCATCCAGGCAAGCGGATCGAGTGCCTGGCGTGGCGCGACCAGAAGCTGGAACTGGCCGCGCACGGGCACGGCGGCAACTATCGCCTCGATCTCGGCGCCGCGCATGCGCGGATCGAGGGCGCGCGACTCGAGGGCGAAAGCCTGGTGCTGCGCGAGGACGGCGCCCTGCGCCGCTGGCAGGCCTGGGTCGACGCGGCGGCGGTGACCGTGCACGACGGCGAGCGCCGCTGGCGCTTCGCGCGCCTGCGCCCCTTCGCCTACGAGGCCGCCGCCGAGGGCGGCAGCGACCACTTGAACGCGCCCATGCCGGGCCGCATCGTAGCGGTCAGGATCGCGGTCGGCGCGGCGGTCGCCGAGGGCCAGGAGCTGCTGGTGATGGAGGCGATGAAGATGGAGATCACCCTGCGCGCGCCACGTGCGGCCACCGTGGCCGCGCTGCCGGTCGAGGCCGGGGCCTTCGTCGAGGCGGATACCTTGCTGGTCCGTTTCGAGGCCGTGCCATGAGCAAAGCGACCACGGCCCGGGCCACCGCCAACGAGCTCCTCCCCCCCCGGGAGAGGGGTTGGGTTGAGGGTTCGGCCAGGCACGGGCGTTCGGGCCATCGGCGTACCCTCATCCGGCGCTGCGCGCCACCTTCTCCCGGGGGGAGAAGGAAAATGCAGCGCGCTTTCGCGGTGGTCGGTCTTGCGCTGCTGCTGGGCGCTTGCAACGTCACCCGCTTCGAGTCGCCGCCGGGCGAGGTGCTCGACAGTTGCGATACGCGCTGGCGCGGCCTCTGGATCGCCCACGAGGACGACGGTGAACTCGGCGATGCCGCGATCCATGTCGACGAGGCCTGTCGCCTGATGATGCTCGACCAGGCCGAGCGCGGGGGGCCGGTGAAGTCCGTGCACGTGCCGAGCAATTTCGCGCGCGTCGGGCGCGACGACTACGTCGTGGTGTCCGACCTTGCGCTCAAGCCCGTGTTCGAACTCGGCCCCGTGCCCGGCGTGTCCGAGCAGCCGGCGAAGACCTTCGTGCTGATGCGTTACCGCTTCCGCGGCGACCGGCTCGAGCTGCATGACATCGACGACCGCAAGGTCGCCCTGCTGGTGATCGACGGCAGCATCGAGGGCACGGTGCTGAAGTCCGACGATGGCCTGCAGGTCTACGTGCAGGGCGATCGCGCGCGCATCGCCAGGGTCCTTGCGGAGCACCGGCTCTACGAGGACAAGGCCACGGTGCTCGAACGCAGCGACTGGACGCCCGAGCAGTACGAGCGCGAATTGATCGCCTCGCAGGCGCGCCAGGCGGACGAGCCGTGAGCGAATCGGTCCGCATCGTCGAGGTCGGGCCGCGCGACGGCCTCCAGAACGAGAAGCAGGTCGTTCCCGCCGCGACCAAGGTCGAGCTGATCGAGCGCCTCGCCGCGTGCGGCTTGCGCACGGTGGAGGCGACCAGCTTCGTGAGCCCGAAGTGGATCCCGCAACTGGCCGACGCGGCCGAGGTTTACACCGGCGTGCGCAAGCGGCCCGGCGTCACCTACCCGGTGCTGGTGCCGAACCTGCAGGGCCTGGAGCGCGCGCTGGCGGTGGGCGTGCGCGAGATCGCCGTGTTCAGCGCCGCGTCCGAGGCCTTCAACCGCAAGAACATCAACGCCTCGATCGACGAGTCGCTGCAGCGCTTCGAGCCGGTGATGGAACGCGCGCGCGCCGAGGGCCTGCGCGTGCGCGGCTACGTCTCGACCGTGCTCGGCTGTCCCTACCAGGGCGAGGTCCCGCTGGCCGACGTGGTGCGGGTGGCGGCCACGCTGCACCGCATGGGCTGCTACGAGGTCTCGCTCGGCGACACCATCGGCATCGGCACCGCCGGCAAGGCGCGGGCGATGCTGCTCGCGGTCGCGGAATCGGTGCCGATGGCGGCGCTGGCGGTGCACTTCCACGATACCCGCGGCCAGGCGCTCGCCAACCTCTACGCCTGCCTCGAGGCCGGCGTGCGCGTGGCCGATGCCTCCGTCGCGGGCTTGGGCGGCTGCCCCTATGCGCGCGGCGCGACCGGCAACGTGGCCACGGAGGACGTGGTCTACCTCCTGCACGGACTGGGCTACGCCACCGGCGTAGATCTGGATGCGCTGGTCGAGACCGGGCGCTGGATCAGCGCCCGGCTCGGGCGCGAGAACGGCTCGCGGATGGGCAAGGCGCTGGCCTGAGCCCGCCCGCCGGGCGCGGTGCTATGCTGGCCGCGTCCGAAGCCCACTCCGCTCCACGCGGCGTCGGGTGTGGGCAACGCGGTACAGGGGAATGAAGCGGTCCAGCGTAGCGGCCAGCGCCAAGCTGCCATCGCGCGCCAGCCTCATCCAGGCGTGCGAAGACGCGGTCGCGCGCGCCACCGGCGCCCTCGCCGGCCTCGATCCCCTGGGCCCCGTGGCAGTCGAGCTGAGGCGCCTGCGCGACCACCTCGTGCGGCTGGCGCGCAGCCTTTCCGCGATCGAATCCCGCTACCGCAGCCTGCTCGATGCCGTGCCCGATGCGGTGACGGTGCTCGATCGCCGGGGCCGCGTGCTCGACGCCAACCGCACCGCCGTCGAGTCCTACGGCTACCCGCTCGAGGAACTGCGCACGCTCAGCGTCCACGACCTCAATCCCGAGTTGCCCCGCGACCACATGGACGAGGTCTGGCGCACCTTCCAGCTCGGCCAGACCGTGACCGTGGAGAACCAGAACACGCGCCGCGACGGCACCCGCTTCCCGGTCGAAGTGCACTCCAACGCCTACCTGGACGGCGGCGAACGGCGCATCGTGGCCGTGGCCCGCGACATCGGCCTGCGCAAGCAGGCCGAGTTCGCGCTCCAGAGCTCCGAGCAGAGTTACCGCTTGCTGCTGGAGACGGTCGACACCGGCGTGATCGTGGTCGACGCCCGCGACTGCATCGTCACCGCCAATCCGGCCGCGGCCGCGATGTTCGGCCTCGTCCGTGGCCGCTTCGAGGGGCAGCCCGTCCGCCGGGAGGGGTGGACCGTGGTCGATGCGGCGGGCGATCCGATCGGCATCGGGCAGATGCCGCATGAGCGCGCCTTCGCGAGCGGCGCCGCGATCCCGAGCACCGTCATCGGCTTCGTGCGCCCGGGCGAGGCGGGACTGCGCTGGGTGAGCTGCAGCGTGGTGCCGCAGGTCCTGCCTGGCCGCGAGCGGCCGCTGCAGGTGTTCTGCTTCTTCACCGACGTCACCGAGCCCAACCGGCAGTCGCAGTTGTTCCGCCAGGTGCAATCGCTGGCCAGCATCGGCGCCTGGGAGCACACCTTCGACGGCGCACTGGTCTGGACCGAGGAGGTGTACCGCCTCCTGGACGCGCCCGAAGGCACGCCGCCGACCTGGGAGACCATGCTAGGGCACCTCGGCAGGGGCGCCGCGCGCCTGCAGGCGGCGGTCGCGGAACTGCGCCGCGGCGGCGCCAGCCTGGACGTCGAACTGGATATCGCATCCGCGCGCGGCCAGCCGCGCTGGGTGCGCGTGATCGGGCGTCCGCTGACGATCGGCGGCATTCCCGTCGGCATCACCGGCACCATCCAGGACGTGACGCAACGCCGCCTCCAGGAGGAGCAACTGCGGCTGCAGGCGCGGAGCGACCCGCTCACGGGCCTGGCCAACCGCGACGCGCTGCAGCGCGCGCTGTCCCGCGCCATCGCCGAGGCGCCGCCCGGCGCCGGCCCCGCGCTGCTGTGCATCGACCTCGATCGCTTCAAGGTGATCAACGACCTGCTGGGCCACCCGGCCGGCGACGAACTGCTGGTCGCCGCCGCGCGGCGCCTCGAGGACAGCGCCGGCGTGGACGCCCTGGTGGCGCGCTTCGGCGGCGACGAGTTCATGATGCTGCTGCCCGGCGGGGCGGCGGGCGGTGCGGCGGCGGCGCTGGCCGAGCGGATCACCCGCGCCTTCGCCCGGCCCTTCACCCACGCCGGCGAGGACTTCACCATCACCGCCTCGGTCGGCGTCGCGCGCCATCCGCAGGACGGCGGCAACATCCAGCAGTTGATCAACCACGCCGACGTGGCGATGTTCGAGGCCAAGCGCCGCGGCCGCAACACCTGGCAGTCGTTCTCGCCGGAGCTCGCGCGCAGCCTCACCGAACGGCTGCTGGTCGAGACCCAGTTGCGCCGGGCGCTGGACAACCACGAGTTCCATCTCGTGTACCAGCCCCAGGTGGACCTCGCATCCGGCCGCACGGTCGGCGTGGAGGCCTTGCTGCGTTGGCACAACAAGATGCTGGGCGAGCCGGCGCCCGGCGTATTCATCGCCCACGCGGAGAACACCGGCGACATCGTGCGCATCGGCGCCTGGGTACTCGACCAGGCCTGCCGCCAGCTGCGCCTGTGGCGCGATGCCGGCATTGCCATCCCGCGCCTGGCGGTCAACGTGTCGTACCGGCAGTTCCTGAGCGAGAACCTGCCCGAGGTGGTCGCCGCGGCGCTGTCGGCATCGGGCCTGCCCGGGGAAGCGCTGGAACTGGAGGTCACCGAGCGGGTGCTGGTCGACGACGTGCCCGACGCGCTGCGCACTTTCGAGGCGCTCAAGGCGCTCGGCGTGCGCCTGGTGATCGACGACTTCGGCGAGGGCTACTCGGCGCTCAACTATCTCCGGCAGCTGCCCTTCGACGGGCTCAAGATCAGCCACGCGTTCATGCAGGGCATCCCGCGCAACGCGGCCGACTCGGCGATCTGCGAGGCGGTGATCCGCATGGCCCAGAGCCTGGGCCTGATCGTCATCGCCGAGGGCGTGGAGAACGAGCAGCAGCGCGCCTTCCTGATGCTGCACGGCGCGACCCTGGCGCAGGGCTTCCTGTTCTCGCCCGGGGTGAGCCCCGACGAGCTGGCCGGGTACGCCTGCCGCAATCCGCCGCTGCTGCCGTAGCGGTGCCGGTCGCCATGCAGCGATGGCGCGGACAGCAAGTACTCGCCACTGGATCCCGGCTTGCGCCGGGATGACGTCGGTGGTGGAGACGCAACCGTCGACCGCGCGGAACGCCTTGAAGGCGTCATCCCGGCGCAATCCGGGATCCGGTAGCGCGGCGCCCGATGCCCGCGCCGGGACACTCGCATTATCATGGGGGCCAATGTCCACCCCGCCCTTCACGATCCGGCCCATCCTGCCCACCGACGATGCCGCGGTCGCCGCGATCATCCGCACGGTCATGCCCGAATTCGGCGCCAACGGCCCCGGCTTCGCCATCCACGATCCGGAGATCGACCACATGGCGGCGGCCTATGCGCGCCCGCGCTGCGCCTACTTCGTGGTCGAGCGCGAGGGCGTGGTCTGCGGCGGGGGTGGCGTCGCCCCGCTGGACGGGGGCGATCCCGACGTGTGCGAACTGCGCAAGATGTACTTCCTGCCTGCGCTGCGCGGGCAAGGCGCCGGCGCGGCGCTGATGCTCTGGTGCCTGGAGGCCGCCCGCATGCTGGGCTTCCGCCGCTGCTACCTCGAGACCCTGCACGGGATGGACGCGGCCCAGAAGCTGTACGAGCGCAACGGCTTCGCCCGCATCGACGGCCCGATGGGCGCGACCGGGCACTTCGGCTGCAACCGCTTCTACCTGCGCGAGCTCTGAGCGCTGCGCGCAGGCGATCGGCTACAATCCGCGCCCGATTTTCCCGCGCGGAATCCCCATGGAACTCGAAACGGTCAAGGCCGTCGTCAGCGGCGGCGCTTCCGGCCTCGGCCTTGCCGTCGCCCGCCACCTGCGCGCGCACGGCGGTGCGGTGGTGCTGCTCGACGTCAACGACGACAAGGGCGAGGCCGCGGCGGCCGCGATCGGCGCGCGCTACCTGCGCACCGACGTGAGCAGCGAGGACGGCGTGCGCCAGTCGATCGCGGCGGCGAGCGCGGCGATGGGCGGCCTCAACGTCGCGGTCAGTTGCGCCGGCATCCTCGGCGCCGGCCGCGTGCTGGGCAAGGACGGGCCGATGCCGCTGTCGCAGTTCGAGACCACCGTGCGGGTGAACCTGGTCGGCAGCTTCAATGTCGCCAAGGCCGCGGCGGCGCTCATGCAGCTCAACGCGCCGGGCGCCGATGGCGAGCGCGGCGTGATCGTCAATACCGCGTCGGTCGCGGCCTACGAGGGCCAGATCGGCCAGGCGGCGTACTCGGCCTCCAAGGGCGGCGTGGTTGCCATGACCTTGCCGATGGCGCGCGAACTGGCGCGCTTCGGCGTGCGCGTGATGACGCTGGCGCCGGGCATCTTCCTCACCCCGATGGCCGAAGGCATGCCGCCGGCGGTGCACGACGCGCTGTGCGCGTCGGTGCCGTTTCCTGCGCGCCTGGGCCAACCGGAGGAATTCGCCGCGACGGTGGCGCACATCCTGGTCAACCGCTATTTCAACGGCACGACGCTGCGCCTCGACGGCGCGGTGCGCATGCAAGCCAAATGACCCCGCTTTTGTAGGAGCGCATCTCATGCGCGACCGCGGACTGGGAGACCGCGGTCGCGCATGAGATGCGCTCCTACAGGGCAACTGCAACTGAAAGAAGACCATGAAAGCCTACGACGTCAAGCGTGGCAACGTGATCGAGCACAACGGCTCGATCTGGGTGGTACGGGACGTGGAGCGCAGCGCGCCCACGGCCCGCGGCGGCAACACGACCTATCGCTTCATCCTCAACGCGGTGCCGGGCGGCAACAAGCTCGACCTCAGCCTGCGCGCCGACGACGACCTGGTCGAGGTCGAGCTCGACCGGCGCCAGGTGACGTATTCGTTCAAGGACGGCGAGGCCTTCGTGTTCATGGACGTGGAGAACTACACCCAGTACGCGCTCGATCCCGCGCTGGTCGGCGATGCCGCCGGCTACATCACCGAAGGGCTCGAGGACTGCTACGTCATGCTCAAGGACGAGCGGCCGATCAGCCTGCAACTGCCGGCCCACGTCGAACTCGACGTGGTGGAGACCGCGCCGGAATTGCGTGGCGCCACCGCCACCAAGCGC
>Ga0209476_10003499_pt1 | contig 10348 bp, 11 predicted proteins | sample KloWWTrecipitate_FD_187179 | JGI IMG/M metagenome (GOLD analysis project Ga0209476, IMG submission 187179) | Active sludge microbial communities from Klosterneuburg, Austria, studying microevolution and ecology of nitrifiers - Klosterneuburg... | ecosystem: Engineered > WWTP > Aerobic digester...
TCCGCGAGCCATCGGGCCGGATCGACAAGGACTCGGCCCAGGGAAGGACGCGGCCGCGAGAATCCAGCACCGCGAATTCGTCCGAGTAGTACACGCCGCCCCGGGCGACCAGGGCCTGGATGAGCGTCGTCTTCCCGGAGAAGCTCCTTCCCGGAACCACGACCGCCCCGCCCTTGAATCCCACCACCCCCGCGTGCACGAACACCCGCCGGCTCGCCGACTCCCCGATCAGCATGGAGATGTCTCGATCGAAGGCGCGCCGGATGTCGTCGAGGTCCAGAGATCTCGCGAGCCGCTGAGCGTTGCGATAGAGCACGTGGAAGCGCTTCACCCCGGACCGGGGACCGGCTCCGCCCAGGATCAGGGAGTACAAGCCCTGCACCACCCTCGCCCGACTCGGCTTGACCGCTCGCGGGAGCCAGCCTTCGAGCGCAGCGAGGCCATCCGCATCGGAAGCACGAAGACCGATGCGCACCCCGTAACAAACGAAGGCGGATCCCACCGCCCACCCGAGGCGGTCGACGCCCTGCTGTCAGGTGGAAGGACGACCGGCGAGGTGGGGCAGCACCTCCTACTTGATGCAGACCGCGCGAACCTGCTTGGCGTCGGTGCGGCCGCTCACCGCCTTGGCCAGACCGTCCTGGAGCAGGGTGCGCATGCCGTCCTTCAGCGCCTGGTTGCGCATGACTTCGACCGAGGCCTTCTTCTGGATGAGGCGCTTCATCTCGTCGGTAGCCACGAGGAGTTCGTGGATGCCGACGCGGCCCTTGTAGCCGCCGCCGCCGCACTTCGCGCAGCCCTTGGGCCGATAGAACGTGTGTCCAAGGGGGGCCTTCAACTCCGGCCAGAACTCCTCGCCGTAGGCCTCCATGATGCCGTCGTATTCGAGCTTCTCGGGGACGTACCCCTCCTTGCACTCTCCGCACAGGGTGCGGACGAGGCGCTGGGCCATGATCCCGAGCAGGGCGTCCGCGAAGTTGAACGGATCGATGTCCATGTCCATCAGACGGGTGATGGTCTCCGGCGCTGAGTTGGTGTGCAGGGTGGAGAGCACCATGTGGCCGGTGAGCGAGGCTTCGATGCCGGTGGCCGCGGTTTCATGGTCGCGCATTTCACCGACCATGATGACGTCGGGGTCGGCGCGCAGGAAGGCCTTCATCGCGGTCGCGAAGGTGAAGCCGATCTTCGGGAACACCTGCACCTGCCTGAGGCCGTACTGCGTGATTTCGACCGGGTCCTCGGCGGTCCAGATCTTCATGTCGACGGTATTGATGAAGCCGAGACAGGAGTGGAGGGTGGTGGTCTTACCGGAACCGGTGGGGCCGACCACGAGGGCGATGCCGTAGGGCTTGGAGAGGATCGCCTGCATCTCCTTCAGGTTGCGGTCGGAGAAGCCCATCTTCTCCATGGGAAGGGGCTTGCTGGCCGCGAGGATACGCATGACCACGTCCTCGTTGCCGCCCGCGGTGGGGATGGTGGCGACGCGGAGCTCGATCACGCCCATCGGCCCCTTGAACCGGATCTTGCCGTCCTGGGGCTTGCGGCGCTCGGAGATGTCGAGCTTGGCCATGATCTTGTAGCGCTGGACCAGGGCGTTGCGGTGAGCGGGAGGCACCTCGAGGTGCTTCATGCAATCGCCGTCGATGCGGAACCGGATGACGGTGGGAACCTGCTTGCCGTAGGGCTCGACGTGAATATCCGAGGTTCCCTTGTTGTAGGCCTCGATGATGATCTTGTTCGCGAGCTTGACGATGGCGGTGTCGGTCTCCTCGGCCTCCGCCTCGCCCGGCGCGCCCTCCTCACCCTCGATCTCGCCCTCTTCACCCGACCCGAGCTCGGTGATGATGGTCGCGAGATCGGCGGTGTCGTCCGCGGTCGGCGCGTCTCCGGGAGCGGCCCCGACCCCGTAGCTCCGCGCCAGGTACTGCATGATGTCGTCCTTGAGGGCGACCAGGAATTCGTGGCGCGGCGAGAGGTTCATCGCCTTGATCGCGTCGCAGCGGGTCAGGTCGTACGGATCCTCGACCGCCACGAAGAGGGTGCCTTCCCGCTTCTCGATAGGGGCGGAGATGTTCTTCTTGAGGAAGTCGATGGTGAGGCGGCCCTTGATGTCGTCGGGCATGAGGTAGCCCTCGGGGGGCGCCCAGAACTTGCAGTTGAAGAACTGGGCCATGGCCTTCCCGAGCTCTTCCTTCGGGACCTTGAAGTCCTCCATCAGGATCTTCGACACGTCGACCTGGTTGACCCGGGCCTTGGTCACCGCGGCCTCGATGTCCTTCTCGGAGACCACGCCCTTGTCCACGAGCGCGCCGTACTTGGTGGGCTTGGAGCTGCGGGCCGCGCGGTGCTGGTTGTAGAAGGCGATCCCGAGGATCTTGGCGAGCTCCTCGGCGGCTTCCTCGTCCTTGGGGCCGAAGAACGCGCCCCCCCGCTTGTTGATGAGCTGGAGGACGCCGAGGAGGTACTTCTCGAACACGATCGGGCAGGCCAGGACCTGGGTGGTCCGGTAGCCGGTGGTCTTGTCCCAGCGTGCGTCGAACTTGAGGTTCGGGTGCAGCTTCTGCAGCTCGGAAGGGTCGTAGGAGTTGCGGATGTTGATGGTCTTGCGGGACAGGGCGGTAAAGCCGGCGATCGAGCCGAAAGTCTTGGGAACCCGGATTTCCTTGATGTCCGTCCCCGCCTTGAACATGGAGAACAGCTCCTGGTTCTTGGTGTCGAGGGCGAAGATGGTGACCCGGTCCGCGTCCACGAGGTCCAGGATCTTGTCCTTGACCTCCACCAGGATGTCCTGAATGCTGGTCGCCGAGTTCAAGGCATGGGCGATTTCGATCAGCCGCTTGCGATAGGAGACTTCGCGGGACGTATCCGGTGTTCGGGTTGTGGACATGGGAAGCGTGCGCTCCTTGTTGGACTCGTCACTTGACGGCTGGAAGCCAGAACCCCACGGTGGAGACCGCGAAGCCAGGGACCCCTTGAATGGTAAGGATAGGCACCCGCCCCTCGGGGCGTCAATACTTCGCGGGTCGACGCACGGGAAGGCGGAGGATCGTCGCTATGAGCGACGCGCCTATAAATCTAAAGAATTATGGATTAGATCTTAGTACGCTGTGATTTATAATAAAGTCATAACGGCTTTGATCTAAGGAGATACACATGAGCGCAACGTCCCTTCGAGACTTCCTGGAGATTCCCTATGACCAGCTCGAGGAAATGAACCTCGAGGTGAAAGAGGAGCGGCTGGCCCGGGCCCCCGAAGGCAAGATCCGTGAAAAGCGCCTGCGCTACCTCAAGGAGGAGAAGCGGATCAAGGCGGTCACGGTGTGCTTCACCGACCTCGAGGGCCGGCTGCACATGCTGGACTACGACAAGAAGTTCCTCCTCGGCTCGGCCGACAACCTCACCTTCGACGGGTCCTCGGTGCGCGGTTTCACCGCCCAGCAGGAGTCGGACCTCCGCCTCGCCATCGACTGGGCGTCCTTCTACTGGCTGCCCGCGGACGTCTTCGGGCCCGGCAAGGTCCTGGTCTTCGGCGAAGTCCTCGACCGCGACGGCGCGGCGTACGCGGGCGACATGCGCGCCACCCTCAAGGCGTACCTGAAGAAGCTCTACGACAAGGACGCCACGATCTGCCACGCCGCCAACGAGATCGAGGGCTTCCTCTTCAATGGACGGGACGCCGAGCGCCGCTACCACGAGACCGGCAAGTTCGACTTCATCTCCACCGGCGGCTACTACCATTCGCTCCCCGGGGACGCCCTGCGCCGGTTCATCGACCACGCGGCGGAGGTCCAGCGCGCCATGGGCTTCCAGAACGAGAAGGACCACCCCGAGGTGGCCCCGTCCCAGTTCGAGATGAACTACTCGTACACCGAGGCCCTCATCGCCTCCGACCAGATCCAGCTCTACAAGCTGCTCTGCCGCCAGGTCGCCCAGAACTACGACATGACCGCGTCCTTCCTTCCCAAGCCCGTCACCGGCGTGAACGGGAACGGCATGCACACGAACCTCTCCATCAACCGGAAGGGCAAGAACGTCTTCTACGATGCGAAGGGCCCGGACATGCTGTCGAAGGCGGGCTGGGATTTCGTGGATCGGATCCTCACCAGCGCGAACGACATCTGCCTGATGCTGAACTCGTCGGTCAACTCCTACCGCCGCCTGGACCCGCACTACGAGGCGCCCAACCAGATCAAGGCCTCGGCCATCAACCGCGGCGCCATGATCCGCATCCCCCTCGGCAACGAGCGGTCCAAGCGGGTCGAGGTCCGTTCGGTCGCTCCCGATGCGAACCCCTACATGGCGCTCTACGCGATGCTGCGCACCGGCCTCGAAGGACCGGTGTCGGAGAAGGACGACGATCGCAAGGAGCGCACCCGTTTCCTCCCCGACAACATCTACGACGCGATCCGCCTCTTCAAGGGAAGCGACTACATCGAGAAGCTGATCGGCGAGGACGTGGCCGGCAAGTACGCCGAGTTGAAGCTGGCCTCGGCCGAGCGTTGCCCCAAGGCCCTCGGCTCGCTCATCAAGACCGCGGAGATCCAGTTCCACCACGAGGTCACGAACCAGTACCTCTGGAATCAGTTCTAGAAGCGGTCGGAACCGTCATTGCGAGGCCCGCTCCGCAGGAGCGGGCCGAAGCAATCTCACCGGCGCCGCCCTCAACCAACTCTCGCCTGCGGTGGACCATCGCGGGAGGTCCGCCGCAGCCCTTGCCTGGCGCAGAGTGACGGCCGCCGGGCCATCGGGATCAATCAATCGTTCAGATCCACTCCACCTCGCGGGTCCTGTCGCCGCCAGCGGTCCCGGTGTTGACGGTGGAACCCGGCTCGAGGAGCAGGACGTGAGCCTCCGCGTCGGCCACGGGACGATGCTCCACTCCATGGGGAACAATGATGAACTCCCCCGGCGACAGAACAACCTCGCGGTCGCGGAACTGCATTCGAAGAGAGCCCTCGAGGACGAGGAACAGCTCGTCCTCAACCTCGTGCGAATGCCAGACGAACTCGCCCTTGAGCTTCACCAGCTTGACCTCACAGCCATTGACCGCACCGACTGCCTTTGGACTCCAGAGGTCAGTGAACAGGGCCAGCTTCTCGGACAGACTCACTTTTTGCATTTCTTTTGGTACCACGCCAAGTATGCACGGACGACGGCGGTTTCGTTGAAGCGGCTCGGGAGCCGTCGTAGTCCACAATGTCGACGTCGCTTGCGTTGCCATCCTCGAACCGGAAAATCCCCCTCCCCCCGCAGTTCGTCCCGGGACGGGGAGGGGTTTGGGGTGGGGGCCCATCCTTCCCCGCGATGCCGTAGTACGATCCATGCGTCTCAGGAAATACCCATGACCACCGTAGATCTCGTCAAGCGGATTGAAGCCCTGCCAGAGGCCGAGAAGCTGGCGGTCGCCCGCTTCGTTGATTCCCTGACTGCTCGCCTCAATTCGAGCCCGGAGACCCCGGAGCATCTCTACGAGCGCATCGTCGGCAGAGCCGAACGGATTTACGCGCTTCACGGACCCCTCGGCGATTCGACCGCGGAGATATGCGAGTTGCGCGAGGGGCGTCAGCCAGCGACGGGTACCAATCAATGAGCACGGTCTCCGTTCGCGGACGTCTCACGAGTCCGACCACACTCGTCCTTGAAAGCCCTGTCTTGACCCAGCCCGAGACTCTCCAGGTCGAACTGACTCCGGCTCCACCCCGTGGTGACGCGAGACAATTCGTGAAGTTCATCGACTCGCTTCCTCCCGGCACAATGACGAAAGAGGAGATTGATCGCGAGATTGAGGATGTTCGTGGCGACTGGGACTGATGATCCTCTACATCGACACGAACGCCCTGATCTACAGTCTGACCGGCAAGCCTGAGTTCAGGGATCCGGCCCGCAATTGGCTTGATTCCTTCGCGCGCTCTCCCGGGTCCCTTCTCGTGACCTCTCGGCTCACGATTCTCGAGGCGCTCATCGGACCGCTGAAACAGGCGGATGTCCAGCGCGCTACCCGAATCGAGGATGCTTTCAACGGGCTGGTCCTTCTCGAGATCGATGACGTGACGATCAGAAGGGCTGCCGCGATTCGAGCCGCTCACCCTCTTCGCACCCCGGATGCTATCCATCTCGCGGCAGCCCTCGAGTCAAGGGCGGACGTGTTCCTCACCGCCGACCGCCGTCTCAAGCAATTCAAGGAGTTGCAAGTCGCTGATGTGCTACGCGACGACCCGGAGGCGTTTCTGGCGGGTCGCGTCCCCTAAACAGACGAGACGCACGCGCTAACGCGTTCCGTCTCGAAGCCCGCGCAGGTGAGAAAGCGCCCCCGGGAAAGTGCCGTACTCTGCCCTGATCTGAACGCTAAGGGCCTCAACGCGAGCGAAGAAGGGATCCTCGGGCTTCGCGCTGGCCTGAGCGGCAAGAGCCTCGACGAAGTCCTCCACTTTGTGCTGAAGCGGGGCTGGGAGGGCCCGGATCTTCTCGAGAAGTTCAGCGGTGCTCATAGCTTTCTCGGCAAGGCGATACTACAACCGAGCAGCGGAGCGCTCGCCACGACCTCACGAGGGCTCGGCCTTCGCCTCGGCCGGCCCCATCCGCTCGACGAGCTTCGTCAGCATCTGAACGCAACGAACCGCCAGCGAGCGAGCGCGGAAGCACTCCGAGGGCGACGTCAGGCGACGTCAACCGCTGGCGCGTCTCCGAGGGGCGCGGCTCGTCTACGCTCGGATCAGCGGCTCACAGGAAGGCGGCCAGCGCTCTCGGCTAGGAGGCCGGGAAGCAGAGCCTCGCCCAAGCGGAACTCCGCTTCGGTGATCTTCTCTGCCTGGAGCATCCCGAGCAGAGCCCCCAAGAACAGGCAGGCCAGAATTGCATACGCGTTCGACTCCGGCCCGTAGAGGAACGCGAGTGACTCGTCGGACGCATCACCTTGGCGTCTCTCTTGAATGAACTGAAGATGCCCACGGGCCCAGGCATCGGGATCACAAGACCGGGCAAATCCGACGATTGCGGCACGAACGAACACGTCGTCCTCCGAGTTCGGCGTCACCAGGCAAGCGGCGGCTTCTCGCAGCTCCTCAAAGGCGACCAAGAGAGACTCGAATTCCGCTCTCAACTCACGCCCACTCATGATCTCGTCCGACCGCCGCTGCCGGGAAAGGCTACCCGATCGTGAGATCCTGCCCAGTCTTGGCCGCCTCACTCAGGGCAGTCGAAAGGACATCGAAGAAATTCTTGCCATCAGACGTTGCGAAGTAGTTCGCCAGAGAGGAAATGTGCGGACTTATGTTCTCTCCCCACGGCGGCTTGCTCTCGGGCTCCTCGAAGTCCCAAACAACCTCGCCGGGTGAATGCTCGGCGAGCCGATTGCGGAGCTCCTCGACTTCTTTCAACGCCGCGACGGCCGCGCCCGAGGCGACACGTCCCGCATACAGGTCTTGCATGACGACCGGGAACAACTTGCCCCAGGCGCGGTCCTCGACCCGGACAAAGATCGTCGAAAACACCGATTTCAGGAAGGCAACGTCCCCGACGACATACCCTTGCTCACCGACCCAGAAGGAGACGCTCATCGTCTACCTTTGCACATAGATATTTTCAGCCTGAATCACGCCGTTCGACTGGCTGACGATCCGCGCGATGACTCTGTCAATGAGACCCTGGCTGACCGACTGCCCCCTGATGTCAAGAATGATCCCCTGACGCATACCCTGGGGCAGGTTTGCTGCCCGGTCGCCAACCTGTCCCACGATGTCTTTCACGAGTCGGTACCGACCCTGAGGCGTGGTCACGTTGTAGTTCTTCACGTCAACGGAGAGGCGCATCGGGACGCTCGCTAGGTCTGGTCGCACGCTGTCGCGGGTCCCATACGGGACCTCCTCCCCTGCCAGGTAGCTCGGTTGTCTTCGAAACCCGAACTCCGCCAGATCGGCTGATGCATTGGCCTCCGACGCCTGCCATGCTGGCCGGGCAGGTGCACCCGATGGAGGTGGCGGAATAGGCCGCAACGAGACTCGCGGCGGGCCATCGACGTATCCCGCGGGCGGAGACGTCCCGGACTGCGTCGTGACGGTGCTGGATTGCCCTTCCACCACGACCACGGGCTTCGCGGGGTTTGGCGGGGCTGGTGCGACCGGGCCGCCTTCGAAAGGCCTCACGCCCGCGGCGTAGCCGGCTCCGAAAACTCCACCGGCGACTCCGCCGAGGATGGTTGGCACCGCGATTTCAGCAGCCGTAATCTCACTGGCGCGTCGAGTGCCGGTCATCACATCCAGAACCGCGCTGCCGGACGATGAGATGAAGCCTCCGCTGGCTCCTGATGCCGCCCCCGCCATCATCAAAGACCCGCCGACCAGTTGCCCAGCCGCGCCGGCTCCATAGATGGTTGCGCCAGCCACCACCATGGTGCCCGCGGCGTTGATTGCGCTTCCCCGCTGGTACTGGTCCTCGTTGATCAGGCCAGCCTCGGATCTCTCTACTAGCGTGTCCTGGCGATTCAAAGCGCCGAAGCTGACGGCGTTCCAGGCGTTGTAGCCGAAGTGCTTCAGGAATTCGAGCTCGACACTCGCAGTTGGCTTGTCCAGCCCGATCCATTGCCGATAGGACTCGTGGCCATCTGGATCTATGTAGCCTGTTGGGTTATTGCGCGCATACGTGTATCGGTGAAGGGTAGGAACGTCGGTGATGTCGCCAAGGTAGCTGTCACGGGTCAGGAAGCGCCCAAGCTTCGGGTCGTAGAACCGCGATACCGCAAAGTAGAGGCCGGTCTCCGGCATGAACCGATAGGCGGTGTAAGCAAACCGGTTCGCGCTCGCGTTGATCTCACCGGGAAACCGAAAACTCCCCCAGGCGTCGAGGTGATAACCGACGACAAGCTGGCCCGCTCCGTCGGTGATGCCGGTGACCGATCCGTTGCCGTCATAGACCGGATAGAAGCTCGGGTGGCCCGGAACGCTGCTCCTGCTGAAGCGTAGAAGTCGATCGCGGCCTCCGGGCTCAGGGGCCCAGTCGTACCTGACCAGCTCGTTCCCGTCGCCGTCGTACTCGGCCAGCAGATTGGTGCCGTCGTAGACGTATTGCCGGACACCTTCCTCACCAACCTTCTTGATCAGCCTGCTTTGAGCGTCGTACTCCATCCGCAGAAGAATGTCGGTCCCGCGGCGGACCTCGACTAGGCGGTTACGAACGTCGTAGACGTTGTTCCAGGTCTCCGTGGTCTGCGCAGACGCAGCCGGAACGAACGAGACAAGAACTGCGAAAACGACAATGGCGGCGACAGCCCTTCGCAACCTTGGCATTGGCCCCTCCAAGAAACGGATACAGCCTGATAGCTCCTTGGGCGCAAGTTACGCAGCCACACCTGGCTTGTCAAACGGCGATCCGAGCACGACCTCCCCCACGGACGAGCGCCGCGGCCCCCGAGTGGCGGTCACGGCGGTTGCTACCCTTCGTGCGTGAGACGGCGGGACTCCACGCGTGGAGGCAAGCGCCGTCCTTTCGGGTGAGGACGGCGCTTAGGCCGTTCCTCTTTCAAGGAGTCCCGCATTGAATCTCACGCCCGAAGACGCAACCGCCGAGCCCACCACTCCCGTCGCGCCTGACGCGAACGCCACGCCCGTCCTCCTCGACCACGAACGCCTCGACGCCTTCCAGGTCGCCCTCGAGTTCGCCGCGATGGTCCCCGCCCTCACGAAGACCGCACGCCCCGCTCTTCGCGATCAACTCGAACGCGCCTCCTCTTCGATCGCGCTCACTCTCGCCGAGGGCAACGCTCGACGCACCCGCCGGGACCGCCACCACTTCTTCTCCATGGCCCAAGGCTCCGCGATGGAGTGCGCCGCCGCCCTCGACATCCTCCGCGTGACCGGGAACCTCGCCGCCGCCGACGCCACCCGCGCGAAGCACAAGCTCACCCGCATCGTCCAGATGCTCGTCGGCCTCCGCCGGAGCCGCACCCGGTAACATCCCGCCACTCCCATGGCGCCCGACGCACGACGCGGCATCGGCCTATGCCTCTCCGGCGGCGGCTTCCGCGCCACCCTCTTCCACCTCGGCGCCATTCAACGCCTCTTCGAGCTCGGCATCGCCACCCGCCCCGACTTCGACACCGTCACCTCCGTCTCCGGCGGCAGCATCACCGCCGCCCAGTGGGCTGTCGCGGAGGCGCAAGCCGGCGCCAGCACCAACAACCGCCCCCTCGACTTCACCCGCGACATCGCCCGCCCGCTTCAAGGCCTCACCTCAAGAGACATCCGCACCGGAGCCCTGGCGAAGAAGTTCCTCCTCCCCTGGAACTGGTTCCGCGGCGCCTTCGTGATCGACGCCATGATCGACAAGTTCGAAGAGGCCTTCGGCAAAGGCACGC
>Ga0209476_10003502_pt1 | contig 10342 bp, 8 predicted proteins | sample KloWWTrecipitate_FD_187179 | JGI IMG/M metagenome (GOLD analysis project Ga0209476, IMG submission 187179) | Active sludge microbial communities from Klosterneuburg, Austria, studying microevolution and ecology of nitrifiers - Klosterneuburg... | ecosystem: Engineered > WWTP > Aerobic digester >...
CCGTCTGAAATAATATTCACTACTTTTTCATTATTATAAAAAGTTTCGGTTTCCATTGTCCTGATGGAATCATTTTTATCTATTACAATATCATTAAGACCAAATAGAAATTTTCTGCCGCCCGAAAATGCTTTGATAACAACCTGTTCAGTAATCTTAAACTTACCGCTGATCAGTTTTGGAATAAAACTTTCAAACTCTTTTGGTGTGATCTCTGAAAAAAATCCAAGTCTTCCGAGATTGATTCCGAGAATAGGTATATTTTTATTGTTAACTAATTTTGCAGTATTAAGAAAAGTACCATCACCTCCTAATGAAAATACATAATCAGATTTATAAATTATCTCAGATGTGTTCGATATTTTTGATCTATTATTGAATTTCCCAAAATCAGCAAGATCTTTTTCAATAAAATAATTTAAATTATTCTTCTCAAGAATGTCTGTAATATATTTCAGAAGTTCAGCTACAACAGGTTTGGCTGTATTCCCAAAAATACCTATTGCAGCTTTATCTGAGTTACTTTTAAAAACAGATTCTAATGAGGTTATATTAATCTTTTTTTTCATCTTCAGTTTTGTCTGAATCAGCTTTAGCTTCTTTTGCTTCACCGGCTTGATTTTCCTCAATTACTTGATCTGAAGAATCTGAATTATCTTCAGTTGCTGTTGTATCATCATCCTGAGATTTTTCTTCAGTAGAAATATTTTTACTTTCTGATTCTTTTTTAATTTTTTCAGAAGTGAAATTCAGTTTAAGATCTGATAGACAATTTTTAATGAAATTGGTTTCATCGTCTGAACGATTGTTTTTTGTTTTTTCATTCAGCATATCCAGCATGTCGATTGTTGCCTGAGCTGCGTCAAGATTCTCTTCGATTTCTCCTGTACCAGGGTTTTGAATTTTACCGAGATGTATCATTGTCTGCATCTGTAAACTGTAAACAAGTGCCATAAACAGTTGTGTGTTTTTATCTTCGTTCATTTTTTAATTTAATTATTTAATAATATTTTGAGAGTATGAATATAAGGATTATGGGAATTTATTTGGATTCAGAAAAATGGTCATGTGAGATGTAATATTGTTTTTAACATCATATCTTTAATTCAAATAAATTTATTTTTTTACCGCTAAAATTCCCATTGAAGAATGCCAGAGTAATTTTGAAAATATTTTTTCTTCTATAATGGTATTTAGTTTGCCGCGTACCGGATTAAATCTGTCTCCGCTGTACACAGTAATCACATCAAAGTTTTTTTCAAGAAGCTTTCTGATAGTGGCAGGGGTATAGTACCATAAATGATGTTCAGTATCATAGTATGCAGCTATATTTTTCTTTTTAATTTTTAATTTTTCCAATCCCAATTTTACCAGTCCGGATCTTGATTCTATATTTGGCAGAGCAATAAAAAGTACCCCTCCTTTATTGAGCAATCCTGAAATTTTATTTAAATGTTCTACAGGATCTTTCAAATGCTCAAGGACATGCAGCATTATCACAGCATCAAAGGTTTTATCAATTTCCAGAGTAAGAAAATCTCCGCACAAAATTTCCAATCCTAACCTCTCACTTAGTTTGCCTGCACTAATGCAGTCTATTTCATGACCAAAAGGTTTCCAGCCATTGAGTTTTGCAATATCCAGTAAATATCCATTCCCTGAACCAAGCTCAAGAAGATTACCTTTGTCCGGAACTTGTGATTCAACAATTGACAAACAATATGATTGCGCTTCAATAAGGTTATCCTCTTTAAAAGATTCATCCCGAATATAAGTAGAATAATAATGGTTTAAATGATCTTCAGAATACTGAGGATTCATAAATTGAGTTTTACAATCTCTGCATTTAAAAATTTGTGCACCGTTTTCTGATTCGTGGAATTTGTAGATATTTTTTGAGCCACAAATTTCACAGATTATTTTCGGCGGATCATATTTAATCAAAATTGATTTTATTAATTTAACAAAATTATATTTTATACAAAAAATTCTGAACTATATACATTCTGATTTAAACTTGAAATATTTAACTTCCGCTAATTAATATAATTTACATTAAATTATTTAATGAAACTTCATTTCAATATTTCTCTGAGTTAAGAAACTCAATTTAATTTTTCTGTTTCAATTATTAATTCACTATTCGAAGAGATCAATGATAATAAACCTAACATGACGAATATAATTATGGATGTGATCGGGTCAAAAAAACCACCGGTAATCATTAAAACTGTTGTACTTATAAGTATTCCGATAGATATGGATTTATAAAACTGATTATTAAAAAATCTTTTAATATTTATATATCCGATCTTTAAAACTGATATAATAAGAAACACATAAGAAAATAATCCCACTATTCCGCTTTCCATATATACCTGAATGAAATCGTTATGCCAGCTGTTGATTGCACCGTCACCAACTTTATCAAAACTCGGAAAAATTTCTTTAAAGGTTGCAAGTCCATGTCCAAAGATTGGTCTGTTAAAAACCATGTCTAATGCTGCCTGATATATAATATTTCTGTCACTTGTATTTGACATTAGATTTATCAGCAAATCAAATCGATTCATTATATCAGGGATAATTAATATTGAAAGAATTACTAATAAAATGAAACCTGTGATCAATATTTTATCTTTGTTGATAATAAATGAAATGATTATTAAGAAAACCATTAAGACCCAGTGCATTCTATTCAAGGTGCAGATGATCCCTGAAATAATTATCAGAACTGAAAAATACCATCCGATGTTTGTTGGGATTAAATTTTTTCCTTTCTTTGTGAATAAAAGAATTGAAAGAACCAGGGTCAGATAAATTCCAAGGGTGTAATATCCTCCCGTCAATGAAGTTGCTCTTTCGACTGAACCGGTTAAAAAATTAAAACATCCGTAAACAGAAGAAACTATTCCGGTAATAATTATTAACCTTAATACTAAAATAATTTTTTTCCGATTAGTAACATCAAATTCATTTGTAACTACAAAAAATATTGTGTAAAAAATTATTTCTTTGAGAAATCTTATATAACTGATCTCAGGATATAAGGATAATGGAATGGATAATATTCGGGCTGCAATAAAAATTAAAAAAATTTTATCAAGCGGTGTCTTTACAAAGGTATAATTTTTTGTTACAATAATTTTTACAATCCAAAGTATGATAGCACTGCTTGTAAAGATCTGCAATAATGCAATTGAAAAAATGGCAGTTGAAATTAAAGCTATGATTGAAAACCAAATAGCTTTATCAAGATAAGAATCTAAACCTTTTTCTTTAGATAAAAATAAATTCATTCAGATTTGTTTATTCTTTTCAGTAATGGATTTAAAAATATGAGAATCTTTCTTATCCAGTCTGGATTTTGTTCACTTAATTTAGCATCAAATTCCCACTTACTTTCAGAAACTCTTTTTTTCATAACTTCAGGATGGGAACCATCAAACTTTTCTAAATTTCCGAGATCATCATAATTCTGAAATCCGGAAATATTCTTTTCAGCAGTCTCACCTTCATTGTAAAGTTTTTCAAAATCTCTTCTTTTATTTAAAAGTTTTTCCGGAGGTCTGACCCATCCGTAATGATAGATCTCTGCATCTATATCTTTCGAGTTGAGTTTGCTTCCATCAGGATGCCGAAAATCCAAAGCGTCTCCCCATGAAATTATATTGTCTTTCTTTCTGACTATCCTGACCTCTCTGATATACCACTTGCGGTAATTATCCTGAACATAATCATAACTTCCATAAAAATGTTTATACCAAAATCTTAATCCTTCTATGTTTGGTTTATTTAGATTTACATTCATAGCTTTTTTCACATTTTCAAAAAATTTTTCATGCAATACTTCATCTCCCTGAATATAAAAACACCAGTCGCCGGTACATTTATCAAGTGCTTTATTTGTTTCCACTGACAAAACCTCTCCGCCTTTCAGAGACATGTCCCATTCTGATTCGAAGATCTTTATTTTTTTATTATCGATCGCTCTGATAATTTCAAGTGTGTTATCATTTGATTTACCTACATTAACAATCATCTCATCACAAAGCGGAAGTATAGATTGAATTGCTTCTACATAAGGATAGGCATAGAGTTCGCCATTCCTGACTATAGTAAATCCGGAGACTTTCATAGAATTATTTCCTGATGTCTGAATTGAAGATTGTAAAGTTTTTTATAAATGCTCTCATTTAATAAGAGTTCATCATGAGTGCCTGTTTCAATAATTTCACCTTTACTTAAAACTACTATCATGTCTGCATTTCTGACTGTTGAAAGTCTGTGAGCTATCACAATAGATGTTCTTCCTATCATAAGTCTTTCAATAGCCTGTTGCACGAGTAATTCAGATTCAGTATCGAGTGAAGAAGTCGCTTCATCTAAAATCAGTATCGGCGGATTTTTAAGTAAAGCTCTTGCAATGGAAAGTCTTTGCCGCTCACCTCCCGAAAGTTTAACACCTCTGTCACCTATGACAGTATCATATCCATTTTCAAATTTCTCAATAAATATATGCGAATTGGCAGCCTTTGCTGCGTCGATAATCTTTTCGTGAGAGATATCCTGCTTACCATATGCAATATTATTTTTAACACTGTCATTAAAAAGGATAGTTTCCTGTGTTACAATGCCCATCTTTTCACGCACAGATTCTATTGTCAGATCTTTGATCTCAGTTCCATCAATTTGTAAACTTCCCGAAACAGCATCATAAAATCTTGGTATCAGATCTACAAGTGTAGATTTACCTGCGCCGCTAGGACCTACAATGGCGATGATCTTTCCTTTTTCAATCGTAAGGTTCACATTCCTTAAGATCATATCACTCTTCTCATATTTAAAAGAAACATCTTTGAATTCAATATAGCTGCTGAATTCTTTGAGTTCTTTTGCGTCGGGTTTATTTACTATATCCGGTTTTGTATCAAGTAATTTAAATACTCTTTCTGATGCTGCAGATCCTTCTTTATAACTGTTGAACATTTGACCGAATAATTTTAACGAAGGCATCATCTGAAAAAATACTGCGAGGTAAAAAATAAATGCACCCGGAGTCATGTCACTGCTGCCTTTGATAATGTCAGATCCGAAAATAAAAAGAATGATCACAATTGTAATTACACCGATGATCTCAGATACGGGAGATGCAAGAGCTCTTTTACGGAAAATTTTTACAAGCAGCTCGAAGTAAGAATAATTTTCTTTTTCAAATTTTTGTTTCTCATATTCTTCCATACCGAAAGCTTTGACTACTCTGACTGCACCGAGAGTTTCATCTAAAGTGGAGGTAATATCTGAAATTTTTTCCTGAGATTTCTGACTGCTGCGTTTTAATGAGTTGCCGATCTTACTTAATATAATTGCAGTTATTGGAGCCATCAGAAATATGATGAGTGTTAGTTTCCAGTTGAATAAAAATAATATTGTCGAAAAAACTATGATAGTAGGCGGATCCCTGAAAAGGCTGTTAAGTACTGCTATCAGAGAATCCTTTATGATCTGAACATCATTAATGATCCTTGAAATAAGATTTCCTTTTCGTTCATCAGTGAAAAAGCTAAGAGGAAGTTCCAGATAATGATCATAAAGATCCCTTCTGATATCTTTCAGAATACCCTGCTCTACTACAGACATAAAGTAGGTTTGCAGATAGCTGAAAAGATTTTTTAAAAAGAATGTAAGGAAGATAAGTATACAAAGATATTTAAGTACATCCAGCTTATCATAATTCATAAGTATCTTTGCGAAATAAACGATAATAAAGTCTTTCAGATCAAATATGGATGTAATTTCTTTATCAGGAACAGTCTTTGGAGCATCATTGAACAGCAGGTCCATAAAGGGAAAGATCATCATTACTGATAACAGACTAAATATCACAACAAGAATTGTAAAAATGTTAGCTGTTATAAGTTGTTTTAAATAAGGTTTTACATATTTAAAAATTCGTTTATAATTATGCATTTATTTTCTGTTATCCTTTTTATTTTGAATCTCTATCATCTTCATGTATGTAAGAATTTTCGTGATCATGTGAAAAAAGGAAACCATTAGTCCATAGATCCCATCTCTGAAACCCTGCTGGAAAAAGAATTTCTTTTTAAATTCAAAGAATGGTTTGAAAAATAAATACGACATACTGATCTTTTTACCGTCTGATTTTTCAACTGCAGACAATGCAGAGTAATGATTGATTTTTTCTGCGAATTCTGAAACTGATCTGACTGTGTAATGTAAGATATCACTTTTCAATTTTGTAGTTTCCCCGGTCACGTTATATCCTTCATGTACTAGTCTTTCTGAAACAGTAACTTTATCTCTTTTGAATAATCTCATCTGATGATCGGGATACCATCCGCAGTGCTGTATCCATTTCCCCAGGAAAAAACTTTTTCTAGGTATGAGATAACCATTTACATTATTACTGCTGTCTAATATTGATCTTATCTCCAAAGCTAACTCTTCAGTACATCTTTCATCTGCATCTAAAGAAAAAATCCATTCTGAATTTACTTTACTTAATGCAAATTTCCTCTGCTTCGAAAATCCTTCCCATTCATTCTGAAATACTTTGTCTGTAAATTTCTTTACTATCTCTAAAGTCCTGTCTTTACTAAAACTGTCAATTACCACTATCTCATCACACCATTGAATGCTCTTTATACAATCTTCAATGTTATTTTCCTCATCCCTGCATATAATTAATCCGGAAATTCTATTCATTTAATCATTCAAATTTATCTTTTCCAATCCATTCCTGCAAAAAAATTCTTTTTTCTTTTTTATATCATTAAAGTATTCCATATTTTTTTCTTCTTCAATTGTCTTTGGATGATACATATGGTACTGAACTGCAAGATTTCTAACAGATATAAATTTTGCATTGATGAGTCTAAGTCTGAATTCAATATCAGAATCTTCACCAAGTCCCGGTCCTTCATAATTTTCATCAAAGCCGTTGATCTTTATCAGCAGCTCTTTGGGTATGGAAAAGTTACATCCCAGAATGTGTTCGTCCTGATTGGTTACAATATTTCTGACTGACCGGTTTTTAATAATTATGCCTTCTTCTATATTAAAATTAAATTCGTTCTTACCTTTATTGAGTGATGAATAAATTACCTCACTTAATTTAAATTTCTCATACTCCTTATTAAGTATTGATTCTTTAGTGATCTTTTCTGAAATTTTTTTTGTGAGATTAACTCTTCTTCCACATAAGACAGTTTTCTCAGCTCTATTTTCAAAATGAGCTTTTACAAAATCTGAATGCGGAATACAGTCGCCGTCAAAAAATATCAGATGATCTGTTGAAGCATTTCTGATTGATCCATTCAGGATCCTGTTTTTTCTAAAGCCAATGTCTTCCTGTGTCAGATGTTTAACAGGAAAATTATCAGATGATTTCCATTTATTGATGAGTGATCTCATTTCTTCATTCATCCCATCTTCAGCAATGATCACTTCAAAGTCTTTAAAACTCTGAATAGAAAGTGCATGAAAAATAAGCTCAAGCTCTTTTACTTTATTATAAACGGAAATAATTAATGTAACTTTATGCATTTGATTAGCAAAAATATGCATTAATATTTTTAAGTAATAGTTAATTTTAAATTTCAACTTTCCATTATATAATTTCCGTCCAAAACTTTTTATTATAAAATTATATATATACATTTTCTACTGATCTTTTTTAAGCGATCAATAAAGAACCAATACGAGACTTAGTATTGAACAGTTTATTATTATGATATCTTCATAATTCATAATTCTTAATTTTTAATTGCACTATTTTTTTGTCTTATGTAAAAAAATCATATTTAATATATTTATAAAAAAATAAAACTATGGCAGTTAATTTAAATAAATTCACGATCAAAGCTCAGGAAGCAGTGCAGACCGCACAGGATATTGCTTCCAATTATTCGAATCAGTTCCTTGAGCCGGAACATTTGCTTGCAGCGCTGATACAGGATCCGGAAGGAATTGTAACTTCTACTTTTCAAAAGCTTGGCGCAAACAAAGGGATGCTGCAGGTTAAGCTTGGCGAGCTTTTGGAAAATCTCCCTAAAGTTACCGGTGCTGTTTCAGGACATTCCCTTTCTCCTGAATTAAACGGCGTTCTCGAAAGTGCTGTAAAGGAAGCTGCTAATCTTAAAGACGAATATGTCTCGACAGAGCATCTTCTTCTTGGACTTTCCGATCTGAAAAAATCTCCTGTATCGGATTTTTTAAAATCTCATGACATTACAAAAAATAATATTCTCAAAGCTCTGAAAGATGTAAGAGGTACGAGCCGTGTATCGGGTCAGAATCCTGAAGATACTTATGAAGCTTTAAAAAAATATGGTAAAAATCTGAATGAACTTGCAATGAAAGGAAAACTCGATCCTGTCATAGGAAGAGATGAAGAAATTAGAAGAGTTTTACAGGTTCTTTCCAGACGAACTAAAAATAATCCGGTATTGATAGGTGAGCCGGGAGTAGGAAAGACTGCAATTGCTGAAGGACTTGCAATCAGAATTATTCAGGGAGATGTGCCGGAAGGTTTGAGATCGAAACAGATAGTAGCTCTTGATATGGGTTCACTCGTTGCAGGTGCACAGTTCAGAGGTCAGTTTGAAGAAAGACTAAAAGCAGTTTTAAAGGAAGTTCAGGAATCCGAAGGTGAAATAATTTTATTTATTGATGAATTACATACAGTCGTAGGAGCAGGTGCAGCACAGGGTTCGGTCGATGCTTCGAACATGCTGAAGCCGGCGCTTGCAAGAGGTGAGCTGCGAACTATCGGCGCGACTACTCTCGATGAATACAGAAAGTATATTGAAAAAGATCCTGCACTCGAAAGAAGATTCCAGCCGGTATTTGTCGGTGAGCCTGATGTGGAAGATACAATTTCAATACTGAGAGGATTGAAGGAGAAGTATGAAGTTCATCACGGAGTGCGGATCACGGACGGCGCAATCGTAGCAGCAGCACAGCTTTCTGACAGATACATCTCGGACAGATTCCTTCCGGATAAAGCAATTGACCTTGTAGATGAAGCGGCATCCAAACTCAGAATTGAAATTGACTCAATGCCTGAAGAGCTTGATAATCTTGACAGGAAAATAAAGCAGCTTGAGATTGAGAAGGAAGCGCTGAAGAGAGAAGTTTGAAAGAGCAATTGAGAATTAAAAATTAGGGATTAAGAATTGCATGTTAATAGTTAGAAGTTAATAGTTTTTTTAAATATAGTTTTATAGTAAATAAAATGCAGAGTCAAATGAATTTTGAACTTTGCATTTTTTTGTAATTATCAAACTGAATCTTTATCTGATCAGTAACCTTTTCTTAGTTTTGGAAAATTTTTTGGAAGTGAGAGTATAATAGTATACACCGCTAATCAACCCTAATTATATTTTATTTAGCTACCAAAGTAAAAGTGTTGATTAAAATCATATAGATAGTTAAGTTAAAATACTTACAAACCACCGACCCTTATCAATTTCATTATGAAAAAACTAATACTTATTATTCTGCTGATTCTGGCTTCAAATTCTTTTTCACAAACCGGCTACAGAGTAAGTATGCTTGCAAACCTAAACGAACATTTCACTTCAGCAGGTGCTTCGTATTCAGCTTTGTGGGGATATACATCTCCGGACAACAGGGAATATGCACTGCTTGGATGTTTTACCGGAACAGCTTTTATTGATATTACTGATACAAATAATATTCATGAAGTTGATTTTCTGCCGGCACCAAATCCATTTGGGTTTGGAAATTTCTGGCGGGAAATGAAAACTTATTCACATTATGCTTATATAGTTTCTGAAGATAATAACAGTAATATTCAAATCGTTGATCTTCAGTATCTGCCAGACTCGATAAGGTATGTGGGAAAATTTATTCTGCCCGGTCATACTTCTACTCATTCTATATCTCAGTCCGGTGCATTTCTTTATCTTAACGGATGCAACAGTTCCTTTTCGCAGGGTATTACAATTCTGGATCTGACAAATCCTGAAGTACCGGTATTAAGGGGGAAATGGCAGGATATATATGTTCATGATTCGAGAATAATTAATGACACTATCTGGGCTTGTAATATCTTTGATCAGAGAGTAACAATTATTAATGCTGTAAATAAGGATAATCCGGTTACAATAAGAAACTGGATCAACAATCCTGAGCCTAATGCACCTCATAATATTGCATTCAATAGTAGCAGAAATATAGCTTATGTTACCGATGAAACTACAGAACCGACTTCAGGAAAATTAAAAGTATGGGATGTTTCCGATCAGGAAAATATTACATACATCAGATCATTCAATGCTTTTCCTTTTCAAAA